>Ga0306920_100009961_pt1 | contig 12713 bp, 5 predicted proteins | sample flu12Cox44000170_FD_204666 | JGI IMG/M metagenome (GOLD analysis project Ga0306920, IMG submission 204666) | Lab enrichment of tropical soil microbial communities from Luquillo Experimental Forest, Puerto Rico - flux4day.12C.oxic.44.000.170 (v2)... | ecosystem: Environmental > Terrestrial >...
TGCTTTGGTCACGGACTGCCTCCAGCTTTACCGGTGCGTTAATGCAAGCTGGATACCGCAACAGCGAGGAGGAGGTTTTGCGGCGGCCGGAAGGCCTCAAATAGCTTGTTTCGAATGGGTTGCAGAGCTTGCATTCTTATCAATTCGTGCTGTCGGGATTGGAGGGAAGAGGCCGCTGATGGGTCTTCCCCCGCAACAAGCGGTGAAATCACGCACCTCAACAGAAGATAGGCGAAGAATTTTTGACCCAATGCGGGTTGAACCTGCTGGCTTGCACAGTGCGCGGTTTAATCACCGCCTTGGGTGATATGCCTCACCGAAGGTGCCGCCGAGCACGAACAACGGCCGCAATTACAGTGGCTTAGGTCCCTACCGACTTTGGTGTCGTACTTGCCATGTAGAGGGGAGACGGGAAGGAGCCCGCATGGCCTTCGACCTACGATCGATACCAAAGCGTATTTACAAAACACTTGCTAATCTGCGCACCGGAATCGTCCTGCTGATTCTGGTGGTAATTGCTTCGGCCTTGGGGACATTCATTCTGCAACGCCCGGCTACGGATGCCGACAAAATGCAGGCGGCATATTCTCCGCAAACTCTGCTTTGGCTTGACCGCACCGGCCTCACCGATGTGTTCCACGCATGGTGGTTTCTGAGTTTGTTAGCTTTTGTCAGCCTGAGCATTATTTTCGTTTCCACCGAGCGATTCCCCAACGCATGGCGTTTCTACGCGCGTCCGTATCGCAGGACGGATTTGCACTTTCGCTCGGGGAATCCGTACAAAGCGGAATTGCCCATCGCCAATCGGGAGCAGGGACTCAACGCGGCTGAGCGCGCCCTGAGCAAGCTGCACTGGCCGGTGGAGCGCGTTTCCGATGAGAGCTGCACCTCACTGTATGCGGAAAAACATCGCTTCTCCGTGATGGCGGTTTATGTCATTCACGCCAGCCTGCTGCTGATCTTCGCCGGCGGAATCGTGGACGGCATCTTTGGCTACAGCGGCTTCATGATGCTGAGGCCGGGACAGCAGAGCAATGTCATCGCACTGCAAAACGGGAAGAAGAAAACGATCCCATTCGAAGTGAAGTGCTTCAGCGCCGGCCAGGAAAACTATGCCGACGGATCGCCCAAAAAATGGTGGTCGAAGCTGGCCGTCATCGAGGACGGCAAGGACGTCGCGGAGAAGGAGATCGTCGTAAACGACCCGCTCATTCACAAAGGACTGCGGCTTTTCCAGGCCAGCTTCGGATCGACGGGTGATGTTCAAGGGCTGAAGGTAACGGCAAGCCCCGAAGGTGGCACGCCGCGTGAGCTTGTGCTTCACATGGACGAGCCGGTTCCGCTTGACGCCAACACCACGGCTACTTTGGCGGAGTTTATCCCCGATTTCTTCATCCGCGACAACCAGGTTTTCAAGCGCTCCGACAATCCGGTCAACCCAGCCTTCCGGCTGCAAGTGAAAAACAAAGCGACCGGCGAAGACGCTGCGCTTTGGATCTTCCCAGCGTACAGGCCTGAAGCTCAGGGTCCGAAGACTAACTACGCGTTCAACTTCAGCGGAGTGGAAATGGGTTACTTCACCGGACTGCAAGTGACCCACGAGCCGGGACAGTGGCTGGTGTGGGCAGGATGCATCCTGATGGGGGTTGGCCTGTTCGTCGCCTTCTACCTGGTGCACATGCGGCTCTGGGTCACGGCTATTCCGACCACCAGCGGAAACCTGGTGCTGTGGGTCGGCGGTGCGGCCAACAAGAATAAGGACCGTTTCGAGCAGAGGTTCCAAGAAGTGGTGAGCGAGATTCGAGGTGAGCTGAGTCAGAGGAAGGACACGCCTGTGATTCCTCGATCTGCGCAGCAACACGAAGCCGTCTTGGCTGGCGTGAAGTAGTCAGGAGGAATACAAGAAATGTCCACTCGAGCACGAGTAACTCAGTTAGAAACGCCCGCGGCAACTGGCGGAAATGCGCTCCTGGTCCTGGTTGGATTGGGTGTCGCGTTCCTGCTGATAACGGCCCTGCTGGGCGCCGCCAAGTCCGGCGGCAATTTGTTTACCGAAAGCAATCTTCTTTACGTCGCACTTATTTTCTATGCTGGCGCGGCGGCGCTGTACATGGGTTTTGGAGTAACGGGAACCGACAAGTATGTGAAATATGCATCGATCGCAACCGCGATCGGCTTTGTGGCCAATACGCTTGCGGTAGGGCATCGCTGGTACCTGGCCGGGCGGCCACCGTTTGCCAGCATCTATGAAATGCTGCTCAGCTTCGTGTGGACGCTGGCGCTGCTGACGCTCGTTACCGAGAAGCGGTTCGGCGTGAAGATCATTGGCAGCATTACCATGCCGTTGGCAGTGGTATGTGTCATCCTGATGCAACTGCTGCCTTCCGAAGTTCGGCCATTGGTTCCGGCGCTGCAATCCACCTGGCTGCACGTGCATGTGACGCTCGCGATGCTGAGCTACGCTGCCTGCGCCGTGAGCTTCGCGCTGGCAATGATGTTCCTCATTCAGGACAACTTCCAAACAGAATCCTTCCTCGCTTGGACCAGCGCGCTGGTCAGCGCCATTTACATCGCGATCGTCGCTACCCGTTTTGAGAAGTGGGGCGGCCTGTCCGTCACCGCCTGGGACGCCGAGCAAAAGAGCGAGATCTTTCTCGGCCGCGGCGTACGCCTGTTCGTGACCGTTCCCGACCTCGGCTGGCTGTTCGTCATTGCAGCGGTTGCGGCCATCGTGCCCCTGGCGTTTTATTTCATCTGGCGTGTGAAACAGGACGACTCGTACCTCGGGATCGCCAACAAGGCGGTGTTCATCGGCATCCTGCTCCAAACCGCGGTGCTGGGCGCTTTTGTTCTGAGGGTGAAGGACGGCAGCTACGCCTCGCCTTATCAGGATGGGCTGTATCCCACCGCGCTGGCGGCTTCGCCGTTCCTTCTCGGTGGTCTGGTCACGGGAGTCTTCGCCTCGTTGCTCTACCTGATGCTTCTTTGGCGGCGCAACGACCTGCAACATCTGCTGCCCAGCGCAGACGTTCTCGATCGAGTGACCTACAAGACCATCTGTATCGCGTTTCCGCTGCTGACCGGAATGATCGCAGCCGGAGCTTACTGGGCGAACCGTACTTGGGGATCCTACTGGAGCTGGGACCCGAAAGAGACCTGGGCTGCCATTACGTGGCTGGTTTATGCTGGCTACTTGCACATGCGAATTACCCGTGGTTGGCGCGGCCGGCGTGCAGCCTACTTTGCCATTCTCGGGTTCGCGGTGGTGATTTTCACATTCCTCGGCGTAACGTATCTGCTTCCCGGCTTACACGCGTACGCATGAGGATTGTCAGGGCTGGAACCGAGCTGAAACCGCGGTCTTAAATCGCGGGGGCGCGGCCCGGTCCAGCCTTGAATACTTCAGGACGTGGCAGTTCATGCATTCTCTTAGTAACACCGCCGCCGAACATAGTTCCAGCCCCGCCATCTTGCAGGCGCCGCCAGGCGCGGTGGTTGAACGCGGACGCCATATCAACTGGCTGCTAAAGGCGGTGTTGCCGATCGCGGCAGTCCTGGTAAATGGACTGCTTCTCTTTGTGCTGGTTTCTTCCTCGCTGGAATCAGGGTCACGTAACGGGGTGATTGCCGTCGCCGCCGGCGGCGCCTTCGTCATTTTCGCTGCAGTGCTTGTGGTTTTTTCGGTGAGCATTCGCCGCCCCATGTTGGAGCTACAGGAAAAGATCGCCCGCGTGCGCCTGGGGGACATGGACGTCCGGGTCAGCTTTGCAGCACGCAACGACGAAATCGGCGACCTCGGACGCGACTTCAACGAAATGGTGCAGCAGTTAAAGTCAAGCCGGGAGGAGATCCAGCGCCTGCATCAGAACCAGATGTCGCGTGCTGAGCACTTCGCAACCTTGGGAGAACTTGCTGCCGGCCTGGCACACGAAATTCGCAATCCGCTGGCGGGAATTGCGGGCGTGCTGGATATCGTAGGCCGTGACCTGCCGGACAGCAGTCCCGCTCGCGCGGTAATGGTAGATGCCAAGCAGGAGGCCGTGCAGATCAACCGCATCCTGAGCGATCTGCTGGAAACGGCGCGCCCCAAGCCGCCGCAGTTCAGTCCCGCCGACCTTGTGGCGACAGTGGAGCATGCGGTCGTCTTCGCGCGCCAGCAGGCTGTGACCAAGCGTATCGCCATCGCGTTGGAGATCCGGCAGGCGCTGCCATCCGTGGAACACGATCCCAACCAGATCAACCAGGTGCTGCTCAATCTTCTGCTGAACGCCATTCAATCTATGGATAAACCGGGAACAATCGGCGTTTCCGTAGACAAGGCGGAGGATGAAGATTGCGCCCTGATCACGGTCGCCGACGAGGGAAAAGGCATCGCTCCAGAGCACTTGTCGAATATCTTTCGTCCCTTCTTCACGACCAAGGGGCACGGAACGGGCCTTGGGCTTTCGCTGGCCAAACGCACTGTCGAAGCCCACGGCGGGTCCATCCAGGTGAGCAGCGACCTCGGGCGTGGAACAACGTTCATCATCTCTCTGCCGCTGCAGCGGCGTTCCACGTCACCTTCTGATTGACCACATGCGGAGCTAAAGCTTCTCGACCGGGGAAGCTAACCTCGCAGACCCCGGGCTCGTGACCTGCCACATAAAACCTGGTCAATGGGTGCGCGAGGCGCGCGCGCTGCTCCGGGCGGCATTTTTGACCGCAAAAAAGCCGGGAGCTTTCACTCCCGGCTGTGGAGGAGGACTCGTCAGCCGTTAGAAGTTCAGTCGAATGCCGAACTCCATCTGACGCGTGTAGACTTGCGAACCATTGGTTACTGACCCAGGCAGCACGCCCCACGAATCAGGAGAGCTGGTGTCAAGGAAGTCGCCAGTGGGATCGCCGAGTTGGTTGTGATTGAACAGGTTGGTGAAGACCACCTGGAACTCTGTGTTGAAGCGTTCCGTGATCTTGAACATCTTCTTCACGCTCAAGTCAATGTTCCAGTAGTTCAGTCCGCGAGGCACACCGAAGCCGCCGTCCTTGGTGTCGTATCCAAGAATCGGCTGGCGGACAAGGTTAAAGGTCGCCGCCGGATTAGCGTACAGGTTCAGCGGGAATCCGCCGGTGCCGATACCGTTGGCGCCAGCAGTGTTATGCCGTGAGCCACTGGGCAATGCCGCCAGCGGAATAGCGTTCTCCGAGACTCCGTAGCCGAAGAAGTTTACCGAGTCGCCCTCGCCGAAGGCCTGGCCGCCGCCATTGATTGTGCCCAACGTCATCGGCAGGCCAGTACCGGTGGTGAAGATCGGAGCAATGGTCCAGCCGCCGAGCAGGTGTCCGAGGATGCCCGTCTGCGACTTGTAAAAGTGGGGCTGATAGACCGTGAAGAGGTTGAATACGATCGCACGGTCGAAAGCTTGCAGACCATAGCCTGTATCGATGTTGAACGGGTCGATGGCAGTGGCTTCGCTGGTCGCCTGTACTTCGGCTCCAGTACCCAATGCCTTTGACCAGGTGAAGTTCGACTGCATGCTCACACCCTTCCAGTCCTGGGTCTTCACCGTCACAAACATCGCGTTGTAGTTGCCGTGGCCAATGCTGGCATTCAAGCCAACACCAGAAGTCAACTGGCCGTTGCAGCCAATTTCTGTGCCCGTCGGGCAGTTGAGAGGGGTGTTCATCATGCTGCGCGGGAAGTTGAAGCCGCCGTTGTCCAGATCGGTGTAGAGCGACCAGACAGACGCCGTTCCAAGATTCCCAGCCTCATTGGCGATAACGGCCTGGGTGCAGTTGGCGAAGCCATTGCAATAACCAGTACCGGCGAGCGCTGCCTCGAAGAAGGGCTGAGGTGCGACTGCCGCGGCATTGCCGACACAGTTCCCGCCGCCCATGGCTCTGACGTCTCCGTTACCGCAGAACCCGATGACGGTATTCGCGTAGGCCTTCGCGAACGTCTGCCCGCCCTTCGTCATCATGTACGGAACAGCGTTCAGGTTCATCGGCAAATATTCGTTGTGAATTAGCCGTCCGATGTAGCCAATCTCCAGGCTGACTTTGTTGGTCAGCTGGCGCTGGAAGGTAAAGGTGAACGAATCGACCACGTTCGGCCGGAAGTTCGGATCCAGGGCCTCGCCCGCGCCCGCAGCGATACCATTCACGCCGGGGAACAGCGGCTGGGGCAGAGTCGGAGTAGCCGGCGGCAGTGGTGCCGTCAGTCCGTCTGTTCCGATTCTGAAGGCAGTGGCCGGAGTTCCCGCACTATGGCCGGCGCAGTTGCCGTTCGTCAGTGCGCTGAAACACTGTACTGGCTGGATCAGCCCGGTTCCCAATAGAGGAACCAGTACAAGATCCACACCATTCAGTCGCCCATAGGTACGTCCATAACCACCGCGAACTACCGTTCTGCCATCGCCAAAAACATCGTAGGCCAAGGCAACGCGGGGGCTCCACTCCCCGTAGTAGGGGTTGTATGGATAGCTTCTGGGTTTGGCCAGGTTCCCGATGAGCGTGAATCCAACCTGTGGGTTGAATACCTGTCCCTGCAAGGCTGCAGCTTCACGCGCATTCAGGTATTGCGTCGTGCTGATGGGATTGTTGTCCGGGCCGACGAAGATAACCTGCTGGCCTTTGGTCTCGTGTGGTGGCATTTCAAGCGTCCACCCCAAGCCGAAAGTCAGGGTCAACCGCTGGGTCATGCGCCACGTGTCACTACCGTAGATGTTGTAGTACGGAATGGTGACGAACGTGGTAGCCGGCGTCAGCGGAGGATTCAGGTGCAGGTCCTTGCCGGAGCGAGTGTACGCGACTTGCGAGGTCGAAATCATCCCCATAATCGAGGTATAGTCGCGTCCATAAGTTGTGAATTGTTTTGTTGGTACTCCAGCCGGGATGTAATCGCTCACGTCAAATGACGTGGAGCTTGCATTCGAAAGCTGGTACACCGTCTGGTAGTTGATGCCGCCGCCGTTGTCCGTACGTTGGTGGCCATTCCAGTTGTGCTGATACATACCGCCAAACTGGATCATGTGCTTGCCATGCAGCCACGTGACGTCGTCACGGAACATGTTGTCGTGGCCATTCCAATAACGGGTACGAGTCTGCTGGGTGTTTACGTTGTAAGGTGCGAGCGACTGATCACGGGATTCGCCCAATGGCTCCAACGCTCCGGACAAGCCGGGGAATTGCGGTGGGTCGCCGAGGGTGCTCCACGCCCAGTAGTTGCGGAGATAGCTATACACGAAGTTGTTGGTGATGTTGCTGGTGATCTGCGTCGTCATGCCGGCAACGAGATACCACGGCTGTTGCGGACGGCTGGAGTGCGACGCTGGCGTGCCTAGCTTGTCGCCCGGCAACATACCGCCAATGTCCACCTGATCAATGGTGGCGCGGGTCAGGTTGTAGTACCTGTAGCTGCCCATGAAATGCCACTTGTCACCAAAGTCATGGTCGACGCGAGCCACGGCGAAGTTGTCATTCTGAGGAAGCGCCACATTGCCTGTGAATCCCAGAATGTTCAACCCGTCGCAGCGGCTCAGGCCGCAACCCGCTTCGTTCGAGGCTGGCATATGCTGGTTCCACAACTGCGATACCAGCGGATTGATGCCGATGCCCCGTGGATCGCAGAGCCCGTTCGGACTCTTCAGACAAGGCGACGGCGCATACTGCGTTCCCTTGTAGGTCACCGGGAACGGATTGAGGTTGTACACGTTTCCGCCGAACTGCAACAGTCCCAGCCGCATGGAATCGGAGGGAACGATTTTTTCTATCGTCGCCGCATTGGGCCAGCGGAACCCCTGATAGTTGGCAAAGAAGTAGGTTTTTCCGCCCAGGATCTTTTTGGGGATGATTGGGCCGCCCACCGCTCCGCCGAATCGGCTGTAGTGGTAGCTCGGAAGTGGAATGCCGCTAAAGTTGTTTTGCCAGGTGTTCGCATTCCAGTTGTTATCGAAATAATACTCATAAGCGGTACCGTGCCAGTTATTGGTGCCGCGCTTGGTTACGACCTGCACCTGCGCGCCGGAAGAGCTGTTGAAGTCGGCACCCTGGCCTGCGGTACTGACTTTAAACTCTTCGACGCTATCGGCCGGCGTCGGCATTACGCCTGTGGCGCCAGCGGCCACACCGTTACTCTGGTTGGCAACCCCGCCCGTCGGGTCGCCGGCGTAGCTGGGCGTGTACACGCTCATGCTGCCGTCCATGTCGTTGGTGTTGTTGCCGCCATCGAGCTGGAAGGTGCTCTGGTCAACCACCGTCCCCGCAACGCTGCCGTCGGGGCTGATGCCCGCCTGGAGAGTCAAGAACGTGCTGGTATCGCGAGCAATGCTGGGCAGCGACTGCAACGCAATACCGCTGACGGTACTGCCGACGGTCGCATTGTCTGACTGTAATTCGACGCCGGTGGTGGCCACCTCAATGGTCTGGCTCTCCGAGCCTACCTTCAGGGTGACGTTATTGGTGGACACTTGGCCAACTTCCGCCACGTCGCCAGGAATCGAGACCTTGGCAAAGCCCTGCTTGGTGATCGTGACGTCGTATTTGCCGGGATTCACATTGATGAACACGTAACGCCCGGCAGAGTTGGTTTGTGTGGTGCGCACATCGCCCGTGGCGGTGTCTTTTATCGTCACCGTTGCATCCGGAACTACGGCGCCCGTTGAATCGGTGACGGTTCCGGTGATGGTGCCTAGAGTTGTCGTCTGTGATGCCACTGGTAGTGTGGCGATGGACAGCAGCGTAGCCGAGAGCAATGCCACTGCAATGAGGGACCAGTCAAACTTCGGTCGCTTCATTCATCTCCCCCCTTCAGACTGATTACTTGTGTGAAAGTGGTAGCCGCACGGATGCCAGACAAGCTCCGCGCTCGACCAGTTCTTGGTTCTAGTTTTCAGGAGGGTATAAGGCCCGACAGCCTGCCCCCCGACAATGCCGCTTGCCCCCATGCGCAAGCGACTCAACCCACTTAATGGCTGGCAGGTTATTCCTCAGACCGGGGGTTGTCAAGTACCGGGTAGGGAGCAGCCGCCAGCTGCCAATTCCCAGCCGCCAGGCTCAAGACGCCGGCTATGCCTGCCAGCGCCCTAGATGCTGGGTTCGCATCTGGATGCCGCGGTGCGAAGATCGCAGCGCGACCCAATGCATAAGGCTGAGTCCAACTGCAGTAAAAGCTGGTAGCCGGTAGCTGGTGGCTAGTGGTTTCCCTTGACGACTGGAAGCTTCCTCCCCTTGCACCGATCTCCCGCTTACCTTTACGATTACCCGAATCCTCAACATCTCAGGAGCCTGCCGCAATGGCCCGTCGCTTCACCCTGTGTTTACTTGTTGTCTTGTCCTTTGTTATTGCCTCTCTCGCCCAGGTTGACCCTCTCCTCATTGGCGGCATGCAGTGGCGCCAGATCGGGCCCTTCCGGGGCGGACGTGTTCTGGCCGTAACCGGTGTCCCGGGCGACCCCAACACCTACTACTTCGGGGCCGTGGCCGGGGGTGTCTGGAAAAGCACCAACGGTGGCGTAACGTGGGCGCCGACATTCGATAAACAGAGCGTTTCCTCGATCGGGGCAATCGCGGTCGCCGACGCCGATCACAACATTCTTTATGTAGGAACCGGCGAGGCTTGCCTCCGCGGCAACATCTCTTATGGCGATGGCGTGTACAAGTCCACCGATGGCGGACAGACCTGGAAGAACATGGGCCTGAAAGATTCGCGCCATATCGGCGCGGTCATCATCGATCCTCGCAATCCGGATATCGTGCTGGTTGCCGCGCTTGGACACGCCTGGGGACCAAACTCCGAGCGCGGCGTCTTTCGCACCGCCGATGGCGGCAAGACCTGGCAGAAGGTCCTTTATAAAGACGAGAACACCGGCGCCATCGATGTGGTTTTCGATCCGAAGAACTCCAGCATCGTGTATGCCTCGTTGTGGCAGGTACGCCGCCAACCCTGGTACTTCAACAGCGGTGGCCCGGGCAGCGGAATCTACAAGTCCACCGATGGCGGACTTACCTGGAAACAACTGGAAGGACACGGTCTGCCGGAAGGTCCGCTGGGGCGCATCGGCATTTCTGTTTCGGGTGCAAACTCCAACCGCGTTTACGCGCTGATCGAAGCCAAAGAAGGCGGTCTTTATCGCTCCGAGGACGCCGGCGCTACCTGGACACGCGTCAACGACGACGAGCGCTATCGCCAGCGCGCCTGGTACTACATGCACGTCTTTGCCGATCCGCAACAGGCAGACACCGTGTACGTCCTGAACACCGGCTCGTTCCGTTCCAACGACGGCGGCAAGAGTTTCGAACTGCTACCGGCGCCCCACGGCGATCATCATGGTCTCTGGATCGATCCGACGAATCCGCAGCGCATCATCAACAGCAACGATGGCGGGGTCACTATTTCCATCGACGGCGGGAAAACCTGGACACAGCAGAATAATCAGCCAACCGCGCAGTTCTACCACGTAGCCACGGACAATCACTGGCCCTATCGCGTGTACGGCGCGCAACAGGACAACAGCACGGTGGCCATTGCCAGCCGCGGTGAAGACGGCGTCATCGGCCGCCAGGACTGGTACGAAGTGGGCGGCGGTGAGAGCGGATATATCTCGCCCGATCCGCGGGATTCGAACATCGTCTATGCCGGCTCCGATGCCGCTATTATCACTCGATACAATCGCGCAACTGAGCAACTCACGGATGTCTCTCCCTATCCGCTTGACACCTCTGGCAACGGCGCTGAAAGTCTGAAGTATCGCTTCCAGTGGACCGAGCCGGTGCTCGTTTCGGGGTACGACTCCAATGTGCTGTATACGGCTTCGCAGTATGTGCTCAAGAGCACCGACCAGGGCCGCAGTTGGAATCCGGTCAGTCCGGACCTGACGCGCAACGACAAAAGCAAGCAAAAGCCGTCGGGCGGCAACATCACCCTCGATATCACCAGCGTCGAGTACTACGACACCATCTTCACGCTGGCGGAGTCTCCGCTGCAAAAGGGAATGCTATGGGCAGGAACGGACGACGGGCTGATTCATCTCACGCGCGACGAAGGCAAAACCTGGGAAAACGTAACCCCGAAAGACATGCCCGAGTGGAGCATGGTGAGCATCATCGATGCGGGACATCACGATGCAGGGACAGCGTACGCTGCTATTGATCGGCATAAGCTCGATGATTTCAATCCGCTCATCTACAAGACACACGACTACGGCAAGACCTGGACGCGCACCACCAACGGACTCCCATCGGGAGCCTACGTGCGCGCCGTGCGAGAAGATCCCAAGGTGAACGGGCTGTTATACGCGGGTACGGAAACGGGTGTGTACTTTTCGAACGATGACGGCGCCCACTGGCAGTCTCTGCAACTGAACCTGCCTACGACGCCGATCCACGACCTCGCCGTGAAGGATGATGACCTCGTCGTCGCGACCCATGGCCGCTCCTTCTGGATTCTGGATGACATCACTCCACTGCGCCAAGCCAACGCCGGCGTAACCGGTCAGGAATTCCATCTCTTCCAGCCCGGTCCGACCGTGCGTCTGCACTTCCCCGACGCGGTGGACCGTAGACGGCCGGTGGGCGACAACCCTCCAAAAGGCGCGATTATCGACTACTACCTGAAATCGAAGCCGGGCGACAAAGATGAGATCGTAATGGAGATTTTCGATGCGCAGGGCAACCGCGTTCGGCGACTCTCCAGCCTGAAGGAGAACAAGCACGAGCAGCCGCCCGAGTGGCCCGACTTGGAGAAATCCGCTCAGCAACTTCCCGCCAACGCAGGCATGAACCGCTTTGCATGGGACCTTCGCTACGATTCGCCGGTCCAGATCCCCGGAGCTTTCTACGCGGGCGAACCTCCGCGCGGCCCGCTCGTCATTCCTGGAATGTACCAGGTGAAGCTCACGGTGAAGGGCGTGACCCAGACAGCGCCGCTCGAGGTGAAGATCGATCCGCGCATCCAGAACCAGACCACACAGGCCGACCTGCAAAACCAGCTGGAGCTGGCCCGGAAGGTGCAACAGGACATCGATCAATTGCACCGGGCGGTCAACCAAATCCGCGATCTTCGCGGAAATCTGCAACTGTTGCAGAAATGGGCAGGCGACGGATCCTCTGGCAGCGAAGTCCTGGTAGCCGCGAAGTCGCTCGACCAGAAGATGCTTCCCGTGGAGGAGCAACTCATTCAGGTCAAGATGAAGAGCTCTGAAGGAAACCTGCGCTATCCCAACATGCTGAACGAGCAGTATTACAGCTTCAACGATCTGATTCAGTTCAACGACAGCGCACCAACTGCCCAGCAACTGCAGGTTTACGATGAGTTGCATCAGCGGCTAACGGCTCAGCTGGCAAACTGGCAGGAAATCCAGCGCACGCAAGTTCCGGCCTTGAACGCCGCAATGCACAAGTCGGGAGTGCCCACCATCGCCGTCAGCACCGGGGCCGGCGATCAGGCAGGGCAATCCGCCGCCGAACGCTAGCTGTCCGCAGGCATGAAGCCGGAGCTCCAGGCTCCGGCTTGCTGCACGAAAAGGTTGATTGCTGTCATTCTGAGCGGAGTGAGGCGCTGAAGTTCCGCCGGCTGTAGTCGAAAGCCGCGTGCCACCAACCTCAGCGCGGGCATCCCAGTTATTCGTGCCCTCCTATCGCCAGAGTGGCGGAATAGTGTTTTTGAACAGGAGCCTTGTCGTCCCGCCACGTTTGTTTGCTTTCTCGAAAAAGGTTTGGGTGCCGCAACTCATTCGCGG
>Ga0306920_100009962_pt1 | contig 12711 bp, 15 predicted proteins | sample flu12Cox44000170_FD_204666 | JGI IMG/M metagenome (GOLD analysis project Ga0306920, IMG submission 204666) | Lab enrichment of tropical soil microbial communities from Luquillo Experimental Forest, Puerto Rico - flux4day.12C.oxic.44.000.170 (v2)... | ecosystem: Environmental > Terrestrial >...
TGTAGAATCCGCGTAACTAGCCAGCTGGGTGGGCTGGCTCGCGATTCGTTCGTCGTGACTGAACATACGGGAGTCATCCGCAGCCAGGAGGTAGTTATGCGCAACGGATTGGTCTGCGTGGGAGTGGTACTCTTTACCGGTTTCAGCATCGCTACTGCGCAACAACAAGAAAAGGGTAAGGACAACGCAGCTGCGCCGGCTCCGGCGCCGCCGGCTGCGGTTGTGGCATCAACAGATGCGGCTAAGCCCTCGGGCGGAGCGGAGCGCAAGAATCCCGTGAAAGCGACGCCTGAAGGGCTTGCGGCGATTAAGAAGATTTACGGGTACGACTGCGCGATGTGCCATGGCGCGACCGGAGACGGGAAAGGCGACGTTGCGGCTTCCATGAACCTGACGCTCAAGAGCTGGCGCGATGCGACGGTGCTGTCGGGAATATCGGATGGCGATATGTACGACCTGATCTTGAAGGGCAAAGGGAAGATGGTCGGGGAGGGAGACCGCCTGACGCCGGAAAAGGCCTGGACCATGGTGCATTACGTGCGGTCGCTTGCCAAGAAGGAAGGTGGCGCGGAAAAGGTTGGAGAGAAAGACGCGGCCGCGCCGCCGAAGTCGTAGTCGCAGCAACGCAACCTACAGATTGGGCTGGATTGCTGGGCGCCGTGGGGCGTGCGCTAGTCTGTGCTGTCGCTCGATGTTGACCAGGGGGGGACATGCAGCACTCGCCGCAGTTCTTGAGACTTGTAAATGACGCGAAGACGCGGGTGAAGGAGACCAATGTAGCGGACGTCAAGCGGCGAATGGACAGCGGAGAAACCTTTCTGTTGGTGGATGTGCGAGAAGACAACGAATGGGCGAGAGGACACTTGCCCGGCGCCGTGCACATGGGCCGCGGAGTGATCGAACGCGACGTCGAGACGAGCGTGCCGGAAACCGGTACGAAAATGATCTTGTATTGCGGAGGGGGATTCCGGTCGGCGCTGGTGGCGGACAACCTGCAAAAGATGGGCTACACGAACGTGGAGTCGATGGATGGCGGTTGGCGCGGATGGAACGAAGCGGGGTTGCCGACGGAAAAGGGCTGAGCAGACGAAGCATCTGTTATACACTTCCCGAATGAAGCGAGTGGTGCAAAGTCGGCGCAAAGTGTTTGGGCAACTCCTCGAGCATGCCCGCCGCCAGCCGCATCGAGAATGCTGCGGGATTCTGACGGGGCGGGACGGCGTAATCACCCAGGCGTCCCTGCGAAGAACGTAGCGGCTGATCCGATCAGGAATTACGAGATTGCGCCCAAAGAGATGGTGCGCCTAACGAAGCAATTCCGCGAGCGACGGCTTGCATTCTTGGGCATCTATCACTCGCATCCGAACTGGATGGACGTTAACGAGCCTTCGCCCAAAGACATCGCGCTTGCCTACTATTCTGGAGCGATCTATTTCATCGTCACGCCCCGGCCATACGCAACTACGCCCGTACCGGCATTTTCAATCCGGGATGGTCGTGCGATGGAACTGGAAATCCAGGTCCTGCCCTGAGCGTAAGTTTTCTTTGAATCAGCGTTCGCAAACGAGTTTAGCCTTTGAAACTGCGGCGTTTAGACTTCGAGTTAGCGTTGCGTCGACCCATTGAATCCACCCCGTTCTAGGGGCGCCCTCTTATGATGCGTTAACCCGGAACTAACTCGAACTGGGGTGCCTTTCTTCTCATCGCCAGTTGGCGTTGAAAATGACTTCAGTTATGATTCGCCGCTATGATGAAGAAAATCGCTAGATTAGTCTTTGCTATGGGTGCTCTCGGCATCGGCGTTCTCGCGCAAAATGGCCAGGACGAAGCCGAACTACGACGGAAGATTGTCGGTACTTGGAAACTCGCATTCGAGGAAGACACATTGCAGGACGGCAGGAAAACTCATGAATTCGGCGCAAACGGCAAAGGCTATCTGATGTATGCGGCAGATGGACATATGTGTGCCGTCGCAATGAATCCGGATCGGCCAAAATGGAAGAATCCAGCAAATCCTACGCAACAGGAGAAAGCGGAAGCCTTCGACGGTTCGTACGGCTATTGCGGTCCATACCAGATAGACACGAAACACAATCAGCTGGTTCATCTACCTGAGGTTTCGACTGGGCCTGGATATGTCGGAACCCGGCAACTCAGACCCTATCAGTTCGAGGGGAATCGGCTCATTTTGAGTGGCGGCACTGTGGAAGACGAACCGCAGGTGGCGTCATGGAAGGTTGTGTGGGAGAAGGTCAGATAGGATCCTGGCCCCCTGAGAGCGATTTGAACGGGTCGACCACCCGTAACGCATTTGCGTGAACGGCTTGACTTTCTATCGCATCGCGGGTGCGACCGATTGCGGATCGAACAGTAAAGGAAAGAACTGGCCGCCCATCTTATTGCCGCGGGGAATGATAGGAACGCCGGTGAGCAGTGGTTCATCCGCATTGGACATGACGCCGTCGCGAAATACGTTTATAACCGTGGCGCGCCGCGGCGCCGGTGTATTGTTGGCGTACGACCCGTGCATGGTTCGAGCATGATGGAACGAGCTTTCCCCCTTCTTGAGCTCCACCGCAACCGGCTCGAATTTTTCCTTTAGTTCTTCGGGAAGGAGGTCGCGAATGCCGTCCATTTCTCCCGTTAACACCGGCTTGGGCAGGTCGGGCCATTTGTGGCTGCCCGGAATGTAGTTCAAACAGCCATTTTCCCGGGTGGAATCGTCGAGACCAATCCAGCAGGTGAGATGGGCCAGGGGAGTCGTGCGTGTCCAGTACGAATAATCCTGGTGCCACGCCACTACGCCGCCATGTTTTGCCGGTTTGCAGAACAGCTGGTCGTGCCAGAAGCGCACTGGGCCGCCCAGTAGCTGCGATGCTGGCACCAAAAACGCGGGATTCCAGAGGAGATCGTGAAAGCCGGGCAGCACGCGCCAGGCGCCCAAGGCGTGAAAGACGACTCGGTTCGGATCGGTCGATTCGTTGGAATGGTATTCGTGAAACAGTTGCCGGCCAGGATGTTCCGGATTCATCAGCTGTCCCAATTCACCGCGCAGAACTTCCACTTGCTCGTCCCTGAATATGCGAACGCCCTTCAGATAGCCATTTTCGCGAAAGAAGTCGAGCTGTTCTTCGTTCAGGCGATACTGCTCCCAGTCAGCGGGAAGCCCGGCAAGAAGCGTGCCGACCGGTTGGTGATATCGCGAGAGATCTTCGATCATGAGGACACCAGAAAACGCAAGGAACCGCGTTCTGAGGGAGTGGCAAATATAGCGCCTTTCCTGAGCAGAAGCGAACAACTTGCGGCACGACGTGCCGTTCAGACCGTGCGCGGTCCTCGACTCATAGGTAGTCGGTGGCGCAGGTCAGTCTCTAAACCTGCGAGAAGGCGCCAAAATCCTGGGTAGTCCAACGAAGCGGCATGGCGAGTCTTGTTCCGTAATGACGCGCAATACAACTTCACCCGCTTCAAGCGGGCCCTCACGGGCGTCATTGGGCATCCTTGCGATAAACTCAGCCGGGCAATCCAACCAAAGAGCGCGCAGCCAAGCGTTCCTTCAGAGAGGAAAGACTGACAGAAAAGTCACAACCATGACCGATTCCACCCGGAAGAATTCCCAGCTCCTTTCTATGTTCCTGTACATCTAACAACTTGCAGCAGCCAGGCGCTTCTGCAAGCTGGCAGGTGTATTGCCTAAACTCCCTTTGGGCTATGCGTCTTACGGCCTGTCGTCCCAAATCGCATTCTGCCCCTTCGTCAGCAGCTAGGACTGAACCGGAACCTATGATCGGCAAGACCATCTCCCACTACCACGTGCTGGAAAAACTCGGCAACGGCGGAATGGGCATCGTTTACAAGGCGAAGGACACTCGGCTCGACCGCGAAGTAGCCCTGAAATTTCTCTCCAGCGCTTTTGCCCAGGATCCGCAATCGCGGCAGCGTTTTCAGAGGGAAGCAAAGGCGGCGTCGGCGCTCAATCACCCGAACATCCGCACCGTTTTTGACTTTAGGGAGGAAAGCGGGCAAGCCTTCCTGGTCATGGAGTATCTCGATGGGGCGCCGCTCAAAGATCTCATCCGCGAGCATCCCCTCGACCTGCAACCCTTGCTGGGAATTTCCCTGGAGGTTGCCGATGCGCTGGCAGCGGCTCATGCCAAAAACATTATCCATCGCGACATTAAACCGTCGAACATCTTCGTGAACGAACGGGGACAAGCCAAAGTCCTGGACTTCGGCTTAGCGAAAATCACGGTTCCGGGCGATGACGAGACCGAAATTACTCAGGAAGGAGCCCTGGCCGGCACAATACCGTACATGTCGCCGGAACAACTGAACGGCCGAAGCGTGGATCATCGCACCGACATCTTCTCCCTGGGTGTCGTCGTATACGAGATGGCCACAGGTCAGCGGCCATTCGCCGGCGAGACACTCATGGCCGTCAGCTCCTCGATTTTGCGCGACCAGCCGCAACCGATCAGTGAACTGCGCGCCGAACTGCCCGCAGGTTTGGACGCAATCGTGGAGCGCTGCCTCGCAAAAGAACCCGACGGTCGGTATGCCTCTGCCGAGGAACTGCGGGAGGCGCTGGTAGCGTTGTCGAGTGAAATGCCTTCAAGTTTCGGTAAGACTATCTCCGCGAATCGCCGTAAAGCATCAATTGCGGTCCTGCCGTTCATCAATCTGAGCGCTGATGCCGATGGCGAATTTTTCGCCGACGGTGTTACCGATGAAATCACCGACGCGTTGGCTCAGATTGAGGAACTGCGAGTCGCGTCGCGCAGTTCCGCCTTTGCCTTCAAGGGCAAACATCCCGACCTGCGCGTCGTGGGCACGCGCCTCGGGGTAAGAACGGTGCTCGAAGGAAGCGTTCGCACGGCGGGCAAGCGGGTACGTGTCATCGCCAGGCTCAGTGATGTGAGCGACGGCTATCTTCGCTGGTCCGAGCGCTACGACCGCAAACTCAAAGACATTTTTGCAGTGCAGGATGACCTGGCCAGCGCCGTCGCTGAACGCCTGCTCTACGATCTCATCGGCGGAAAAGAAACCGTCCGCACGGCCATCGAATCATTTTGCCGAAGTGTGCTTGGGGACGAAACGATCAAGCACTTCTTCAGGAAGACCAATCTAGCGTGCCTCCGGTCGCACTTGACCGCATTCCTTTCGACGCTCCTTGGCGCGCGGGCTCCCTATGCCGGTGAGGATCTAACCGCCGCGCATGCCGAGCCCCGTCACCACGGGTTGCACGACGCTCACTTTGACGCCGTCCTGCGGCATTTCCGAGCGTCGCTGCAAGGGGTCGGCGTCCACACCCACATCCTCGAGAAAATCATGAAACTGCTCGAAAATAAGCGGGCCGCCGTTCTCAGCCGCTAGCCGAACCCCAACAGAGGCACTACGATTACATTTTTTCTGCGGATTTGGAGCTCACCAGGGTTGATCAGCGGCCAATCGGCAGCACTTCAACGGGACAGTGGGCGAATCTGAGTTGACAGAGCTTGCCGGCTCTGGTGAAAAAAGCGGGATCGCCGCCGTCCATTTCCCCGCACCTTTTCTGCTGACCGGGACTGGCAATGAGGGGTGCTCGATTGATAAGTGTGCCCGCATAGCTTTTGGTCCGAACACCAATGCGTTCTTCAGTTCAGGTGCCTGGTTTGTTCGGCTTATCATTCATCTGTCGGCTCTTCAGAAAGTGCAGAACGACCTTGATTCCATTCTCTTCGTACTCCAACCGCAGGACGGATTGCTTGTTCTTCACCACAATGGGGAAGTAGAGGTACCCCGCAACTGGTGATGAGACTTTGCCTTCGAGTAGGCCCTTATCAGTCAGTTCGGCTTCCACGACGGCGCGGTCCCTCTCGCTTACTGGAATTGGCTTACCGTCAAGAACGTCTACGCCGATTTCTGCCCCCATGTGGCCCCCGTGCGGACCGACGACGGCACCGCCGGAAGGAGTAACAATAGCTTCGTCCGGTGATTTCGATTGTTGCGGCAGCTTGGCGGCAATAGCTGTTGCGCGGGATGGTTTGACGCCAGTATCCGTCCCGGCAAGGTAAAGTGAGAAATCGGCCAGCGAGACGGTACGCTCTTCGTCCTTTTGCGGATAAAGAGCGACTTCGATGACCAGACAAGTACCACTCACATCGAAGGAAAACGCTTTGCGTACTTCCGCGGGACTCAGCAATGCGGCCCCAACCTTCCCGGCGTGTAGGGGGTAGCGGTCGGCGGATGCTCTGGGAACTATGCCTTTTGGCCCTGCTGTCGCGACGGATGGCAGAACCATGAGAAAAACGCCCGCGAGAAGTCTTCGGCTCATAAACTCACCCCAAGACGTTCCATCTGGTAGTCTGATGCTTACTTGCCAGGAATCGCCGCCTTCAAGGTCCCACGCGCACCGTGCGGGCGTGCTTGGACCATTGGGCCTGATAAGTTCGGGAAACCGGGTGCGCCGTGAAAAGGTGATGGTCCACAGCGGGAGTTAAACCCGTCCGGGAACTGGTTCGTTCCACCCGGTAGCAATCAGAGCAGCGGTGGAGGCAACGAAACTGCTGAAGCCACCTAAACTGCCGCGCCACACCTCGACTCCACTAAGTGGCTTTCACTTTTCCGATTTTGCCGTTTCCCAGGAGCTAGCGGTTTGATTAAGCATATGTAAGAACCCGTCCGAAACGAATGTGCTGCGCGTGCGCCGCAGGTTTCCATTTCAAGCTAAGCTTATAAAAGCCGCGACGTAACATTTGTAACTTGCGGAGCGGAGGGATTCGGCAACATGATCTCATTCAACCCGAACTACTTCATCCATGCCGGAAATGCTCTTCTATTGGTAGCTTACAGCGTTCGCGACATTCTCTGGCTGCGGTTGTTCGCGGTGGCTGCCGCGTTGATTACAATCCCTTTTTTCGTGCTGCAACCGACACCGCTTTGGACGCCGATTCTATGGAGTGCCGTATTTGCGGCCATCAATCTCTTCCAATCGTTGCGACTTTTCATCGAGCGTCGTCCGATCAAACTGACGGCGGAAGAAGAACAGGTTCGCCAGCTTGCTTTGGCTGACTTGCCGCCCCGCAAGGTGCTTCAGGTTCTGAGTATTGGTTCCTGGATCAATGCAGAAGTCGGCGAGCGACTCATTGAGTCTGGTAAACGAATCGAGGCTGTCTGGTTGCTTACCCGCGGCAAGGTGCGAGTCACAAGCGGGGAGCGGGTCCTCGGTGAACTGGCCGCCGGTGAACTCGTCGGGTCTACACTACTTCTGAGTGGCGTGCCAGCCGACGTCGATGCGTCGGCCGTGGAACCGGTGCGCGCAGTGTGTTGGGAAGTCCAGCCTCTAGAACGGTATCTTAACGCTAATCCGGAAGTGCGCGTCATCCTGCAAAAGTACCTCGCACGTGATTTGGCTGGGAAGTTGGGGCGCTCTCTCTCCCGTCGTTAGGGCGTGCGCGCAATTCCTTAGCCGCAGATTCTGCCGAGTGCTTTCAGTACGTTTGCCAAATCGGTGAGTCTTGCGATGCGGCTTGTTGCGACCAGCCCTCAATTCAATCATCTTCCGCCGCGACCATCGTTTTCCGTAGGCTTGACAAGCACCTAAGGAATGGCGCCGTTCGAGCGGAGGGACGAACCCGAGGATGACCCACTATCATGAGTGTCTCCCCGGCTCTCGGGTCTACTACGGATGGTTGATTAGTTTGCGACCAGTGATCGTTTGTAATGTGATCGCAGTGTTGGTTAATTCCGGAGCGCTCGGTGCAATCTTCATTTCGTCCGCGCAGAAGAAACCAAAGAGTGAGCTTGGGGATTGATGGGCGCCCGCGCGTGCGCCTTGAGCGCCCGCAATCGTCCGGCATGCAAAACACGCCATGGACTCGACCCTTTGACACGAGGACCAACCATGAAGTTCAGACTGATATTGCTCTGTGCGGCCATGTTTGCTGCGTCCCCTCTCTCGGCGCGGGAAAGCACCGACGTGATTGTCATGAATAATGGCGACCGGATTACCTGCGAAATCAAAGGGCTCCGTTCCAACACGCTATACATCAGCGTCCCCTATGTCCTTGGCACCCTCTCCGTTGATTGGCTTAGGGTCGATCACATTGAAAGCAAGCAGCTGTTCATCGTAAAGACCGAGGATGGAACGGTCCACACCGGTGCACTTTCCACAACGAAAATTTCCGGCCAACGCCCCACACACATTGAAATCTTGGAGGCCGCCGAGAACAAGGTTTCGCTCGAACGATCAAAAGTCGTGGAAGTAAACGAAACCGCCCGTGGTTTCTGGCAGCGTTTGAATGGCCAGCTCGGCGTGGGCTTTACCTATTCGAAAGGCAACCAATCCACGCAATACAATCTAAATTCCGACGTCAATTATCCGCGGGAACGCTGGTCGGCCGGAGCTAGCTACAGCTCCAACTTTACTTCCAACACCGGATCGAGCCCTTCGAAGCGAAACGAAATCGCGTCCTCGGCACAGCGACTAATGCGGTGGAACAATTGGTACTACACGGGGCTCGCTGACTTCTTGCAAAGCTCGGTGCAAGGTATCCAATTGCAGAGCACCTTCGGTGGAGGCATTGGGAGATATATCAAAAATACTGGCGGTACTTCCTTCGCAGTCTACGGCGGTTTCGCCTGGCAGGAGATCGACTACGAGCAAGCAATCCTCCCGGCTACCACGCAGCAAGTCACGTCGGGCTTGATAGGAACTCAACTGAAGCTCTTCCGATTCGATCGGACTACACTAACCGTGAGCGCCGATTTCCTTCCGGCGATTTCCGAACCTGGGCGGATGCACTTCAACTTGAAGTCATCCTACTACGTCAAGCTCCTGGGCAAGCTGGATTGGAACTTCACGTTCTATGACACCTGGGATAATCGCCCTCCCCCAGGTTTTGCGAGCAGCGACTATGGAGCCAGTTCGGGCATAAGTCTAACCTTTGGGAATCGCTAACCTGGTACTCCCTATTTTCGCATGCGGTAAAGCGGTACTTCGGGGTAACGCCGTTTCCCAGGCAGTGCGTCAATTTAGCCCGCTGCTGCGGATTGGCCCATGATCCGCCTGCTATTCTTTCAAGGAGACGGGGTCAGAATCATTTTTTGGAGAGGTTTTGTTTAAGAGAGAGATCAATTCGCTGCCGGCAGCAGGAACGCCAACCTTGCCTTGGCGGACGATCTCTTTAGCGCTGAGGCTTCGCCCATACAGCTTCTTGTTGGCACTGCCGTCAGAGCGCAGCGTCGAACCCTCCAGTGAAATGCCAGCGAACAAGCCGCGGGTACGAGAGTAGCTGAGGACTTCCGCTCTCATCACGATGTCGGTATCCGCTGCTGCTGTGCGCCCTTTCGGTCCGGCCGCAGCAGAGGCATCCGCGCCAAGTTTCACTTTGCTACTTAGGATCGAGTTTGCTCCCTTCGGGTTCATGACCAGGAGGACGAAGTCCGTGGCCTGACCGCCTATCTGAAATCCGATATTTGCGCCTTCAAGAGCAAACAGCGCAGGGGTGCTCCATCGACCCGTAAAGTGTTCACCGGTCCGACAGGTGATTGCGCCGCGGCCAAAATCGCCTCCTACGCCGAAGGCGAATTTGACGACCGAAGGAATCACGATGACGCACTCAGCTTTGCCAAGAAGATCCTTTGGAATCCCATCCGGAATATCCATAATTTCCTTGAATACTTGGCCGCAGCTGCGGAGACGTTTTTGTTCTCTGCTTTCATCTGCTGCGAACGTTGGACAAGACAGAAACACCGCGATAATAAAGACACAGGTTTTCTTCATGATGCTCCCCCCAGGTCAATTGATCCCAGTTTAGTAAGAAAGGCCGGCCTATTCGCCGCGACGGCTACTGATGTTTCGCCGCGTGCACCTGTACGCAGGTACAGCACTCTGATCACAGTCATCACATGGTGATTGGCGAGAAAATAAGTAGCTGTGAAATCGATTAGATTGGCTGGGGCGGAAGGATTCGAAAAGACGCCCTTAAATTCTAAGCCTCATTGAGTGAAGGCGTTACCGGCCACACTCCCACCCAATTGGTAGAAATGGAATAGCTGAACGTGTTATGTCCAATCGATCTGCACAGTGTTCATATATAGCTGGCCAAACAAACCGCCGTACCAATGCGCCGAGACAATATGGAACGGTGGCAGTGCTAGACTGTTCGCAAGTGAGGTTGTGAGGCGACGAAAGGAAAGCGAACGCAGATTGATGAGTTCTCAAGCTCAGCGACAACTCGTCGGGAACCTCGGAAGATTTCCTCAGACCCGATACCAGGGAAGCAAGCAAAAACTCCTACCTTGGATTTGGGACCACGTAAAAGACCTCAAGTTCTCAACCTGTCTTGACGCCTTCGGCGGCACGGGTTGTGTAGCCTACATGATGAAGGTGCGAAGGAAACAGACCACCTACAACGACGTCCGGCTCTCGAACGCCATAAGCGCGAAAGTGCTGATAGAGAACAAGGACGTATTGCTCTCCCCCGCCGAGGCCGATGCCCTAACAAGACGACAAGATGCGGTCTCGTATCCCAACTTCATTGGTCAGACCTTCAAAGAGATTTACGTCACGCCGGACGAGGACGACTGGATCGACACCGTTCGCAAAAATATCTCGCTCGTTGATGACAGGGTTCAAACAGGCCATCGCCTATCATGCGCTCTTTCAAGCAAGTATTGTGAAGCCCAATCGGCGGAAAACTCTCTGCCGCCCATCCCCGCCGTCGACGCTGAAAGAGAAAATCCGGTCAAGCCCACGACTGACGCTCTCGCCGAGGCGAGACCGTCGGGTATTGGCAATACGTTTCAACCGGGCCTGCGACAACTCAATAACCCCGTCCGACATCGGAGTAAAGTACCGGTGTCGGTGAGGTTAGGCTCTCAACACATGTCCAGAAAGGACGATGAAGTCCGTTACTTTGGAGGTTAGCACCGTGAATGCAGCCGTTCGCAGGTTTTTCCAGGGCACCCCAATCTTGAAGGATATCTACTACAAGGCGCGCTCTGCCTATCAGCATCACAGAATGATGCGGGTTGCCAGGGGCCACGTTATTGACTTGGATGAATACAGCAATGCACTGAAATTAGAGGACGGGAAAGTTGTTGAAGTGCGTATGAAGGACGGTTTGACGATTACATTGAGGCGGGACCACATGGATGCAAGCATCTTAGCAGAGGTTTTCTTTGATAATTGCTACGTGCAAGATCTCTCTCTTCCACCCAATCCAGTCGTTGTGGATATCGGAGGATTCATCGGAGACTTTGCTCTTTATGCCGCGACTCACCTAAAGGCAAGAAGAGTCGTCGTGTGCGAACCCGCGCCAAGCAACTGGAGGCTTTTGGTCAAGAATATTCAAAATAATCATTGTGAAGATCGCGTCTCCATGGTGAACAAAGCGGTCACGGATGGTAGGGTCGCGATGCTCGATATTGACGCTCCCGACCGCGGGCAGGCTAGGGTCTCTGCCTACGGATCGAGTGGCTTCGAAAAAAAAGCAGTGGAAAGCATTTCCCTTAGCCTCCTGCTCGCAGAATTCCGTATTACTGAAGTGGATTTGCTGAAGATTGACTGCGAGGGAGGGGAATACGACATCCTCCTAACTACACCTTCGGCAGTGCTTTCGGGGGTGAAAAACATCGTATTCGAGTATCACGAAATCGATGGCTTTCAGCAGAAGCTGAACGCCGTGAAAGAGCGGCTTTCAGCTGAAGGTTTTCTGTTAAAGACCCGTGGCTGTCTTATTGCTGCTAGTCGCGCAGCAATCCCCGCGTAGGCTCGTGAACTACGCCAATCGTTGGAAGGCTGTATTTTGTTGGAAAGCCGAAAAATAAACCTTGCGGTTTCAGTTGGATTGGCTGGGGCGGAAGGATTCGAATTTGCATCCCTAACTTCTAAGTCTCATCGGCTGACGGCGTTACCAGCCGCTCCGCATCCAACCCTGGCTGGACTACTTCAAACCCGGCACTCCTGCCTTTCCCGAGTATCCATCAGCCCACGCTTCGATCAGCGGCTCGGCGGCGTTCGTGCTGGCCTCACTTTTCGGAGAAAACACCTCCTTCACTGTCACCTCCGAATCGCGTCAGGGGACCCGTTCATTCTCTAGTTTCTCCAGTGCCGTTTTGGAAATCGCCGACGCCCGCGTCTTCGGCGGCATTCATTTCCGCACCTCATGCATCGTTGGCAATACGGAATGTGGCGGATTTCATCGCGACGCACGCCATGCAAGCTGTGGAGGAACAGGAGTAGCGGTGGTCACTATCCGAATTGAGACCAATTACTGTCACGCCCGGTCTGTTTGGGCCCTCCTCCATCACCTGATCCAAGACCTGCGTGGGGATGAGTATTTTGCGGCCGACTCGCACGCAGTGTATTTTGTTTGTTGGTGACGCGCTGCGCACGCTCTGGCGTCGTGAAATTACGGATGTTGAGATTCTCCGGCCGGAGTTCGACCCCTTGGCTATGACGTGGTGATGAGCCGCGGGCCTGTTGTGCGGCCCGTTCAACTAAAAACCCAGGCTGCTGGCAAGTTTTCTGTTGGTCGCGCGCTGGCCGAAAAGCCCAGTGGCTGTGTAGTTTGGATCGGCCTCAATAAGGACACGCTAGAGCTCGGGCCGTTTATGTGGTTCGGGGGTTCGCTTGGTCTGCCGCTGCCCGACATCTCTGCCCTATCCCAATCCAAAGCACACGACACACAATGCAGAAGGTGTGCGACCTGCCCGCAAGAATCATCC
>Ga0306920_100009963_pt1 | contig 12711 bp, 13 predicted proteins | sample flu12Cox44000170_FD_204666 | JGI IMG/M metagenome (GOLD analysis project Ga0306920, IMG submission 204666) | Lab enrichment of tropical soil microbial communities from Luquillo Experimental Forest, Puerto Rico - flux4day.12C.oxic.44.000.170 (v2)... | ecosystem: Environmental > Terrestrial >...
ACCGCGCAAGAAGTCGCGGCGATCCGAAACTGCGCGACCAAATACCGTGATGACGTGGACGAGGGCGAGCGGCAGTGTGTATTTAACCTTGTCGCCACGCCGTGCACCAATACGCGGGAAGGATCCTGCAATATCGGCATGGCGGATTGCTACCGCGTCGAATGGGTGATCTGGGACAACCTCCTCAACGAGAACTTCAAAAATCTGATGGGCGCGCTGGACAGCCAGCAGACTGCAAAATTACGCGCGATGCAGCAAGCCTTGATCGCCTACCGCGACACGACCTGCAATTTTTACATGGACAAGATTTAGGGCTCGACGGCGATTCCGATGGGAGCGGCTTGCGCGGCGCGCGAAACAGCGCGCCGGGCGCTGCTCCTTCGGTTCTTCGATCAAATCTAGGCGTGCCGAATGCGGCAGCACTGTTCAACCGAGCCGCCGGTCATATTCCATCGGCGCGAGACGGCGGTCATAAGCCGACACCGCCTGACACCAACCGCATAAAACTGCCTGTGGCTATTGTATTTCTGCAATAGTGTCGCATATTGTCCATGACACGGCCCGACACTTGCAGACATCCGCATTCGATACCCCACGGGTACCCCAATGGCCAAGGCCCTGACCCCAGTCGCGATCGCCGCTCTCAAGGCCGGCCTGCATCGCTATGAGGTTTCTGACGGCGGCTGCGCTGGATTGCGAGTTGTGGTCTTCCCCACAAAGAAGAAATCCTTCGTGGTCCGCTATCGCTTCCGTGGCCGTGCTCAGAAGCTGACGCTCGGACCCTGCCTGATTGATGCCGCCGATCCCGGCGTGCCGGAGCTCGACACGCCATTGAGCCTGTTGAGTGCCCGCATGCTGGCGGCCACAGCGCTGCGGCAGGCCAAGAACGGCATCGATCCCGGTGCCGACAAGCGTAACAAGAAGATCGCGCTACGGCGTCAGTTCGAGGCGCAACGGGCCGCCGCGGCCGACACATTCCAGGCGGTTGCCGAAGACTATCTGAGAGCTCAGGCGAAACTCCGCAGCATTCAAAAGCGGCGGGCCGATTTACAGATCCTGTATCAGCCACTCGGCCATTTACCGGTCGCAGCAATCAAGCGCAGCCAGTATAAGCGGGAGCTCAACCGCATCGCCGAGCGCGCCCCGGTACGCGCCGATCGTGTGTTATCGGCAATATCGGGATTGCTGAACTGGTACGCCGACCAGAGCGATGACTTCGTCAGTCCGCTGGCGCGTACCAAGCGCTACGTTAAAGCCAAAGATATCGCCCGCGACCGCGTGCTCAGCGATGATGAGCTGCGCCAGTTGTGGACTACGGCGGCCGGCTACGACGGCCCCTACGGCGCATATCTGCAATTCATTCTGCTGACTGGGACGCGGCGCGCCGAGGCCGGTGACATGCGGCGCAGTGAAGTGCAGGACGATGATACCTGGATCATTCCCGGCAGCCGTTACAAGACCAAGCTCGATACACTGATCCCGCTGAGCCAAGCCGCCCGGGATATTGTTGCGGCGCAGCCTAAGCTCGGAGACGGTGATTTTGTCTTTACCGCGAATGGCGCACGCGGTCTGACCGGCTTTGCCGAGTACAAGGCCCGATTTGATAAGGCCAGCGGGCTGACCAATTGGCGATTGCATGATCTGCGGCGGACATCACGGACACTGTTGTCGCGTGCCGGCATCAATGCCGACATCGCTGAACGTTGCCTGGGACATGTCATTGGCGGAGTGCGTGGTACCTACGACCGGCACGGCTTCGAACAGGAAAAGCGCGCAGCCTTTGAGGCGCTGGCTGCGCAGATTGATCGTATCGTTAATCCGCAATCGAAAGTTGCTGAGCTTGCGGCGGCCCGCCGCGATAAGCGGCGGTGACCGCGATGGCCAAGCGCAGGAAAAAGGCCACAGCCGCCGAACACGCCGCAATCGCTGCTGCCGACGCCCGAGCCGATCAGGCAAGAGCGGAAATGGAAAAGTGGTTGTTAACTCACGGGCCAAAGCTGCGCGACTGGCTCAAACAAGCTTCCGAGGAACACGAGGCCGCTCAGGAAGCAAGGCGGGCACTGGACGAGGCAGGCGTAATCGATGTGCGCATCGTGGCACCGCGCCGGAAGAAGCGCAAAGCAGCCGCAAAAGGTAAACCTGGCAGGAAACCGAAATACGATAAGGCCGCTATTACTCGCGTTGGCAAAGAAACCTTCAGCCCAAAACATGCAAGTTTTGCTGCATTTTGCCGGGCAGCGAGCAATCGCCTCATCGAGCTCGGGATCGACGAGCCCGGCCAAACCCGATTTGAAGAATTGCTGCGGCCGATCTATCGAGCCGCTAAAGGTCGGTAATCGGTAATTCCAAATTAGCGACCTTTAGCGATAGCGACCCCCAAACGATGTGGCGCAATGTCCGGCTCTGTCATCACAGAGACAGCAGGCCATGTCGCAAATCAACGAACGCTATCTCTCTCGGCAGGCACAGGCACAGCGTTACGACAAGTCTGTGCGCACGATCGAGCGCTGGGGCAAAAATCCCGATCTCGAATACCCGGGTGAGATTGAAATCAACGGTCGCTATCTGCGTCCGTTAAGCAAACTCGAACGCTGGGAACAAAAGCGCGCTGCCGCGAGCGCGACAAACAAATAATTTTGGTTTCGAAAATCGGAGATCCCGCGCCTCCGGATCGAAATCAAGGGGCAACCACCAGGGCCGAAGAGGCATGGTCATCAGTTCCGGCAGCCGGCCGGAGCGAGCACTACCAATTTTCCGCTGGTACGTCCGAGAACGGGCAGGGCGGTCATAGCAGGGGCCGGCAAAGCACCGGCCCCTTTCACTCACTTTCACAACTGAGATCGACGTTTTTCTGACCCGCACGCCGATTTCAGCGTGATCGGAGCTGTCGCAGGTCCCGGTCATACCTCACCCGCAGGTCAGTCCACAAGTAGGGGAGGTAGCAGATGCTTGACAGAGCAGCTGCCTTTCTCCACGACCTGGGGCCCGCCGGCACTGGCGACCCCAGTATTAACGGGTCGTGGCCGGCCCCGATTACCGGCCAGTTTCTCGCAAAGAATAGGCTACCAGAAGCCGCTCGGGTTGCGATCGGGCTCCGCCTGTTGCATGGCGAAACGATTTCACAGCCCACGGTAAATCAGGTGGCTTACATCTGCAGGGTGCCGCGCACGAAACTCGACAAACACTTGCGGAAACACCGCAATGTTGGTGCGGCATTGGCTCGGGCATTCCAGCGTGCGTCCGATGACGAGCGGCTTGCTTTTGTCCAGACCGCCGGCGTCGAGGCTATCTGGCATGTACTAACGCAAGCAACCTGAGTTTTTTGCAAAAGCTACCTACCTTGGCGGCACCGTTACTTGCGACGGTGCCGCTTTTTCACATCAAGAGGAGCACAACATGGGCGATCACCACCAGGATCGCGCCGCAGCTATGGCGCGCACAGTTTTAGCGGCCATGGCGCAATACATCGGCAGCGATACTGTTCTGCGCGACTACGTCACCACTCTACTTCGGGACGAAATCTACGACATCGAGCGCCAGATCGCCGTCGATCGAGGGGGAGACGACGATGCATGAACCGATGCCGCTCTCCGCCGCCGCAGACGTTACCGAGCCCGTTCATGTTCTGCATCGCGACTATGAAGTACGCAGCCGGATTGCGCTTAAATCAGTTGGCACCCACCGTTTCGCTGCCGATCAGTCCACTGAAGGTCTTTGTGCTGCTTACGCACTCGATGATCAATCCGTGCAGTTGTGGACTCCTGGCGCTCCAATTCCACCGGAATTTGTTGAAGCCGCCAATAATCCGAATTGGGTCGTAGCGGCTCACGGCGATCATTTCGAAACTGCAATCGAACATCACATTCTGGCCCCGCGCTTCGGCTGGCTGGAAATTCCGATCGAGCGACACGTTTGCACGATGGCGAGGTGCCTGGCTGCGGGCCTGCCAGCGCGGCTCAGCGCAGCAGCTGATGCATTGGAGCTGGCTAACCGGAAGGATGCCGCCGGCGAGCGGTTGATGCACCAGATGGCTAAACCGCGCCGCGCCCGCAAAGATGAAGCTCCGGGAATATATTGGTTCGATGATGCTGACCGGCTGCAGCGCCTGTACGAATATTGCCGGCAAGATGTCGAAGTCGAACGCGAACTATACGAGCGAGTGCCGGCATTATCAGTTTCTGAACAGACACTATGGGTGCTCAGCTGTGTAATTAATCAGCGTGGCTTCTGTGTCGATCGAGCATTTGCCAAAGCAGCACGCAAGATTGCCCAGGCGGCGGCTCCGGAAATTGATGCCGAGCTCAGCCGGATCACCAACAGTGCAGTCACCAAGATTAATCAAATTGCCAAGCTTGTTGTTTGGCTACAACAGCAAGGCTGCACGGTAGAGAAGCTGGACCGTAAAGCGATCGAGCGGCTGTTGGGAAATGAAGATCTGGCAGCCGCGGTCCGGCAGGTGCTCGAGCTCCGGCTCGGTGGCGCCCAGGCAGCAGTGAAGAAGATCAATGCGCTGCTTGCTCGCGCCGGCGATGATGATCGAGTCCGCGGTGCATTTCGCTATCACGGCGCCGCCACCGGCCGCTGGGCCGGCGAAGGTTTTCAACCACAAAACCTTAAACGCCCTATTGTTGCTGATCTTGATGCAGCAATTGCTGCAGTCTCAACCGGCGACTATGCGCATGTACAGAAACTCTATCCGCGGCCGCTATCAGTCGTCGGCGATTGTAGCCGCAGCATGATCTGTGCAGCAGACGGACACACACTGATCGCTGCTGATTTTGGCGCAATTGAAAGCCGCGTCCTGGCATGGTGCGCTGGCGAAGATTGGAAGCTGGATGCCTACCGCCGCTATGACGCAACACACGATCCGCGGGACGAGCCCTATTGCGTGACGGCCTGCCGGATCTTTCGTGTAGCAGATGGCAGCTTCGACAGAAAATCGCCGGAACGTGGCATCGGTAAAACCTGCGATCTTGCGTTCGGCTACATGGGCGGGGTCAACGCCTGGCGTAAATTTGAGCCGGAGCGGTTCAGTGACACGGAAGTAAAGCAATTCCAGCGAAGCTGGCGTGCCGCTCATCCAGCAACGAAAAAGTTCTGGCATAACCTCGACTATGCCGCATGGACAGCAGTCAAGCACCGCGGCCGAATCGTTCCGTGCGGCCCGGTTGCGTTTAAATGCACTGGCAGCGCTCTATTTCTGAAACTGCCGTCTGGCCGCAAGCTTTCATATCCGCAACCGCGCATTATTGGTGATGATCGCGAACAGCGGGTGTTGTTTGCAGATAATGCTGAAGGACGTTTCCAGGATTGCCGGCACGGCCACGGCGCTTATGGCGGCACCTGGTGCGAAAACGTCGTCTCCGGCATCGCCCGTGACCTGTTAGCTGATGCAATGCTGCGCATCGAAGCTGCCGGCTATTCGATCGTGCTGCATGTCCACGACGAAATTGTTGCCGAAGTGCCGATCGGCTTCGGCAGCACCGAAGAATTTATCCGGTTGATGACCCGCAAACCGGCCTGGGCGCTGAATCTGCCGATTGCAGCCAGTGCCTGGACTGGTGCGCGCTACTGCAAATAACAAACACACAAAGGGGAGCTACCTGTCCGATTTCGGCTGACACCCGAGCGAGGTTCTAAAAATCTGAAAGCGAAAGGAGGTGAAGTAGAAATGGTGCTGTTAGCATCAGCTTTTGATCAGTCACGGTTTCTAAAAGCCGAAGACATCAAGGGCGAGAAAAAGTTTCGCATCAAGGAAGTAACCGTCGAAACCGTCGGTGAAGGTGCCGACAAAAAAGAAAAACTCATCGCCTGGTTCACCAACGATAAGCGCGGTCTGGTTATCAACAAGACCAATAACCGCGTGTTACGAGGTGCATTCGGCGACGATACAGCTGCCTGGCAAAGCAAGATCATCGTCATTTTTGTGATGATGGTGACGATGCGTGGCCAGTTGGTGCCGGGCCTGCGGGTGCGGATTCCACCGCCGAAGCAGGCTGCTCAGCCTGGCCCGACGATCATGTCACGAGGAAAAGAGACGCAGCCAGTTGGCGGCAATAGCCACAACCAACCTGCCGCTCAATCTGCTCCTCAGCCTGTCGTTCAGGTGCCTGCTCAGCCTGTCGTCACTAAGCCGTTTGGCTCGCCGCCTTTCTTTTTAGGAGAAGGTGATGCATTCCCTGAATAATAAACCTACTACACACCAGAAGAACCTGGCGAAGCTGCCACCAGCATTGCAGCCGCTGATTTACTGAACGAAGAAGACGAAGAACTGTCATCGCCGGCGCAGCATGATCCTGAACTCGAAGATCAGCCGGATGATGAAATTCCATTCTGAGTAAACCTTCATCGCGTGTGAACTATACAGGCGGCGAGCTGCATTTGAGCGGCCGCAGTGGTGTGTTTGGCGCTGGACGCAGCAGCAAAACGGCCGCTGGCAAAAGCCGCCATTCATGGCTTCTGCGCCGGAGCGGCATGCCAGCACGACAGATCCCCAGACGTGGAACTCATACGGTACGGCATTGGCTGCAGTGCAGGCTAATGCCGCAGACGGTCTCACCTATATGTTGGCCGAAAGCGATCCGTATGCAGCCATCGATCTCGATCACTGCCGTAACAGTAGCACCGGCTCGATCGACGTATGGGCGCAGAATTTTCTTGATACTGGCCGGCATAGTTATTCCGAAGTCACTCCAAGCGGTGCCGGTTGTCGAATTTGGGGTCTAGCCAAAGGCAGTCCCGTCCACAGGAAATTCTCGCTGGTAATCGACGGCAAAGACATCGCTGCTGAGCTGTTTCGTGCCACTAATAAAGCGCTCACGATTACCGGCTACAAGCTCGATACTATTCGTGCCTTTGCCAATATCGACCGTGTGGTCGATTGGGGCATCGCCTGGGGTGAGCGCCGTAAAGCCACAGCACTTGAAGCAGCCACTTCGGCGGCTGGTAATGGCTTTGATAGTAGCGGCTCTAAATACGCGATCGATGAGATTGAAGCGATCGTGCGCGACGGAGCACCGGAAGGGCATAACCGCTCTAATCTCTTTCACGCCGTCATCGGCCATTATCTGGGCTGCGGCTGGACCGCCGAGCAAATATACGAGCACCTGGCGCGGTACTCGAACGGCATTGCTGCTCGTTATTTGGAGGAAGAGCGGCTCGGCAGTGAGATCGACCGTAGCATTGGCAAGTACGGCACGCGCGAGCTGCCGCTAATTGACGGCGGCTGGACAAATGGTCGGGAGGCCAAGGCCCCGGAGCCAGAACCGCAGCCAGAGCCGCAACCGGTGCCGGAGCAGGCACAGCAACCAATCGAAGATGATCCGGAACTTGAAGATGGCGAGCTCGATGAAGGTCTGGAAATCGAGGAAGACAATGATCTCGACGAAGAGCTTCAGCCTGACTCTCGACAGTCACCATACCGGATCTACACCTACAACGATCCTGATCCAGATATAGGGCAGACGTGGTTGATCAAACACCTGATCCCTGCCTGCGGCCACGGATTGCTTAGTGGACAATGGGGGGCAGCAAAAACATTTATTGTGTTTGATCTATTTGCTGCGATCATAACACAACAGTTGTTTCTCAATTATCCCGTCAAACGCCAATGCGGCGCAATGCTAATTGCCGCTGAAGGCGCTCGGGAAGTGAGAAAGCGTCTTGACGCGATCGTACGGGAGAAATGCGGTGGCATGATCCCGCCGATAGTTTGGACTCGAACAGCACCGGAGCTGTTGCGGAAAGGATCGCTCAAAATTCTGATCGACATGGCTCAGGAAGCTGATCAGCGTCTGCAGGAAGAGTTCGGACTGCCACTCGGCCTGATCGTTATCGATACTATCACCGCTTGTGCCGGTTACACGCGAGCCGGCGATGATAACGATACCGCTGTTGGTTCTGCTGTCATGAACATCTTAAAAGCGCTGGCAGAAGCAATGAATTGTTTCGTGTTTGGTGTTGCTCATTTCGGCAAAACTGCTGAAGCCGGGACCAAGGGCACTTCCAGCAAAGAAGACCTAGCAGACGTGATCCTGGTCGCTCTCGGCGACAAGGCACTCGATGGCAGTGTTGCCAATACCCGACTGGCAGTGCGCAAGAATAGGGGCGACCGACAAGGCCAGAACTACCCTTTTGTGTTGCGGCGGGTGGAGCTGGGGCAAGACGAGGACGACGAAGCAATTACCACAATGGTCATCGATTGGACCGCCGGTCCGGCGGAGCCAGCTGTGCCAAATGATCCTTGGCAGCAAGCCAGGCAGACCGAGACCCGTCAGGGCATGGTTCTGCTGAAGCGGGTGCTGATGTCAGTACTGGCCAAGGAAGGCATCGATCTGCCGTCAGAACCTGATGCATCGGTGGTGCGGATGGTCGATCAGGAAATCGTGCGGGAAGAGTTTTACGCCCGAACTGCAGCTGATGGGACGCCAGCACAGAAACAGGAATATAAGCGCAAGCGATTTAACCGCGCCCTTAATCGTGCCGAAGAAATGCAGCTGGTCGGTCTCCGTGAGAGGAACGATACCACCTATCTGTGGCTGTTTAAGCTCGATTCAGACGGCGGATAGCGGGACAACTCACCGGGACAACTCGTTTTTGCCAAATGACGAGTTGTCCCGGCCTGATTTGATCTAAAGCATTAATTTTGCACACTTATTCAGCATTGAGCGGTACCGGGACAACTCCTTGTCCCCCCTATAGGGAAAATCGGGTTGTCCCGGTATGGAGCTTAGCGAGCTTGTTTTGATGAGGAGTAATCACAAGCATTGATCATTACCGGCTTAGCGAAAAGTGATGTGCCGCTCTACACGGTACAGCATTGTCCCGGCCGTTGGCTGATCTGGGCACCTACTTCCAATCCCCTAATGCCGGCAGTGCAATCCATTGCTGTGGTTGTGGAACCAGCCTATGCAGGGGCAGTACAGCAACGAGGCGGACAGGTGATTCCGCTGAGGCCTAACGGTTCCTCAGACCTACAGCAAGATCAGAAGCGATCTCGGCTGGCGTGAAGAGCTACGGCAAATTGCGCGACTGCTCGATCATCTGGCCCCCGATTTCCGCGATCCGGAACTATTCCACGTACAGAAGAATGCCCTGGCAGCTGAGCTGCGGCGGCTAAGCCGATGGGCTGCGCCCCGGGGCTAAGCCACAAATGACCGTCATTCCCGGACCTGTCGTTGTGGTTCAGGCCGGGGCTGAGCATGTTGCAAGCTCCCGCAAGGTCCGGACCGTAGCCGTTGCAGGGCTTCCGCTGCAGCTTTTAGTGCACGTTCATAGGCAAGCTGTCGGCGCCGCGCAAATTCAGTAGGGGCGTCCAGTTGCTGATGATTATAAGGCGATAGAAGCTCGGGCGGTTTGGTGAGGATCCTGGCCATGGGACAACCGCTTTCGAATCGGGCACAGCCATATGACCATTGTCCGACTCGGGGAGCAATTGATCAGCCACTAGAGCAGCGCGCGGGCCTTTTCGATCTCGGCGGCACGCCGAGCCCACTTCTTGGCATCGAGCCATACTCTGACGTAGCGATCGAGCGCGGCCTGGATGTCGGACGCTGGCAGCACGTCGGCTTCCCAGCAGCGATTGCCATACTGCTCGACGTATTTCGCGGCACGGCTGTCGCTGGGCTTGACCTCGATGCCCTGGCGCAAGCGCGGCGATAGCCCGTTCACCTGCTCCCTGGTCAAGCCGATACGGACGAAGATGGCGGCTACGCAGAAATTGCGCAGCGCCTCTTCCCACGATCGCTGTAGATCGAGCCCGCTGGGGTCATGGTCCGAAACCAAGTAGACCCGAGGCAAGGGAGCTGCTCGGTCAGGTCACCCCGGCCGATCCCAACGACAACCTGGAAGGACTGTTCGAGGCCAAGCCGACGCCGGGGCAGGTTATTGGCGACCCGTTCACTTATCTGCAGGACGAAGCGGCGCACGAAAAACGGTGGCCGAACGATCCTGAACGGGAAGCCATCAAGGAAATGGAGGAAAAGGAAATTGCCAAGGCCAAGGCCGCCGGGAAGCCGATCGGGAAGTAAGCTCGATCAACTGGATTTGCGGAAGCAAGTGCCACATCGGCAGCTGCAAAGCTTACTCAACCAGGGCCCCCTTTCGGGGGCCTTTTCTTTTTCTGCTCACGAGAGGTGACACCATGAAGATCTGCGGAATTGATCCTGGCGTTTCCGGCGCGGTTGCGTTTCTGCTGGACAAACATTGGGCTGTGTATGACATGCGGATCGTCGCCAACGCCCTTAATCCGGCAGCACTGCGTGACCTGCTACACACACATGCTCCCGAGAAATGCTTTCTGGAATTCGCTACTACACACCCGAAGGATGGCCGCGTCGGTGCATTCAGGTACGGCGCATTGTGGGGCGGCATCCGCGCCGTGCTGGCGTGCTGTGATGTGCCCTATGAGCTGGTAACGCCTGGCAAATGGAAAGCCTTCTACGGGCTCCGGCAGACTGATAAGGAAGCTTCTCGGGCAAAAGCACTCATGCTGTTTCCGGACATTGCCGGCTCGCTGTGCTTGAAGAAGCATCATGGGCGCGCCGAGTCCGTTCCGATTACACACTATGGATTACAGAGCTATCACGGCGGTTAAACCGGCCGCTGTTTCTGTAGCCCGGGGCGATCTATCGTGTGCTGCGCTACTTAAATGATTCCGCGTCGCCGATCGTCGGTGAAGTCCTTGAAACACTATACCAGCCGCGAAGCTCTACTTTGTCCCGTGGCTGCACTTCGATGAGACCATACTGGACCAAAGCGCCGCTCAGGCCTCTGCGAAATTGCCGCAATGAAACCAACAAGTATTTCGGCATGGCCTCGCCGTTGATTTCGATCGGGCTGCCGTCGACATCGATGCCGCGCCAGCGATTCTCGGCCACAACGTGACAGTCGGCGAGCGCGCCGACGATCGGCAGCTCATCGTCAATCTCGAAATATTTCACCTTGCTCTTGCGTCGTCGGGTCATGTCACTTCCTTTTTGTTCCACGGATGATCTGGATCGTTTGGCCGACCAAATATATCGCAGCCCTTGCGCAGGTAGTCTTCGCCGAGCTGTTCGGCACGGGTCTTTTGATTATGGTGGCTCTCGCATAACGAGGTGAGCTGGTCGAGCGGCGGAAACGCCTCCGAGACCAACCGCTCCTTACGGCCGCGTTCCGAGATCGGCGTGCGATGGTCGACGGCAATTGCGGGCACTATCTCCGCACGCCCCTGTAGACAGACTTCGCAAAGAGGATTTTGTTGCAGCTTCAGTTTGCGCAGGCGCTGCCATCGCTGTGTTGAATACGGCCAAGTCGACATTTCTTCACGCAATCATGGCTTCAACATCTATCACTGGCTGCGGCTGCTCAGCGACCGCGAGTGCCATCAATAAACTGACAACGCCGTCGATGTGGCCGATGGCGCGTTTCTTGCTCGGCTTGCGATTGGCTGCTGAGTCCATCTCGATTGCGACGTTTGACATCTGCCAGCGCAAGATCGGATGAGCGCCGTGATGAATGCGCCGATCGAGCACCGCGGCCTCGAGCAGCTGGACCGCCGGACTCATGCTTACGAAGCCCTGGCCGTGCTCCTTCAGCGGCAATCGCACGCCGTCTTCCTCACAGCGGGCATTAAAAGTCTTGATGTACTGGCGATCGTACCCGACGCAAACGAGGCTGTATCTGGCGCTGATCTCAGCTAACCTATGAATGATCGCCTTGAAATTGATTGCCTTGCCCGGCGTTGTCTCCAGCAGGCCGGCGTCACGCCAGGCGCGATAATGGCCGCCCTCTTTGCGGTCGCGATCGAGCAGACCTTCTTCGGGCAGCCAAAAGTATGGCAACACAGAGCCGTCGTGCGGCCAATAAAGAACGAGTGCGCACATGTCCGTCGTTTGCGACAGATCGAGCCCGGCGTAGCAAGGCTTGCCAACCAACGACGGCATATTCAGCGGCGCGGCACAGGTCATCCAGTCCGCATCGGAGATGAACTGCACGCGCGCATCAACCCGCATATTGAGCCGGAGGTTTTGGAATTTCGCTCGTAGGCTCGAAAGCCGCTTTGCCTGCTCCGCCTGCGCACGAAATTCATTGAGATCAAGAAACTTGTTGAGCGCCTCGTTGCAACCAAACCAAGTCTTCTCGTCGAAGATGTCGGCGCCGATCGGTGCCGCGGCAAGCTGAAGGTAAACACTCGCATCCTGGCCCAGCGCAGCGTCATCGATGAGCTGGCTGAGCGGGTGCATATCGCTCGCGGCCTGCGTCGAAATTACGATGCCTAAGCTTTCGTTTCTTTTGCCCATTGCTGTTCGGAGATTATCAAGCAAATCGGAATTCGGCGCCTGCGCGTATTCATCAAACGCCCAGAACGATGGGCTCAAACCATGTGCGCGCTTGTCGTCGGCAGAAAGGCTCTCATAAACACTGCCAGCGCCGTCGCCCTCCAGCACCTCGATCACCTTGCCGTAACGCTGAATGTTGCAGCGGGCCTCGAATTCCGGGACCGCCTCGATGATCGCCCTCATCTCCGCGAAAATCAGCGCGGCCTGGAGCTTGTTGTAAGCCGCCGAGTAGCACTCGCCGCGCGGCTCGCACTCGGGACCCAACAAGTGGGCGAGCATCAGGCCGGCGACCAAGCCGGTCTTGCCTCCACCGCGTGGCTCGCTCTTGATCGCAATGCGGATCTTGCGACGGCCGTCTGCAGCAAGGCGGCCGTAAACGGCCTCGACGAAT
>Ga0306920_100009964_pt1 | contig 12711 bp, 8 predicted proteins | sample flu12Cox44000170_FD_204666 | JGI IMG/M metagenome (GOLD analysis project Ga0306920, IMG submission 204666) | Lab enrichment of tropical soil microbial communities from Luquillo Experimental Forest, Puerto Rico - flux4day.12C.oxic.44.000.170 (v2)... | ecosystem: Environmental > Terrestrial >...
TGCATAGCCAAATCGGCCGCGAGCCTGCGAAGCGCGCCTGCCGCGAGAGGCGTGCCGGCGCCGCTCTCCTCACATGACATCGTCTGGCCTTCCGTCTCGGCTCGGGGGATCGCCTCTCTGCGATGACCGTCAGGTGACCGTCTTCGCCCAGCGCTCGGCGAGATCGCCCTGGTTCTGGTTCACGAAATCCCAGTCCCAGGTGAGGATCTTCGCCATATCGGGCCCGGAGATCGGCACATTGCGCTTCATGTCGTCGGGCACGACCACTTTCTGGTTGGTGGGCGACACGAAGAACTCGGCCATCATCTTCGACTGGATCTCGGGCGAGAGCAGGAAATTCGCGTATTGATAGGCGAGCTCCTTCTCCGGGCCATGGGCCAGGATATTGATGGTTTGGTCGAACATCAGCATCCCCTCCTCGGGGATGATGCAATCGACCGGCAAGCCTTGCAGCCGCAGCCGTGAGATCTCGCCGAAATCGAAAGGCGCGACCACGATCTCGCCCGCCGAGAGCGCGGTCGAGAGATTGAAATCCACCTGGATAACGCGGCCGAGCTTGCCGATCGCCGCGAAGCCCGCATCGACGTCGTGCTGGTCCTTGCCGAAGATCTTGGAGGCGAGCAGAAGCTCCATCTTGCCGGCGCTGTTCGCGAAATTGTAGAGGCCGATCTTCCCCTTGAACTCGGGATTGTTCCACAAATCCTTCCAGGCCTTGGGCGGCGTCTTGACGAGGTCGGTACGGTAGCCGATGCCGATCGGTGAGACGGCGGCGATTGCGCCCCAGCCATCGGTCGACTTCGCGAGCGGATAGAGATCGGCGTAGTTCGAAAGCTTCGTGAGGTCGAGCTTCTCGAAGAAGCCTTCCTTGCGCAGGCCGGACGCGAAAACCTCGTTGGTCATCACGATCGAATAGGGAGGCGACGCTGCGCCCGCGGCACGCAAATTGGCGCCGAAGACGCGGCCATTCCCGACATCGAGCGTGACGGCTGCTCCCGAGGCGGCGGTGAAGGCGGGTGCGATGGTCTTGCGCCAGAACTGCTCCCAGACACCGCCGAGCGTCGGCACGATCAGGGTCTTCGCCTGGGCACTCGCGCGTTGCGATGAAAGCCCGCCTGCGGCGAGCGCGGCCATGCCGATCATGGCGGTTCGTCTGTCGAGCTTCAGCATCGAAATTCACCTCTCTCCATGATCCGATCGTCTCGGACCGGGGTTGCGTCCTCGCCGTCTCGTCCGAAGGCAGTCATCGTCCGAAGGCTTGGCGCGTCTTCAGCGCGATATACTCGCCATAGGTGATCGGCTCGTATTTCGCCGGATTGGCCGCATTCTGGAATTGCGGCAGGCAAGCGATCAGCGTGTCCTTGCTCGGGTTGACGAAATAGGGGATCGACTGGCGGCGCGAGCCTCCGCCCGCATGGCGCGGCGGATTCGCGACCCGGTGCGGCGTCGAGACCCAGGAATCGTTGGTCCAGCGCATGAAGGCATCGCCGATGTTGACCACATAGGCACCCTCGATCGAAGGCGCGTCGATCCAGCGCCCGTCGCGCGCCTGCACCTGCAACCCGCCTGTCGAGGCCTCCGAGCGCAGGATGGTCATGAAGCCGTAATCGGTATGCACGCCGGCCCGCAATTGGCCGGGCAGCGGGTCGGCCTTCTGCTCGGGATAGTTGATGACCCGCAGCGCCGAGAGATGATCGACGAAGGACGGCTCGAAATAATTGTCCGGCAGGCCGATCGCCCGGCAGAAGATCTGGCGCAGCGACAGCGCAAGCTTCTCCATCTCGGCGAGATAATCCGCGAAGGCGTCCTGCAATCCCGGCGGCTCCGCCGGCCAGGCATCACCCGGCAGGCGGGGACCGAAATTCAGGCTCTCCTTGTAGTCACCCGGCGTCTTGATGCCGAGCGTCGCGCTCAGAGCCTCGTCCGCGAGGGGCGAGAATGCGACGCCCCCCATGACGCCTGTGCCGCGGCCATGGGCGCGCTTATGCGCTTCCGCGCAGTCGAAGAAGGCGCGGGCGAGGCGGTAGAGCCGCTGGGTGACCTCCGGCGACACGAGATGGCCGATGACCAGGAAGAAGCCGGTGTCGCGGCAGGCCGTCTCGACGGCAGCGATCACAGCCTGCGCCCCTATCTCGCTGCGGAGATAGGGTCCGATATCGATGACCGGAATGTCGTACTTGCCGGAGCCTGCGGTCGTCGATCCTTGCAGGGAACCCACTTCGCGTCTCTCCTTTCGCCCCCCGGGCATCGGCCTTCCGCGCCCTCTCTTGACTTCGCGTCAGGAGTGAACGAAACCTAGCCTACTGTGACAAACGGTTGTTGGCAATATAGTCTGTTGTTATAATTTCGTGGTGTTGGAATGCGTGTCACAGCGAGGGAGCAACCAGGTGTCCGTTGAGGATCTCGGGCAACAGGAACAGGCCGTTCTCGACGCCATCACGGCTAATCCTTTCGCCGGCCAGCAGGAGATCGCGGCCGCACTCGGCCTCGCCCGCTCGACTGTCGCGGCGCATATCGTCCAGCTCGTGCAGAAGGGATATGTGCTCGGCCGCGGCTATGTGCTGCCGAAGAACAAGCGCATCGTCTGCCTTGGCGGCGCGACGGTCGATCGCAAATATTACGCGCCGCGGCCCCTGATCCCGGAGACATCCAACCCCGTCGAGGGGCATCGCTCCTTCGGCGGCGTGGCCCGCAACGTCGCCGAGAATCTGGCGCGTCTCGGCGTCGATGTCAGCCTCGTCTCCATTCTCGGCGATGACGAGGCCGGCAATTCCGTGTTCCGCCATCTACACGATCTCGGCGTCGACGCCTCGCGGGTCGTGACCACGCGCGAGAAGCCGACCGCCGAATATGTGGCGGTGATTGGCCCGGACACCGAGCTCGTCTTCGGGCTCGCCGATATGGACATTCTAGGCCTCTTGAACACAGCGCATCTCGAGCGCGCCTGGCCGCATCTCGCTTCGGCGTCCTGGGTGTTCGCCGATTGCAACATGTCGAGCGAGGTCATCGCCCATTTGGTGGCGCGCCGGCAGGGCGCCCGCTTCAAGCTTGCGCTCGACGCCGTCTCGACGCCGAAGGCGCTGCGGCTGCCGCGGAACCTCTCGGGGATCGACCTCCTCTTCATGAACAAGGACGAGGCCGACGCCTATCTCGGCGATGAGGCCGCGACGCCGGCCGAGGCGGCAGCGGCGCTGCGTGCGCGCGGCGCGCACGAGGTCGTGGTGACGCTTGGCGCGCATGGGGCGCTCGTCGCCTCGGCCGATGGCCGCGTCAGGCCCTGTGCTCCGGTCCCCGCCCATCCGGTCGATGTCACGGGCGCAGGAGACGCCATGATCTCGGGTACCCTCTACCGCCTCCTCGGCGGCGAACCGCTCGGCAGCGCCGCCCAGGTCGGCGCGCTGCTCGCCGCCATCACGACTGAGAGCGACGCCAGCGTCCATCCCGAATTGTCGCCGCGCTTCCTCACGGCGAGCATGGCGCGCATCCCCGAGCTCGCCGGAGCCATAGCCTCATGACCAGCGACACGCTTCGACCACAGCTTTCAGAAGAGGTCGCCGCGGCGCTTGCCGCGGGCCGGGCGGTGGTCGCGCTCGAATCGACGATCATCTCGCATGGCATGCCCTATCCGGATAATCTGGCGACGGCTGCGAGCGTCGAGGCCGAGGTGCGCGCCCATGACGCGGTGCCCGCGACCATTGCGGTGATCGACGGCGTGCTTCGCGTCGGGCTCGAAGCGGCGACGCTCGAACGCTTCGGCAATGACCGCAACGTCGTCAAGGCGTCTGGCCGCGATCTTGCGGTCGCGATGCTGCGCAAGCTCTCGGCCGGGACGACGGTCTCGGCGACGATGCGGGTCGCCGAGCTTGCCGGCATCGCGGTCTTCGCGACGGGCGGCGTCGGCGGGGTGCATCGCGGCGCCGAGGCAAGCTTCGACGTCTCGGCGGACCTGACCGAGCTCGGCCATACTGGCACGGCGGTCGTCTGCGCCGGCGTCAAGGCGATCCTCGATATCCCGAAGACGCTCGAATATCTCGAGACCCAGCGCGTGCCCGTGATCGCTTACGGGACGCAGGATTTTCCCGCCTTCTATTCGCGGATCAGCGGCGAGCGCGTTGATCAGCGGCTCGACACGCCGGCCGAGATCGCCGCGGCGATCAGGCTGCATCGCCTGCTCGGCTCGGGCACCGGCATGCTGATCGCAAACCCGATCCCTGCGGCGCATGACATGCCGCCGCAGGCGGTCGACCAGGCGATCGCCGACGCGGTCGCCGACGCGCAGAGGCGCGGCATCGCCGGCAAGGCGCTGACCCCCTTCCTGCTCGCGCGCATCAACGAGCTGACGGCGGGGCAGAGCCTCGCATCCAATATCGCGCTCGTGCGCAACAATGCGGCGCTGGCGGCTGACATCGCCGTCGCCCATGCGGCGCTTGCCGCCTGATGTGAATGCCTTCAAGGGAGCAGCCCGATGACCTATGAGACGATCCTCCTCGAGAAGGATGCGACCGACGCCTTCGCGGTGCTCACCCTCAACCGGCCGCAGACGCTCAACTCCATCAACAAGACGGTGATCCGCGAAATCGTTGCCGCCGTGCGCAGCTGCGTCGCCGATCCCGCCATCAACGCTCTCGTCATCACGGGCGCCGGCCGCGCCTTCTCCTCGGGCTACGATCTCGGCGCTGCGGATTTCGACGTCGATGTCGAGTTTTGGCACGCCGACATGACCGAGAACGCCGAGGCCTGGCTCGAGGTGTGGCGCGCGCCGATCCCGATCATTGCTGCCGTGAACGGCTATGCGCTCGCCGGCGCCTTGGAGCTCATGATGAGCTGCGATCTCGCAATCGCTGCCGACATGGCGAGGTTCGGCGAACCGGAGGTGCGGCACAATTCCGGTCCCCCGACCTTGATGATGCCCTGGCTCCTCGCGACGCGCGATGCGCGCTGGCTGATGTATACGGGCGACCTCGTCGGCGCCGAGGAGGCGCTGCGCATGCACCTCGTCAACAAGGTCGTTCCGGCGGCGAGCCTGATGGACGAGACGAAAAAGCTCGCGAGGAAGCTCGCCCGCATGCCGGTGCCCGCGATCAAATACGCCAAGGCATCGCTCAACCAGCAGCAGATGCTGGCCGGGCTCTTGTCGTCCTTCAACTATAATATCGAGGCGATGGCCGCGCTCCACACCACCAAGAAGGGGCGCGAATGGATGGCGAATTTCAGCAAGATGCCGCTGAAGGAGTATCTCGCCATGCGCGACGCGCCCTTCAAGGGGCTCGATTAGGAGCGACGCCTTGCGGCCCCAAGGTCCGCGATCTCCGGGCGCGCGATGATATCGCGCCGCGACGAGGCGATGGCGCGCCTGTTGCGCGCACGCTCGGTCGCGGTGGTCGGCGCCTCCGAAAAGCCCGGAGCCTTGGCCGGCTTCGTCATGCGTAATCTGATCGGCTGCGGCTATCGCGGCGCGATCCATCCGGTGCATCCGACCGCGCCGAGCGTGTTCGGCTTGCCGGCCGTGAAGCGTCTCGCCGAGCTCGAAACCATACCGGATGCGGTGCTCATCGGGGTGGCCGCCGAGCGCGTCGTCGGCGTGTTCGACGAGGCTGGCACGCTTGGCATCAAGGCCGCCGTGGTGCTGGCCTCGGGATTCGCCGAGACCGGGCTTCGAGGGCGAGCGCTGCAGACGGAGCTTAGCGAGACGGCGCGGCGTCACGAGATGGTGGTGTGCGGCCCGAACTGCCTCGGCGTCTACGTGGTCGGCACAGGACTTGCGCTCTATTCGTCGCGGCTCGCGCCGCTCAAAGCCGGCAATGTCGCGATTCTCTCGCATTCGGGCGCGCTCGGCATCGCGCTCGCCCATGACGGGCGCCTCGGCGTGAGCGCGCTCATCTCGGCGGGCAATGCCGCCGTCACTGATTTTCCCGACTATCTCGGCTTCCTCGCGAGCGATCCGGCGACCGATGTGGCCGGCCTCGTGCTGGAGAGGATCCGCGACCCGGAGGCTTTTTCGCGCGCAATGGGCGAGATGCATGCGGCCGGCAAGCCCGTCATCGCGCTGCGCCTCGGCCGCTCGCAGAAGGGAGCCGCGGCGAGCGCCGCTCATACGGGCGCGCTCGCCGGCTCGGACGCGGCCTTTCTCGACTTCTTCCGGCGCTGCGGCGTCATCGCGGTCGACGACGCCGACGCGTTCATCGAGACCGCAGCGCTTCTGTCGCGCGATAGGCGGCGGCCCGCGAAGAAGGGCCTCGCCCTGATCGGCGTCAGCGGTGGCGCAATGGCGCATGTCAGCGACCTCGCCCAGGAGGCGGGACTCGATCTGCCGGCGCTTTCGCCCGCGACCGTGGCGAGCCTGCGCGAGCTGCTGCCCGCCTATGCGACGCCGCAAAATCCGCTCGACGTCACGGGTATCGTCTTCGCCGAGCCGCGCATCTACGGCGCGGCGCTGCGCGCGCTCGCGAATGATCCGGGTATCGGGCTCATCGCCGCGGTCCAGGACGTGCCGGCAGGCCTCGATGATGAAGGCGCCGACGAGTATCACGGCATCGCCGCCGAGATTGCGGCGCATCACAGTATTTCCTCGACGCCGACCGCGGTCATCGGCAATCTCGCGGCCGGCCCACATGCGCGTTTCGCCGGCCTCCTTGATGCCGCCGGCGTCACGTCGCTGAACGGCACGCGGGCAGCGCTCGCGGCCATCCGCGCCTTCCTCGAGCCGGCGAGCCCGGCGCCGCCATCGACCGGCACGATCGGGATCGAGGCGCAGCCGCAATGGCGCAGCCGCCTCGCCGATGGCGAGCCATTGAGCGAGCGCGAGGCGAAGGCGTTCCTCGCCGATCACAGCCTTGCGGTAACACGCGAGGCCTTGGCGCAGAGCCCCGAGGCGGCGATCGCGGCGGCGCGCGAGATCGGCTTTCCGGTGGTCATGAAGATCGAGTCGCCCGACATCGCGCATAAGACCGAAGCCGGCGGAGTGCACCTCGGCATCGCCGATGCCGAGGCAGTGGATCGCAGCTATGCGACCATCATGGCGGATGTCGCGAGCAAGGCGCCCGGCGCGAGGTTCGATGGCGTGGTGGTCCAGGAAATGGTCGTCGATGGGATCGAGGCCGTGATCGGCGTCACCCGGCACGAGACGTTTGGGCTCACGCTCACTGTCGGCAGCGGCGGCGTTCTCGTCGAGCTCGTCCGCGACACGGCGCTCTCCGTCTTGCCGATCGACCACCGCGCTGCTCGTGAGCTCGTCGAGAGGACACGGCTCGCGACCCTGATCGGCGGCTACCGCGGCGGTCCTAAGGGTGATCTTGACGCCTTCGTCGACGCGGTCGCGCGCATCGGCGCCATCGCCACGGCCTACGCGGATCGGCTTACTGCGCTCGAGCTCAATCCGATCGTCATCCTGCCCGAAGGCAAGGGCGTGCGGGTGCTCGACGCGTTGCTCATCCCGCGTTCCGGGCAAGCTTGATCGTGCTCTTCGAGTCTCCCGGCCGGCATGCTTGTCGTCGCGGAGCGGGCAGGGTGATGGCGCCACCCTTCTCCGGCGACCGCAGCCGCCGAGCTTGAGCAGCGTCAAGGCCGCCTGCACAGGGGCCGAGCTCTGGGCCTGGGTGGTAGTGGGTTTATAGTCGCCTTCGGCGTCCTAGATGCTCGAGCCGCCGACGCCCTTGGTCTTGTAGTCGCCATCTGCGGCGCGCGCATTGCTCGCGACAGGCGTAGTCTTCTGAACCGCGGGCGCGCTGCCCGCGGAATTGATCGATGAAACCATTATCGCCCCACTTCATGCGGAAATAAGGGAGCAGGACTGCTCCCCGTAAGCCGGCATGGGGGAGAAATATTATCATCCCCTTAGCGCATGCTCACCTGAAGAACCCCGCCCGTTCTCGCGAGCGCCAGCGCATGATGAGTGCGACGGCGACGACCGCGAGCCCGCAGGCGAGGCCGATCCAGAGGCCGAGGCCGGCAAGCGGCGTCAGGAAGGCGAGGGCAGCGCCGAGCGACAGGCCGACGCCCCAATAGCCGGCAAGGGCGATCACCATCGGGACTCTCGCATCGTGCAGGCCGCGCAGCATCCCGGCCACGACCACCTGAGCCCCGTCGAAAAGCTGGAACAGCGCGGCGATGCGCAGGAATTGCTGTGCCAGCGCGACCGTCTCGGCATTCGCCGGCTGATCGGCGTCGATGAAGGCGGGCGGAGATAAGCAGGCGCGGAATGGCCAGCATCGTCGAGGCGGCGAGCACCATGAAGCCGATCACCATGCCGAAGGCGACCCAGCCCGAGCGAGACGCGGCGCTTGCGTTGCGCGCGCCGAAGGCATGACCGACCCGCACCGTCGCCGCCTGGGCGATCCCGAGCGGGATCATGAAGGGGAGCGAGATGATCTGAAATATCACCGCATGCCCCTCGAGCGAGGTCGCGCCGATCGGCCCCATCAGCGACGTGAGGGCCGAAAAGATCGAGGCTTCGAACACGATCGCCGCGCCGATCGGCGCGCCGAGCCGCCAGAGCTCGAGGAAGGCAACCTTATCGAAGCGCCACGGGCCGGCGACGAGGCGATAACGGGCGAGATGCGGATCGAGCACGGCGTAGACCACCATCACCAGCAACATGAAGCTTTGCGAGACGAAGGTCGCGATCCCTGAGCCGAACACGCCCCAGGCCGGGAAGCCGAAATGGCCGAAGACCAAGAGCCAATTGCCGAGCACGTTGACGCCAACCGCCAGCACGCCGGCGAGCAGGGTCGGGCCCGGCCGGTTCAGGGAGGCGAAGACCGAGCGCAGCGCAAAGGCCAGGAGGTTCGGTGCCAACGACCATTGGAGGCCGTGCAGATAGGTTCCCGCCAGCGCGGCGAGATGCGGCGGCTCGCCGAATGCGGCGAGGATCGGCCCCGCATTCCACAGCACGCCCCAAACCGGCAGCGTCATGGCGATGGCGCTCAGGCAGGATTGTTGCGCTTGGCGACGCGGGCCGGACAGGTCGTCGCGATCGGCGCCGACCATGCGCGCGACGATCGGGGAGGCCGCGCTGATCACGCCGATGCCGAAGAGCAATAGCGGGAAGAAGAGGTTGAAGCCGAGCGTGCCTGCGGCGAGCGCTTCGGGCGACAGTCGGCCGAGCATCAGGACGTCGGTCGTCGTCATGAGGAGTGTCGCCAGATTGGCGACGATCAACGGACAAGCCAGTGCGAACGTCGCCGCGATCTCGCCCCTGAGCCAGGGCGCGGCGCGCTTCTCCGATATGACGGCTCGCAGCATGGTCCGGTCGCTCGAATTGGGCGAGAGCTTGCGGCCAACGGCCGCGCTCGCAAACGAACGATCTATTCATGATCGGCCGGGCGAGGCCGACGCTTCTGCCAGCTTTTCACAGAGAAGGGAAGCGCTGACGGCCAGCCGACATCCTTGCAGCGCATTGAAGCTGCAAGGACATGCGGAGCCTGCGGAATCGGCAAGCGGCCAAAACCGAATCTGCAGCGGCCGGCTCTGCTCGCGGCCGACGCTGCATGCGGCGACCGATAACGCCGCCGCAGGATCTGCGGCGCGATCGATCGCGTCTATCGTGGAGTGGAGAGAGTGGCGGCGTCGCCCCCTCTCAATGGGCTACCAGCCGCCGAGCTTGAGCGAGCTCAGAGCGGCTTGCACCGAGGCGAGCTCGTTGCTTGCGCCGTTACGTTGTAGCTCGCATTGCTATAGTTGGAGCTCGAGCTGTTGCTCGATCTCGTCTTGTAATTGTCAGAATTCGTGGTGTTGCTGTAGTCGGCGTCGGTACGAGCGCTGCTCGCGGCGGGCGCCGTCCTCTGGATCGCGGGCGCGCTGCTCGCGGAATAGACTGCTGACACCATGTTAGCCCCATTTTGCTGTGATGCGAGGGGCAGGATCGTCCCCCGCGCACGAGCATGACGAGACCCATTACCACGGCCCTTAAAGTTGCGGCCGCAGGAGCGCATGCGCGAAAATGTGAAGCTCTGGCGCGGGTTTTTGCGACACGCGCTCATCCCACGCTGTCGCGGTTCGGATGTAAGCGCGACTGCACACCTGCTTGAGGCTCATCTTCCCGCAGACCGAGCACAGCCTCGGCCTGCGCGGGTCGAGGCCGGCTAACAGGACGGCGTTTCCTTCGTCAGCAGAGACGGCGTCGGGCGCCCGCGAGCATGCGGTCGCGTCTTGCGCGCTGTGTGCGCTGGTATACAATCCCACTCCTGTACCTGCGTCACCGGCGTCGGGAAGGCAATCGCATGGACACCGAGTTTGACGTCATCGTCGTGGGCGCCGGCAACGCTGCCTTTTGCGCGGCGCTCTCGGCGCATGAGGCCGGAGCGCGCGTGCTGGCGCTCGAGAGCGCGCCCGAGGAAGAGAGGGGAGGCAATAGCCGCTACACCGCTGGCGCGATGCGCGTCGTCTATCGCGGCGTCGATGATCTCGCGCTGCTGATGCCCGATCTCACGGAGGCCGAGAAGAACGAGACGGATTTCGGCACCTACACGCAAGAGCAGTTCTTCGACGACATGGCGCGCGTCACCCAGTATCGCGCCGATCCCGAATTGGTGGAGGTGCTGGTCGGACAAAGCTTCGCAAGTCTTTTGTGGATGCGCCGCCAAGGCGTGCGCTTCGCGCCGATGTATCGGCGCCAGGCCTTCAAGGTCGATGGGCGCTTCAAGTTCTGGGGTGGGCTCACCGTCGAAGTGTCGGGTGGCGGGCCGGGTCTCGTCGAGGCGCTGTTCGGCGCGGCCGCGAAGCGCGGCATCACGGTCGTGTATGAGTGCCGGGCGCGCGAGCTCCTGCGCCAGGACGGGCGGATCGCCGGCGTCGTCGCCGATCTAGCCGGCCGACGCATGGTCTACAAGGCTCCGGCCGTGGTGCTCGCTTGCGGCGGCTTCGAGGCCAATCCCGAATGGCGCACGCGCTATCTCGGGCCTGGCTGGGATCTCGCCAAGGTGCGCGGCACGCGCTTCAATCAAGGCGACGGCATCCGGATGGCGCTCGACGCCGGCGCCTTGTCCACCGGCAACTGGTCCGGCTGCCACGCGGTCGGCTGGGAGCGCAACGCACCGGAATTCGGCGATCTCGCGGTCGGCGACAATTTCCAGAAGCACAGCTACCCCTTCGGCATCATGGTGAATGCGCGAGGCGAGCGCTTCGTCGATGAGGGTGCGGATTTCCGGAACTACACCTACGCCAAATATGGAAGGGTGATCCTGGAGCAACCGGGACAATTCGCCTGGCAGATCTTTGACAGTAAGGTGACACATCTCCTGCGCGACGAATATCGCATCAGGCAGGTCACCAAGGTCACGGCCTCGAGCCTCGAGGAGCTGGCCGGAAAGCTCGACGGCGTTGATCCGCGCCGCGTCCTGCAGGAGATCGAGGCCTATAACGCGGCGGTCCGGATATCGGTGCCGTTCAACCCGACCGTCAAGGATGGCCGCTCGACGCAGGGCTTGCGCATCGAGAAGAGCAATTGGGCGAATCTGATCGATGCGCCGCCCTTCGAGGCATACGCCGTGACCTGCGGCATCACCTTCACATTCGGTGGGTTGAAGATCGATCGGCAGGCGCAGGTGCTCGACGTCGCCGGCAAGCCGATGCCTGGCCTCTACGCAGCCGGGGAGCTGGTGGGCGGCATCTTCTACTTCAATTATCCGGGCGGCAGCGGCCTCACGAACGGTGCCGTGTTCGGCCGCATCGCCGGGGCCAATGCGGCGGCGATCGCATTGGGCCGCAGCGCGGCGCGCTCGGCTGTCGGTTAGCGGAGGAAAGAGGACACTGGTCTCGGCCTGGTCCTTGGTGGCGTAGGCCATGTCGTCGAGGATAAGCAGATGGTATCTGTCGAGCTTGGTGATGGCGCTCTCGAGGGCGAGATCGCGGCGTGCGGCCTTCGCTCCAAAAAAGCTTGCCTTCCCCTCGAGCCGCGATAATCATCCATACGCCGCGACCACAGATTCTCATCCTGATTGTCGCTCGCCCCACACGCGTGGGGCTGAACCGCACGTTATGCAGCCGGTGCGAGAGATCCCAGAGTGTTCCCCACGCGTGGGGCTGAACCGGCCCAGTTCGTCAGGGTCGCGGGCGCAACCGGGTGTTCCCCGCGCGCGTGGGGCTGAACCGACCTCAAGCTTGAAGACGCGAAACCCTTGCCGGTGTTCGCCACACGTGGGGTTGAACCGAACGCTGCCACGCGGGCACCGTCGTTCGCGAGGCGTTCCCCACGCGCGTGGGGCTGAACCGACGTATTTGTCTTCGGGGCGAGGCGGGGTGTGGTGTTCGCCACACGCGTGGGGCTGAACCGTCCGAGGTCTTTACCATCGTCGGGTAGGCCGTGGATTCCCCACACGCGTGGGGCTGAACCGGTGATTGTCGCGGGTTTCGCGCCCGACCGGGTCAGCATCTCTCTGCTGGATTTCCTGATGCCAGGCACGAAGGCAAAGCTGGAGAAGATCAATCCCGCTTTCTCACCTTCATGCGCCGGTTGAGCCACTCTCTTTCGCCAGCACGTCCTGAAACTGCCTGATCCTAGCAAGCCTTAGAAAATACGACAGCTTCACCATCTCGAATAAGCCTTCTTGTGCAACATGGTAGGGCCCTTCGTCCGGCACTGCTCCGCTGGCGACCAGCCGCTTTTCTTCCTTATGGATTAGGGTGTGTTGACATTTGCGCGGCGGTGCAAGCTCGGCGCAAGGTTGCGGTGATTCACGGCTTCCAAAATGGAGGAAGCCTTGGATCGCCTGGTTTTGA
>Ga0306920_100009965_pt1 | contig 12710 bp, 7 predicted proteins | sample flu12Cox44000170_FD_204666 | JGI IMG/M metagenome (GOLD analysis project Ga0306920, IMG submission 204666) | Lab enrichment of tropical soil microbial communities from Luquillo Experimental Forest, Puerto Rico - flux4day.12C.oxic.44.000.170 (v2)... | ecosystem: Environmental > Terrestrial >...
GGGTTTGCCGTGGGCGGCCGGGTGTTCCACCAGAAATTCGGCTACGGCACGGTGGTCGGGGTCGAAGACAACAAGCTCGCCATTCATTTCGACGTCGCGGGCGACAAGAAGGTGATGGACGCCTACGTCGAGCACGCCTGACGCCCGATGACGGTGTGGCGCGTCCTCGCAAGGGTCCGAGGGGCGGATGCGGCGGCGGCCGTGCTGGCGCTCCTCGACGACCTGGCGGACGCCGTATCGGGTTTCGAGACCGCAGCTGAGGAATGGCACGTCGAGGCTTATCCGGCGTCATCTCTGCTGACCCCGGCTCTCGCGGCGCAACTCGCGCTCGCCGCCGCGGCCGCAGGAGGCAGACTCGTCGAGATCGACGAGGAGAAGCTAGCGGACCGTGATTGGCTGGTGGAGAACCAGCTTACTTTCCCGCCTTTACGGATCGGCCGGTTCATTGTTCACGGTTCGCACCATCGCGGTCGGATACCATCGGGCACGATCGGAATCCTGCTCGATGCGGCAACCGCTTTTGGCACCGGCGAGCATCCGTCGACTCGCGGGTGCCTGATGGCGCTGGACCGTCTCTCCCGGCGCCGCCGCTTCCGCCATCCGCTCGACATCGGCACGGGGACCGGGATTCTATCGATCGCCGCAGCGAAATTGTTGCATCGCCGGGTATTGGCGAGCGATATCGATCGCGGTGCGGTCCGCGTCGCGCGGCACAATCTCGCGCGCAACCGTGTGGCGCATCTGGTGCGTGTTCGCCGCGCGCGGGGGTACCGCGATCGGGCAATCCGTAAATCGCGTTACGACTTGGTTGTGTCGAATATTCTGGCGCGGCCGCTGGCGCTGATGGCCCGCGACCTCTCCCGAGCGCTAAAGCCGGGCGGTCGCGCGGTGCTCTCGGGATTGCTGCGCCGGCAGGAGCCGATCGTGCTCGCCCCGCACCGCGGCTGCGGCATCGTGCTCGAGCGCCGGTTGGTCATCGACGGATGGTCGACGCTCGTTCTGCGGGCACAACCCAGGTTAAAGTGACCGGGTGGGGAACACCCCTTTACGGCTTGGCCGAGGGGAAAACCAGACCGGCTTCGGGCGAGATGAATTTTTCACGTCTCGCCCGTGGGACCGGCGCCGCCGCGCAGGAACCCTCGCAAATAGCGCGGATGTCCGAGCGGCGAATACCGATATCGGCGAGCGAGTGATCGTCGAGGGCCATCAGCTCGTCATAGGCCCGTTCGCGGCGTCGCCAGTCGGCAAAGGCTTTTCGGACCGAGTGCAACAGGTTCAAGACGGACATACATAATATTCCCATGCAGTCTATGCTGCGATGCACAATATTTGGCGACGCAACGAGCGGATGCCAGCCACACTGTTGCAATCCAGCCATGCCGAGCTATTAGGTGACTCGCGCTGCGGAAAGGGGAACGGTCGATGACGATGAGCGGAACCGAGCCGGATCGGAGTGAGCTCGGGCGGTTACTGCGAGAGGCGGGGTCGGCCTATGACCCGCAAGGCGTCGAGAGGCTGATCGAGGGCGTGTTGGCGGCACCGACGGAGGTCGGCAAGAGCTGGCATGCGTTGGTGGCCGACCCGATGACCAAGAGATTGGCCGGCGCGCTCGAGGCACTAGAGGCGGTCAAGGCGAAGGCCTATCATAACGGTCTCTCGGCCGGGGATTTCGAAATTCTGCCTCGCTCCGCACGCCTGGATCGCCTGCGCCAGGAGCTGGCATCGCAAAGGCTCGGTGCTTTCATCGTGCCGCGGGCCGACGAGCATCAGGGCGAGTACGTCCCGCCCCGCGGGCAACGGCTTGCTTGGCTCACCGGCTTTACCGGGTCGGCCGGTGTGGCGATCGTGTTGCGCGACCGTGCCGCGCTCTTTGTCGATGGCCGCTACACCTTGCAGGCGGCCGCCCAGGTCGACACCCAATTGTTCGAGATTCATCATCTGATCGACGAGCCCCCGGCGCGCTGGATTGGCACCGCCCTCGCGGCGGGGACAGTGGTGGGCTACGATCCGTGGCTGCACACCCCGCAAGAGGTGGAGCGGTTTCGCGCCGCGGCAGAAAAGGCCGGCGCATCGCTGCGCGCCGTCTCTGAAAATCCGTTGGATCGGGCCTGGTCCGAACGGCCCGCCGCACCGATCGCGCCGGTCGTGCCGCATGCCGACCGCTTCACCGGCGAGAGCGCCCAGTCCAAGCGTTCGCGACTGGGGCGTGCCCTGGCCGAAGAAGGCGCCGCAGCGGCGGTGCTGACGATGCCCGAGTCAATCGCCTGGCTGTTGAACATTCGCGGCGGCGACGTGCCGCACACGCCGCTGCCGCTCTCCTTTGCCATCCTGCGTCAGGACGGCAGCGTTACTTTGTTCATCGAGCCGCGGAAGCTAGCTCCCGGTCTCGAACGCCATCTCGGCAACCAGGTGACGGTCACGTCGCCCGAGGGGCTCGGACCCGCCCTGGACGCGCTCGCCGGCGAAGGTGACCGCGTTCAGGTCGATCCGGCGACGGCGGCATGCTGGATCTTCGACCGGCTCGAAGCGTCAGGAGCCAAGATCCATCGCGCCGCCGATCCTTGCCTGTTACCCAAGGCATGCAAGAACCCGGTTGAACTCGACGGCACACGGGCGGCGCATCGCCGCGACGGCGCGGCATTGACGCGTTTTTTGGCATGGCTCGCGCACGAGGCGCCGAAAGGTGGGCTCGCCGAAATCGCGGCCAGCGACCAGCTTGAGACGATCCGCCGCGAGGGCCAACATTTTCGCGATCTGAGCTTTCCGACAATCTCGGGTGCCGGGTCGAATGGCGCCATCGTGCATTATCGGGCGATGGCGGAAACCGAAAAACGCCTCGAACCGGGCACCCTCTATCTGCTCGATTCCGGCGCCCAGTATCTCGACGGCACCACCGATGTCACGCGCACGGTGGCGATCGGCGAGCCGACCCAAGAGATGCGCGACCGCTTCACCCGCGTGCTGAAGGGCCACATTGCGCTGGCATTGGCGCGCTTTCCGAAGGGGACGACCGGCACGCAACTCGACGCCTTTGCCCGCCGCGCGCTGTGGCAGCAAGGGCTCGATTACGATCACGGTACCGGGCACGGCGTCGGCAGCTATCTCGGCGTCCATGAAGGGCCACAGCGCATCTCGAAGGCGCCCAACGGGCAGGCGCTGCTGCCGGGGATGATCGTCTCGAACGAGCCCGGTTACTACAAGACCGGCGCCTACGGTATTCGTATCGAGAACCTGGTGCTGGTCCAACCGGTCGAGGGACAGGGTGAGCGCGAAATGCTCGGCTTCGAGACGCTGACCCTGGCGCCGATTGACCGCAATCTGATCGACACGTCATTGCTCGAAGGCGAAGAGGTAAGCTGGCTCGACGAATACCACAAACGGGTTCGCGAGACCTTGACCCCGCTCGTCGACCCCGAGACGGCGCGCTGGCTCGCCGCAGCGACACAGCCTATCGCGACTGCCCCGCCAACCTAACGCGTGTGCGACTGGGCGTGTTGGTCGGCCAACACCTGCGCGATCACGACCGAGACCCGCTTGCCGGTCGGGATGTGTAGGAATTCGTTGGGGCCATGCGCGTTCGAATGCGGGCCGAGGACGCCAGTGACGACAAACTGTGCCGCCGGGAACTTCTCGCCGAGCATCGCCATGAACGGGATGCTGCCACCCTCGCCCATATAGGCCGGTGGAGCGCCAAAGGCGGCCTCGGAGGCGCGCTGCAATGACTGCTCGAGCCAGGGCGATAAGGCCGGGGCGTTCCACCCGGCGGCACTCGGTCCCGGCTCGTAGGCGATCCGTGCCCCGTAGGGTGGGTCCTTCTCCAAAAGTGTGCGAACGCTGTCGCCCGCCTTTTGTGGATCCAAAGTCGGCGGCAGCCGCAGGCTGAGCTTGGCGACGGTCGACGGCAGCAGCACATTGCCGGCGTTCATCGGGTCGGGCAGGCCGTCGATGCCGATCACCGCCAATTGCGGCCGCCAGGTGCGGTTGAGCACGAGCTCGGTCAGATCCTCGCTCATCGCCGACATGCCGGGCATCAACGGAAACTTGGTGTAGACCGTATCGCCCAACGCTGCCGAGGCGCGGCGGGCTTGCGCCACCCGCTCTGACGGCACTTGCGCATAGAGCTCTGCCGGACGGACCGCGCCGGTCTCCTCGTCCTCGAGACGCGACAGAAGCCGGCGCAGGATGCGAAAGCTCGACGGAACAACACCGGAAGCGTCTCCGGAATGCACACCCTCATCGAGCACCTGCACAGTCAGAGTGCCCGACGCAATCCCGCGCAATGACGTGGTCATCCACAGTTGATCGTAATTGCCGCATCCGGAGTCGAGGCAGACCACCAGCGCAGGGCTGCCGATCCTCTCGGCCAGGTGGTCGATGTAGTAGGGCAAGTCGTAGCTGCCGGATTCCTCGCAGGCCTCGATCAGCACGATGCAATGCGCGTGAGGCACGCCTTGCTCGCGCAATGCCAAGAGGGCGCTCAGCGCGCCGAACATCGCGTAGCCGTCGTCGGCCCCGCCGCGGCCAAAGAGTTTGTCGCCTTCGAGTCGCGGGATCCACGGGCCGTACCCGTCGGCCCACCCGACCATCTCCGGCTGCTTGTCGAGATGGCCGTACAGCAGCACGGTATCCTTACCCTCGCCGGGCACATCGATGAGGATCACCGGAGTGCGCCCGGGCAATCTGACGACTTCGAGGGTTGCTCCTGGCAGCGAGGCGAGCTGCGACCGCGCCCAGCGCTCGAACAGCGCCACCGCCTCGTCCATATAGCCGTGCGCCGCCCAGTCCGGGTCGAAGGACGGCGATTTGTTTGGGATCTTGATGTACTCGACCAGGGTCGGGACGACCTCGTCGTCCCAGCACTGATTGACGAATTTCCTCGCCCTGGCGATATCCAACATAGGGAGCCTCCTGCCCTGCCTCGCGTCGCCTTATATGATCGGTCGCGCCCGGGCACAAAGGCGATGAACAGCGTCCGCCACGGGCTTTACAACCGCCGGGAGCCTCCCAGTGAATTCTACACGGCTCGAGTCACAGGGAGCCGCAGGCTTGGCCAGCGAGCGGGTCGAGCGGCGGCTGACGGCCATTCTGGCGGCCGATGTCGCCGGCTACAGCCGGCTGATGGGAGCCGACGAGGAGGAGACGCTCGCCCGGTTGAAGGCACACCGGCGCGAGCTCATCGATCCCGGGATCGGCGAGCACCGCGGCCGCATCGTCAAGACCACGGGTGACGGTCTGCTGGCAGAGTATGCCAGCGTCGTCGACGCAGTGCGCTGCGCCGTCGAAATCCAGCGCGAGATGACCAAAAGAAACGCCGATGTGCCGCCCGACCGTCGCATCGAATTCCGCATCGGCATCAACCTCGGCGACATCATCATCGACGAGAGCGACATATTCGGCGACGGCGTCAATGTTGCGGCACGCCTCGAAGCCCTGGCGGAGCCGGGCGGGATCTGCGTCAGCCGGATGGCGCGCGATCAGGTGCGCGACAGGCTCGCTTTGTCGTTCGAGGACATGGGCGAGCAGCAAGTCAAGAACATCGCACGGCCGGTGCGGGCCTATCGGGTCGTGAGCGATGCTGCGGTGCGGCCGCCTGTCACGGCGGCGCCGGGCAGGCGCAGGCGGGTACTGCGCCGGGCGCTCGCAGCCAGCATCGCCGCCCTGGTCCTCCTCGCCATCGGGGCGGCTGCATCCTGGCGCCTGTACCGGCCTCATCCGGCGCCGACCGCGGCTGGCGCGCCCGCTCCGCCGCCGGCGCTGCCCGACAGGCCGTCGATCGCCGTGCTTCCGTTCGCCAATTTGAGCGGCGATCCGGCGCAGGACTACCTCGCCGACGGACTGACCGACAATCTCGTCGACGCGCTGGCGCAGAACCCGGGTCTGTTCGTGATCGCGCGCAACGCGACTCTGGACTATCGGGGCAAGGCAGTGGCGCCGCGGACGGTGGCGAAGGATCTCGGTGTTCGTTATGTGCTGGAAGGCAGCGTGCAAAAATCGGGCGACCATATCCGGGTGACCGCGCAGCTGATCGACACCGTCAACGACAGCTGTCGCAAAAATACGACCGCAACCTGACCAACCTGTTCGCGCTCGAGGACGACCTTAGCCTGCAGATCGCCGGTGCGCTCGACGTCCAGCTGAGAGGCGGGACGTTGGCCCGCGGCTCCGCTCGCGGCACGCGCAACCTCGAAGCTTGGGAGAACCTTGTTAAAGCGACCCAAGTCTACTTTCGCTTCGACCCCAGCGACGTGAGCGAGGCGCAGAGGCTCGCACAACGGGCTGTCGATCTCGACCCGAATTACATAACAGCGCGGCAGATTCTGGCCTTCACGTATTTCGATCAGGCGGATCTGGGCTGGGCACAAGATCGGATCGCAGCGCTCGATCGCGCCCGGCAGCTCAATGACAAGGTCCTCCAGCTCGATCCGGGTTCTGAGGGCCCATACATGTTGCGCGCCCGCTTGGAACTGCAGCCCGACTTGCCGGAATACGACCCTGAAGCGGCGCTCACGGACGCGCGTAAATCCGTCGAGATGAGGCCCAACGACGACCCCAGCCACTGGACGCTCGGGTTTGTCCTCTTTGTGCTCGGGCGTTTCGACGAAGCGGCCGCAGAGTTTGCGAACACGCTGCGGCTCAATCCCCACCCGTACATATTTGAGTCGGGCTTGCATGCAGTCGCGCTGAGCGCTACCGGACGCTACAAAAAGGCGGTCGCGGAGATCGAGGGCGCGAGCGCCGCGCAACCAAACAACCCGTTCGCGCTTTTCTTCCGCGGACAGATCGAGGGGTTTGCCGGAAATTACGCGAACGCGGCGGGATGGTTCGAGCGGGCGCGCGAGGCCGATCCGGCTTCGGCGCAGAATGCCCTCTCGCTGGCTCAGGCCGATGATCGGTTGGGAAGAGTCGACGAAGCCATCAGTCTGCTCGAGAACGGCCCGCCGCAGTGGCGGAGCGTCCCGGCGGTCCGCCTCTGGCTCGGCCTGTCATACGCGCTGGCCGGCCGCAAAGAGCACGCGGCGGCAGAGTTTGCCGCATTCCGCGCACTCGCCCCGAGTTGGACGCTGTCGACCACGCAACGCTTTTCGGCTCGTTACTTCACGCCGCAGTTTGCCGATCGGATCGCTGCCTTGTCGCGCGAATACGGCGTCCCCGACAAATGACCGCCCCTGCCGCCTTGCAGGGTGGTCGCACCGTCACGCGGCCTTAGCCCACAGAGGTTGACGGGTCGGGTGCCCGACAATAGGCTCCCGGCAGGATTACGGGAGGAGCGCCCCTCATGGCAAAGATCGTCCTCGGGATCGCCACGTCGCACACCCCGATGCTGAATACCCCGGCCAAGGACTGGCCGAGCTTTATCGACCGCGACGGGGTACGCGAGTTTCTCGACAAGGAGGGCGACCCTGCCAGCTACGAGGAATTGCTGACCCGTGCCGACCCCAGGGCCCTGCCGGAATTGACGCCGGAGCGCTTTGCCGCGCGCCACGACGAGGCCATGGCGGCGGTCGAGCGCCTGAAGCAAAGCGTGCGCCGGGCCGAGCTCGACGCGCTGATCATCATCGGCGACGACCAGAAAGAGCTGTTCCACGAGGACCACCTCCCCTCGATCCTCGTCTATTACGGCGACACCATCCGCAACGTGCCGCTCTCGCCCAATTTCAAGGGCCCGGAATGGTCGCGGCTGGCCACCGCGCGATATTACGAGGAGAAGGAGCCGCGCGATTACCCGGTCGACGCGCCCTTGGCCTTGCACTTGATTGGTGAGCTGATCGACCGCGAGTTCGATGTCGCCTCGTCGAACGGGTTGGCGCCCGGGCACGGGGAGGGCCACGCTCACGCATTTGTCCGCAAGCGGCTGATGGAGGCCCCCGACCTGCCGGTCGTGCCGGTCTTCCTCAACACCTATTACCCGCCGAACCAGCCGACACCGCGCCGCTGCTGGAAGCTCGGCCAGGCGATCCGCGAAGCGGTCGAGAGCTATCCGGGTGACGCGCGCATCGGCATCGTCGGCTCGGGCGGGCTCAGCCATTTTGTCGTCGACGAAGAGCTCGACCGCGGGATCATCGACGCCTTGGCGCGCAAGGACGGCGAAGCGCTGCAGTCGCTGCCGCGCAAAAAGCTCAATTCCGGCAGCTCCGAGATCCGCATGTGGATCAGCATCGGCGGTGCCGTCGAGCATCTCGACATGGCCTGGTCGCATTATGTCCCGGGCTACCGCACTCCGGCCGGCTCGGGCACCGGGCTCGGCTTCGCCTACTGGTCATGACCCGGCCGCGTCATTCCCGCGAAAGCGGAGATCTAGGGCCCGGCGTCTCGGCGTTTGTTCTGGACTCCCGCCTTCGAGGGGGTGACGGGTAAGACTTCGATCTCCTGGGCAAGGCCCGGTTGCACATTAAGCGAGGTTCACGATGAGCAAGCAGAAAGACAGCGACGAGCTGCTCCGTGTCGGCGCCGGCACGCCAATGGGCGAGATGATGCGTCAGTACTGGATCCCGGCGGTGATGTCGTCGGAGCTCGAGCGCGACGGTGCGCCGTTGCGGCTGATGCTGCTCGGCGAAAAGCTGATCGCGTTCCGCGACAGCTCGGGCCGGGTCGGGGTCATGGACCACCGCTGCCCGCACCGCTGCGCATCCTTGTTCCTCGGCCGCAACGAGGAGAATGGTATTCGCTGCGTCTATCACGGCTGGAAATACGACGCCGAAGGCAATTGCGTCGACATGCCGAATGCGCCGCCGCACCAGGACTTCAAGGACAAGGTCAAAGCCAAGGCCTACAGGGTCACCGAGCGCAATGGCCTCGTCTGGGTCTATATGGGCGCCCGCAAGGACGCGCCGCCATTGCCGGCGATCGAAGCCTCGCTATTCCCGCAGCCCGAATTGCAGATCGCCTTCGTGCAACGCGAGTGCAACTGGCTGCAGGCGCTGGAAGGCGACATCGACACCTCGCATTTCGGCTTTCTACATACCGGCAGTGTGCAGCCCGACGACGTGCTGCCGGATAGCCTGATGCGCTGGACGGTGGTCAATCGGGCGCCCGAATATCATATGACCGACACTGACTACGGCACAATGTATTGCGCGTACCGCCCGGCCGAGAAGGGCCAGACCTATTGGCGTTTTGCGAATTTCCTGTTCCCGTTCTGGACGCAGACACCGCAGGGCCCGTTCGACCGCATCAATACCCGCGCGTGGGTCCCGATGGACGACACCCATACGATGTTCGTCAGCTTGAGCTGGCGCGGCTCGCCGACCTCGATGCGCGCGCTGAAGAACGGGCGGATGGTGCCGGGGTCGCGCCTCGGCTTCGAATTCTTGCCGAACACGACCGACTGGCACGGACGCTGGCGGCTGACGCAGAACCCGTCGAACGACTGGACGATCGACCGCGCTGCGCAGAAGAGCGAGAGCTTTACCGGGATCGCCAGCATCCACGGCCAGGACCAGGCGGTGACCGAGAGCATGGGCCCGATCACCGACCACGATTTCGAGAACCTGGGGCCGAGCGACATCATGATCGCCCGCACCAGGCGGCGCCTCTTGCGCGCCGCCCGCGCCTTCGCCAAGGACGGCAAAGCACCGCCCGGGGTCGACGAGCCGGGGATCTACACCCAAGTGCGCAGCGGCGACTTCGTCACCGACGCCAAGATCGCCTGGCGCGACGCCTACGACATGCAGATGCGCGCCGCGGTGCGCCCATTGCAGCAGGCGGCAGAGTAGCGTCCGTTCAGTTCCTGCCGGGAGAGCGGTACGCGGAGAGCATCTCGTTCTTCTCAGTGCCTCAGCGCGCTCCCCCGACTCTTCTCGCGCCGGCCCTCACTGTCCGACTTGCCTTCGCGCGAGAAGCGAGAGCAGCGCGGTCGTTCTCAGGGCGGCCAAGCGAGCGTTGGTCGACAAGGTGCCCACACGCTGCTTGTGCCAGGAGGGCGCGCCGCCCCGGAAGAAAATTGACAATCCACATGGATGGGCGAAAGCCGCCGAGGGCGTGGTTGGCTCGTCGGAGGCAATCGATCTAAGGGCTTAGCGCTGAGAGGAGGGTCTGCGCCTCAGTGAGTTCGGGGAATTGCTGGGTCGGCGGGAAGCCCTCGATCGCCGGCGCGAGCACGGCGTGCGCGTCGGCGTCGCGATTGGCAGCGCGGTGAAGCCTCGCCAGAAACAGCGCGGCGCGCAGTTCAAAGCTCAGCGCTTTTTGCGACTGTGCGATCGCGATCGCGGCCTGCAAGGCCTCCTTGGCCGCCGCGGTATCGGCCGGGTCGCGCTTTAGCAGAATCCCGGCGCGGATGCGGTGTATCTCCGCTTCGTACCAACGGTTCTCAGTGGCCTTGAGCCCGGCAAGCACGTCGTCCAGGCGCCGGAGCGCGCCATCAGTCTCGCCGGCACCCGCTTCGGCTTCGGCCAGGGCCGCCTCGAAACTGGGGACGATGTAAACCATGCCCTGCTGACGAAAGATGGCGATGCCGCGGCGCATCGCTGCCAGCCCCGCCTCGCCCTCGCCGCGCAACCATCCTGTCGAGCCCTGAAAAAATGCCGCGATACCGGCCAAAAAGCCTGGGAGATCGTAGCGAGACACGATATCGGCCAATTCTCGGCTATCGGCCGTGATCGCTTCGGACTTGCCCCGTATGAGACCCAGCAGCGCCCTGAAGTAGTGAACAAAGGACATTGTTGGAGCATGTCCCGCAGATCCGGCATCGGCGAGGGCACGGTCGGCAAGCCGCAAAGCCTCGTCAATCCGACCGAGGACCCACAACGCGATGGCGTCATAGATTTCTGCTGCGGCGCGGGGATCCTGGCCGAAACGGTTGGCAAAATCGCCGTGCCGCGCTGGGTCGTAAAGTTCGACAGTCTTCTGAAAATGCTGATGGGCGCCGGCGAAGTCGCCGAAATAAAGGCAGGTGTTGCCGGAAACGCGGTGCGCGACCAGGGCCTCGGGGCAATCGAGCCGGGACGTGGCCTCACGCAAGAATAGCGCGGCCGCTTCTCGCATCGGGGCGGGTTCGCAGCGCGTATAGTGCGCCGCCCAAAGACCGAAATAGGCGGAGAAACGCTCCGAGGCATCTTCCACCCGGCTCGCCAGTTCGCGGGCGCGCGCAAAGGCCGCAATGGTTTCCGGCGCCTGATGTCCCTTGGCCCAGATCAGCGCATTGCCAAGGCTCGTCTGGAGGTGAAGTCGCTGCTCGCGCAACGCGGCGGCGCTCTTGACCGCATCGCTTTCCGAGAGCGCCGAGAGCAGGGTTTGCGCCTGGGTGAGTTCGGGGAATTGTTGGGTTGGCGGGAAGCCCTCGACCGCCGGCGCCAGCATGGCGTGGGCATCGGCGTCGCGATTGGCCGCGCGATAAAGCTTCACCAGAGCCAGCGCGGCGCGCAGTTCGAAGCTGCGCGCTTTTTGCGACTGCGCGATCGCGATCGCGGTCAGCAGGGACTCCTCGGCCGCCGCAGTATCGGCCGGGTCGCGCTTCAGCAGGATCTCAGCGCGGATGCGGTGCATTTCCGCTTCGCACCAGCGCTGCTCGGTGCGCTCCAGCTCGGCGAGCGCGTCGTCCAGACGCCGGAGCCCGGCATCAGTCTCGCCAGTACTCGCTTCGGCTTCGGCCAGGGCCGCTTCGAAACTGGGCAAGAGCCAGAGAAAACCTTGCTCCCGATCGATGGCGAGGCCGCGTCGCATCTCGGCGAGGCTCGACTCTTCGGCAGCGTCGGACCACTTTGCCCAGCCTTGAAAAAATACCGCGAAACCGGCGATAAAGGCTGGGAGATCGTATCGAGACACGATATCGGCCAACGCTTGGCCGTGGGTCGCGACTGCTTGGGGGTCGCCCCGAACAAGCCCCAGCAGCGCCGCAAATATGAGCGAATAACCCATCGTCTGAGCATGCGCCGCAGGCTTGGCGTCGGCCAGGGCACGGTCGGCAAGCAGCAAGGCCTCGTCGACTCTCCCTAGAACCCACAGCGCGATGGCATCAATTGCTTCCGCTGCAGCGCGGGGATCGTGGCCAAACCGGGCGGCAAAGTCGCCAAAGTACCAGCAGGTGATGCCGGAAATGCGGTGCGCGACCAAGCCCTCGGGGCAATCGGGCCGCGCCCTGGCTTCGCGCTCGAAAAGCTCGGCCATTTCCCGCATCGGCGCGGGTTCGCAGCGCGTATGATGCCCGACAAAAAGACCGTAATAGGCGGAGAAACGCTCCGAGGCGTCTTCCACCCGGCTCGCCAATTCGCGGGCACGCGCAAAGGCCGCGCTCGTTTCCGGGGCCGTATGTCCCTTGGCCCAGAGCAGCGCATTGCCGAGGCTGATCTGGAGGTGAACGCGCCGCTGGTGCAACGCGGCGACGCTCTTCACCGCATCGCTTTGCGAGAGCGCGGCGAAGAGGGTTTGCGCCTCGGCGAGTTCGGGGAATTGCTCTGTCGGCGGGAAGCCCTCGACCGCCGGCACCAGCACGGCGTGTGCATCGGCGTCGCGGTTGGCCGTGCGATAGAGCTTCGCAAGACTCAATGCGGCGCGCAGTTCGAAGCTCCGCGCTTTTTGCGATTGCGCGATGGCGATCGCAGCCTGCAAAGACTGCTCGGCCGCCGCGGTATTGGCCGGGTCGCGCTTGAGCAGGATCTCGCCGCGCATGCGGTGTATCTCCGCTTCGAACCAGCGTTGCTCGGTGCGCTCCAACTCGGCGAGCGAATCGTCCAGGCGTCGGATCCCGGCATCGGTCTCTCCGGCGCTCGCTTCGG
>Ga0306920_100009966_pt1 | contig 12709 bp, 7 predicted proteins | sample flu12Cox44000170_FD_204666 | JGI IMG/M metagenome (GOLD analysis project Ga0306920, IMG submission 204666) | Lab enrichment of tropical soil microbial communities from Luquillo Experimental Forest, Puerto Rico - flux4day.12C.oxic.44.000.170 (v2)... | ecosystem: Environmental > Terrestrial >...
CAGAACAGCCGAATCTAGGTGCTCCGTTGCAGCAGCGTTCCCTCCAGCAACGTGCACAAGGGGCGATGGTCGCCCGTTTCACGCGCGGCCGACGCGAGCCTCTACGTTCACCTGTGCAGGGCTGCTCCAAGAAGGGGGCTCCCATTTCGACTTGCCTTGCCGGGGGAGACGAGCCGCATGGTCATCGTCTGACTCGCAGAACAGTCGTCAATGGATGGTCGCGGGTAGGCGGGCCGGCGCCCGGGTAGCGACCGGTGAGTCCGTCCGCCGCGCCTCGCGGCGTAGCGTGAGCCAGTGGTCGACACCTAAGAGCAACGGCACGATGAGCGAGAGCGCGAACGCGACGCCGAACTGGCCGGCCGAGAGTGAGACGGTGTCGAGGACGCGCTCGAGCATCGGCAGCTCGACCGCCGCCCAGATCAGCGCCCAACCCACGAGGATGTAGGTGTAGAACGGGAACAGTGGTGAGGCGAACGGCGACTGACGATCGCGTCGCATCACGATCCCGAGGTTGACGGCGGTGAGCGACACAAGCGCGAAGCACATCGTCATGGACGTCGACGCATGCGTGGTGCTAGGCGACCCCGGCCCCCACACGAGCACGCCAAGCCCGGCCGCTGCTACCAAGAAGCCGCTGACGAGCCACCGGACGACCTGTGGAGCGTTCACGATCCTGATTCCAGGAGGTCGTGGCGGCCGCTGCATGACGCTGTGGTCGTCGACGTCTGCGATGATGCCGATCACGACGGTCACGACGATGAAGAACTTGCAGAACAGCAGCATCATGGGGAACATCGCGATCCCCTCGTTGATGTTGAGGATGGTCGCATAGACCATCAGCTGCAGCACCGCCGAGAGCACCGTCAGCTGCAGCTTCACGTAGGTGGTGATGCGGCGGTAGATGTCCCTCCCGAGCTCAACAGCCCGAACCAGCGTGGCGAAGTTGTCGTCGGTGAGCACGATCTTGGCGGCCTGCTTGGAGACCTCCGACCCGCTGCCCATGGCAACGCCGACGTCAGCCTGCTTGAGCGCCGCCGCGTCGTTGACGGCATCACCCGTCATGGCGACGACCTGACCCGACGCCTGCATCAGCGCAGCGAGCCGGACCTTGTCCTCAGGCGCCACGCGACCGAAGACGTGCAGCTGCGGCAAGCGGGCGATCACCGCGGCGTCGTTGAGCTGCTGGAGCTCAGTCCCGGTGATGACCCCTGGCCCAAGCGATAGCTGGTCTGCGATCGCACGGGCAGTGATCGTGTGATCTCCGGTGATCATGCGAACGTCGATGCCCGCGTCGAGCGCGACGTGCACCGCGTCTTTCGCTTCGAGTCGGAGTGGATCGATGATCCCGACCAGGGCGACGAGCACGAGCTCGCGCACCTCGCTCATGAGATCGGCGGTCGCCGCGAGAGCCGCTTCCTCCGGGACGTCGCGAACGGCGAAGGCCAGCACCCGCAGTCCCCGCTCGGACATCGACCGGTTCGCTTGGAGCAGCTCGTCGCGGACCTCCGCCACCGAGACCTGCTGGCCGTGCTGAAGGGCAGCGGCGCAGCGATCGATGATGACGTCCGGCGCGCCCTTCACGCACATGAAGTGAGGCTCGTGGAGGACGGCAGAAGACAGCCACGCCGGCCGGTCGTGCAGGGTTGCCATGAACTTGTACTCGGAGTCGAACGGGACCTCGGCGCGCCGGGGCAGACGTCGCCGCGTCTCCTCGGCGTCCGCGCCCATCTTGGCGGCGAGCACCACGAAGGCGGCCTCGGTGGGGTCCCCGATGACCGTCCCGTCGTCGTCGACCGTCGCGTCACAGCTGAGCACGAGACCTAGGGCGAGGCGCCCGAAGTGCGGCAGCGGCTGACCCGCGGCGCCCAGGATCGCGCCGCTCTTCTCGTAGCCAACGCCCTGGATCGTGAACCAGTCCCCGTCGGCGAGCATCGTCGTCGCGGTCATCTGGTTCATCGTGAGGGTGCCCGTCTTGTCGCTGTTGATGACCGTCGTGCCGCCAAGCGTCTCGACGTCGGTGAGCGACTTGACCACGGCCTGCGCCGCGGCGAGGCGACGCGCACCGGACGCGAGCATCGTCTGGACGAAGGTCGGCAGTCCCTCGGGGATCGACGAGAGCGCCGTCGAGACGCAGAGGAGGACCAGCGTGTCGCGGGGAAGGCCACGCACGAGGCCGAAGATCGCGATGATGGCAACGGCGATCCAGGCAACGAGCCCGAACACCTTGGTCATGCCGTCGAGCTCGCGCTGCAGGGGTGAGCGCGACCGTTTGGTCGCAGTCACCATCTGGGCGATCTTCCCCATCTCCGTCTTCTGGCCCGTGGCCACGACCACGACGGTGGCCGTGCCCCTCGTGACGTCCGTGTTCTGGAACACGAGGTTGGTCCGGTCGCCGAGCGCCACGTCGCCGACCCCGATGGCAAGGGAGTCCTTCGACACCGGCGCGCTTTCGCCTGTGAGGGAGGCCTCCTGGAGCTCGAGGGTCGCGGACGACAGGATGCGCGCATCAGCCGGCACGACGTCGCCGGCCTCGAGCCGGACGACGTCGCCGGGAACCAGGTCCGCGGCGTCCACCTCGTCGGCGTGGCCGCCCCGCAGCACTCGCGCGCGTGGCACCTGGAGCTGCGCGAGCGCCTCGACGCTCGCGCGCGCCTTCAGCTCTTGGTTCGTCGCGGTCACCACGTTGAAGAGGACGAGCAACAGCACCACGATCCCAGCACCGAACTGCTGGATGAGCAGGCTCGCCACCCCGACGATCAGCAGCATGATGTTCATGGGGTTCCTGGCCTGCTCCGCGGCGATGGCTGCTCGGCTCGGCGGCGGGTCGGAGGGCAGCTCGTTGCGGCCGAACTCGCTCAGGCGCCGCGCGGCCTCCTCGTCACTGAGGCCAAGGTCCGGGTCGACACCGAGCCGACCCGCCACGGTGGCAGCGTCCAGGGCGTGCCAAGCAACGTCGGCCGACGTCTCGCTCGCTGTCATCGCCACGTCCTCCGCGCTGCGCTGCTGCAGGGCTTTCGAGGTCGTGCTACCACACGGCGCACCGAGAGTGCGCGATCGAGTGCCACGCGTGGTCGGTCCATGTGCACGAGCGTCGCAACCTGATGCACCTGTGCCCCTCATGCGCACGTTCCGCGAGGTGTTCTGGTAGGTATATGTGACGGCCTGGCACGTCGTGCGGCCCAGCCATCGAGGTACGGAGGACGACGGTGAGCACCGTGGATCCCGGCAGCGAGATGCCCGCTCCGGCAGCACCCGCGGTCGAGTCGGCGGGCCGTTCCAGCGCTGGATTCGGGCTGACGACCGCGACGGCGCTCATCGTGGGCAGCATCATCGGCGTCGGCATCTTCAACCTGCCGACGTCGCTCGCGACCTACGGCCCCATCAGCCTGGTGTCCATGGCGCTGACGACCGTCGGCGCGCTCGCGCTGGCGCTGCTCTTCGCCTCGCTCTCTCGACGGCTCCCGGCCGACGGCGGTCCCTACGCGTACGCGCGGGTCGCCTTTGGCAACGCGATCGGCTTCGTGAATGCCTGGTCGTACTGGATCACGGCGTGGGCGGGAAACGCCGCGATCGCCGTCGGCTGGGTCCTCTATGTCGAGGTCTTCATCAACAAGGGCCACCAGAAGGGGATCACGATCCTCCTCGTGCTCGTCGGGTTGTGGGTGCCCGCGCTCATCAACCTGTCGGGCGTGAAGAACATGGGTGCGATCCAGCTCCTGACGACCGTGCTGAAGTTCGTCGCCCTCGCCTTCATCGCCACCGTCGGGCTCTTCTACGTCCAGCGGGCCAACTACTCCCCGTTCAACGTCAGCGGTCAGAGCACGATCGCGGCGATCGGCGGCGGCATGGCGATCGCCCTCTTCAGCTACCTCGGCGTGGAGACCGCGTCGGTCGCCGCCTCAAAGGTCCGCGACCCGGACCGCAACGTGCCGCGGTCCACGATCCTGGGCACGCTCGCCACCGCGGTCGTCTACCTCCTCTCGCTCACCGCCGTGTTCGGCATCCTGCCGACGTCGACGCTCGCGACGGCCTCCGCCCCCTTCTCAGACGCCGCCAACGCCATCTTCGGTGGCACGTGGGCTGGCAACGTCATGGCGGCAGCCGTGATCATCTCGGGTTTCGGCGCCCTCAACGGCTGGACGATGATCTGCGCGGAGATGCCGCTCGCCGCGGCGCGCGACGGGCTCTTCCCGGCCCGATTCGAGTCGATGTCCTCGCGCGGGGTGCCCGCCTTCGGGATCATCGCGTCGACGGCGCTCGCGTCGGTCGCGATCCTGGTCAACTACGTGGGCACCGGCGGCGCGAACGCCTTCACGACGCTCGTGCTCATGAGCGGCATCACCGCGGCGGTGCCCTACGGGTTCTCTGCGCTCGCCCAGCTCAAGTGGCGGCTCGCCGACAACCGGGCGCTCCAGACGCCGAGGTTCATCCGCGACGTCGTCGTCGCCGTTCTGGCGCTCGTCTTCTCGGTCCTCTTCATCGTCTACTCCCGCAACACCGGCGCGGGCCACGGGCTCCTCTACGCGCTGCGCACCCACAACTGGCACGGCGTCTTCGCCTACTGGGCGCCGTTCGTTCTGGCCGGCGGGGCGCTGCTGCTCGGCATCCCCGTCTACCGCTCCCAGCGCAGCCGGATGACCGAGCCCGCGCCCGTTCCCCCCTACCGCTAGGCAGCCGTGCGGGTCGTCGTCGCGCTCGGGGGCAACGCGCTGCTTCGGCGTGGCGAGCCCATGACGATCGAGCGCCAGCGTGCGAACGTCGACGTCGCGTGCGACCGTCTTGCGCCGCTGGCCGAGGTGCACGAGCTCGTCATCTCGCACGGCAACGGGCCGCAGGTGGGGTTGCTGGCCATCGAGGGTGCGGCCTACGAGGAGGTCCCGACCTACCCGCTGGACGTGCTGGTGGCCGAGACCCAGGGCATGGTGGGCTACCTCGTCGAGCTCGGCCTGCGGAACAGGCTGAGGGGCCGCCGGCCGGTGGCGACGCTGCTCAGCGTGGTCGAGGTCGGCGCTGACGACCCGGCGTTCCAGGCGCCGAGCAAGCCGATCGGCCCGCTCTACGACCAGGCGGCGGCCGACCGTCTCGCCGCCGAGCGGGGATGGACGTTCCGACCCGACGGCGGCGCGGTCCGACGTGTCGTCTCGTCCCCGCAGCCGCGCCGGCTCTTCGAGGAGGGGCAGATCGCGAGCCTGCTCAAGGGCGGGTGCACCGTCATCTGTGCCGGCGGGGGCGGGATCCCGGTCGTGAACCGGGGCGACCTGGTAGGGGTCGAGGCGGTGGTGGACAAGGACGCCTCCAGCGCCATGCTGGCCGAGGCGCTCGCGGCAGACGTGTTCGTGATGGCGACCGACACACCGGCCGCCTACCTCGGGTTCGGCACCCCCGACCAGGCGGCGATCACCGCCGCCAACCCGGAGGCCCTGCTCTCGGCGCACGCGAGCGCGTTCGCCGACGGCTCCATGCTGCCAAAGGTGACTGCGGCGTGCGCGTTCGCGCAGGCGACCGGGCACCCTGCGATGATCGGGCAGCTCGACGACATCGAGCGTCTGGTCGAGGGTCGTGCGGGGTCCCGCATCGCCGTCGACGTCGAGGGCGTGGTGACCGAGCTGGAGCGCTAGGAGGGGCACATGGACTTCGGTGTGTACTCGGAGGTCGGAACCCTCCGCAAGGTCATGGTCCACCGACCGGGGCTGGAGCACACGCGGCTCACGCCGACGAACGCGGCGGAGCTCCTCTTCGACGACGTGCTCTGGGTCGCACAGGCAAAGCGAGAGCACGACGCGTTCAGAGAGGCGATGCGCGAGAAGGGGGTCGAGGTCTTCGAGGCCGAGACCTTGCTCGCCGAGGCCCTCGAGTCCCAGGCCGCCAAGGACTGGGTGTGCGACCACGTGCTGAACGAGCGTGAGGTGGGCATCGGCGCCGCGGACCGCGCGCGTCAGTGGGTGGGCGAGGCGCGCAGCACCGAAGTCGCCGAGTTCCTCATCGGCGGCATCACCCGTGCGGACGTCGAGCGAGACCTGGGCCTCGTCTGGCAGTCCAGCGATCCGACGGCGATGCTGCTGCCCCCGCTGCCGAACTTCCTGTTCCAGCGCGACCCGTCGTGCTGGATCTTCGAGGGAGTGACGATCAACCCGATGACGAAGCCAGCCAGGAAGCCGGAGTCGATGCTCGTGGAGACGATCTATCGGTTCCACCCGATCTTCTCCGCGGCGGCGTTCCCGATCTGGCTCGGCGGCGCTGACGAGGACTGGGGTCGGTGCCACGTCGAGGGTGGGGACGTGCAGCCGATCGGCAACGGAGCGGTCATGATCGGGATGGGTGAGCGCACCACCCCCCAGGCCGTCCTGGTGATCGCGAGGGAGCTGTTCCGCGCGGGCTCGGCCATCCAGGTGCTCGCCGTGCACCTGCCCATGTCGCGCAGCTACATGCACCTGGACACCGTGATCACGATGTGCGACCGGGACCTCGTGACCATGTTCCCTGACGTCGTCGGCGCCGCACGCACCTGGTCGATCCGCCCGGGCGACGGCGATGGTGAGGTCGTGGTCGAAGAGACCGGGGGCACCCTGGTCGAGGCGATGGCCGCCGCGCTAGGCGTGGGCCGGATGCGGGTGATCCCGACCGGCGGCGATCAGTTCGAGGCAGAGCGCGAGCAGTGGGACGACGGCAACAACGTCGTCGCGCTGTCCCCCGGCGTCGTGGTCGCCTATGAGCGCAACACCTCCACCAACACCGCGCTTCGCAAGGCTGGTGTCGAGGTGCTCACGATCGAAGGCTTCGAGCTCGGCCGAGGTCGAGGCGGCTCGCACTGCATGACCTGCCCGCTGCTGCGTGACCCCGCGTTCTGAGAAGAGGAGACGGATGTACAACCTCCGAAACCGCAGCTTCCTGAAGGAGCTCGACTTCACCGCCCGAGAGCTCGGGTTCCTCCTCGAGCTGTCGAAGGCCCTCAAGTCGGCGAAGTACGCCGGCACCGAGGAGCGGCACCTCGACGGCAAGGAGATCGCGCTCATCTTCGAGAAGACCTCGACGCGGACCCGTGCCGCGTTCGAGGTGGCGGCGCACGACCAGGGTGCGCACGTGACCTACCTCGACCCCTCGGGCTCCCAGCTCGGGCACAAGGAGTCGATCGCCGACACGGCGAGGGTCCTCGGCCGCATCTATGACGCGATCGAGTTCCGGGGCAACGCCCAGGCGGACGTCGAGGAGCTCGCGCGTCACGCAGGAGTGCCGGTCTACAACGGGCTGACCAACGAGTGGCACCCGACCCAGATGCTCGCCGACTTCCTGACCATGCACGAGGCGTCCGGCAAGCCCTATCACGAGCTGTCCTACGCGTTCGTCGGCGACTGCCGCTTCAACATGGGTCGCTCGTTGCTCGTCATGGGAGCGCTCATGGGCGCCGACGTCCGCATGGGCGGCCCCGGGGCGCTGCGCCCCCCCGACGACGTCGTCGAGGTCGCCCGCGGGCTGGCCGAGGCGTCTGGCGCCCGGCTCACCGTCACGGATGACCCCCGCGAGGCGGTGGCGGGCGTCGACTTCGTGCACACCGACGTGTGGGTCTCCATGGGCGAGGACAAGACCGTCTGGTCGAGCCGCGTGAAGGAGCTCGCGGCCTATCAGGTGAACGCGGAGCTCCTCGAGGCGAGCGACAACCCGAGGATCCGCTTCATGCACTGCCTCCCGGCGTTCCACGACAGCAGCACGGTCGTCGGGTCCGAGATCATGCGCGAGACGGGCATGACCGAGGGGCTCGAGGTCACCAACGAGGTATTCGAGTCGCCGGCGAGCATCGTCTTCGACCAGGCGGAGAACCGCCTGCACACCATCAAGGCGATCCTGGTGGCGACGCTCGCGTGAGCACGCGCGCAGTCGCGAGGCGAGGACCACGCACGTGACGGACTCGCCCGCTTCCGTGGGTGGCGGCGCACACCTCTCAGTGCGCCAGGCCGCCTTCATCGGGGTCGGCGCGATGGTGGGCGCCGGCATCTTCTCGCTCCTCGGCGCCGCGGGTGCGGTTGCGGGCGCCGCGGTGTGGCTGTCCTTCCTGCTCGCGGGCGGGGTGGCGGGACTGCAGGGCTACTCGTTCTCGAAGTTCGGCGCGCGCTACCCATCGGCCGGCGGCCTCCTGGAGTACGTCAAGCAGGGCTACGGTGACGGCCACACCACGGGCGTGATCGCCTGGCTTCTGCTGTTTGCCAACGCCATCGTCACCGCGATGGTCGCCGTCTCGTTCGGCAGCTACGCGAGCAGCGCGGTCGCCGGGGGCAGCACGACCTGGATCAAGGTCTTCTCCGTCCTGGTCGTGCTCGCGATGACGTTCCTCAACGTCCTTGGCTCCCACGTCGTCGCGCGCGCCCAGACGATCGTCGTGGTCGTCGTCATCGGGATCCTCAGCATCTTCGCGGTCGCGACGCTGACCAACCTGCACGCCCACCTGCTCGCCCCGTCCGGCTACCCGCCCGCGAAGGACATCGTGTCGAGCATCGCGCTCACGTTCTTCGCCTTCCTCGGCTTCGGCATCGTGACGTTCACCGCGAAGGATCTCTCCAACCCCGCCAGACAGCTCCCGCGCGCGATGTACCTCGCCCTCGGGATCGCGACGGTGATCTACGTGGCGGTGGCGCTCGGCGTCTTCGGGACCCTGACCGTGCAGCAGGTCATCGCGTCGGGGGGGACCGCCATCGCGGTCGCCGCCCAGCCGGTGCTCGGCCGCGCGGGCTACTGGATGATGACGGTCACGGCGCTGTTCGCTACGTCCGGCGCCACCAACGCCGGCCTGTACCCCGCGGCCGGCCTGTGCGGGGAGATGGCAGCGATCGGGCAGTTCCCGCCGCTCATGGGCCGGCAGTTCGGCGGTCGGGCCGCCGCGGGGCTGCTCCTGACTGCCGCGGTCGCGATCGTGCTGGCCGCGGGATTCGATCTCAACGCGATCGCGTCCATCGGCAGCGCGATCGCGCTCGTTGTGTTCGCGATGGTGACGGCCGGCCACGTCCGGGTGCGCAGGGACACCGGCGCGAAGCTCTGGGTCCTCCTCCTCGGGGTCGGGACGGCCGCGATCGTGTTCGTCACCTTCACGTTCACGACGCTCGTGCACGAGCCGGCGACGCTCGTGACCATGGCCGGGATCCTCGCCGTCAGCATCGGCATCGATGCGGTCTGGAAGCGCTCGCGTGACGCCGGCGCGGCGCGAGCGGCGCAAGGCGGCGCCTCCGCCTGATCCACCTCAGCCACCACTTACGAGCCGTCCGACGCGCCGGGCGCCTGCGTGGGCCGTCTGGTACAGGGCAGCCCCGAGCAGCACGCCGAGCGAGATCGCCGCGATGGTCCCGAGGGTGTCGGCGAACAGGTTGGCGGCAACCTTGCTGTTCGTGCCGACGAGCTGGGTCACGCCGACCAGCCCGGTCGCGCCGGGTACGAGGAGCCAGAACGCCGGGAGGAACGTCACGAGCTTGGGCGTCCCGACGCGAAGGTTGTCGATCCAGAGCGCCAGCGGCGTCATCGCGAGGGCGCCGAAGAAGCCGCTGAGGACGCCGCCCACAACCAGGGCGCTCACCCGCTGTGCGGAGAAGGCGACGACGAGGACCGCCAGCAGGAGCGCGAAGGAGCGCACCGGGGCCGAGAAGTGCAGGAAGATCCCGACGCCGAACACGATCACCCCGACCCAAGCGACCCACGAGCCGACGCCGGGCGACGGCTGGGCGTGCAGGAACGCGCGGGGGGCGTGGACCAACGCGGCTCCCGCGACGATGCCGAAGGCGAGGAGCGCCAGCTGGACGAGGCCGCTCACGAGACGGCTCGCGCCCGAGACGATCTGGCCGGCCGCGAGCTCGATCGTGGCGATGGCGAGCACGCTCCCGGGGATGAACGTGGCCAGCGGCGCGACCAGGAGCCGCACCGGGTCGTGCAGGTCGACGACGTGCGCCACCGCGAAGACCAGGATCGAGGAGAGCGCCGCCGCGGCGATGGGGAGGATCAGTCGCAGCGTCGGGAGCGATGCCAGCTTGAGCGTGCCGATGGCGAAGCCGAGCACGAGCGCGGCGAGGACGCCCTCCCACGTGGGCACGAGCAGGAGCGCGAGCCCCGCCGTGAGGACCGCGTGCCCGATGGTGCGGATCGGCGCGGTGAACCGCGGCGCCATCTCGTAGACGGCGGCGAGCCGGCGGCGGCCCTCCGCCGGGTGGATGTCGCCGGCCTCGAGCTCGTGCACGAGCTGATAGAGCGCGGCGATCTGGTCGAGCCGCAGGCTCTGCGTGACGCCAGACGCAAACTGCACGTAGCCGGCGTGCCCCCCACCGCCGAACTCGACGAACAGCGACGTCGGCAGCAACGCCAGCTGGGCATCGTTGACCCGGTAGGCCGCAAGGATCCGCCGGAGGTGGTCCTCGACGATCTCCACGGCGTCGCCCGCTCCGATCATCGCGGTGCCGATCTCGATCACGAGGGGACGAAGTGCGGGGTCTGGGCCAGCGGCACCCCCGTCGGCTGGCCCCACGCGAGCTCCTCGAGTCCCTGGCGGGCCGCGCGAGAGCCCACCTCGGTGCGTCTCCCGATCGTACGGGGCCGATGAGCCCACGGGGTGCCTCCCCGCGCTCGATCGCACGTCGGCAGGCTCGATCTCGCGACGCGTCCGTGCACCACCTGGCCGTGTTGGCGACGTCGCGAGCGGGTGGTGCACCGTGCCCGCTCCTCCGACGACGTGGTGCGAGCTGGCTGGCGCCCTCATCCGCTTGGTCGGTCACGTGAGCACGGGTCCAGGGGTGGCGTCGGTGCGCGCGGTTCGATCCCGAACGTGGGTCGCCGATCTCCTGCGTCTCGTCGACGTCACCGGGCTGGGCGAGGTGACGCCGCGCGTCGGCACCAGCGGCGCGCCGCTCGCAGCTCCTTCGTGATCAGGGAGCTGATCGGTCGGCGCGACCTAGGGTTGGGGCCACTCAGCGCCGGCATCAGTGGGCGGCCCACATCGGAGATCGCGAGGATGGTCACCTCCACAGACCCCTGGCACACCATGTCGGTGCGTGCAGCGCTCTCGGCCCTCGACGTCGAGATCGAGACCGGCCTCGACGACTCGGAGGCAGATCGCCGCCGAGCGCAGCTCGGGGCGAATCGCTTCGCTGAGGCCGCTCCCGAGCCGGTATGGCGGGCGTTCCTGCGCCAGTACCGCGACCTCATGCAGATCGTGCTCGTCGGTGCGGCCATCGCCGCGTTCTGGCCGGTGAAGGAGTACGGCACGGCGATCCTCCTCGTGGTGATCACGATCTTCAACGCCTTGCTCGGCATGCGACAGGAAGGCAAGGCCGCCGAGGCCGTCGCCGCGCTCAGCAAGATGATGGTGCTGAGGGTCAAGGTGCGTCGCCGGGGGGTCCTCCGGGAGGTGCCGGCCGAGGATCTCGTGCCCGGCGACGTCGTCTCCGTCGAGGCGGGTGACGTCGTGCCCGCGGATGGACGCATCGTGGTCGCGGCCGCCCTCGAGATCGACGAGTCCGCGCTCACCGGTGAGAGCGTCCCGGTCGCGAAGGGTGTTGCCCCGGTGACCCGGTCCGACGCACCGCTCGCCGACCGCGACTCGATGGCGTACATGCACACCAGCGTCACGAGGGGCTCTGGGACCCTTGTGGTGACGGCGACGGGCATGTCGACCGAGGTCGGTCACATCTCCGGGATGTTGACGGGTCGCCAGCCTCGGGGAACGCCGCTGACCCAGCAGCTCGACAGGCTCGTTCGCCAGATCCTGGTCATCGCGGGCGTGGCCCTCGTTGCCTCCATCGCGCTCAACATGAGCCGTGGCCGCACGCTCGTCGAGGTCTTCGCCGCCTCAGTGGCCTTCGCCATCGCCGCCATCCCCGAGGAGCTCCCGGCGGTCGTCACCGCCATCTTGGCCAAGGGGACGACGACGCTGGCGCATGCCGGCGCGATCATGAAGGACCTCCGCTCGACGGAGACCCTCGGGTCGACCTCGGCGATCAACTCCGACAAGACCGGCACCCTGACCCTCAACCAGATGACGGCGGTCAACCTCTCGCTCGTCGACCGTCGCTACGAGGTGACAGGGTCGGGCTACACCACCGACGGACGCATCACCCACGTGGCCGGCGAGGGCGAGATCGACCTCGACCCCTTTCTCCTGCCCATGGTGCTCGCCGCCGATGCGGAGGTCTCCGACGGCTCGCTGGTGGGTGACCCGACGGAGGGCGCACTGGTCGTGCTGGCGGCCAAGGGCGGCGTCGACCCCGAGCGGACCCGGCTGGCATACCCCCGGATCGGCGTGCTTCCCTTCGACGCGGCCTACAAGCTCATGGCGAGCTTCCACCGGATGCTCGACCACGACGGCGCCAGGGTGATCCGCTGCTACGTCAAGGGGGCACCCGACCAGCTCCTGGACCGGGCTAGCTCGTTCGTCGACGCGAGGTCGACGGTGTCACCGCTCACCGACGATGCCGTCCGGCGATACCAGGAGGAGAACCAGCGACTTGGGAGCGAGGGCCTGCGCGTGATGGCCACCGCGTACCGGGACCTGCGCGTCACGGACTTCGATCCCGACGGCGACCTTCTTGCCGCCGTCCAAGACCTCACCCTGCTCGCCCTGGTGGGGATCCTCGACCCGCCCAGGCCCGCAGCCGCTGCGTCGATCGCGACCGCGCGGGCGGCCGGCGTCCAGGTACGGATGATCACCGGCGACCACGTGGTGACCGCTGAGGCGATCGCCCGA
>Ga0306920_100009967_pt1 | contig 12709 bp, 12 predicted proteins | sample flu12Cox44000170_FD_204666 | JGI IMG/M metagenome (GOLD analysis project Ga0306920, IMG submission 204666) | Lab enrichment of tropical soil microbial communities from Luquillo Experimental Forest, Puerto Rico - flux4day.12C.oxic.44.000.170 (v2)... | ecosystem: Environmental > Terrestrial >...
CCATTCTTTCTGCCGTCCGGCGCCGAGGCGTTCAAGGGTGACATACCGGAGGCCACGGTGCGCTTTTTCGACACCGGGCATTTCGCATTGGAGACGCACGCGACGGAGATAGCCGTGGAAATTCGCAAGTTCTTAACCTGATGGACGTTCCGCACGCAAGTCTGACAGCCTAAGGGGCGCGGACCCGCAAACACCGTCAGGACGTGACAGTTGGACTACGACGCTTGCATCGCGTAAGCAAAGCCTCGGAATCTGCGAATACTGACTACCGCTGCTCGACTCGAAACGAGCTGATGTTGCAAGGAGCATGGCGATGTCCACTGTAAAGATAGAAGCCCAGTCGACGATGAGCACTTCTTGGTTCCGGCAGCTAATATCACGCTGGAATTTGGCGCGCTGGGCACCGATACCGTTGAGATTGATCGCCGGTTACGGTTTCTTCGCCCACGGGGTAGCCAAGCTGCAGAGAGGGCCGGATCACTTCGTGGACATTCTTCAGGCTATCGGCACGCCCGCACCCCACATCATGGCCTGGCTAACAATCTTCGTAGAGTTGTTTGGAGGTCTGGCCCTGCTCCTCGGCGCATTCGTTGTCTGGGTCAGCGCTCCGATGGTGGCGGTGCTGTTGGTGGCGATATTCACGGTACACCTTCCTTTCGGCTTCACATCCATCAAGCTGATTGCCGTGACAGCGGATGGTCCCAAATTCGGACCGCCGGGGTACGAGACCGATCTGCTCTATCTGGCGTGCCTCGCGACTCTCCTTCTGGGAGGTTCCGGACCGCTGGCCGTCGATGGGTGGATTGCGTCCCGATTCGGGAAGAAGTGAAAGACTCTCACAACAGCAGCGAGAGCCGATCGATCAGACCCTCGGTCAATTCCCGGCGAAACAGTGCCCGTGCTCCGCAAGTCGCTCAGTTGGGGTTTGTCTGCCTCTTTATCCGCGTCCCGATGCCCCCGGGATTCGGTAAAACCCCCTGAAGTCAATAGCAGGTGTGACATGACTCGGTACGGTGATAGCACGCTTACGGTAGTGGTGGTTCATGGTGCGTGGGCCGACGGCTCGGCTGGAACAGGGTCACACAACCGCTGTAATCGCAGGGACTGCACGTCATTGCTGCTCCCATTCCCCTCACCTCGCTCAGCGATGATGTCAAGGCGCTTGATCGTGTGCTGGACCGCATCAGCGGGCCCGTAGTGGTAGGTGCACATGCGTACGCAGGGGCGGTTATCTCAGCCATTGCGAACCTCAGAGCGCAAGGACTCGTATTCATTGCGTCCCTGACTCCTGATGAAGGCGAGACCGTTGCCGATCTCTTCTACCGGGGAGCGCAGCATGCGCGGGCACCAAAGCTGGGGCCGGACATGCATGGGCTGATCTGGATGCCGGAGCCATCGTTTACTTCTGCGTTTGCCCAGGGTGCCGCCCCGGAGGAGGCGGCGCTTTTGGCTGCAACCCAGCGACCGATTTCAGTCGCCTGCATTCAGGAGAAATCGCCGACCCCGCTCTGGAAGCGGAAGCCCGCGTGGTACCTCGTTGCGACACAGGACCGAATGATCGATCCAGACATTCAGCGCTTTATGGCGACTCGTATGGCCGCTCACACTCGAATCGAGGATGTTGATCACACGCCGATCGTGACCAATTCGGAGATTGTCATCGAAGTCTTTGCAGCAGCGATCGACGGGACTGTAAAGAGCTAGACCATGTAGATAAGCGTGAGCCTTTGCGTCGAATCCGCTCGCCTCAGCTGAACAAGCGCTCGCACGCGCTGGTCAGCGAGTTCATACCGATGCTCCTGGGTGAGCTGACACCACCCCACATAGGGCGGGGTCAAAGACCTGGCGGTATTTTTGAGCGTCGTGCCGTTACTAGCGAAAACGGACAGCTAACTGAGGCAGCTTTACGTTGCCGGTCGTAGCTTCTTCTGTATGGTGAATCCTAGCTTTGCAAGCACCCTTACCGCGCCGGTCTTCCCGCCCTCGAAGTCACCAGAGCGAAGTTGCTGGCCCGTTGCGAACTCATAAGCTGCGCCCAAAATTGCTTTGGGTGGATACCGCAATTCGTCCCAGACCAGCTCATACGTTGTGGTAGGGGCGAAACCATGCTCAGAAAAGAACTGCCTTGCGCCGAGGCGATCGTATTCCCGTATTGCACGCAACACGTCGGAACGGGTCACGCGATCCCACGCCACCATGTATTCATTTCTCCCGCGATGCTTATGTTCGGCACTTGCGGACGCGCGGTAAGCGGCCCGTGCCCGTGCGCCGGGTGGGTGAGCCGTAGACAGGTCGGGCTTACTCCAACTCTGTAACCGGTGTACTGATCGATGCGCTACTCGTCTTCTTTCAGGCGTACTCCTTGAAGTTGAATCAGTAGCTAACCCCGCCGTTACGGCGCTCCTATGTGGTTGAGACGACTGCCCAGGGAAAATCCTGTGCGCCATGGCATGCCTGGCCTCAAGCAAGCCCGGGTAAGAGAGTCAGTCTGCTTTGCACGGGAATGCAGCGACTCGTTCGTCTTAGATAAAAAAGGGAATCGACACCAATGATCAAGCGTTTAGCGAATCCAGAGTGCATCACTGCGTTGTTCGACGGCGTGTTCGCTGTCGCGCTTACGATCGGTCGTAAATCTCGAAGCGCCGCACAAGGCGCCATTCGATGTGTTGCCTGAACTATGGCTCCCCGCGACCATGTTCGTACTGGCGCATGTCATGTACATGGCGTTCTGCGCGGCAGATGTAGATGGTCCCTACCTCGAAGAGATTTCGATTTGAAAGAGAAGGAAGCGGTGCCTCAGGTCGATTGTGACTGTCACGGCCTTCGCCATCGCAGCGTTTCTCCCTCTGGGGTGGCTGATCGCGGGAATGGGATGGTTTGCTTCTCTGTGCTCTTTCCTCCGGATCATGCTTCGAAACGTGCCTCATCGCGAGGACGACCGCTCAAGGCACACGCGACGTTAGCCCTCCAAGCCAAATTTCCTGAGCAGGAATGAGGCCACCGCTTCGTCTGTATTCAGGCACGCGGCAAGCTTTTAGCAATTTCTCATTTATCCGGCACGACGAATTCCTGGACGATTTGAACCCCCAATGCGCTGACTCCAGCAGGAGGAGTCGATGTCAGATTCAAGGTATTCGCCGGGCGTGATCTCAATGGAAGTGAATAGTGCGACTTGCTCTTGCGCGAGCGAGATGGTCTCGAAACTTCTCGCAGCAGCAACTGCAACCCTGGACACTGACCGGGATGCCGCGAAAGCTTGCATCCAGCGCGCCGCGGACCTGGTTCGGAGGAGCTGTATCAGGGAGAGCAAGGCGGCGAGAGGTTCGTTCGCACCGCGCGGAGGTCTCGCGTTTTGGCAAAAGCGGCGCGTGGCGGCGTACATCGCGGCGAACCTGAGCTCGTGCATTAGGGCTGCGGACCTCGCGCATGCCGCGGCGCTGAGTACCGGTCATTTCTTTAGAGCGTTCCGGGAGAGCTTCGGCGAGCCGCCGCTGGCCTACGTAACGAGACAGCGCATCCGACGTTGCCAGGAACTCCTGCTGAGCTCTCACGCGTCTCTGTCCGAGATTGCTCTGGATTGCGGAATGTGCGATCAGCCGCATCTGACGAGAGTATTCCGCAGGATCGTGGGCGTGAATCCGGGTGCCTGGAGGCGACAGGTTACCCAGCACGCCGCGGGCGAAAGCGGCTGCGGACAAACGGCCGCCGTGTTGCCGAGGTCAATTTGACCGGCCGCTTGGATGGCTTCAAAAGTACTGCGCGGCGGACGGGCAGGGCGTGGTGACGAGGCAAGATGCATGTGCCGCGCGACGATCGCAGCAGGTCCGAATACCTCGGAGATTGGGTCGTGGCTGGAGAGGCCAGGCTGTCAAAGAGCTTCATGTGGTTTACGCGGCTTTGATCAAAACCCGATGGTCACCCGACCGTAGTAGTATCCTCCGTTGCTTCCAAAAGGCGCGAAATTGGGATACGTGTACGCTCCGACTCCATCGTTGGCAATGAGATAGGTGCTAATGAGTTTAGAATTTACCTGATTCGGAAACGTGTTGAACACGTTGTCGGCGCCAATGGTGAATTTTACCTTGTCGGTGGGAGCGTACGAGACAGCGATGTTGCTAATAGGCGTCGCATTGATGCGGACGCTATAGAAGCGACCATCATCGCCTTCGATCTCTTCTGATGATTGGCCATAGATCAACTCCCTGAAGTTTAGACTCCACTTGTCCTTCTCCCATACTGCTCCGAAGATGATTCGATAGTTAGGGGAGGCGGTCGTCAGAAAGGACAGAGCCGTCGGGTTCAAAGGCGCTTGAGGCTGGATCTGAGCCGGAGGTGGCAACACTCCCGTGACAATCGTGGAGCCGTAGGAACCAGAGAAGGACCAGCTGAGGCGGCCCAGTGATCCCAAGTCATCAGCATGTGCCACAACGAAATCAACCCCGCGAGTGCGAGTATCGGCTCCATTGATGAACACGTTGATTCCAGTTTGCGTCACGGTGGGGTCGAGGACGTTGCCGTTTGCTCTAATCGCGTCGACCACAGCCGGCGAGTTGGGGCCTCCGGGATTACCGCTTCCGTAAATGTTTCCGCTGCCAACGATCCTGTTGTGTATGTCGATCTGATAGGCATCCAGTGTGGCGATGAGATCCGGTAATGGGTGAAGGACCAGACCAAGGCTATAGTTCGTCGAGGTTTCGGGTTTCAATCCTTCAATCCCGATTAACCTGGCTCCCGGCGAATCTGGTGCCAGCTGGACGAATCCCGCAGTGGGCGAGATGTTCGTTGCCGAGTAGTGTTCCTCAGCGAGTGTCGGCGCCCGAAACCCGTTGCTGATGGTGCCGCGGACGGCGATCTTCTTAGTGAAATCGTACCGTCCGGTTAGCTTCCCCACAGAAGCGTCGCCGAAGTCACTGAAGTGCGCGAAACGACCCGCTGCGTCAAACCGCAATCCGACAACCGGCGATAGCGCCACGTCGACGTAAAACGCTTGGTTTGAACGAGCGTGATAGCCTGCGTCCGTAGGCGTAAACCCGGAATACGCCTGTGAACCTTCCTTATACCTCGAAGCTGGATCGCCCGCGTCGATTTCGTAAGACTGACGTCGGCCTTCCATCCCAAAAGCAACGTTCAGTGGTCTTGGCATGCTAAGGTCAAAGTTCCGATTCAGGTCGAGGCTTGTCGTCCACTGGGTGGCGATAAGCGCCCCGGCATGGAAGTTGGTGGGGGTATATCCCGTGTCGTGAAACAAGGAGACGTTGGCTGAGTGATTCACATAAATTGAGTCGTTGTCACTGCCGTAGGTGGAACTCAGATCGAAAATCCAGCCGCTGAGCATCGTGCCTTTTATACCCGCCGTGACCGCGAAATCATATTCGTCGAGCGACTCGATGGGATTAAACCCAAGGGGCCAAACAGCGGGAATCTTGTTGGGAAGGCGATAGTTGTGATAGTTGGCGGCATCCCTGTAACCGAAGGTACCAACGCTGTAGAACTGCACACCACTATCGAGATTAAATCCGCTGGTATAACTAAGCAACAACATGCGATAGCGAGGATCGCCTTGTCCACCCTGAATGTAGGGGTAGCCGGGCACAGTGACTACGTTAGGATAGAGGGCAAGATTGTCATACCCATCGTGGTTGTATACGCGCGGATCGGGTCCGACCACGTCGCTGTGCCCGTGATATTTGATCTCTGCAGTCAAATTCAAGAAGGAGTTAGGTGTCGGCGCTAAGCCAACATTGACCGAGGCGTCACCGGTGGTCCCCTGATGATCAAAGTATTGGCCAGCGGTCGCGGTCACCAAGCCGCCTTGATTATTGTGCTTCAAGCTGATGTTGATGACCCCGGCGACTGCGTCGGTTCCGTACTGCGCGGCAGCATCATCCGTGAGCACCTCGACGTGGTCGACGGCGTACAGGGGAATTAGGCTAAGGTCCGCGCCCGCGGCCCCCTGAAATGGCCCAAGACCGTCAACGATGAAGTCGGCTGTCCCATGTCGGCGTTTGCCCTCTAGCAAAACTAACGTGTTGTTTGGACTTAGGTTTCTCAATCTGACATAGGAGAGCCAGTTGGCCGTATCTCCGCCCAGGGCCGAATAGTTGAGCGCAGGGATATTCTGATGTAGTCCCTGGACCAAATCCGACTGACCGACCCGGGTCAGCGCGTCTGCTCCGACGATCTGGACCGGCGCAGCGCTGTCCACGGCCGTGACTCCCGAGATCGATATGGCTCCGGTTACGAGTTCCGCATGTCGTGTACCGAGGACCATTACCTCGGCCAACCGGCTCGAGGGTTCACGGTTGCCAGAAGCCTGTGAGGTCTTCGGGGTGCTCAAAGACTCGTCGGCAGGGGTAATGAGCATCGCACCGCTTGGGTGCAACTTGACGATGAACCGTGTTCCCTCGAGTAGTTGCCTGAGTGCCGTTTCGGCGCTCAGATTCCCATGCACGCCGCGAGTCTGCACACCCCTGAGCTCGTCGGGAGAGTAGATGAACTCTGCATGCGTTTGTCGTGCTAGAGAGTCTAGCGCCGATGAGAGCTGGCCGGCCGGGATGTCGAGACGATATTGGGCTTGGGCCACCGAATTGGAGGGCACGAGGATACCGTATAGCAACAGCAACGCTGTAAGCGCGTTTCGCAGTCGCATGCTGGTCGTGCACTCTACCCAGACTCGCGTCTTGGCGGATCAGTCGCCCGAGGCGTCGGTGGGCTGCGCTGGCAGTGTAGACGCAAGCTGGCGTGGACCCTAGTCTCGGTGTCCTCGCGATGACGAGCCCCTTGAACCTTGCAAGCCCGCCGACTCCATACGAGCGGCTGCTCAGTCCACGGCAGAGGCCTGTGGAAAAAAATGGCAATGAAGAGTTCCCTACGGGCGCCTCTTCAACACGATGCCATCTGCGGTTTCTTCGACAGTTACAGGGAAGCCCTGTTGAAGCAGTGAAAGGAATGCATCCAGATTATCGGTGCGAAACCTTCCGGACAGCCTAATCGATGCAACTGAGGAATCCTCAATGACTAACTTGCGCGGCAGGTACTGGTTGAGTTCGGCGACCGCATCCGCCAACGACGTGTCGCGAAACACCACAAACCCGCTCCGCCAGCTGAGCAGCAGCCCAGCTTCGGCCTCCGCAATCCGCGCTACCATGACCTCGGATTTGACTGTTCTGGCCAGAGTGCCGGCGTCCAATGTCACAGGGCCCTCGGCGGTTCCAGCACTGGATGAGCGCAGTTCGACTTGCCCCTGGACGACGAGCACCTGAGCGCCGGACGGAGTGCGCTTGATGGCGAATTGGGTCCCGACGGCCGTGACCGTGTGGTCAGCAACCCTCACTACGAACGGACGAGACGGGTCTTTGCCCACAACAAAATACGCCTCGCCGGAATCCAACTCTATACGGCGTGCTCGGCTTCCCAGCTCTACTCGCAAACGCGTATTCGTATTGAGCGTGACTTCTGAGCCATCACCTAGGTGGACGACTTGAAGGCCCCCCACGGCAGTTGCATAGTGACTTGTTCCACCGCGAATATGTGCGAAGGTCCAATAGAATCCGGCGAACAAAATCAGGAGAATGACGGCAGCCATCGCCTGCCGCCTGAAAGCCAGCGCCCGCAGCCACGGGCGATCAGTGCCGATCGATGTGCTCAGTGATTGCGGCGTGCTCCAGGTTCCGGGGGGAGGGACGACACCGGGAAGATTCCCCGCGCCCAATGCCTTGAGACGAGGGATCTCCCGCCAGACCGTCTCGAGACGAAGATAGGCTACGCGGTGAAGTGTCGATTCGCTTAGCCACGAATCCAGGCTTTCTTGGTCAGTCTCTGACCAGCTTTCTCCAGAGCGCCGAATAACCCACTCGGCAGCGCGGGCTTCAATCGTTTCGGTGTCCACGCTTCGTCTCCTGAGCAGACAGGATCGGCACATCACGTCTATCGCCTGGCGAAGACCCAAGCGTCATCGCAAGTTTGCGCAGGCCCCGGTTCATATGTCCTTCTAAAGCGCCCTCCTGAATACCAAGCCGTTGTGCCGTCTCCCGTTGCGACAAGCCGTCAACGCGGCGAAGCCAGATCGCCGCCCTCGTCGTTTCAGGAAGGCAATCGAATGCTTCTGTCAGCCGTTGTAACTCCTGCTGAGCAGTCAGGCGACGCTCCGGCGTGAGTTCTTCCATGGAGGCATCCAGAGAGTCTAAGTCCTGTGTGTAGTCAATCGAGACGACCCTCTCCCGGCGCATCTTATCGATCATAAGATTCCGCGCGATTGTGAAAAGGAAGTTCTTTGGTGATCGGGGAACTGCCTTGGCCGCGCTTTCGTAAACGCGAACATACGTCTCCTGACGGAGATCAGGCACCTCGGCGGGCGATTTCCAAACCCTCCTGAGGTAGCGCATGAGTGCCGCTTCGTGCGGAAGAATTTCACCTACAAACCAGCGATCTAGGTCGCGGCTCATAGTGATTCACGTTACACCCGGTGCCACCTTCGCAGCGAAATATTTTCGGGCGGCGCAGGATTTCGGCTGCTCATCCGACCTATTCAGGTAGGAACGTGGGCGTCTCGCTCAGTGCAGCATCGGGCTTGAGCAAGCACCCCCTAAGCGGTGCCCTCTCGACCGCCGGGAGGATTCGCTCACTTTGTCCGCGCTGACATACAGGCTGGCTGGCACACGTCGGCAAAGCACCATCACGGGGTCCATGACTTTTCCAATGCCTTTCTAAATGAGCGACTCAGTAGTCTTCTATGCAATGGGCCGAATTCAGCCGATTGGCCGGAGCAAACGAGGCATCGCTTTTGTGCGGGCTGGGCTGACTCGTGCGGACATTTTGTGAACACTGAGGATGGAAGGACGGTATGCATATGTTGTTTCCGGGGCCGTCGTGCTCGGTGTGTTGTTTCTCACTACGGTCGCATTAGGATTGTTCGAGGGTGACTCGTCGAGGGATCTGCGCAAGCCAGAACCCAGCTCCCTACCACCCTCGAGCGCCCGGTTTGAAGCGCTGCTTAAAGCGCGTTACCCGGATATCCTGACACACACAATTGTCGGCACCCCAGTTGTGAGCGTTCTCGTCGAACCGAGTGGGCGAATCACCCGTTTGAATTTAGAGGTATTTACCGGCCCGCCGTCGAGGTTCGTCGCATCCGAGTCGCAAATTGCCCGTCTTGCTCCGGCCGGAACTCGCATTACCGACACGGGTTTCAAGATCGTCAAGGTTTCAAATACCACCGTTATCGAGCTTTTTGCGATAACGGACTCCCACGAACTCGATCGAGCGTTGGTCGAACGCTTCTTCCCCAAGGTTCTCAAGGAGGGGGTTCCATCCGGGGAGGGAATCTGGATGCTGTTCGACCATGAGGGTCGCGTACTGCGCACTGGCGAGGAGCATATTGAGCTGTCGAATCTGAGGAGGATGCTGGAGCTGCGCTATCCCGGCATTCAAACTGCAAGCGCCGCAAGTTTCCCTGTCGTAGCCCGCGACGGGCGGCCACTCAAAATTCGGCAGTCCTTGGTGCGACTGCATTGCGTCTGGCTCGCACCTGGGGCTGTTGTACCCGAATGAATTCGTCTCCCGTTCTAAGTGCGAGTGGTGGAAGACCTCAGGTTGGACAAGATACGGCAGGCTGCCCAGGTCGCCAGGCTGTTGGAGGCTTCCGCAAGTCGCTCGGATTTGATCCACGAGTCAACCGCCGAATTGAATTCAAGAGGGAGACTCGGGTTCGAAGAGGAAGGCCTGCTCGAATGTACGACTGTAAGAGTCGTCAATTCGGCAATTTGAGGCGGATGGCCAGCAGCCACCATGTCGAGGCGAGATCCGACCCAGAACAGGCTTCGGGGAATGGCCGTGCGGCCGCCGTCAGCTCAACGTCCCGATCCAACCGGAGACAGCCCGCCCGATCTCGTCCGGGGAATCTTCCTGAACGTAGTGGCGCCCTGCAACCGTCATCTCGGTTAGCGCCGGTAACCTGCGGATGAAGGCGAGATCATCCTCGTTGGCGAGGATCGCACCGGGCTCGGCCTTGAAGAACAGCTTGGGCACATCGCTCTTTGACAGCCAGTCCGCGGAGGCGGCCACGATCGCTGTCACATCGGGTGGCTCGCCATCGATGGGGATCTGGCGGGGCCATGTCAGCGTCGGCCGTCGCCCCTCGCCGGGCTCGGCGAACGGCCGTCGGTACTGCCCCATTTCCTCGGCGGAGAGGGTGCGCAGAACGGCCCCCGGCAGGATCTTCTCGATGAAGAAGTTGTCTCGCAGGACCATCACCTCGCCGGCTTTGGAACGCAGCGCCTGCAAGGCTGGACGCAGATTTATCTTGTCCCAGTGGTCCCAGCCCTGTGGCCGCACTATCGCCTCCATGAACGCGATGCCTTTCACGGCTTTTCGATTGCGGTTGGCCCAGTCGAAACCGAGGGCTGAACCCCAGTCATGGATGACGAAGGTAACCCGCTCGCGAACATCCAGGGCCTCAAGCAGGGCATCGAGGTAGCCACGGTGCTCGACGAAGCGATACGAGCCGGGGCCACTGTCAGGTAGCTTGTCGGAGTCGCCCATGCCGATCAGGTCGGGCGCGATGCAGCGGCCTCGTGGCTGCAGGTGCGGCAATACGTTGCGCCACAGGTACGACGAGGTGGGATTGCCGTGTAGTAGAACGATCGGGTCCCCCTCTCCCACCTCTACGTACGCCATCTCGCTGCCAAGTACCCGCCGCCGTTTCTTTTGGTATGGAAATGCCGGAGAAATCATGTTTGCTTCTCGTGTGGTAGCCGACCAAGCACCTGTTTAAGCTAAGACGAACATATGCTCGGTTTCCCGCGCCCAGCGAATCGCCCTCAGATCGCTAGAGACTTCGCTGAGGGTAAGTCACTCGTGCCGAAAACATGAAACAAGAGCCGCTGACCGCGAGGGAGCTAGGTGTACTCATCCAACCGATGTTGGGACTGAGCAATAAGAAGATTGCGGATGAATTCAACTTGGCAGAAGGAACCGTCAAGACACACGTGAAATCGATACTTGCGAAGTTGCACGCGAGAAGTCGGACCGAAGCGATTGCCATTGCGCATCGCCGCGGGCTTTTGGTTTCCGAAGGAATCACGCAGCGGCCGGGCATGAGCGAACAACTTAGCCGTGGGAAGCCAACAGAAAGCAACGGCGCCGATCTGCGATAAGGGAATCAAATCGACCACGGCGCAGTGAGCGTCGTGCGGTCGAAGACCGTGCTCTGACGTCGATGCGCGGCGCGAATCGTGACGTGAGGATCTCGACCGCCCGAGATTGGACAAGGCTCGAGAGCGTTGGAATGCGCTTGGAACCCCATACCATCGCCCAGACGTCCGCGCGAAGCTTGCGAACGACAAAAAGTAGCCGGCAATCAACGATTGCCGGCCAAGGTACGTGCCGCGGTTAGGGGGTAGAGCGCGCTGCACGCGAATTGTTGACCCTAGAGGAGGTCGCTCGACGATGCGTCACCGCGGAAGGCGTGCGTGCCACACTGCAGCGTGAGCAGGAACTGCGATAACAGTCGCGGTGGCACCACTCGCAGAAGTTCTCGCGTTTGTTGCAGATCAGATCCGTGAGACCGACAGTCAATCTTATCAGGCACGGACAAGACAAGGACGCGGCGGCCGCGCGATTCTCGAAGCATGAACGAGGGTAAAGCCAGTCTGCTCAAAGACGGCACTGTGACATCTCGCGGTCTACCTAATGACCGTCGCGCTGCTTCCCGTGGAGAGAATCGACTGGATCTCGGGTAACCAAGGCAGCAGAGTTGCCACCTTTACGATGGACCTGAGGCCCACTTTTACGCACGTTAGGAGAAACACATGAAGCATCTCATTGATGCATCGCGCCGCCAGCTTCTCAAGAGAGTCACGCTTGGCGCGGCTCTAATGCCCATCGCGACGATTCCGCTGCGCATTGCGTTCGCGGCCGATCTGCCGTTAGTGACCCCGGATGACCCCACGGCTAAGGCGCTTAAGTATGTGAGCGATGCCAGCAAATCCACCGATGCCAAGCCCGGCAGTAAATGCGCCAATTGCGCGTTTTACCAGGGTGACTCTGGGTCTGCCCAGGGCAGTTGCCCCTTGTTCCCCGGTAAGGCGGTGAAGGCCAACGGCTGGTGCAGCTCCTGGACCGCCAAGCCGTGATGGGATCACGACGAGCTCGGTCGCTCGTGCGTGATCACGATGGATCAGGTGCATTCAATGCGATTGACATTTTCGATAGGCGGAATGCGAGCTGGACACAAACAATCATTATTCCCATGCAATACGCCGGGCGTCGTCTCGGTAATGATTTGCGCCTTAGGGACCGAGCTCGACTGGGTGTTCGGTGGTGGTAATCAACTGAAGGGCGGAGTGCATCGTATGGCAATGGAAAAGATGAGCATGGGCTCGAAGAAAGAGACTCAAATGACACCGCACAAATCCGGTATGACTGGTGGTGGGCATCTCTACATGCAGACCAATGAGAAGCGAAACTGCGTTATTCATTATCGTCGAGCTCCCGACGGAACTCTCAGCGAGGCGGACCGCATCAACACGGAAGGCGCGGGTTCGGGAGAATTCAAGCCGATCAGTGGCCAGGAAAGCGCCCCGAATGCCTTTGAGGGGGCCGGGAGCGTCATTCTGTCGGCGGATCGACGTTTCCTGTTTGTTACCAATGGTGGCGATAATTCGGCGTCGAGCTTCTCCGTGGCGGAAGACGGCCGGCTCACATGGGTAGA
>Ga0306920_100009968_pt1 | contig 12709 bp, 11 predicted proteins | sample flu12Cox44000170_FD_204666 | JGI IMG/M metagenome (GOLD analysis project Ga0306920, IMG submission 204666) | Lab enrichment of tropical soil microbial communities from Luquillo Experimental Forest, Puerto Rico - flux4day.12C.oxic.44.000.170 (v2)... | ecosystem: Environmental > Terrestrial >...
TTGTTTCCGGCGTCGTACTGCCCCGGTGACAGGTGTAGCAGGTTAGTTCACGCTTGCCGCCGAAGAAATTCTTATTAATCAGATTGACCATGGCGATCATGCCACGCGTCCGGCGCTTACGTTCGCTGTCGTCGGCATACTTGGCCCAGTCACCGCCGCTCTCGGCGGTATGGCAGTCTGCACAACTAATCCCAAGCGAAGCCGAGAAGAATCCCATCGTGGACATGAACTCGTCCGCTGGAATCCCTTTCAGTACTTGAACATTTTTGAAGACCTGCTCGGCCGCGCGCGTATCGCTCGACGGCTGCGCTTGCGCGGCCGCCAGGCAGATGCCAATGATCAGTGGTGCAACGATGATCTTCATTTGGTTCCAGCTTCGCTATTGTTTCGTATTTCCGGACCATCCGCGTACTGATCGATTCTATCCCAATCGCCGCGAAGCCCTCCTCCAAAAAGGCGGCGACCTCCTATGCCCGCTTTGGAGAGACCGTGACCGCGCTGGGCGGTGTTTCGTTGTTCGTGCGAGCGGTGAGCTCCCCTTTCGTCCGCTCCCAGCGGCGCGAGGATCTGAACAAAGGCTGGCGGGCATTCGCGCATGGCGAGGTCCTTACGCTCAGGTTAATTCAACACTTAAGAATCGATTGCGTCGTGTGACGCATCACTCGGAAAAAGAGACGCGTCCTCGAAAGCCATAGCTGGCGATAACAGCCCTTCTATCCACTAATTCGGCGTCCCGGCCGCAGTGCCGATGCAACCCACCAGACGCCTCGCCGGACAAAAAGGCGAACGATAAGAGGGAATATCGGTTCGACAGAGTTGCGGTCGCCCTGAATCAAACACTTCCAAGCGCACTGTGCGGTCACTAGCTACATCGGTGGGTCGACTTCTCGCTCTTGTGGATTCGTAAACGCTACGCCGTTGATCGTTCTCTATCGGCGTTCCTCAGGTGTCTGCGTAACTCACCGGTTGTACTTCGGGTGGTGCCGAATGGCCTTATGGATCACTTTCCACTTGCGCTTCGTTTCAGCAGCCGCACGCTGATCCACGGAGCGCTCATGGTAGCGTGCTTCGGCGAGCAACTTCCGGTAGCTGGCCCAGCGCGCCGGTTCGAGTTCGCCGGTGTTGAGCGCCGCGGACACCGCACAGTCCGGCTCGCCCGCGTGCGCGCAGTCGTGAAACCGGCACTGGCGCGCGAGCGCGGCGATGACGGCGAACACATCGTCGACCGAGTCCTGTTCCGCCCAAAGGGCCAGTTCACGTAGGCCAGGTGTGTCGATCAGCGCGCCACCGCCCGGCAGCTCGATGAGCATGCGGCGTGTCGTCGTGTGGCGGCCGCGCGAGTCGGACTCCCGCACGGGCTGGGTAGCTTGCCGAGACTCGCCGAGCAAGGCGTTCGCGATCGTCGACTTGCCCGCGCCCGAGGATCCGAGTAGCACCACCGTACGTCCACGTACAACTCCAACGATTGGCGCTACGGACTCGTGCGCCGACAGTGCCACTGCGTTGCTCGTTATGGCCCGCACATCGGCAAGACGCGCCGGCCATTCCTGGCAGACGTCCATCTTGTTCAACACCACCATCGCCTCCGCGCCGCTTGCGGCGGCCTGCACGAGGTAACGTTCGAGACGCCGGAGGTTGTAGTCACCGTCGAGTCCCATCACGATGGTAATCAGGTCGACATTGGCCGCCAAAACCTGCTTCCCACCGCCGCCCGGACGTTGGCGCGAAATGCAGGTGGTGCGCGGCTCCACGTTCTCGATCAGCGCCAGAGTGGCATCGGCCCGACGGGCGCGGACCCAGTCTCCCACCGCTGGCAGTTCTGCGCTCCAACGCAGGGCGCCCGCGGGCGCCGCGTCGCATTCGGCGCCGTCTTCAAATCGTAGGCAAAAGTGTTCCTGGGCTGCTTCGCACACGCGTGCGCGTACTAAAGAATCGGAAGAGTAGTTCATTACTTGTTCGCTCCACAAAGACACGCAGGATAGGCGTGTGGAAGACGTCTTTGGGGCCGGCGCGTCTTGAGCGCCGGTTAGCGAACAATGATCTGGGTCAAATTGCAGGATAGCATCGAAGAGACGGACCCGCAACAGCGTGAAGCTATCCGACCTCTCTGCAAACAAGCCATTCCACGTCCATATCGAACAGTTGGCGCTGTCGACGTACTGTCCCGATGGGATTGGCCGATGGTTTTACCAACGCGCCGCGGGAAGCTACAACACGATGCTGGCCCGTGAAGACACAACACCCGCGCGGCTACGTCAACTCCGGGACGCGATCCCCACCAACCGCAAGATCACGAAGACGGACTTGGCCAAGTTCCTCAACGCCTGGGCAAAAAACCGGATGCAGTCAGCTTCGGCTCACAGAAGAACTTCGAACGATTCATGTCCGAACTCCCCGAGGACAATCCACCGCTGCCGGACGTGCCGAGGTACAAGCAAATGCTCGCCAAGGCGATCATCTTCAAACGCGCAACGAGCATCGTCCGGCCTCGATTCCAGGCGTTCCAGGCTAACACCACCGCCTACGTCGTTTCGCTCGTCGCGAACCGACTCGGGCCGGAAGTGGATCTTGATAAGATCTGGCAACGACAAGACCTCTCTCCGGAATTCAAGGAGCAAATCACGAGTTGGGCGGGCGAAGTGAACCACCTTCTCCACCGGACCGCAGCTGGAAGGATGGTGTCCGAATGGGCGAAAAAGCCTGAGTGTTGGGAAGCCGTGAGGACAGCGACGTATTCCGATCCGATCGAGGCGCTTCCCGAACGACGATGATGCCATCTGGTCCGACAAGCGCCAGCACCAGAACGTCAGTCACTTCGTGCTGCCGTTCGGGCGCCATGAAGGTCAATTCGCCCGTCAGTCTCTGTCAGTTTGATGCCGCGAACGCGCACCGCCACAATGGACGGAGCCGTCAACAAACGCAACCTGTCAACCGGAGAAACCCGAGAGTCAGCACACGAAATTCTGCCCCCGCAGACTGAACCTGGGGTTGAACGCGCACTCCCGCCACGCCCGGCCCAAAACCAGAGAGGTCGGCGGCGGCAAGTATCTTTGAAATGTTTCGGATAATGGGCGGCCCGTGACCCGATGCACTCAACAATAACGGCCGCTGGGGTTATAGTTCAAGTCGGTAGTGGCTCCCCAGAGAAATGCACTTCGAACCGATTCTCCATTGGCATCATGACAGCAGATCGAGTGATGCTATGATGTAGGCATGAGGACCACAATCACGTTGGAGCCGGATGTGCAGGCTCTCATCCGCACGGCCATGAAAGAGCGAGGGATCTCTTTTAAGGAAGCGCTCAATTCGGCGGTGCGTGCTGGTCTGACCCAGGGGAAACCCAAGCGGCGCTACTTCGTGCAGAAGTCCTATTCTCTCGGCAGCGATCAGAATTTCAGGTGGGACAAGGCGCTGGAAGCCGCAGCCGCCATAGAAGATGAAGAGTTGAGCCGGAAGTTCTCTTTGCGCAAATGATCGTCGTCGATGTCAATCTACTGATCTACGCGGTGAACCAGGATTCTCCAGACCATCACAAGGCAAAGTCATGGCTGGAAGCTGCTGTTTCCGGAACGGAAACCGTAGGGCTGCCTTGGATCGTTCTCTTGGCATTTCTCCGGTTAACGACGAGACCAGGACTCTTTCAGAAGTCGCTGAGCGTCGATGCGGCGTTCGACGTGGTCGATGCCTGGCTGCAGCAGACTTCAGTGACTGTGCCCGAGCCTACCGCACGACACCTGCAAACGATGCGTGATTTGATTTCGCCGCTGGGTACCGGGGGCAACCTCACGTCGGACGCTCATCTCGCAGCTCTGGCGATTGAGCACGGCGCCGAGCTTTGCTCAACGGACAACGATTTTGGGAGGTTTAGCCGCCTCCGCTGGCGCAACCCGCTGATTCGATGAAGGCGGGCTAGCCGTTCTCCAGTTCGAAAAGGCTGCCAACTGAGTATGGCTCCCCTTGGTGGACGCTTTTAGAGCTTTCTGCCTCAGCCCCACTCCAGAGGGTCGGGACCTGCTACTGGGGATCAAGCAGTTCGGGTCGCCACTCTCCCGACCGGCCGCCTCGCTGGACGGGTTACGGCCATGACGACACGGGCGTACGTAAGGGTATCGACCGCCGACCAGCGCTGTGAACTGCAAGTGCGGGAGCTCCGTGAGTATACCGAACGTCAGGGGTGGCAGATCGCGGATATCTACGAGGATGTGAGCAGTGGCGCCAAGGCCAGCTGCCCTGAACTGAATCGCCTTATAGCCGACGCCCGAGCAAGAAAATTCGATTGCCTCCAGGTATGGAAGTTGGACCGTTTCGGCCGCTCACTGGTGGACTGCCTGAACAACATCAAGATCCTGGAGGAGAACGGCATCCGGTTCATCGCGGTCACCCAAGGGTTGGATACGGATCTCCAGAATCCGGCGTCACGGTTCCTGCTGCATGTGCTGGGTGCCGCTGCGGAGTTCGAGCGGGCACTGATTCGGGAGCGGACGTAAGCCGGCCGGGCTCGTTACAAGCAGGATTTCGAGAGCGGCAAGGTGGGCAGGACGGTCTACAGCCGGTCCGGGCGAACTGCCTCCTCACCGTCCCAGGAGAGTGTTCGATCGGGACGAGGTACTCCGGTTGCGGCGCCAAGGCTGGTCCTATCGCCAGATTGCGAAGTCTCTGGGCTTAGGACTGGGGACGTCCATGATAAGGGCTTGTCAAGGGAAAAACACCTCTCCTTGCCGCCGATGCCGGCGTGGGAAAATGATGGCAAGCAGCCACGGTCATGAAGACTACAATTCTGTCTTTCCTAGGGTGCGTTTCGCTACTGGCGGCGGTAAGTGAACGGCCGGCGCTCCTGATCGTGCTGGTCATCGATGGGCTCCGACCCGATTCCATCACTCCGGAGGTGATGCCGAATCTGGACCGCCTGAAGGGTGCCGGCGTGTGGTACGCGCATTCGCACTCGGTGTTCCCAACGGTAACCCGGGTGAACACCGCCAGCATTTCCACCGGTATGCTGCCGTCGCGTCATGGAATCGCCAGCAACTCGGTGTATCTTCCGGCGATCTCCAAAAGCGTACTCAGCAACGGCGATTATCGCAATCTGCTGAGCCTGGGAGAGGCGAATGGTGGCCGCGTGGTCGGGCCGAAAACCTTGCATGAATACTTGCAGGCCGCCTCGATCAATTATGTGGCCGTCAGTTCGGGGTCTACGGGCAACGCGCTACTCCTCAATCCCACCGCGCCTCACGGGAACGGGCGGCTCATCAACGGTGGCTTTGAGAACGGCGCGCGCGTGGCGTTTCCGGATTCGCTCAACGCTGCACTGCTCAGCAAATTCGGCGCTGTGAAGGGTGGCGAGGATGGCGACGAGGCGCTGCTGTGGATCGAGCGAATACTGCGGGAATACGTGCTGGAGACAATGAATCCGCAAGTGATCGTAGATTGGATGGGGCGATCCGACAGCGCGCAGCACGGTTACGGAGTGGGATCTCCTGAGGCGCTGGCGGCGTTGCGGCTGATCGACGGGCAGACTGGATTACTACTGCAGCGAGTGCGTCAAATGAATTTGGAAGACAAGACGGACATCATCGTCATCTGCGATCACGGCTTCGATTACGAGCCGCAAGTGGACCTGCTGGCTCCATTACGCGATCCGGGCTTCGCGGATGATGTCGTGACGGACAATGAGGGCGGCTCCACGCTGCTGTATGTGAAGAATCACGACGCGGAAAGGATCGCCCAGTTGGTCGCGAAGTTCCAAGCCAGTCGGACGACGAATGCGATTTTCGTTCAGGCGAAGCGCCCGGCCGGCGGCGGCTTGCTATGCTCTCCCGGCTCGGTGAAGGGCTTCCTGCCGGGCACTTTTGCGCTGGACCTGGCCGCCCAGTGCCTTCCCTTGCGCGGTCCGGACGTCATTGTCACGCATCGCTGGAGTGCGGAGCCGAACCCCTTCGGCGTGGCGGGAACGCAGTGGATTTCAGGAACGGCAGGGCAACCGGCGCACAACGGCCACGGCGGGCTGAATCCCTATGTGACCCACTCCACACTGCTGGCAGTCGGTCCGGATTTCGCTCAAGGCAAGGTCCTGGAGCTACCCGCGGGCAATCAAGACATCGCGCCCACAGTGCTGGCGCTGGAAGGATTGGCGCTGCCCCAAACCCTGGATGGCCGCGTGCTTTCGGAGGCGTTCCGGAAGGCTTCGAAGCCGCCGGTCAAGGTCTCCTTGCGACGTTTCCAGGTAACTACTGGTGATTTTTGCGCGGAGATCGACGTATCATACGCCGGCAGAAGCAAGTATCTTGATCAGGCGCGCCGGTGCGAGACCAGACAATAGTTGGGCCTATTCCGGTGCCAAATATATGAAACAGGTAGCCGCTCCAAAATCTCGGGTGTGTTTCAGTAGCGCCACATCGGGCGATGCTTCTTCATCTTACTGGCGAGCCGAAGTCGCCCGGATAGACTGATTCCGTTGCGGTGACAAGTACTCGTTGTGAGTCAACGATCGAACCAATTCTGCCCAGATCGTCGGCTACCTGGACACGTTGCCTGCGCCGAAGATCGTGTCCGGGTGGTGCGTGATCCGGCCGAAGCCTGGACGCACATCAGCGTCGGACCCTGATCCCCCGTAAGATGTGTATGGTGCTGGCCGGTCTGCTGCGCAACTGATAGATTTGGAGTGTAAAGGCACGTTCGAAGAGAGCGATCTGATGCAAGTACTGAGGGCTCCGTCCAGGTGGTGGCCGAGCGGTGCAATTGCGTTCTTTCGCGGCATCACTACCGTTAATTGTCGTGATCATCTGTTTCCTTTACGTGGCCATTCCTGCAGCTCGGATTGACAGGATGCCGATGCAGAGAGCGGGTGCGGCCAATTCGGTTCGGCTTCAGTTTGGAGAATTCACGCAGTTAGTTCCCAAGGAGCGGTTTCTAGCGTACGGATTCGAAAGAGCGACTTATTCCGCTCGGGGTTTCATCGCTACGCTGAATGTTCCGGCTGCGTTTGTTGCGTCAGCGGTTTCTTGGGTCGTGGCCAAGAGGCCTCGCTGGGCGCCGCCAGGACTGATGCCGTGGCAATGGCTCGTGCTCATTTATCCCTTATATTCGCTGCCGGCATGGATTTTTGTATGTTGGGCGCTGGACGCCTGTGTTCACCGGAGGCCCATGCCCGCCGCAATTGGCTGGACGAGTGCTGTCCTGTCATGCGCCTTCGCTTTGTTGGCAATAGGGCTGCGGTTCGGAACGACAGAAGCGGAACGGGCTAACCAGGATCTCCCGCAATCGTACATTGTTGGGCTTGCATTCTGGGCGTGTTTACTGACGATACCATTCATAGCCTTACTCCAGTCGAGTCGGCGAAAAGCACCCGTCAACGGGCACCGACGAACGGCCGGCAACTTTGAATAGCAGCCCAGGAGCAAATGTTCCACAACGGGACTCGGTCAGGGTGGAGCTGGCAGATCGGCGAATTGCGCGTCATGCGACCGGAATCCGCAGTCGGAGGCAGGTTGAATGTGGCCGGGCTGGAGCATCCACCGCGTCCAGCGCACCGGACTGTTGCTAGGGACGCGTCGGCCACCTACGCACTGGGCTACAATCAAGCGACTCGCATGCATGGATGAATTTCTGGTTTACTATGACGACCAGTGCGAGGTTTGCCAGGCCGGAGTAACCTGGCTGCGCTTTCTGGATCGCCGTCACTTGGTGCGTCCTATCGCGCTCAGCTCGGCTCGTTTGCCTCCCGGTTTACTGCTGGAGGACTGCCTTTGCGAACTTCATGTTGTTGCTCCGACCCGAACGCTGGTGGGCTGGGACGCCGTCGCTCGCCTGGCACGATTGTTTGGCCGGACCTGGGTCATCGGCGTGATTGGTGGAGTCCCTCCATTTTCGTGGCTTGGCCGCATTCTCTACCGCCACATCGCCAGAAACAGGTATGCCGTGAGCCGTTGTAGGGGCGGAGCATGCGGATCGGCAAAACCTGCCGAAGTGCGCAGTCGGACGACGCTGGGCGCGTTCTGGAGCTGCCGCATAGCCGGATTTGCCTGGCGATTTCCGCTCGTTGTGGGCGCTTGGGTGCTTTCGCTGTGGCGCAACCTGCGAGCGTATGTGCGGACGTTCCGCCGCTGTCTGACTTTACTCGACGGCCGGCTTATTCTCCTATTCATTGGGAGCCCGATGGCGGACCTGGTTCCGATAATCTTCGGTGAGCGCTTCTGGGCTGTATTCTACGATGGCATCGCCATCGATCCGGGCTCGTCGAAGATGCGCACGAGCCTGCGCCGTCACTTGGACGCACAGCCGCTGACTATCCACACCGTCACCGCGACGCACTGTCACGAAGAGCATAGCGGTAACCTCGAGTGGCTGAGTTCGAGGCTGAATGCGGACCTGCTGCTGGCCCCCAAGACTTGCGAGCGTCTTCTGACATTACGCCTCCCGTGGATGAGGCGTATGATCATCGGACAACCCCCACGTCTCACGGAATTAGCCAAGCCGCTGGGCGTGCGCGTTGCCACTACACGCGGCGAATTGCATGTCATTCCCACGCCGGGACATTCGGACGATCACGTTAGCTTTTACGATCCCGGGTTCAAACTTCTGTTCGCCGGCGACTCGTTTATGGGGAGTTATTTCTCTTCACCGAATCCGGACGTGGACAGCCTGATCTGGATCCAGACGCTGGAACGGTTGCTTGAGCTTGGCGTGGAGATTCTGGTGGAAGGTCACGGTCACATTCACACTCTCAGCAGGGAGATTCCAGATATCCCAGACGTCGTGATCCGGCAGTCGCCCGAGATGGAATTGAAAGCCAAGCTGGCTTTTTTTCACTGGATCCGCCGGCAGGTTGTGACCGGCCAGGCGGAGGGAATGCCGGCGAGCGCAATTGCCGCAAGTTGTTTTCCCTGGGGGTGCCGCTGGACTTGGGAGCGATTCGGAGCGGATCTGGCTGCGCGAGTGCTGAGTGGCGGCGAGTTCTCCAGGGCTGAGCTAGTTCGGAGCTTTCAGCGACGGTCCGAAAGCGAGATCATGCCGGAAGTCTACGAGATAGTCTCAAACGTCGAGGCGCGAAGTTCGAAGCGCAACGGCAAAGCCACCTAGGTTCTATGCCGGCGATGATCGGATAATTGCGCACAGGGGTGCCCCCGCTACCGACTCGCGAGTGGATCGTCGGGGTCCGGAAAATTCTCGGCCATTCCTGTTGATGCCTTGCGCACCTCGTTGACTTGTGCGGCTAGAAAACTGATGAGGTCCGGCGGCTCATCGACGCTGCGCAAGTCGCCGGAGCGGCAAGTACGGCTAAGAATGAGAATTGGCTCCCCGGCATGGATTCGAACCACCATATGAAGGGTCGATGTGGAATCTGCAAGTTGCAGATTTAAAAATGGCCGAGATGGACACAATGGACATGAAAACCAATCACTCGTACACAACTCGTACAACGGCAGAATCGAAATTTGCCGCCGCGTTCTAGTCGCCCCTAAGAGGCCAGCGGCACAAGAAAGACGGTGTTCGATTTTGCCTGACAAAATAGACCCGGGCTACTGCTGCGATGTAAGCGGCAATATTGGAAAGGGTTCACCCCAAAGGCTTGTGACGCATCTGGGGTGGTCAGCGGTAGTCCAATGCGCCTTCATGATCCCGTTGCCGAATGCTTGAAATCCCTTAAGAGCGTCTGGGAAGTCATGCTCGGGGCAAGGATTGGTTCAATACGGTCGTACCACCAGCCCTTGTGAGCCGTCCGACCGAACTGGCTCCAGGTACCTTCCCGTCGAACTCCGGGAAAGCTTGCAAACAGAACCGAGCTTAACGTCTCGCGGACGCTTGCGCCCTGAGCACGCCGCTTTCAATTTCTTTCCAATGATTGCCGGAAGCGCTTGCAAGTGCTATCCACTCGCCGGCCGGAGCCGTGCCTTTGTGAGCTAATTCGATGACCGCGTTGACAATCTGCTGCTGATGGTCGGAGAGGCCGGTCAGCGCCAGCAAGAATGACACAAGCCTTGCCACGTGTGAACGAAAAGCGCCGCGTATAGGCGTGTGGCCTTGGGACAAGAACGCCAGCAACACGAGCGCGGTGGCGCTGGCGCGCGCTGCGCGATTCTTCCCGGGCATGCCGCCATCCGAATCCATCCGCGAGGCAAGATCAAGCAGGATGTCTTCGGTTGTTTCTGATGCGCGGGGCGGCCCCGCGGGACTCTCTGCGCGCGGCTTTCGACTGAGATGCCGTCTGATGAAAGATCCGGCTGAGGGTGTACCCATCGTGCCGAATGACATGGAAGCATCGAGACAGGCGAACATCGCGGGCGCCATGTCTGTTATCGTCTGATTCTTGAAGTAGGCTTCGACGGCCACATCTTGGGCCATGCCAACTGGAACGACGCGCGTCTCCGGCAACTCACCTGGCCGGTCACTGGGACGCGTCAGGACCGCGACCAGCGACATTTCACGGCTGGCCAGTCCATAAGACTGACTGAGCTCCAGAAGTCGCGCTGCCACCCGGCTTTGCTTGCGTTTTTCTAGCTTCGCCGCGGCTTCACTGCTTGGGTACCGGCTTTCCCAATCGGCGATAAGACGACAGCCCTGAAGCAGCCACACCGTCTCCCCAATTTCGCTCTCGCCGGATTCAACCGGCAGCTTCAGGCCTCCGCCATGCCAGCTCAGCTCGATTTGGTTCTCACCCGTTTGGCCGGCCTCGCCGAACACGAGCACTGGAGTGCCGCTGAAAACGAAACCAGGCGGCTCGGGGTGGATATTGGCACCGGCCTTCAACCCACTAGCAACGGGGCGACTAACGGAGGCGAACAGATCGACTGCCGCAAGGTCGACGCGCTCACGCGGGGTCACGAAGCGGCTAACGCCGCCCGTCTCCCGTGCCAGCAACGCCAGGAACCTGTCCTGGCTCGCGCTTCCGATGCCCAGGCAATGCAGGCGGATGCCGGCCGAGCGCGCCTGCGCGAGAATCGTTTCGGTGCCGAACACTTGCCCATCCGTGAGGATGAAGATGTCACCGCCCTCGTCGCCGAAGAGCTCGGCAGCCTCGAGAAGGCCCCTGGTCAATTGTGTGCCTCCGCGCGCGTCCACCTGCGTCAGAAAATCATGACCTTTCTCTCGCGATTCTCGGGTGCCCGCGACCAGAGCTGGCTGGAACGCCAACACTTCGTCATCGAACGCTACCAGACCGAAGGAGTCTGTAGCGGAAAGCACCCCCAGGCAAGCCTCAATGGCTCTGCGAGCTTGAGATAGAGGCTCGCCTCGCATAGATGCCGACCGGTCGAGCAAAAACACTACGCGCCGCGGCCCTTCCGTTGCCGCCCCGAAACTGGACGATGGCACGATCGCGGCGAAGGGGACTTTTCCATTCCTGTCCCGGCCAGCCAGCACCTGAGGCTCGACCGATTTGAACCGCGTGTCGAGTACGAGATCGCGGTTGGGGACGTCCTTCTCGGCAGCCAGCGTCACGCGGGCCGAACAACCGCCATCCTGCCTTACTCGCACGGCGTGAGATGGAGATCCGATCTCGTCGAGGCTCAACTGACTCACAATCGAGAGCTCGAAACCGACCTGGTGCAATGTGCTGGCGTCTTTGTGAAAACTCGGCAGGATCATGTCGGCAAATTCGTCGGTCGGGAGTTCTATCTCTCCCTCTCCTGACACAGTCACGGCTGCTCTTGCGCGGGAATGGTAAGCCGGGGCCAGCGTGAAGGGAAAGCGAAACCGAAAACCGTCATCCTTCAATTCGACTCCACACAAGATCTCCAGATGAACGGTAACCGTTTCTTTTGGCTGAACATTGCCGACAGTGAGGTTGACGATTCCGTCGGCATATTGGCGCGCGAGTGCGGATAGGGAACCGCGTGCGATACCTTCCTCATAAGCCTTTACCGCCGCCTCGGTTTCTTTCAACTCCGAGTGCGCCTCAAAGCCCTCACCGGCGATTCGGAAACGGCGCAAGGCCGCGTCGCGAGGAAGCGGAAAGGAATAGATCACCTCCAGTGCCTTGTCTTCCTGGCACCGGAACACGTGTTGTACCACGAGGCGGGCGCCTGCCGGCAATACCTGGCCGGTGAGCCATAGCCGCTGCATAGAAAGATTTAGGGCTTTCCGAGCGGTGGCTTCTAATGGCATGAAACTGGGTGCTGTGCTCATTTGCGATTTCTCCTTGCTTTGCCGCTCTCAGGCTCCCGCAACCGAGATGCGAAGTGATCCACGGCCGCACGAATCTGTTTCATACGCCATGGCCTCACATCACCGCGTACCCACACCTGGACGTCATCCTCAATCACGTGCTGCCACCAGGGTGAGGCCGCCGTTTGTTCCGGCGCAGGCCCGCCGTCCAGCTCAAAGGCGATCTCGGCCAGCATCCGCCCTTTCGCTTGCAACTCTTTAATCTTCTGTAGCCGCTCCAAATGCTCGGCGCTATAGACAGCTGCGCGTCCTGCTTTTGCGGGCCCTTCCAGCAAGCCGCGGGCAATGTAGAACCTGACGGTACGCGCCGGTATGCCAGATTCTTCGGACAGTTCGGCGAGCGTCCTGGAGGTGCTCATGGCTACAATCAGCGTACGGCGATATTGTGACACTGTCAAGTAGTGTTTATATTAACACTCTCGGGGCGGGAGTCGCCGACGTCCCTTCAAGCTGGAAATGGAGAAGGCGCTCTCCCCCTTTGGTCGAGGTTGGCGTATTTACCATAGCCGCTCACCGATGCCGCGTGGCGTTTACGGACGCTCCTGATGGG
>Ga0306920_100009969_pt1 | contig 12708 bp, 11 predicted proteins | sample flu12Cox44000170_FD_204666 | JGI IMG/M metagenome (GOLD analysis project Ga0306920, IMG submission 204666) | Lab enrichment of tropical soil microbial communities from Luquillo Experimental Forest, Puerto Rico - flux4day.12C.oxic.44.000.170 (v2)... | ecosystem: Environmental > Terrestrial >...
GGCAAGCTTCTCTCCAAGGATCCGCGCAAGCGTTTCGATGCGATCCAATGGCTGATGGTTCAGCTCACCGGCGTCGGCCCGACCTTCGGGCAATGGACGCACTTCACGTTGTTCGCGCCGAAGGACAATGAGTATTCCATGAGCCGGTATCGCACCGAAATGAAGCGGCTCTACGAATTGCTGGAGAAGCGGCTCGGCGAGGCGCCTTATCTCGGCGGCGACGAATATTCGATCGCCGACGTCGCGACCTTCCCATGGACGCGCAATCACGACGCGCAAGGCGTGAAATGGGCCGATAATCCCAATCTGGCGCGCTGGTTCGACGCGATCGCGGCGCGGCCGGCCGTGAAGCGTGCGCTCGACAAAGTCGCGCAGATCAAGTCGGCGCGCGAGGTTGCGACCGACGAGAACAAGGACCGCCTGTTCGGCCGCGGCCGCTACGCAAGAGCCTGACCATGGGTGAACCCGTATCGCGACTGCCGGCGCACCCTGATCCGCTGCCGCCGGCAGTGCAGGAGCTGTTTGCCGAGCGCGTCAAGCGCGGCGGCAAAGTCCTCAACGTGCATCACACTTTTGCGCATGCGCCCAAACTGAGCGCGGCGTCCATGCATATGGCAATGGCGCTGCGGTTCGAGACCGCAACGCCGCGGGTCCTCATCGAGCTTGCCATCGTCCGCTCGGCGCAGATCGCCAACGGCGTTTATGAGCTCAAGCAGCACAAGCCGATGCTGCTGGCACAGGGATTTTCGCAAGAGAAGTACGACGCATTGGAGAACTGGCGAACAAGCCCGCTGTTCGACGACAAGGAGCGCGCGGTGCTCACCTTTTGCGACGAGATGGCGGATCGCGGCAATGTCACCGATGCGACCTTCGCCCAGCTTGGGCGCTTCTTCACACCGCAACAGGTCATGGAGCTCGCCTTTGCGTTTGGCACCTATTACGGCACCGCGCTGATCATGAACGCGATGCGCATCAAGCTCGAGACCGATTGATGGAACTCTTTGGGAGTCGCTGTAGATGACTACGACCATGCCGGCGCCGAACGAGATCGAGGTGAAGCGCGATCTTGTTTATGCGACCCACGACGGGGTTGCGCTGTCCGGTGACCTCTATATCCCCAAGGGAGCGGGCCCGTTTCCGACGCTCGTCGCCGTGCATGGCGGCGGCTGGCGCATGGGCGCGCGCACGGCATTTGCGCACTGGGGCCCCTATCTCGCGGCACGCGGTTATGCGCTCTACGCCGTCAGCTACCGCCTCGCCGGCAAGGGCAAGAAGACCTATCCCCAGGCCGTAGGCGACGTCTGCGCCGCGGTGCAGTTTGTGCGCGGCGAAGCGCAGGCTTTCAATCTCGATGGCCAGCGCATCGGCCTTATCGGCGCCTCGGCCGGGGCGCATCTGGCGAGCATGTCGGCACTTGCGGGCGAGAGCTTCTCCAAAGCTTATCCGCAGGACAAGCACGCCGGCGTGAGCCCGAAAGTGAAGGCGCTGGTCGGGGTCTACGGCGTCTACGACATGGCCGCCAACTGGGTGCACTTCCAGGCGCAGACGCCAAGCGAGAACCCGACGGATATCTTCATCGGCGTCACACCCATGCAGGACCGCAAGGTTTATTTCGAGGCGTCGCCGATCAGCTACGCGACGATCGCCAACAATCATGTCGCCGTGTTGTTGAGCTGGGGTACGGAGGACGATCTGGTCAACAGCAAGCAGCAATCCGAGGCCTTCTTGCTGGCGCTCAAGCAGGCCGGTTTCTTCGCCCGCACTGCGGTGGGGCCAGGCGCGCCGCATTACTGGATGGGCGATCCGATCGACGAGCCTGGCAGCTTCACGGGGCTCCTCGCCCCGCGACTCGTGCGTTTCCTCGCCGAGCGGTTGTAGACACGCATCGCTGACCAGAGCGCGGCCTACTGGACACCCACCCGGTTTAGCGGGAATGTGGCGGCAAACGCTCGATCCCGGAGCCCCTCATGGCAGACCTCAAGGAGAGACAACGGCGCGCCGCCGACAGCAAGACGGCGCTCGCCTACCAGACCGGTTTTGGCAATCACTTTGCGACGGAAGCAAAGGCTGGTGCGCTTCCGGTTGGCCGCAACAGCCCGCAGAAGCCACCCTTCGGGCTCTACGCCGAGCAGATTTCCGGCAGCGCTTTTACGGCACCTCGTGCCGAGAACCGGCGTAGCTGGACCTATCGCACCCGCCCTTCGGTCGTGCACCGCCCCTATGCCCGGATCGACAACGGCCGTCTGCACAGTGCCCCGTTCAATGAGGTCGAAGCGACGCCATCGCAACTGCGCTGGAGCCCGTTTCCAATTCCCGAGCAGCCGACCGACTTCGTCGAGGGCATCGTCACCGTTGGCGGCAATGGTGATGCCGCCCAGCAGGTCGGCATTGCGGCGCATATTTACGCCGCCAACCGTTCGATGACCGACCGCTACTTTTATAATGCGGATGGCGAAATGCTGCTGGTGCCGCAGCTCGGGCGCCTGCGTCTTGTGACCGAGCTTGGCATCTTGGAGATCGACAACGGCGAGATTGCACTCTTGCCGCGCGGCCTGCGCTTCCGGGTCGAGCTGCCCGATGGGCCTTCGCGCGGCTACATCTGCGAGAACTACGGTCAGCTGTTCCGGCTGCCTGAGCTTGGCCCGCTCGGCGCCAACGGGCTGGCCAACTCGCGCGACTTCGAAGCGCCGGTCGCGGTGTTCGAGGATAAGGAGACACGCTGCACGCTGATTGCGAAGTTCCAGGGCAACCTGTGGGCCGCGGAGATGAAACACTCGCCGCTCAACGTTGTCGCCTGGCACGGCAACTACGCGCCCTACAAATATGATCTCGCCAAGTTCATGGTGATCGGCACGATCAGTTACGATCATCCCGATCCGTCGATCTTCACGGTTCTCACCTCGCCATCGGATACGCACGGTGTCGCCAACGCCGATTTCGTGATCTTCCCGCCGCGCTGGCTCGTGGGCGAGGACACGTTCCGCCCGCCCTGGTTCCATCGCAACGTCATGTGCGAGTTCATGGGCCTCCTCACCGGCGTGTATGACGCCAAAGCCGAAGGCTTCCTGCCGGGAGGCGCGAGCCTGCACAACTGCATGTCGGCGCATGGCCCCGACGCGGAGACCTGGGAACGCGCCACCAATGCGGAGCTCAAGCCGCACAAGGTCGACAACACCATGGCGTTCATGTTCGAGACGCGCTTTGCCATGCGGCTCACCCGCTACGCCATGGAATCGTCCGAACTGCAGCAGGATTACTTCGAGGGCTGGCAGGGACTGCGGAAGAATTTCACCGGGTAGGGAGGCGCTAGACAGACGACGGACGACGGAGGACAGATCAGAAGGCTTTGATCCGTCCTCTGTCACCTATCCTCTGTTGTCCGAACATGGCTGATCAACAACAACTGCGCGGCAAGGTCGCCGTCGTTACTGGCGGCTCGAGCGGGATTGGCGCCGCAACCGTACGCATGCTGGCCGAGGAGGGTGCGCGCGTCGTCGTCGGCTATAACAAAGGCGCCGACCGCGCGCACGCCGTCACTGCCTATCTGCCGGGCAACGGTCATCGCGCCATGCGTATTGTGCTCGAAGATTCGGCGACCATGCACAAAGCCGCCGATGACGTCCGGGCCGCGTTCGGACGTGCCGATATCCTGGTGAACTCGGCCGGTTTCACCAAGCCGGTGCCGCATGGCGACCTCGAGGCGCTCGACGACGCGCTGCTCGACCGCATGCTGATTGCCAATGTACGCGGGCCATTTGCCATGATCCGCGCCTTTGCGCCGCTCCTGCGGGAGAAGGGGGATGGCGTTGTGGTCAATGTCTCATCCATCGCCGCGTTCACCGGCTCGGGCTCGAGCATCGCCTATTGCGGGGCGAAGGCCGCGCTCGACAACATGACTATTGCGCTCGCGCGCGTGCTCGGGCCGCAGATCCGGTTGCTGTGCGTGTCGCCCGGCGCCGTCGAGACTGATTTCGTGGCCGGCCGCGGCCATGATCAGCTCGTCAAGCTCGCCGAAGCGACGCCGCTCAAGCGCGTTGTCCAACCCGAGGACGTCGCCAAGGCCATCATGGCCTGCGTGCTTTATCTCAAGAGCAGTACGGGCGTGAAGATCGTCTGTGATGGCGGACGCTCCCTGGTGTAATCATGGCGACAAACGAGACACACGATCCGGCGCGGCGCAGCTTTGTCGAGAGTGCCAACCGCGACACCGAGTTCCCCATTCAGAACTTGCCGTTCGGCGTGTTCCGGCGACGGGGCAACGACGAGGTTGCGCGGGTCGGGGTTGCTATCGGCGATTCCATTCTCGACGTTGCCGGCATCGCCGATCTGTGCGGCAGCGCCGGTGTCGCCGCGATCGCTTGCGCGAAGCCGCGGCTCAACGACTTGATGCAGCAGGGCCCACGCGCCTGGTCGGCATTGCGGGCGCAGGTCTCGCGGCTGCTCTCGGCCGACGAGGTGACGCATCGCGCCGAGGTGGAAAAGCACCTGACGCCGATGGCCATGGCCGAGCTGATGCTGCCGGTCGAGATCGGCAACTTTACCGATTTCTTCGCCTCGATCTTTCACGCGACCAATGCGGGGCGGATGTTCCGGCCCGACAATCCGTTGATGCCCAACTACAAATACGTGCCGGTCGCCTATCACAGCCGGCCGTCGTCGGTGTGCGTCAGCGGCACTCCCGTGCTGCGGCCCTACGGCCAGAGCAAAAACGCCGACGAAAGCGCGCCGGTCTATAGGCCCTCCCGCAATCTCGACTACGAGCTCGAGCTCGGCTTTTACGTCGGAGTTCCCTCACAGCTCGGCGTGCCGGTTCCGGTTGCGCGCGCCGGCGGTCATGTGTTTGGGTTTTGTTTGCTCAACGACTGGTCGGCGCGCGACATCCAGGCTTGGGAGGCGCAGCCGCTCGGTCCGTTCCTGGCGAAGAACTTCGCCACCACGGTCTCGCCCTGGGTGGTGACCGCGGAGGCGCTCGCGCCGTTCCGCACCGCGGCGTTTGCCCGGCCGGCCGGTGACCCGGCGCCGCTGCCGCACCTGGATGATCCGGTAGATCGCCAGGAGGGCGGCCTCGACATCACTCTGGAGGTCTATTTGCTCACCCAGGCGATGCGCGAGCAGAAGCTTACGGCGCATCGGCTGAGCAGAGGCAGCTTCGCTCACCTGTACTGGACAGTGGCGCAGATGCTGGCGCACCACACGAGTGGCGGCTGCAATCTCACGGTCGGCGACCTGATGGGCTCCGGCACCGCGTCGGGACCGGAGCGCGAGAGCTGGGGTTGTCTGCTCGAGTTGACCTCGCGTGGGCGCGAGCCGCTCGAACTGCCGAGCGGCGAGAAGCGCGCATTTCTGGAAGACGGCGACGAGATCATCTTCCGCGGCCATTGCACGCGCGAAGGCTTTGTGCGCATCGGCTTCGGCGAGTGCCGCGCCGTTATTCAGGCAGCCACACTCAAGTAGCGCACCTTCCCGCGTCTTGCGGAAATTCCCTGGGCGGAGAAAGATGGCGCCAACGATCAGGAGGAGGCGCCATGTCCGTCGTAAGTGAAGCGCGCGGTAGCGCCGCGTCCGCACCGGTCACACCCGAGCAACTCGGCCATGATGAGCTCGTCGCCCGCGCGGCAGCGCTCGCTCCGCAATTGCGTGAGCGCGTGGCCGAAGCCGAGCAGATCCGCAAGGTCCCGCCAGCCAATATCGAGGCGGTACGCAAGGCCGGCCTGTTTCGGGTGCTGCAGGCACGCCGTTACGGTGGCCATCAGCAATCGCTGCGCACCCATATCGATACCATTGCGGCGGTCGGGCAGGGCTGCGGCTCGACCGCCTGGTGCATGGGCGTCATCCACGCGCATAGCTGGCTGATGGCGCATTTTCCGCAGGCCGCGCAGGACGAGACCTACGGTACCAATCCGGACGCGATCATCTCGGCGGTGATCGCGCCGCGCGGCCAGACCAAGCCCGCCAAGGGCGGCTATGTGCTCAATGGTGTGTGGCCGTTCGGGTCGGGGAGCCAGCATGCGGATTGGCTGTTTCTCGGGGCCGCCATGCTCAACGAGGCGGGCGAGGTGGTGGACGAAGGCGATTTGCTGGTGCCAAGCCGCGACGTCACCATCAAGGATGATTGGAACGTCACCGGCCTGCGCGGCACGGGAAGCTGCACGATCCTCGCCAAAGATGTGTTCGTACCGGAGCATCGCTACGTGTCGCTGCGCGGCCTGATCGCCGGCAAGACTCCGGGGGCCGATCTGCACGAGGGCTGGCTCTACAAATCGGCCGGTGTGCCGGTGCTCACGCTCGCGCTCGCCCCGTGCTCGCTCGGGATTGCGCGCGCCGCACTGGATGCGTTCAAACAACGCCTGCCTGGGCGCGAGGTCGCCTACACGGAGCATGAAAAACAGATCGATATGCCCGTAACGCATGTGCAGGCAGCCGAGGCGGCGACCAAGATCGACGTTGCCGAGGCGCTGCTCTATCGCTGCGCCGACGAGATCGAAGCCGCCGCGCGGCGCGGCGAGATGATGGAGTTTACCAAGCGTGCGCGCGTGCGCGCCGATTGCGCCTGGGCTGTACGCCAATGTTTGGAAGCGGTGGAGATTATGTATCTCGCGAGCGGCGGGTCGGGTATAGCGGACGCAAGTGCGCTCGGGCGCGCCTGGCGCGACTTGCATGCAGTCAATATGCACGGCCTGCTCAACCTGCAGACCAACATGGAGCTTTACGGCCGCGTCGTGCTCGGACTCAAGCCCAATACGCCGCTGATCTGAGCACTCACGCGGTACTGTTAATTCTCTGGCCCAGCGTATTTGCCCGCGGTTGCCGGGAACATTGACTTCACGATCTTGAATTTGGAAATGTCCACCGTCGCATCCATGTGCAGGAACACGGCGGCGTCCCGCAGCACCTTCTCGACCCCGAAGTCGAGCATTATGCCGTTGCCGCCATGCAGCTCGACCGCGTGCTGCGCGACCTTCATGATCTCTTCGGACGCGAACAGCTTGGCCATGTTGCATAGCGTATCGGCGTCGGGCGCATTGTCGTCGACCGCCTGCGCGGCGCGCTCGGTGAGGGCGCGCACCGCCTCGATGCGGGTCGCCATGTCGGCGAGGCGCAGCGCCACCGCCTGGTGTTTGATCAAGATGCGCCCGCCCTGCACGTAATTCTGCACGTAGTCGGCAGCGAGCTCGAAGGCGCGCACGCCGACACCAAGGTTCTTCGACGCCTGGATGATCTTGCCCGGACGGAAATAGACACCGGCCTTGCCGAGCGCATCATTTTCGACCAGCAGATGGTCGTCCGGAATGAACATATCCTCGAACACCATCTCGCCGTTGTTCATGAAGCGGCAGCCGAGCGTCTCATTGCAGCGCGCGACCGTGAAGCCTTTGGTTTCGCGCGGCACCAGGAAGGACGAGGTGCCCTGCATCATCCCGACCTTCGGGTTGGTGTTTGCATAGACCACGTAGAGCCCGGCGTCGTAGCCGTTGGAGATGAATTGCTTGCGGCCGTTGATGACCCAGCCTCCCGTGGTCTTGACCGCCCGCGTGTGCATCGATGCTTCCGGCATGTTGTAGGGGAGCCAGCGGTCGGAAGCGCCGCGCGGCTCGGTCAGGCAATGTGCAAGCAGGAACTGCGGATCCTCAAGCAGGCGCTTGAACCATTTCTCCTGCAGATGCCGCGGCGCGAGGTTGCGCAGCAGGACCGACACTTTCCAGTTTTGCACCAGCTTGTCGGCGAGGCCGGAATCGCCCCGCGCGATCTCCTCCGAGATCAGCGCGAAGGTCCGGATCTCGGTCTTGGGATCGAGTTCGATTCCGCCGAACTCCTCTGGTACGCCGAGCGTACGGATGCCGATCTGTTCGGCACCTTCGAGGATCTCCTTGGGCAGCCGGTTCTCCGGCGCCATGTCCCACTCGCGCTGCCAATTTGTGCGGATGAACGGTGTGATGACGTCGTCGACGAAGGCGCGGCAAGACTCGCGCATCAGGCGCTGTTCTTCAGACAGACCGCGCGCGACCGTGATGTCGAGCATGGTGTTTCCTCCCGGCGAGTATTGCGCTTGCGGAATGTCGGCCGTTCGAAGCGCGTCGACCTTATCGCGATTTCCGACTTTACCACGTGGCGGTGCTTTAGGATCATGCCGCAATCAAGTGCGCCCGTCGCAAGTAACGGCGCAACGAACATTGGGAGGAACCAATGCAGGTTGGGTTCCTGGGTACGGGCCGAATGGGCAAGGCCATGGCCGCCAACCTTCTCAAGGCAGGCCACCGCGTGCGCGCCTGGGACAAGTCACCGGCTCCGTTGGGTGAGCTGAAAGCCGCGGGCGCCGAGATCGCCGCTGGTCCGGCGGAGACAGTCTCCGGTGACGCGCTGATCTCCATGTTGCCGAACGACCAGGCGCTACATGAGGTGTTCATCGCCGGCGACCTGCTCAGGCACGCCAACCCGGCGATGGTCTCTGTCAACATGGGAACGGTGTCGCTCGATTGCGTTGACGAGCTTGTAGCCGCGCACGCGGCGCGCAATATTCCGTATGTCGCGGCGACGGTTTTCGGCCGGCCCGACGTCGCGGCGGCAGCCAAGCTCAGCATCATGGCGGCGGGGGACGCCGCAGCGATCGACCGGGTGCAGCCGTTGCTCGATGCCATGGGCCAGCGCACGTCCCGGGTCGGTCCCGAGCCGCGCCACGCCAATATCGCCAAGATTGCCGGAAATCTGATGGTGGCCTGCGCCATTGAGGCAATCGCCGAGGCAGCCGCTCTGCTACGCAAATATGAAATGTCGGCGCCCGACGTGCTCGACGTGATCATCACGTCGCTCTTCAACGTGCCGGTCTACCGGGGTTACGGTCACGCCATCGCGCAGCAGCAATATTTTCCGCCCGGCTTCGATCTCGTGCTCGGCATGAAGGACGTCGGACTTGCGCTCAAAGCCGGCGAGCGGGCCAACGTGCCGTTGCCGTTTGCGAGCGTGCTGCGCGACGCGTTCCTGGACGCAATGGCGAACGGCGATGCCGACAAGGATTGGGCGGCCATTGCGCGCGTCGCGGCCCGCAAAGCCGGCCTGCATGACGACAACTAGCAGAATGGATGCGAGCAAGCATCGAGCCCAAGGAGCCAAACCGATGTTGACCAGGACAGTTTCGCGACGCTTGCGTATAGCGGCTGCTGTGGCGCTGCTGGCCAGCCTGATTTTCGTGCCGATTGCAGCGCGCGCGACAGATCCGATCAAGATCGGATTTTCCATGCCGCTGACCGGTGGTCTGGCCTCAAATGGAAAGGCGATCCTCGCGGCCTATCAGATGTGGGAGGAGGACATCAACGCCAAGGGTGGTCTGCTCGGCCGGCCCGTCAAGCTCGTCTACTACGACGACCAGAGCAATCCGTCCGTGGTGCCCGCGATCTATGCAAAACTGTTTGATATCGACAAGGTCGACCTCGTCTTCACCAGCTACGGCACGAACCTGTCGGTGCCATCGATGCCGGTGGTCATCCCCCACAACTACGTCCTGCTCGGCTTGTTCGCGCTCGCCGTCAACAGCGAGTTTAATTACCCGTACTATTTCTCGATGTTCCCGGCAGGGCCAGACGCGGTGCGCGAGTTCTCGCGCGGCTATTTCGAGATTGCCAAGGACCAGAAGCTGCAGACCGTCGCGATCGCGGGCGCCGATTCCGATTTCGCCAAGAAGGCGGCTGACGGCGCGCGCGAGAACGCGACCAAGGCCGGCTTCAAGATCGTCTACGATCGCAGCTATCCGCCCAACACGGTGGATTTTACAGCGATCCTCCACGGCATCCAGGCCAGCAATCCGGACTTTGTCTATGTGGCGTCGTATCCGACGGAAAGCGTCGGCATTGTGCGCGCCGCCAACGAGATCGGGCTGAAGACGAAGCTGTTCGGCGGCGGCATGGTGGGATTGCAGTACGCGGCCCTCAAGACTCAGCTTGGCGAGTTGCTGAACAAGATTGTCGACTATGACTTCTACGTCCCGGAGCCGACGGTGCCGTTCAAGGGCATCGATAGCTTCCTCGCTCGCTATCAGGCCAAGGCTCCTTCGATCGGCGCCGACCTGCTGGGCTATTTCATTCCACCGTTCGCCTATGCGAACGGACAGGTTATGGAACAGGCGGTCACCGCGGTGGGCAATCTCGACCAGCGCAAGCTCGGGGATTACATCAAATCGCACGCCTTTGACACGATCGTCGGCAAAGTCGAATACGCGCCGAATGGCGAATGGAAGAATCCGCGCGTGCTGTGGGTGCAGTACCAGAACGTCAAGGGTAACGACCTCGATCAGTTCAAGCGTGCCGGGACGCAAGCGATCATCTACCCGAAGGAGCTCGCCTCGGGAAACCTGCAATTTCCTTATTCGGAGGGACGCTGACCGGGAGGGGCGCTACCGGGTCAAATAGCGCCGCACCGAGAACAGGTGCAGATTGAACTTGTGCGCCACCAGGCCCCAGATGCCTTCGCGCGCACGCAGCATGATCGCGACCGCAACGACACCGAGCAGGATCAGGTACCAGGTCCCGTAGTCCGCGAGGAATTCGCGCAGCACGAAATAGATCAGCATGCCGATGATCGGGCCTTCCAGCGTACCGATGCCGCCGATCACCACCATGAAGATCACGACCACCGTCCAATCATTGATGCTGAACCCGGCCTCCGGGGAGAGGCGCAGTTTCTGCAGGAAGATGAATGCGCCGAGGATGCCTGTGCAGGCCGCGGTCACCACATAAATCATCAGCTTGGTGCGGTAGGTATCGACCCCGAGGCTCTCCGACGCGCGTTCGGAATCGCGGATGGCGGTGAGCGCAAGCCCATGTTTCGAGCGCAGCAGCAGGTAAACGATAGTGCTCACCACGATCGCGATGGCGAGCGAGATCCAATAAACGATCATCTCGCGCCCGGCGCGGTCGGGCGCGATCTGCCGCACGACCGCCGGTGTCAGGGTCATACCCGATCCGGCGCCCAGCGGCGTGATCAAACTGACGGCGAGCTGCAGCGTCTCCGCCAGCACCCAGGTGCCGACCGCGAAATAGGCGCCGCGTAGCCGGAAGATCAGCAGTGCCATGGGGATGGACATCAGCGCACAAATCGGCGCCGCGAGCGCGAGCGCGAGCAACGGATGTAGGTCAAGTTCACTCGACAGATAGAAAAGCGTGTAAGCGCCGATGCCGACAAACGCCTGCTGCCCGACCGAGACGAGCCCCGCATATCCGGCGAGCAGGTTCCAGAGCTGCGCCAGGGCGAGATAGTAGGCCATCTCCGAGATGAGCCGCATGTTTCCGGAGCCGCCCCAGTAAGGCAGGCTCGCCAGCACCAGCATGCCGAGGATCAGCACGGCCGCAAAGGCTCGACTCTCCCGCGTTGCCCGTTCGACCCGGAAGGCCCCCATGCGAGCTAATCCCTCGTGCGCGGAAAGAACCCGCTCGGGCGCACGAGCAGGATGATCAGGAAGGCGATGTGGCCGGCGAGGATCTGCCAAGTCGGCGACAGCGCCGCCCCGATCGCCTGGGCGATGCCCAGCACCATGCCGCCGAGCAGCGTGCCCCACAGGCTGCCGAGCCCGCCGATGATCACCGCTTCGAACGCGAAGATCAGTCGGATCGGCCCCGCGGCCGGGTCGAAGTTGGTGCGGATCGCCATCAGGATGCCGGCGAGCGCGGTGAACACCATGGCGATGCCAAGCCCGAGCGCGTAGAGATGCCGGTTGTCGATGCCCATCAGCTCGGCGGTCTCGGCATCATCGGAGGTCGCTCGAAACGCGCGCCCGAGCGCCGTGCGATAGAACAAGAGCTGCAAGCCGGCGATGCAGACCACAGCCGTTGCGAACACGATCAGCGGATAGACGCCGACGGCGAGCCCGCCGATTTCGAAGCTGCTGGTTTCGATTGCACCGGCCTGGAGCCGTCGATTGTCGGCCCCGAAGCCTTGCAACAGCACGTTTTCGATGATGACCGAGATGCCGAATGTCACCAGTAGGGGCGGGAGCAGGCCGCCGGTGAGCGTCTGGTTCAACAGCGCGCGCTGCAACACATAGCCGAGGACGAACATCACCGGGACGACAACAATCAACGTCGCGACCGGGTGCACGCCTGTCGCGTTGATGACCATCAGGCCAATATAGGCGGACAGCACGATCAGATCGCCGTGCGCGATGTTGACGAGGCGCATGATCCCGAACGAGAGCGAGAGCCCGATCGCGAACAGGGCATAGAGCCCGCCGAGCAACCCACCTTGCACTACGATCTGTACCCAGTTCATCGCGCGGCCCTACACCCCGAAATACGCGCTGGTGATGGCGCCGCGGTCGAAACCCTGGCACGGGGCCGACAGCGCCACGCGACCCTCGAGAAAGCAGTAGAACCGGGCCGAGGCGTCGAGCGCGCGATTGATGTCCTGCTCGACGATGATCAGCGTCGTGCCCTCGCGGGTGATGGCCGGCAGCCGCGCGTAGATGTCGCGGATGACGACCGGCGCCAGACCGAGCGAGAGCTCGTCGCAGAGCAGGAGCCGCGGGTTCGACATCAGCGCGCGGCCGATCGCTGCCATTTGCTGCTGGCCGCCGGACAGAAGCGTGGCGGGCCGCCTGTGATGATCGGCCAGCATCGGGAACAGCTCGTAGACACGTTCCAACGTCCAGGTGCCGGCGCGCCCGCTATGGGCGCCGAGCTTGAGGTTCTCCTCGACCGTAAGGCTCGGGAACAGGCGTCGGCC
>Ga0306920_100009970_pt1 | contig 12707 bp, 11 predicted proteins | sample flu12Cox44000170_FD_204666 | JGI IMG/M metagenome (GOLD analysis project Ga0306920, IMG submission 204666) | Lab enrichment of tropical soil microbial communities from Luquillo Experimental Forest, Puerto Rico - flux4day.12C.oxic.44.000.170 (v2)... | ecosystem: Environmental > Terrestrial >...
GGATCAAGACGCCCGACACTAGTCGTCGGCTAGCAGGACGGTGATGTCGGGACGCATCGCACTCCGTTCCTCCGCAAACTTCCATCAGTCTGCGCGCGCTCATCAATCCGTGATTCTGGACCGAGGCCCAGTTACTAGTGCAGCAACCTCAAAGTTCTGATACAAGGGCCGCGGAGGCTGGAATGGGTGGTGGTGGCATTTCGGCTGAGTCGGCGAGAACGAGAAACGCTCGAGCAAGTTGCGCGGCACCAACGCGGCGAGGCTCGCAGGTACCGGCGAGCGCGTATGGTGCTTTTGGCAGCCTCGGGTGAGTCGATTTCCTCGATAGCGCGTCGCATGGGCACGTGGCGGCTGCGCGTAAGTCAATGGCTGCGCCGCTTCAAAAAGAGGCGACTTTCTGGACTCCAGGACCGTCCGCGTTCCGGGCGACCAATCGAGATCACAGCGCTGGAATGCCATCAGGTCATCGCTGCGGCATGTAAGTCACCGAAGGATTTTGGTATCGCTCGCAATACCTGGACTCACGAGAGTTTGCGCAGTGCGCTCGTGGCGCAGGGACTTGTTCGCCGAATCAGCACCAGCGAAGTTGGACGCATTCTCGACGAGGCCAACCTTAAGCCCTATCGCATCAAGAGCTGGTGTCACAGCACCGATCCTGAATTTCAAGTGAAGATGCGTTCGATCGTCGGTCTGTACGTGCGCCGACCACCGCGCGAGCCGGTGCTGTCGATCGACGAGAAGACCGGCATGCAGGCGATTTCCAGAAGCCGCGAGCTCAAGCCTGCAGTGCCAGGACGCGCCGGCCGCTTCGAATTCGACTATCGGCGCAATGGAACGCGCAGCCTTTTCGCCTGCTTTAACATTGGAAGCGGTCAGGTGCTGGGTCGCGTGACAGTCTCGCACAGACGCCCTGACTTCTTCTCGTTTATGGATCTGGTGGCCCAGCGGTACCGCCAACCACGAGTCCACGTGATCCTGGATAACCTTGCTACTCACAAGGACACGCCCGTCGCGGCCTTCGTCAGCAACTGGAATCGTCGCCATGGCAATCGATTCGTCTTTCACTACACTCCTACCCACGGCTCGTGGCTCAATCAGGTCGAGCTGTGGTTCGCAATCGTTACTCGTCGAGTGCTCCGCCATGGAAACTTCGGTTCGGTTGAGGAGTTGGTAGAGGCGCTCGAAAGCTTCATCGCACGGTGGAACGACACCGAGGCTCATCCTTTCCGCTGGACCTATCGGGGGCTGCCCTTGGTAAGCTGAATCCATGAATGACGCGATGCGTGCTGCTCAGGCCAGGCTAGCCAAACTTCTTGAGGCCGATGAACTCACCGCCGGCATGTACGTTCGCGTACACGGTGAGCATCTGATTGCTGGTCGAATCGAACAGTCCGGGCCGGATCAAGCGCGCGAGAATTCTGACCGCGTTCGATTTACCCGGTTGGGCGCTAACTCTTTCGGCCTCAGTGTGCGGCGCCACACAGGTCGCTGGGAGAAGACTCCGTTTCGCGGAACACTCGAAGAGACCGTAAGTACTGTCTGCGCCGTAATGCAGCATCTCGTGGCGACCTAAGATACATGTATCGAAACTTTCAGGTTGTCGCACTAGCATCTACCAGATGGTACGCGGTCAGGATCGGCTGTCGCATAAATGGCTGATGTGATGTTGGCCGCCGTGGGCCGCCATCGCCGATCACTCGCTATCAGATCTTTCTCCAGTCGATGCTCTGCTCGTATGCGTACCCGAGCCGCAGCAGGGTCGCATCGTCGAAATGACGCCCGATCAGCATTAGGCTGATCGGCAGGCCGTCGGACATGCCGCATGGAAGACTGAGTCCGGGATGTCCAGTGACGTCGAAGGGCGCGGTATTCGTCAGCATCGCATACGGGGAGCGCTCCTCGCGGCGATGCGACTTCATCGGCGTCGAGGGCATCACCAGCGCATCGAACCTTTCCAGCATGGCATCGTACTTCGCGCGCAGCCCGCTGCGCAGATTTTGCGCCTTCGCGTAGAGCCGGCCGTGATAGCGTTCATGCAGATATTCGCCGGCACTGAGCACCAACTTCACAGTAATCGCCTGGGTCACCGGCTGCTTGAGGCGTGCAACGCCGAAGAAGTCAGCAAGGGCGGCGTCATAGCGTCTCGCATGACGCCGGCCCTGGAGGTTGCCGCGCGCGAGCGTCGCCATCCCCTCCAGAGCGATAGGCCAGAGAAATTGCCATGCCTCGCGATGCTCGGGAAGCGAGACCTCCTCGACCTTGGCGCCGAGCCGTTGCAGTTGGCTCGCGGCCTTGCGCACGGCGGCGTTCACATCTTCCTGGGCGCCCAGATGGGTGAATCCTTCTCGCAAAATGCCGAGCCGCAGACCGTTCACATCCTTGCCAAGCGTCTCGCAATACGGCTGGGCCTGCACTTCCTGTTGGCGATAGTCGGCAGGGTCTTTTCCCGCGATGACTTCGAGCGCGAGCGCCACGTCGCTCACGTTACGCGCCATCGGTCCGACGTGGTCGAGCGACGGGTCGATGCTCATAACGCCAGTGTAGGGCACCAGTCCGTAAGTGGGTTTGATGCCGACCACGCCCGACCACGACGACGGCATGCGAATCGAGCCGCCCTGGTCGGTGCCGATGGTGATGTCGATCCAGTCGTAGTAGAGCGCCGCGCCCGATCCGCACGAGGATCCGCCCACGCAATACTCGGGGCGATGCGGGTTGAGCGTCGGGCCATGCGCGCTGGTGGTGCCGTCACCGGATAGCCCGAAGTCATCCATCACCAGCGTCGCGACGATCTCTGCGCCCTCATCGAGCATGCGGCTGACGATGGTGGCGTCGTCGTCGGGAACGAAACCCTCGAGGATGTGCGAGCCGCCGCAGATCGGAATTCCGGCCACCGACACGCTGTCCTTTACCCCGATGCGCTTGCCCTTGAGCTTGCCCGATGGCGCGCCCGTGACGCGGATTTTGCGCACCACCGCATTAAGAGGATCCTCCTCGCGCGTCGGCCGGTGGCCCGCGTCCCGATCTCGATAGCGCCGGACCGAAGGACTCGGCTCGATAGGTGTTTGGTCGATGCGATCGAGAAATCCGATTATCGGCGCCAGCATTGCACCAATCGCGTCGGCCTCTGAGTCGCTCAGCTCGAAATGATTCTCGTTAGCGATGCGCCTCAGGTCTTCTTTCTTGGGCGGCTCGATTGCCATGGCCATCACCTCCGAAATATTGCGCCACTCTCGTGACCGAAAGGTACATTACGTTAACCGGGATTTCCATTTTCAATCTGGTGCACAGTCGTTCCGCCTCAGAGGTGTTTGCAACGGCTCTGCGGTTCGTTCGACGTCGGCAATCGGCGGAGGAATTCACCACGGCGGAATTTTGGACGGGAACTCTCAATTATCGCCGGCGCAGGTTCGGGCGTGCCGCGTTGAAGATCTTCCCGCCGCATCAGGGCGCGGCGTTCAGCCGGCTACTAACCAGGCCTGATTTGACAAGCTCCTTTGAACGGACGACCATCCGGGTAGCCGGAGGCCAGTGACTGCCTCCGGCCACCCGGTGGGGGAGTCGCAAGGCTTCTCCTATCCCGATAATCGCGCCGGCAAACGGCGCGTTCGAGATTGGGAAAGGCGGTAAGAAGGACAGATCGGGCGCACCGGCTTCTGCTTCGGCATTGGATTATGTCAACTTGGGGGAATCACCTGAGCGCACGCTGAAACGTCCCAGAACGGGAGTGCCGTCATGTCCTGTCGAAGGAACTCCGTCTACAGTTCAAGTAATACTTAGATTAATCGCCGGCACAAGCCGCGCTCACGCGTATGACAACCCATAGGGCAGGGCGCTCGTTTTCACGCATCGCCCTCGTTCTTTGGATTGTGGCGCAACTGGTCGTCACATTGAAAACGCAATAAGCAACGCGCGTCGGTATGCAAGTTGACCGTAAGAGGAAAGGAGTTTCCGATGGATTTAGGAAAAATTGGCATTTGGGCGATGCTAGAAGCGATGACCGTGCGTGAAACCCTCGATTTCGCGCAAACGATCGAGAAGCATGGCTATCAAGCTCTCTGGATACCTGAGGGTCCCGGCCGCGATCCTTTTGCTCATTCGGCCTATCTGCTTAGCCATACCGAGAGCCTCGCGATTGCTACCGGAATTGCCAATATTTGGGCGCGCGATGCAGTGGCAATGGCTTCGGCGTCGAGAACTGTTGCTGAGATTTCTGACGGACGTTTCATATTGGGAATGGGCGTGGGCCATAAACCAGTGGTCGCCAACCGTGGTCATACTTATGACAAGCCGTATAGCTATATGAAACAGTACCTTCCGCAATTAAAGGAAGCGCTGTCTATGCGACCAAGCCAGGCACAACAGCAGATTCCGCTCCTGATCGCAGCACTTCATCCAAAAATGCTCGAGCTTGCGGCGACTCAGACCGATGGCACGCACCCCTATTTTGTGCCGCCCGAACACACAGCTAAGGTTCGGGCGCAAATCGGTCCGGCCCCTTGGATCTGTGTCGAACAGGCCGTGATCTTGGAAGCAGACGCGATCCGGGCTCGCGCGGCGGCGCGCCAACACATGAGCTTCTATGTGACGCACTTGCCGAATTACAGGAACAATCTGAAAGCGCTCGGATGGCAGGATGGGGATTTCGATAACGGATGTAGCGATCGTTTAGTCGATGCGATTGTCGCATGGGGCACTGAGGATAGGATTCGCGATCGCATCCAAGCACATTTTACAGCCGGAGCCCACGCACGTCTGTATTCAACCGCTTCGTGCAGACACGAACCGCTTTCCGATCTTCGCGCAGTACAGGCGCTCGCTCCTGCATAAGTCGGCCGGGGGCAGGCAACTCGCGCCTAGGACGTGCTCGCCCCATTCCGTGTCGATTAGGGGCGTCACGCCGGCGACGACTATTTGGTCGAGCTGATGGAACGCCTAAACTCGGTCAGCCGGGAGTTCGCGTATTGGTGGCCGCGTCATGACATAGTGCCGCTGATTGAGAGTCCCTCGCAGTACCGTCATCCGGTAGTGGCGCGCATCGGCGCAGAGCGCATGACGGATTTCGCTGGCCTCTGGGCAGCCATGGCAACAGAGAGAGGATACTGATGAGCCGACGCCATGAGATTCAATTTACCCCGGACGAGCAGGCGGCGTTTCTCAGCCAACCGCACAAGGCCGCGCTCGCCACGATTGATAAGGAAGGCTTCCCGCACGTTGTGGCGATGGGCTACCAATACAAAGATGGCGTCATCTACATGACCTCCTACGGCAAAGCGCAGAAGGTCGTCAACGTTCGGCGCAATCCGAAGGTCAGCGTGATGGTCGAGGTGGGTGAACGCTACGCCGACTTCCGCGGGATCATGATTCGTGGGTATTGCGAAATAATCGAAGACCCGCAAGTCGTGAAAGAAACCATGCGTCTGGCAGGTGAATCGGCCACAGCAGCCGCAGTTCCTCCTGGGGCCGCAGCGAGCGTTCCAAAACGAGTCGTGCTCAAAATTACGCCGTACAAGATTTCCAGTTGGGATCACACCAAGCTTGGCGGCAAATACTGACGGTTTGCATATGACTCCGCAAAGGAGAACTCATCGAGAGGTGAAGCGGTGGCGGTCAAGGCCTGGCGCCGTTACCGCGCTCGGAGTTCGAAGAACTCTGCCGCGATTGTGTACTTGTCGAGTTCTTTACATTCTCGAAAGTGATAAGTGAATTCCCGCTATGGCTGATACCATCTGATCCGTTCTACACCGACCATGAGGCCGGCTTCTGCGCCCCGCGGCCATACCCGCTCGACCCGAAAGACCAGCCGATCCTGTTGGCTGCGATTCATATCAGACCGGCTATCTGCTGACTGGTGACGCCAGACACTTCGTACATCTCTACGGAAAAGCGGATCGAGAGTGTCCTGGTGTTGCGGGCCTACGCAGTATTTTCGAGCTCCGGCGCCGCCGCTGAAACGGCCGTTTCACCTCACTCTTTCGGGTTGGTTTTATAGGCGACACTGTTTACGACAACGAACAGAAACCGGAGCGGTAATGTCATCATAGCGGGTTGCCGCCCCGAAAATCCGCTCTTGGTCTCTATAGCCGCGGAGCGGCTTTCCGGCCCGCGAAAGCTGGGGCGCGGTATCTGTTTGAGAAATTAACAGAACGGCTGTTCGTGTCCGATCAGTCGCGGAGGAGTAGGGCTCGCTTTGCCCAAATCGCTCATTCTGGGCAAAGTAGCCCGCTGACCCACGGCCAGAAGGCTTCAAAGCACCGAATACAGCTCATGAATCGATCGCGCCAATCCTGCGACGGCGCCCGCCGGCTGGTACCGAGGGAGCCATCTGACCGAGGAACTCGTCCACCTCCTCGTCCGTGATTGTCGGCCACTGACGATCGGCGCCCTCTGCAATGAGGCTGTTTGCATTCACAAGGATTACGCCCGGACGAACAACTTGATCGATCTGTTCAGACAGCTGCGGACCGGTGCCGCGTCAAGCGCTGGCAGGACGGCACGATGACGCAGCGATGTATTGCGCTGCTTGTGATTTCGATACTGTGAAACGGCCCCTTTCGATAGCGTAAATTGGCCCCACCTCGCTAGCCAGGCATCCTGCCCAAGAGGCGGGAGGCTCGGGATGGAGAGGAAAGCGAAGGTGGAGCTATTCGAGCAAATTCGCAGGGAATACGAGTTCGGTGTCGGGACGATTAGAGGAGTGGCGCACAAGCTGAAGGTGCATCGGCGGATGGTGCGCCAAGCTTTGGCGAGCGCCGAACCGCCGGAGCGCAAGCAGGTCGAGCGGGAACGGCCGGTGATTGGACCGTTGCGCCTCTATATCGACGCTATCCTGGAGGCTGACCGCAACGCGCCGCGTAAGCAGCGCCATACCGCGCATCGTATCTATGAACGGATCAGAACCGAGCTGCCTGACTACCAGGTCGCCGAGGTGACGGTGAGGTCTTATGTGCGGGAGCGCAAACGGGAGTTGGGTTGGTCAACGCGTGCGATCTGCGTACCGCAAAGTTACGCGCCGGGCCAGGAAGGCCAGGTCGATTGGTATGAGGCCTGGGCGGAACTAAATGGCGCACAGGTGAAGCTGCAGGTGTTCTCGCTTCGCAGCATGATGAGCGGCGCGGCCTTCCATCGTGCCTATCCCCGCGCAACGCAACAGGCGTTTTTCGAAGCCCACGAGCATGCGTTTCATTATTTTGGCGGAGTATTTCGGCTCCTCAGATATGACAACCTGAAGAGCGCAGTTAAGAAGATCCTGCGCGGCCAGCAACGCGAACAGGCCACGCGCTTCATCGCTTCCGCTCGCACTGGCGGTTCGAGAGCGACTTTTGTACGCCGGCTGAACCGCACGAGAAAGGCGGGATCGAGGGCGAGGCCGGCTACTTCCGGCGCAATCACTGGGTGCCGGTTCCGCGAGCGCGGGACCTTGACGAGCTCAACGCGCAGCTGTTGGCCGCCTGCAGAGATGACGAGCGGCGCCAGATCGCCGGCCATCCCCAGACCGTGGGCGCAGCGACGGATCGCAGAGCGGGCGCAGCTCCTGCCGCTCGCAGAGCAAGACTTCGAGCTGGCAGAGATTTCGTTTCCGCGTGTGGACGGGCTCGGCTGCGTGCGGGTTAAGACCAATCTCTATTCGGCGCCGGCGCCGCCCGGCAGGACGGTGGAGGTGCGGCTCTATCCGAGTTACGTCGAAGTGCGCGAAGAGGGCCGCCTAATCGCGCGTCATGAACGGTGCTACGAACGCCATCAACAGGTGCTCGATCTCGAACATTATCTCGACGTGCTGGAACGTAAGCCTGGTGCACTGATCGGCTCGCGACCGCTGGCCGCATGGCGCGAACGGGGACTGTGGCCGCAGAGTTATGATCGGCTACTCGCAGAGTTGATTGATCGACATGGCAAGCCGAGCGGCACGCGCCAGATGATCCAGGTGCTAAGCCTGATCAAACCATATGGGCACGGGCGGGTGCGTGCGGCGATAGAGGCGGCTATCGGACTGGGTTGTGCCGATGCCGCAGCGGTACGGCATCTGGTGGAAGCTGCCGACCTGACTCATGCGCGTGACGCGATCATAGAGCTGGATAAACTGTCACGCTTTGAACGACCGCTGCCGGTAATGACGGATTACGATGGGCTGCTCAGTGACGAGGTGACGCCGTGAACGCGGAGAGCGGCGCCCTCGAAGCGGCTACCGTCCGCCAGCAATGCAAGCTGTTGCGGATGCCTACCATCGGGGCACAGTGCACTCAACTGGCCGAACAGGCGGTGCGCGAACGGCGCACCCATCTCGGCTATCTTGAAGCGCTATTGCAAGCCGAACTCGAGGAACGCGAACAGCGGCTGATCGAGCGACGCATTCGCGAAGCCCGTCTGCCTCGCATGAAGACCTTGGAGGAGTTCGACTTCGACCGCAATCCCAAGGTCTCGGCCCAACAGATTCACGAACTGGCTAAAGGCGATTACATCGCGAAAGCGGAGCCCATCATTTTTATAGGCGATTCCGGCACCGGCAAGACCCATCTGCTTAGTGGCCTGGCGGTGGCCGCCTGCCGGCAAAAGCGGCGAGTGCGCTTCGCCAGCGCCGCCGCATTGATCAATGAAATGGTCGAAGCCAAGCATCAGCTGCAGCTGGGCCGCGCTCTGGCGCGCTGGGCCCGTTATGACCTTATCGCACTCGATGAAGTGGGCTATGTGCCGCTGGCCGAGGTAGGCGCCGAGTTCCTGTTCCAGGTGATTGCCGAACGGGCAGAGAAGGCCGCCGTCATTGTCACTACCAATCTGCCGTTTTCGGAATGGACCACGGTGATTCCAAATGCCCGGCTATGCAAGGCGCTGATCGACCGTATCACTGACCGCGCCAACATCATCGAGACCGGAACCGAGTCCTACCGCTTCCGCCGCACTCTGGAGAAACGCAAAGGCAAAGCACCTGATACGAAGGATTGACGAAGGCCGCCGAAAAGCGGCGGGAAAAATAACCATCTATATAAATGAGGCACTCAGACTGAAGGGATCAAACACGTAGGGTGGGGCCAAATTCGAATATCAAAAGGGGCCACGCCGCATTGTCAAAATCAGCTTGGACCCCATCAGGACCCCCGCCCCCTATGGAGAGTCCTTACAGCCGGAAAGGGGTCCCATGAAGAACGCTGTAGTGTGAGCCGCGTCCTCTTGAATCCCGGATTCTGCGCAACTGAGGTCCTATTGTTCGAACAGTCGTTTTGAAAACGCGTCACCGACGGCCGGTGTTTAAGCCCAGCCTTTTCCTGGAAAGCTTACCCGGACTGCATGTGTGGCCTAAGGGGTCTCCAGCCGGATACGCGAGTCTCACGCGCGATTGCCCAAAACAGTTAGCGACGCAACGTGCCAGACATGGCAATGAGCCGCGTGTTGACCGATGACGTGGTGCATTGCCCAGGTCGCTCCGATCGGGCGGTGCGGCCTGATTTACCATGCGACCGAGCCTTTAGAGGGGTCACTGGTCGAACTCCAAGTATGCCCACAATCCCAGGCTGCTCTCCCTATCCCCCGTCGCGAGGTCAACGGTGCTCTGATTTAGAAAGCCCGGCCTTCCAGGAGCATCGAACGTTCGCTGACGACTCATTCAGCCGAAAAATCACTACTCTCGACGAACAGCATTCACCGACTCAGGATTGGTCTGCCGCTTCGAGGTCAGCTGACATGGCCGGCCGGCTCGAAATTCTCTTCCTCTTGTCAATGCTACTCTGCGCAAATTGCGGCTGTGCCACGGCCATTTACCCGGAGAGTCCGCCGCCTGAATTGCGGGAAGGGTCATCCGAGTCATCCGATTCTTCGTCCATATATGATCTGATCGGTGTCTGGAAGGGTGGCTCGCTTTGCCGCTGGAGTCGAATCGGCACCAGCTGCCGCGGAGCAGTGAACATTGCGTTTACTTTGCTTCCGGCGGTTCGGTCGAAGATGACAGGTTTTTACAGCTGCGAGACCAGCTCCGTCGGCTGTCGTCACAGGCTCGATCACGGTGCGATTACAACGGTAGAAATCGACGGGAAACGACCGTGGCTTCGAGTGATGCTGGATGACGGCTCATCCTGCCTATTCACCAGCAGGTTTCGCCACGACAGGATGGCAGGCGGTTACGAGTGCCTCCAAGGCGCTTTGCTCGTCGAACAAGGTCAGTGGTGGGTCGAGCTGAGCTACTAGTCAGCCCGAGCTCGGCGCCTATTCCCCGAAAAGCCGCTTGCGAGTCTGGTAAGCGCTCTTGGTCCCGTCGGATGAGATTGATGGCCCAAGTGAAGTCTTTAGGAGGTGCTACCAGACTCACTGGCACCGAGCAAAACCTTTTTTAAACTGTTCCGGTCCGCTGTCGGCGTGTCGGTGCTCGCAGGATTAGATCAGCAAGTGACATGGAGAATGGCATTGGTGTCCTCGGGTTGCTTGGCGAGCTCGATGATCGCCTCGTTCGTGGGAATAATTAGCAACTCGACTTGTCGGCGCCGGGCCTCGCCCTTGACGTCCTCCATTACAGGGAGAGATCCATAATTTCCCGTACCGATTACGAGCCACCGGCACTTACACGGCAACTTCTCCTCGATTGATAACGGAGTATGTCCGAACTGCTCACGGCATTTTCTCGAGGGTTTTTTCTTTCGCTTGCCAACACTGCCGCGGTCGATGACGACATCGCGGGTGTATCTCACGCCGTTGATTGTGATCGAACCAAAATGAAGTCTGCCAAAACGCATCAACCACCCTCACCTCTTGGCTTCAGCATTTTCAATCGTCGAGCCAGGTCCTCGGCGCGCAGATGAGAGTGCGGTTCGTTGACGAACGGCGATTGGCCGGCCCGTGTGCCCTTTGACCCGAGCCATCGACGCCGCGCTCTCGCTTGCAGCGGTGATCAGCCCTTTGGTGACGTAGTCGAGCAATATTGCCGCTTTCTGCCCGGGGGCCGCAGCTGCATGAAATCCGACTATTTGCAGGTTGCTGACGTGATCGAATACCGCCGCGGGACGGGCGTCGGGCGATCGCCATCCGGTACGCCAGTTGCGGATGCGGAGGCCGTCCACGTGGCGGGCGTAAAGCGCGTAGGCTGGCAGGTCACCGAACATTCCGCCAAAGGGATAGGCCTGCGGGAGTTCGGGAACCTCCAAATCGGCAAAGATTCCCGCGCCAACCACACTGACGGTGAAATTCGACAGAGTTACACCATGGATGGGGAACCCAGACAGGCCAGTTATCGAGCTTGGTTCCAAACTATCGAACACCACGACGTTGCTGATTGAAATATTACGCTCAGACTGTTGGGTGGTTAAATAACTGGCGGATTTGAGATTCGGTTCGAGGCCGCGCGGGTTGGCGCGGCCCTCGAACTATTTTTGACCACCGAGGCCGCGAAAACGTGGGGACAATATGAAGCAATCAGAGTGCCGCGCTGGATGACGGCCAAATCTGATTGAGCAGCGCAGCGAGCCGATACCCCACTTTTGCGAGTTGGCGCCCGGCAACTTGCCCTTCGCGGTCCATATACGCTGGGCTCAGCGTCAGGGGTGTGCTGGTGGCAGGGTCGCAGGAATGCAGTGAGCACGGCCGCTCCGGTATCCCGAGCGCTCGATAAACGTCCGTCTCCGCCACCTGATGCGACTCCCACGCGATTTCTTCTGACTCGCCCTGTTTCCATGTCGCGAGATCGGCGGCGGCCGGGTAAAGCCCTTCGAGCTTGCGAGCGATAGCCTCGGGGTCGTTGGTTCCAAGCTGCCCCTCCAAGACGGTGACAACCGCATCATCCCAAGCGTAATGGAGATTCTCCTCTGCCGGCGCGACGTTCACCTGCTGGCACGTTCCCCCGCGATCGGCGTTCGTCGTCGTATGCAGAGGCTGATGGATGTCGCCGACGAAATGGATCAGAAAGGCGAGGTCGCCGGCGGCGCCCCATTTGTCGTAATTCCCGTCACGAAGGCGCTGCGCGTACTCATCGATCTTTGCCGTGACGCAATTCCCCTGTGGGCACCGCGCCGGTAGATCTGTTTCCTTGTCCTGAAGGCAGATATCCATGAAATGCCCCGGCCGCGTTGTCTTGTCTTCCTCGCGGAACTCGGTGTCCAGTCGAATTGCCGCGCCAGCCATCGCCTTTTCGACCGAATTGGTATCGGCGGACGCGCCGAGAATCTGCGCCAGATGCGACCTGGCGGTCGGCGTCAAATCATCCGCCGCTATGATTGCGACAATCTCATGACCCTCGGCGAATCAAGCCCAAGCCGCATTCGAGCGGGACAAAACGCAATGCACGATCGGCACGGCAATCAGCGCATTCCTCACCGCAATGATTCTCGCATCCGAATTCACTAGCAGCGCTTTCACCCAGCGGAAGCGTTAGTGCTTACCCGGTATGTGGTTTCAGAAAAGTCCGAGAACGTGGTGGGCGTTGGCTGGGATTTCGATATGTGCTCGTCCGAGTAACCTCTCCCAGCAACTGTGTCGTTTTGAGCTTGAGTGATGAACAACGAAACTTGCGTCTCGGATGAGGACGAAAACGATGACGCCGTGGCTGAGGCCTTGTGCGGCCTGGTTCGAAAGCAGCGGGCTGGTCTCCAACTTATGTCTCCGAAAACTAGTCTCCTGTCACAGAAGATGATTGCATAAATTGAGCCACTATGCTAACCCGTAAGCATGCGAAGGGGACGGCCCAAGGTGGAGTTGATGTTGAGCGGGGAGGAACGAGCGGCGCTGGAGCGTTA
>Ga0306920_100009971_pt1 | contig 12706 bp, 10 predicted proteins | sample flu12Cox44000170_FD_204666 | JGI IMG/M metagenome (GOLD analysis project Ga0306920, IMG submission 204666) | Lab enrichment of tropical soil microbial communities from Luquillo Experimental Forest, Puerto Rico - flux4day.12C.oxic.44.000.170 (v2)... | ecosystem: Environmental > Terrestrial >...
AATCGATCCGTCTGCAGACCATCAACAAGGATTAGCGGCTATGCTTCCATCGCTCTTGCAAAGCCTTGGTGGCCAACGGTCCAGCGACCAGTCTGCTTAAGCACAGAAGCTGCCGTCTTCTCAATTGGGTTCGAATCAGCACGGAGACGTGCGTGCGGAGAGCCGGTGCGCATTCACCAACTCGATGCGGTTGGTGGTTGCGGTCGATCTATTCTCGCCTGGCCGATGGGCCCCGCGCGGGGGAAGCATTGGCCACGGCCGCAGTTCCAGTTCCGCTTGCAGGCGCTGGATTCATGCCGGTTGGACTCGGGGACGCCTGTCTCTTCGATTTGAACAGACGTGGGAACCTGAATCTGCGGGGCGCCGGTGATGGAACTGGGGTTGGCGTGGGGCTGGGAGATGCCTCAGCCTTTTTACGACTACGTTTCGGTTTTGGCGAAGCCGCAGGCGACTCCTCTGCTGACGGTGATCCAGCACTCTCAGCCGGCGAAGCGCTCGGCGTAGCCTCTTTCGACACGCGATGTTTTGGTGGTGAAGGGGATTCGCCGAGCGGTGTCCCGGTCAGCAGTTGCGATTGAACTTGTGGAACGCAAATGGTGAGGCCGATTACAAAAGCTAGCTGGAACAGTTTGGTGGCCATAAAAGCAACCTAGGAACGTCGCGGGTTTGCGGTCAATTGGTTTCGGATGACGTTCTCGATTCGATCGCATCTCATTTGCTATTCATTTTGATGCGATCAGAATTTTAAACTTGCGACAAAGCTGAAACCGTCGCCTTCGACGGCATTGCGGACGTCGAAGTCATGGATCCATCGCGCGTTGAAATCAAGGGAGCTTTTGCCCATTTTTGTCGAGTACGTAACGATTGGGCCGATCCCGAAAGCACGGCCACTAAAACCATTGAGCCGGTCGGCTAGTGGGCCTTCATCGTCTGTGACCTGCTGGATCCAGGCTCTCCACAAAGCCGATGCCGAAGCCGTTCTTGAACCGTTTGATGGCCAGCACTTCCAGGTCAGACTGGATACCGCTTTGATAATGCGTGGCTGGATTGTCCGTGTAGAAATACATGTTCCAGATTCCGGTCAATATTCGAATTTAGCGCCCTTGCGTCGGCGCGTAGCGTATGTCTTCGTAAAACTCGACATCAGGGGAAAGCTTCATGGCTTTGTGCCTGCATTAAAATGTGAAGCTCGCGTTGAATGCGAGAAGATCACCCTCGGGGCGCTTGCGATTATCAAATTCGTGCACCCAGCGCGCGTTGAAATCGAGGTGATGTTTACCTAATTCCGTCGAATAGGTAAGGATCGGGCCCACTCCAAAGGCTCGACCGCTAAAGCCGTGAACTCTATCGGCGGTTGGGCCTGTATCGTCATTGAGCTGCTGTATCCAGCTGCCGATTACGCCAAGGCCACCGCCGAACTTGAAGCGCTTAATAGCAGTCGCTTCCAAATCGGAAAGGACGCCATTCTGGTAGTGAGTAGCTGGATTCTCGGTGTCGAACGTCAGCCCCCAATAGCCACTCAGTTCAATGTTCGCGGCGGGAAAAATCTTCGTGTAAGTCAGGGTCGGAACGAAGGTCCAGGTATTCGTGCTCAGCACAGCCAAACGGTTTGGATCATAGTCGCCAGTCGGCGCCCAAAAAGAAAAGCCTAAGGCTATATGATCAGTCTTACTAATATGGTAACTCGCGATAATGGGAGTAAAGAACAAATCGAACAGACCGAAATTGTTGTCTTTCACCTCCCTGCCCAGAGGACCTAGCGTTACTCGCGCTTTAACTTCTACGTAGCTAATCGGGAAAGCTACGACGGAGGCGAAGTTCACCTCTTTCCACGGCGTAGGCCAGATATATACGACAGAGACCGGCGTAAATGAGGCTTTCATGTCGAGACCAAGATTCAGGTTGAAGTTGCCGATCGGAATCGCGCCACTGATGGGACCGGTGTAGTATTGTTCGGCAATCGCCAGGGTGAATCCCGGAGCTGGAGGAATAAGGCCCGCATAAGGATTGATCGACGCGCCGGAAATCGGTCGGCCTATGCCGCCTTCTACCGCTAGCGCGGAATTAGCTGACGGAAATAGGATAATTAGCGCTAATACAGCTAATGCAATTCGCCTGCTTAATTTCCTTTGCTTCGGTGTTTGCATGGCAGTTCGCTTTGTCGCTGAGTACAATTTCACGGTTGTTTTTGCTTAGGGACGAAATCCAGCGGCGCGCCCAGTGGGATAAGCGGTTCACGCTTAACGCTCGCCTCGTAATCGCTGAGAATTTTCGCCACATGCGCGCCTACCCAGGTATGGAGGTACGGATAGTCGACGGGCTCACGCTCTTTAGGATCGGTATCGAGGTTGATCAAATGCGGGTTCGGTAACGGCAGGGCTGGATCGGTCAGAGTTTTTTGTTCCATCATCACAAGTTTGAAGTTATGCCACTTGACGCCGTAAAGCTGAGCGCCGAGCCAGAACGGAAATCCGTCGCGATTCGAGTGTTGCTGCTTGCCCTCGAAAAAGGCTCGCTGATCCACGCCATCGATGACGCGATCTTTGGGAACCTCCAGCCCAGCCCATAACAGCAGTGTCGTGAACATATCAGTGATGTGCACGATCTCGTTGCTTTTCTCCTCTGCCGGCACATGACCAGGATAACGCACGATTGCAGGCGTCCGTAGCGAGCCTTCCATGCCGGTGAAATACGAGCCCTCGAAGTATCCTGCCGTACCGCGCCACGGCTGTGCTTCTTCCGGACCGTTGTCACCCGAAAAGACGACGATGGTGTTATCGGCGACGCCTAGGTCCTTGAGGTAGTCTAGGAGCGTGCCGAAATCGGTGTCCATTTCTAACAGGCAGTCGGCCCAGTCGCCGTGTCCCGTTTTTCCTTTGAATTCCGCGCGCGGAATCGTCGGCAGATGCATCAGTGAGTGGTTGAAGTACAGGAAGAACGGTTTGCCGGCATCAACGCTACGCTTGAGAAAGGTCTTGGCACGCTTCATGTACTCGACGTCGATATCGCGACGGACCTTTACCGTTAACTGTTCCAATTCGCGAACCTGTTGTCCCTTTCGGCTCTCGAGCACGTGCGTAACAGGGTCCCGCTTCGGATCGTACCAAGGATCTTCGGGCCACAAGCATTCATCATACGACCGCGGTATGCCGTACCACTCATCGAACCCGTGATCCGTCGGCCAACGACCGGGTGAATCGCCAATATGCCACTTGCCCACGATCGCGGTGGCATAACCAGCAGCGGAAAAAATGTCACCGAGTGTGCGTTCCCATTTTACCAGTCCGCTATGCGATCCCGCCAGTGCGACGGTGTGGTTGCCTGACCGGATCGAGTACCGACCGGTCATCAGCGCCGAGCGCGACGGCGTGCACTGCGCTTCCGGCGCGAAGTTGAGCAGCATCATGCCTTGCTTGCCAAAATCATCGATTCGCCTGGTCGTCACTCCACGGAAAGGGCCGCCGCTGTAAGAACTGAGTTCACCCATCCCAAGGTTATCTACCAGGAAGTAGACTACGTTTGGTCTCTTACCATTTGTGGTCGACGATTGACCGACAGCCTGGGCCGCCGCAACGCAAATCACAATCGAGGCGACCAGAAGAATAACTCCCAAGTGTTTAAGTGTGTTTTTAATATCCCGGTCTTTCCAGATCATCTTGCAATAGCTACATCCGCTCCCAATTCGATGCGTACTTATTGACCCCCAGCCAGCCGTTCGACTGGCACGTTTAGCCATTCTGCAGCTTGTTTGCGGTCTTGGAATATGCGCACTTTGATCGGAGAACCTTGAGTTAGTATGGCGTGCACCTTGCCGTAATGAACAAGAGTCGCATCCGTGGCAAGGATCGCTGACTTCACCGGCGGGTGACCTGCGTACACCTGACGCCGATGCAGAGAAAACTGAATGACGTATTTGAAATTCAGTTCAACTTCATCCGCTGCCAGCGTATCCGAAAATCGGTCGAAAGGCTTTTCTAGCTTCGCTTCGAGCTCCTCCAAAGCGCTCAAAGTCTTGTTCAGTGCGGCTTCATCCACCACACCACGTGGTCTGTAGATGAGGAGTCGAATGTCTTCGTGAAACTCAAGTTCAGGTGGAAGGTTCATGTGTTATTTATCTGATGATTTCAGTCATACCACCGCGTTACGTCGCGCTGCTTCACGAAACCACGTTGCGCTCAACTTCGGCGTGCGCTTCAGCGTTTTGAAATCCACGTACATCAGGCCGAAGCGGTTGCCGTAGCCTGCTGTCCACTCGAGGTTATCCATCGTGCTCCACTGGAAGTAGCCTTTTACCGGGATGCCCTCAGAGGTCGCGCGCTGGAGCTGCGTGAGGTAGCTGCGAAGGAACACGATGCGGTCGGTGTCATAGACTTTGCCGTCGTCGGCGACCGTGTCGTCGCTGGCGCAGCCGTTCTCGGTAATGAAGATCGCCTTCGCGTTCCAGAGCGACTGGACAAACTTCGGCGCCCAATACAGCGCAGCGGAGTCGATCGGTAGGTTCGCGATTGCCGTCTTCGGGTGCCCTTTTGCGAATGGGATTTTCCGCCAACCGGGCGACTGATCCGAGGCCACGACGTTGAACATCGGTGTGTAAACGTTGATGCCAACGAAGTCGAGCGGCGAGCCGATGATCTTCAGATCCTCTTCCGTAAATTTCGGTGCATCCTTGCCGGCTTCCCTGAGATAGCCGTCTGTGTACTTGCCTTCGAGCATGACGGTAAGAAACGGCGCGTTTCGCTCGCGTGTTGCCGTTTCCGCTGCCTTGATGTGTTCTGGTGCTTCGATCAACGGTGTGGCGATCTCGATATTCTCCGCCGGCCCGATCTTGGTCCCATCTTTGCCCTTCGCGCGGATCGCCTGAACCGCAAGCCCGTGGGCCAATACCGCATGATGTCTCACCTGGTTGAGCTCAGCGGGTGACACCCGAAGGCCGGGCGCGAGAAAGACGGTTCTCGTGCCGCCGGGAGCGGGGATTTCGAAACCCCGATATCCCGCCTCGGTGAAGCTGCGAAACTCATTAATGGTAAAAAAGTGATGGACTCGATCGCTTAACTTCTCGGCCATGTAGCCAGCGTAATCGCCGAATACCTTGGCGATATCACGGTTCTGCCAGCCGCCCTTGTCCTGCAACGCTTGAGGCAGGTCCCAGTGATATAGAGTGGCGAAAGGCTCGATGCCGGCCGACTTCAGTTCGTCCACGAGCCGATTGTAGGAGTCGAGTCCTTTGGGATTTGGTTCGCCGGTTCCCTTTGGAAAGATGCGCGGCCAGGAAATGGAAAATCGATACGCATTCGCTCCGATGTTCTTCATCAACGCGACGTCCTCCTTGTAACGGTGATAATGATCGTTAGCCACGTCACCGGTGTCGCCATTTTTAATTTTCCCCGGTGTGTGCGCGTACGTGTCCCAGATCGATGGGCCCTTGCCGTCCTCATTCCACGCGCCCTCGATCTGATATGACGCAGTGGCCGTGCCCCAGCAAAAGTTTTTCGGAAAAGTTCGCGTGTTACTCTGCTGACCAGTTGTCTTATCGCTGGTCGAAGTTGCCGTGCCACCAGTAACACCTGTCGCTGGCAACCCGATCGCAGCGGCGCCAGTAAGCTTGATGAGATTGCGTCGGGTCATTTCCGTTTTCATGTTTTGCTCACTTGAATGTTGATTTTGATCTTTGGTTTGTGAGCGAATGCATTCATGACTTCGGCGCGAGTAATTCGACCGGAACACCGAGCCATTGCGCGGCTTCTCTGCGATCCCCGAACACCCGAACTTTGATCGAAGAACCCTCAGTTAGCACAACGAGCAAGCGCGCGTAGTGCACGATCGTAGAATCCGTAGCGAGAATCGCTGACTTCACCGGGACCCGACCTGCGTGGGCTTGACGCCGATGAAGAGAGACCTCAATGACGTATTGGAAGTTCAACTCGACCTCGTGGGCTTCCGACGCATCCGAGAACCGATTGAAAGGCTCCTGCGACTCGGCTTCGATCTCTTCGATAACACCGATGATTTTGTTGACTGCCGCCTCATCGATCAAACCGCGTGGCCGATAAATAAGCAGACGAATGTCTTCGTTAAACTCGACGTCAGGAGGCAGCTTCATGGCTTCATCCTCCCAGTCCTTCGTCCTCGTAATCGTCCACGGAATATCGAACCAAAGCATCAAGGACCACGGGCGAGAACGAGGACGATTTCATAACATTCTTATGACAATGGCTGTGCTTCCGGAAATTTCCAAGTGCCATTCAGGATCTCCGGACGCGGGCGGTAGAGGCGCACAGTATAATTCCAGCCCGGCATGATTGGCAGACAATTGGGAATCTTGCCATCGCAACCGCCAAACTGCACGGTGACCGATCCGTCTGCATCCTTCTTCGCTGTGATATTGTTAAGCGAGTATGCGTTGTAGTCGTTCTTCTGGAAGTAGCCTTCTGCGTTGTAGACGCTAACCGACCAAAAGCCGTCAACCGGCACGTCCTTTACCTTCAGCTTGTGAACGGTCGTCCCATCGTTCTTCTCGGGCGTAAAGCTGAGGTAGGTTGCGTCCTTATCAGGATTGCCGCCCCAGCCCGCGGCAGTACCAATCAAGTGTCGCACTGGATCGACCTGACCCCTCGCGCCGAAAGCGTTTTTAAAACCACCGGTGAATTCTGCGAGTACCAAAAGCGCTTCACGGATCTTTTTCTGGCTCGCCTGGTCCCAGTTTGGCACTTCGAACCTGCCCGGACTTTTTTGGCTGACTTTGGTTGCGTCTTGCAGCGCATGGACCTGCTTAAGGTCCCTGGGATCATTAGGATCAACCAGCGTACGAATCGCGATCACAACGTAGCGGGTCCCAACTCTCTTCTTATCGTATGTGTAACTGCCCGCTTTGTACTCTACATTGCCGACAACATAGTGATCTTCATTGATCACCAGCATCGACCGGAAACGCTTGCCGGCATCCGGCAGAGTGATCATCACCGGACCTGCGTCGAGGTCGATCAATGCGGAAGAGTAAAGTGTGTCCCGATTCGGACGAATTACAGTTTGTCTTTCCACAGGCATCATCTCCCGATGGTGAAAAAACTTGCCGGGGCCGCCGGCTTCCTTTACAGCGTTACCCATGTAGAGATGGGACTCCGCGCGTGCGAAGTTATCGATAGTTACGGGAACAGTCTTGCCGGCAGCTGTCGGAGAAGGCGACTGTGCCTGCATTACGTTCATAACACTAAGTATGACCCCTAACGAGTAAAGGAATGATTTCGCTTTCATCTGTTGCTTCCGTATCTTCTGAATCAGTTTATTCTTTCATTTCGCTTTCTCGATTGCGGGCGGCGTCCAGCTTCCGTCGGTGATCTTAACCTTGGGCCAATAGGCACGGATGTAGATGGAGAAGTCGCCGCCTTTCGGCGCAGGAAGCCAGTTGGCACGCTGGGCTTCCGGCGGGGGATCGGCCTGCACGTAGATCGTGAGCGACCCGTCTGAATCGTATTTCATAGTCTTGTTCTTGGTCCCGACGGAATAGCGATTGATCTCGTTCGGCGCGAAGAAGTGATGTTCGTTGTAAAGTGTGAGCGACCAGAACCCGTTGACTGGCGGCGTCTCGTCCTTAGCGAAGGTCACCTTGTAACGGTTGGCCCCGTTAAGCCGACCGCCGTCTGAGTCGAGGTCCTGGTAATAGTACTTCGTCTCATTTGGCGAGTTGACGAAGATGTTGGATTTGGCAACGGCGGTCCTCGTGAAATAGTCGGTGCCGAAGGCTGCCTCGTTGGAGATGGTGCTCCAGTGGTGTCGAAGTTGCTGGCCGTAGTTACGAAATTCGAAGAGCGGTTTTACGAGTTTTTCGTCTGCGTCCCGAGCGGCGCCGACGATAGCTGCCTTCAACTCCGAACTGTTCTTCGCCGCCTCAAGCATGGCCAGCACCTGCGCATAGCGCGCTTCTTCGCCCGGGAGCGGCGGCGCGTCGGCGAGGACGATGGGAAGCTCACCGAAGAATTTGTCGGGAAGGACCCATTTCACCTCCTCTTCTCCGCTTGCTGTGGATGCGACCTTCGGCACTTTCGCCCAATCCTTGCTCTTCATCGTGCCGTCATACTCTGAGAGCGGATACATCAAGATTTGCTGCAACACGCCCTGGATGGCACGCTTGTCCTCCGGCGTGTCGTCCTGAAATACCCGAGGGGCGACGAAGCCAGTGTTGGTCGATGAGCGGAAGACCTTGGTAATGCCCTTGGGTACCTCGCCCTTCCAATTCGGCCCGACAAGCAAGTAGAAGCCGGGCGCGGTGCCGTACATCTTGCCGAGCTGGACGAAGCTGTCGGTGCGCAGGTCGACGATCTGATAGACCCAGAAGCGATCACCGAAGTCCGGCACCTGAATCACCACTGGCGAAACGTCGAGCGCAATCGGCCCCGCCCCATAGACAACGTCCTGATTGGGGCAGGCAACCAGGCGTTCCCCCGGCTCGATGTAGTCGGTGAGCATGCCAACCCGATTGAGCGGCGCCGACGGAACAGGGCCGGCCCTGACGAAGTCCTTCACGTCTCTGACGGCAAGCCGCCGGTTGTAGACATTGACCAGCGGCCAAGCCCAGAAATAGACATCACGTGCAACGAGCCCGGCGTATTCCTCGGTGATCTTGACACTCGCATCGGGACCAGGGGGCATCGTGTCCGCCCAATTGGACGATGGTTTGAGAGGTTTCACTTGAGCGAGACTGACCGCGCTTAGTGCGATGCCTAACGAGTAAATAACGGCTTTGGTGTTCACTTCACCTTCTCGATGTCCGGCAGCTTCCAAGTCTTATCGAAGAACGGCTTTTCCGGACCGTACACGCGAAACAGTACTTCGAAGTTCCGGTTCGCCGTTGGTACCCAGTTGGATTCCTTCCCTGCCGGCGCTTTCGGACCGAAGTAGACATCCACAGAGCCATCGGCGTTCTCTTGCACGCCGGCGCTGTTCGACGCTCTGCTAGATCTTAACGTATTCCGAATGAGAGCATGCGTCTGCCGGTCATACACCGTCGCCGACCAGTACAACTTCACCGGTGCGTTTGGCGGTACGGTTAGGCGGTAGCTCTTTTTTCCGTCCAGCGGCTGTCCCGCGTTGTCCTTTAGCGTCATCAGGTAAAACTGCCCAGCTCCCAGGTGCTTGGGACTAAAGTACGCCATCGAGTACGCCACCGCCCGGTAATCGACTGGATAGCGGTCCGGATTCGCGTACATCGTTGGCATTTCGTCGGTCAGTTCCTTGTATGCCGGCAGTGCCCAGTGAGTGCCTTCATAGAAGGGCGTGACAAAGATGTTCTCGTACCAGCTGTCGATTTCCGCGCGCGCTTCGCGTGCAGCCGTCTCCATAATCGACTTCGTCTTCGCGCTCGGGTTAAACGCCTTGCCCTTTTCGATGCCGATCGACTTCAACATGTCGATCATGACCTTGTCACGCGTCAGCCATGGCTCCGCCTGCACAAAGCGGTTTACCAATTCGAAGAAGCGCGCATCGTACGGGATTGTCGAATCGAAGATCTTGTCGTAGACGTCGATGTAGACAGTGTCGCTCGCGGATTTTCCGAGCGGATACATCTTGATGTGCTTCCCGTATTCGACGGCGGCGGCAATGTCGGCGTCACTGCCGCTCTTGAAGTTCGAGCGCAGAATCACGAAGCCACGGTACGTGTCGGACGGCAGCACGATGTAGCCCTGCGGCGGTTGATCTTTGTACCCCGGCGGCGTGATGAGGTACTTCCCACCCTTACCCTGATCGACACCAGCCGGTCCGACATCCTCCAACGCGTTCTGCCACGCGTCATCGATGCTGCCAGTGATCGAAGCATCTCCCTCGGCAGGCGGAATCTCCAACACTACCGGACCGGCGGTCGTATCGTAGAACGGGTTAAAGTAGATCGTGTCAGGATTAGGGGTAAGCGTCTGGTTCCTCCAGTTCACGGGGCGCGACCAGTAAACCACTTGGTTGGGCGAAACACCGTTCGTTTTTCCCGCCTCAAGCAACCGCTCGAAATTGACAGCAGGCATTCCCCAGATAACGGCCTCGACTGCGCGCCGCTCGATGTTGCGCGCGGCTAAGTCGTCTGAGTTTTTGCTTTGTGCGTAAGCGTCAACTCCGGTTACTAAGAGAGTCAATGCAACGTTGATGAATTTCGTTTTCACGTTTGTTTACCTTTCATGCTTAGGGCTGCGTCTGCATCGCTAAGCAAAGCGTGTGGGCATAGCATTGGTTAGGAGTCCGTTCAATGCCTCCTAATCATCCGGCATTCAGCTTTCATCGAAGGTCGACTAGTCCCTGCTCAGCGCTGCCGCTGCTTCCTTTTCGAGATCCTGATACGAAGCCTTCTCGACGGTGACGCCGACGCCCTGGATCGTTCCCCCCTGAAACTTTGCCGGCGCCTTATATTCCTTGCTCACGGCGTCGGCGCTATCGTAGCCGACACAAAGGCCATCACCGGCAAGGGTGAATTTGCCGAGTTGTGTTTTCATCGGGCCTTCGGCGACAACCTTGTCATTTACATAGAGCTTCATTTTGCCGAGGTTCTCTCCGTGCGGACCCTTACTCTCGCGGACGTACTCCATGCCGAGCGTCTGCTTACCGGTCTTGAGCGTATCCGAAGAAACGAAGTGCTGCTCCGGTGGAATGCCGAGGAAGTTATAGACGTAGTGCAGCTTGTGATCCTTGACGAACAGCGTGTGCCCGCCAAAGCGCGACCCGTGCGCGAAGATCACTCCTGAAGCGTTCGGATCGGTGATATTAACATCGGCCAGAATTTTGTAGGAACGGTTGCGGACACTCACGGCCACCCCTTCGGGAACAGGCGCTGTGTCCGGATAGTAGATGTAGCGCTCACGCGGCGGCTCCTCCGACGGACGCTCTACGGTAAGGAGCTCGGCGGCAGTGCGGTCATCCAGCGGCAGCACGAGATTTTTCTCCGCCTCCTCGTTCCAGACCTTCACCAGCTCTTTCGTCTTGGCCGGCTGCTCTTTGGCCAGGTCTTTTGACTCGGAGCGGTCTTCGTCCACGTGATACAACTCCCAGACATCCTGATCGAAGTGGCCCTTGCCTGTGAACGGCGCGTGTTGCGCAACGACCTTCCAGCCGTCCACCCACATGCCGCGGGTGCCGAGCATCGCATAGTACTGGCGATGCTTCTCTGTCGGACCATCTGCTTCGAAGGTGTACTTCATCGAGTTGCCTGAGAGCGGCCACTGCTGGACGCCGTGATAAACTTTCGGCATCTCAAGTCCAACGCATTCGAGGATCGTCGGCACGATGTCTACGGAGTGACAATACTGGTTGCGAATCTCGCCGCGCGCCTTGATCCCTTTGGGCCATGAGATCACCATCGGGCTGCAAGTGCCGCCAGAGTGCGAATACCGCTTGAACATCTTGAATGGCGTTGAGAACGCCGTCGCCCAGCCGGTCGGGTAATGATTGTAAGTGTCAACGCTGCCAAGCTTGTCCAGGTTCTTCATGTTCTCGCTTAGCTCATCTGGGTAGTTGTTGAAGAACTTGTTCTCGTTAACCGTTCCGTTCGGGCTCCCTTCGCCGGATGCGCCATTGTCAGCGCAATAGAAGATCAGCGTATTGTCGAGCTGCCCGGTTTGTTGGAGGTAATCAATGATCCGCCCAACCTGTGCATCGGTGTATTCGGAAAAACCGGCGTACACTTCGGCCATGTGACTGAAGAGTTTCTTCTCGGCGGCATTGAGCGAGTCCCAGGGCCGCACGTCATCGCCGGGATTGGCGACGTCCTTTGGAAGCGGGTTGATCGGCGTGAGCTGCGTGCCTTTCGGCATGATGCCCTTGTCAATCATCCGTTGAAGCACCCAAGTGCGGTAGGCCTCGTAGCCATCGTCAAATTTTCCTTTGTACTTGGCGATATAATCTTTTGGCGCGTGATGCGGCGCGTGATTGGCGCCGGGACAAAACCACATGAACCACGGCCGAGTAGGATTAGCTGACTTCTGATCCCGCAGCATCGAAATCGCATGATCCGCCAGGTCCTTTGATAGGTGGTAGCCCTTGTCGGGGCCGTACGGTGGTTCAACAAATCGATTGTCCTCAACCAAGTCTGGGAACCATTGGTTCGTCTCGCCACCGAGAAATCCATAGAAGCGGTCAAAGCCCATCTGGAGCGGCCATGCGCTACGACTAGCACCTGAAGCGACTTCCTGTTCGGGCACGTTGTGGTCCTTGCCGAGCCAGAAGGTGCTGAAGCCATTATCCTGAAGGATTTGGCCGATCGTGGCGCACTGTTGTGGAATGCGGCCGTTCCAGCCGGGGAATCCATTTGCGCCCTCAGTGATAACCGAGCACCCGTTGAGGTGATGGTTGCGTCCGGTCAAGAATGTAGAGCGCGTAGGCGAGCATAACGCCGTGTTGTGCCACTGGGTATAGATCAAACCGTTGGCCGCGAGCTTGTCGAGCGTCGGCATGTTGATGCGTCCGCCGTAGGGTGACCACGCTGCCAGACCGGTATCGTCGTAAAGGATAATCAAAATGTTGGGCGCACCTTCCGGCGCCTTCTTCCGCGTGAACGGTCCCCAGTCTGCCTTAGAGTCGCGAATGTCGAGTTTCATCGTGCCCTTGAAGTCCGGCGGCGGTTTAGGAACCGCCCAGCCCGACGGAGAAGAAGCTGGCGAAGCAGCCGATTGGCCGGAACTTGTCGGCGGAAGGATTGCTGCGAGTCCTAACACTAGCCAGATGAATGTTAGTT
>Ga0306920_100009974_pt1 | contig 12701 bp, 12 predicted proteins | sample flu12Cox44000170_FD_204666 | JGI IMG/M metagenome (GOLD analysis project Ga0306920, IMG submission 204666) | Lab enrichment of tropical soil microbial communities from Luquillo Experimental Forest, Puerto Rico - flux4day.12C.oxic.44.000.170 (v2)... | ecosystem: Environmental > Terrestrial >...
TTTCGGCCGTTTTTCATTACAGGCTCGGCGAAGCGAAAAAGTTCGCTCCAGATGCGCCGATTTCAGACAATTTCCGAGTTTTCACACAGCCTGGACCCTTTGCGGACACTCGCACCGGAGTGATGCATCGGCCACCCGTTTGAATTGTCCGGAGCGGACCGGGTATCTCGCCCGACGAGATGAGCGGCCCGGCGCAGGTGTCAAACCCACCCGGCGAAACTATCCTTGGGCCGGCGCACTCTGCTCCAACGCGCCCGTCAATTTTTGGGCTACTTCCGGCGCCGCACCTTGAACTGTGACGCTGTGTTGGTCGTCGAAGCAGATCTTGACCTGACCCGCCTGGTCTCCGTCCACAACGATGCGAACGAGCGAGGGGTTGACGAACAGCAGCCTAGAAGTGAGCGCCGACTTAAAGAGAACGAACATTACAGCACCCATGTGAGCTTCTGCCCCTCTTCGGCGACGGCGGCCTGGATCGCAGCGGCGATCGTCGCGATCAGGGCCAGTTTTGCAGCCGGGCTGAGGTCCAAGGTGGCACCCATCTCGTCAGCAAACATTCTTTCCGCCGCTTCTATCGCCTCGACGGCACGGTCAGTTGCGGTCTTCTTAGGGCGCCGCTCAGGATCGTCGGCGAGCAAGAAAGAACGCGCCTTTCACTTCTATTGGTAACCCCAACCTCACCGAGGCGGTTCCGTGCGCCAATCTTGATAGGAATGGCTCCAGCCGGCGGTCCAGGCATCGTGAGGACCCCCATTCGGAATACAGTGGCCCCAATGCCAATCGCCCGATTGGTCGCGCCATCGGCTCCGGTGCCAACCGCGTCCACAGCCATCGCGCACCAGCTCGATCGGCGGTGCCGCCCCAAGCTCAATCCTCGCCGTGTTGTGCCAAACCGGGGCCGCCTGCGCTGATGTGCCCAAGGCTAGGCCGATCGCGATTGTGAGGCCCAACGCGCGCATCTCTGTCTCCCGAAAGAGAACTTGTGCGGCATTGTTGGCTAATAGCTGCTAAGAAACCCTGAACCGCTTAGGCTAATCGAGCAGAGGGCGCCGATGAGGCCGGCCTCTGAGGTTCACCCCATCAAGGCAGCGCGACTGGGACGGCCCCTGACCGGCGCTCCGCGCGGATAACGGGCTCTCGCCTAAGCCCGAATGCGGACGAATGCTCGTCACGGGTGCTACGTTAGCATCTGCCAGGAGAGCCACAGGGTCTGAGTCGTGATCAGCAGAAGCCCGACTGCTTTAGCGATGGTGAGTGACCCATTAGCGATGTCCGGTTCGTGAGCAAGAGGCACTTCCGCCACCGCCGGATCGCCGCTTGGCGGTAGGAATGCGAGGCCCGGCCCGTTCTGATAAATCCGGCCATCTCGAATGTAGACCGGGATACCGAGCCCGTAGGCGAGATTGCGGGCGGCGCCGCGCAGTTGGTCCGGGGTCATCGCTGCTCTGCCTTTCTCAGTATCGGGGGTAAGTCTTTCACGGCACTGTGGCCTGATCCTGGCTAACAAATCCTGAAGCGCAAGAGATCGAGTTGGCCGCGGCACCGCTTGAGCGGCGGCAAGGCCCAGGGCGGCGCTCTAACGCCTTCTGGGTACGGGGGAGTTGAACAACCCGACTTGTCGCGGGCTTGAGCAGCCGCCACCTGCGCCCGGCCTTTGCGTGGCAAGCTCCGTGCCGAACGACCCCAAGCATCGCGTGCCCTTGGGCATTGTCATCAAGCTGTAAAGCAATGGGACCATGGTCGTGCTCCCCGAGGCATCACCAAGCCGCCAAAGGAATGCGACGTGGTCAGACTATCACCTTGGGACACACCTGCCTGGCGCCTACCGTCAGAGTTGCGGCCGTTCTACGCTGCGGTCAACCGGGTCCGCGACCTTGAGGCTACACCCGGTGCCTCGCTCGCAGAGATCGCCGCGGCTCGCCGTGCCGTTGCCATCGCTGCGCTGGAACTGACGCGGCTTGTTGACGCGTTGCGGCTCTTCAAAGCCGAGCGAGTAACCGTGGCCTATTTCGGGAAAGCGTGATGCGAACTACGTCGGTATCCGTAGTTCGGAACTCCGGCGCCAGAAACGCCGAGCTGGCCGTGCTCACACCGGGGGCCAATCGCGCACACAGAGCCCCCAATCCCAGCCTCGCCGATTGCTCCAGTGCCAGCCCGGCCCACAGCCCTGGGCTTTCAGGTCAGCAAGACGTGCGACGCCGATCTGGAGCCATGTGGGTTCAGCTCAGCCAGTGTCGGACGGGCATTTGCCAGCACAGCCGCGAAAATCACCATGAGCACGAAAATCGCTGCAATTATGTGCATCCATCCCCTGAACTAAGAATTACCCGACCCACCGCTTCGACCAATAAATCCGAGGAGGTGACATGTTGTCCGCTTTCCGCAACACGGCCATTACCGCTGCGGCACTGGCCGTCTCCGCCGGATTAGCGCCCCTGCCGGCCCAGGCGACTTACATCGTCACGGTGCTGGAGGTCGGACCGATGTCGTTGCGACCGGAAGCGGAACGCTCGACTTGACCGACCTAAGTTCGCTCGGTCCAAGCGGAAGCTCCCTAAGCCAAATAAACCCATTTAATGGGCCATACAAACCGGGCCGGCTTTTATCCCAGCGTAGAGGTTTTTCTCGGGATGTTCTCCGGACCAACGAGCTTTGGGAGCAACGGGGTAGCCGTTTCCCGCAGCGGCAGCGGTGTCCTCGTTGGCCACAGCGCAGTAAGCGGATTAGACCTAGCCTCGGGCGATAACTGTATCATCAGACTACATCTCTGGCAGTCCAGTGTCGGACAGCTCGACGTACGACAACCAGACGTTAAGCAGTCTTGGCGCGACGCCCGGCACCTATATCTGGACGTGGAGGACTGGGTCGCACGCGGATTAGCTTCACGCTGCAAATCGGGCCGGCGCAGACCGTACCCCGAGCCGGGTCCGCTGACGCTGATGGCGGTGAGCCTCGCCGGCCTCCTCGGCGTGGTGCTGATGCGCACGCGGCGGGCTGAGGGCACGGGAGCGACATAACGCTCTTTACGCAGCCCCCGGCCCCGCACGTTGCACTTAAGGACTGTCTATGAGCGCCCAACACGTCCTTGAGCAATTCCAGCAGCAGGAACACCCACGGTCGTTTCATTATTGACGCTTTGCACAGCTCTGAGACGTGAATTTTCCTTAACGCTCGTTCTGCGGCTGATTTTCCAGAAGCCGGTTCCGCGCCGATGCACAGGTTCTTGATTCACCACTCTCGAACGTGTGCATTCCACACCCAGAGCTGACCTACAGCGTGGGTACCAAGCGTTAGAGATTTATGCCTAGCGTGCGAGATAGCCCCCGTCGACCGGCAGGGTGACGCCGGTGATATAGCGCGCCATCTCGGAAGCGAGAAAGACGGCGGGCCCGGCGATATCCTCGGGGGTGCCGATACGGCCGAGCGGTATCCGAGTGGCGAAATTGGCCATGTAAGCCGCGTCCTCGCGCGCCTTGGCATTGAGCGGCGTCGCCGTGAAGCCGGGGCCGATCGCATTGACGCGAATGCCGAGCGGCGAGAGCTCGAGCGCTAACGCCTTGGTCAACAGGCGCACACCGCCCTTCGAGGTCGTGTAGGCTGCCGAATTCGGCAACGCGACAAAGGACTGGATCGAGCCGATATTGATGATCGAGCCTTTGGTTTCGCGGAGCTGGTCGAGAAAGGCTGTCACCATATTGTAGGGGCCGTCGAGATTGACGGCCAAGGTGGCGTCCCAATCGGCGCGGGTGTCGGGTTCCATCACCGTGCCACGCCGGATGATCCCGGCGTTGTTGACGAGGATCGAGACGGCGCCGGCCCGCGAGCGTACCGCCGCGGCTAGGCCATCGCACTCGCTGCGATCGGTCACGTCGCAGGCAAAGCTCACGGCCTCGCGGCCGACCCCCGCCGCGGTGCGTTCGGCGGCGGAGCCGTCGATGTCGGCGGCTATGACGTGCGCGCCGGCATCGGCCATCGCGTAGGCGATGGCTTCACCGATCCCCGATCCGGCGCCGGTGATCAGCGCCAGGCGGCCATTGAGCAGACCATTCATCCCGGATCTGTCTGCGGCACGACGCCCCACTCATTCCCTCCCCCGCGGGGGAGGGAATGAGTGGGGGGAAGTCACATAGCGGCCATGCGGGCGGCGCGGCGGCGGGCCAGCGGCGTTGTTGGCTCGACGGCCCGCTGGGCTGCCGCCATCCGGCCGTTGTCGCGCGGCAGCCACCAATCCCACTCATCCGCACCCATTTGGTAGTACATCAGGTTCTGCTTGGTATTCCGATTGACAAGCTTACGGTTGTAGAGCGGATGGGTGATCGAGCGGACCTCATGCTCGATCTTGAACAGGCACTTGCCGGTGTCGAGGCAGGCAATGTCCTCGAAGCGGTATTGGTGCTGGCTGCTTTCCTCGGTAATCAGGCCGCGCTTTTCGAGCTCCTCGTGCGGCCCCGAGAATTCCTGGACGTAGACCTGGAGGTGGTGGCCGTCGAATTCGGGGATCTTCTTGTCGGTCTCGCGAAAGACCAGGCATTGCCCGAAGCCGGCGCTGACGCGTGCGGCGCGGCCGTCGCCGTTTTCCTCGATCTCGGTCGGCGCGTAAAAGATCTCGCGGTAAAAGCGGGCAATCCCGTCGGCCGTACCCTCCGGCACGTCGAACTCGACATAGGGCATACCGAGACTGACCGGGCCGAATTTCTCGACGCACGGCTCGTACAAGCGGAAGCGGTTGCCCCACGGGCAAGTCGCCTCGACAAAGGCGTTGTGCCGCTTGCAATCGAATTTGCTGCCCTCGAGCCGACCCTTCACCGTATTGAGCCGCTCGCACAGGTCGTCGAGGCTCGGCACGACGAGCCCGACATGACCGCGCAGCACGTTCGGGTCGCCTTTCGGCAGATGGAACTGGCTCTTGCCGACATTAACCCACATGTTGTTGGTGCCCGGCATCATGTAGGGGTCGCGGGTCAGGCCGAGCCCGGCGAGGTAGAAATCAGTAGCGGGCTCCTGGTCGGAAACCCGAAGGTTGACGTGTTCGAGACCGACGATATTGCCGATATCCTCGGCCTTGCGGTCGTACTTTTGTTGGGTTTGTGCCATAGCGCCCTCCTTGCTTGTCGATCGGCCGCTACCGCGCGGCCTTACCGTATTCCAGCTCGTAGTGCTCAGACCTCAGACTCACGACCTATACAGTCGAATCTGAGTCATCTGAATGGATTTAACACTCTACGCCGTTATCAAAACAGTTTTTCAAACCTCTCGTCCACTGGAACGCGATAACCGTTGGCTAACCTATTGGTTTCATTCGCCATGCCGACGACCGCCAATACCTCGCCCAGCATCTCAAGGGTCATTCCCGCCCGCTTGGCCGCGGCGGCGTGCGAAGCGATGCAATAGGTGCAGCCGTTGCTGACGCTGACCGCGAGGTAGAGGAGCTCCTTGGTCAAGGGATCGAGCGTGCCCGGCGCCATGACCTCCTTGATGCTCTCCCAGGTCCGCCGCAAGGTCGGCGGGTGGTTGGCCAACGCCTTCCAGAAATTGTTGATCCATTCGGTTCCGCGCGTCTTCATGATGTCGTCATAGACCGCACGGATCTCGGCACTCGCCTCGTCGTATTCGATCAGCCGCGCCGTCGTCATTGATTTTCTCCTCAGCTCCTCATCGATCCGACGCGACAGGCACGTCAGCGGCGGCGCTGCTTGTAATGCGCCGGCCGGCATCGTAAGTCAGTCTTTGCCATCCCCTATTCCGCCCTGGGAGCCTCGACATGGGTTTCAAAGTAGCGGTGGTCGGCGCGACCGGCAATGTCGGACGCGAGCTGCTGACCACCTTGGCCGAGCGCGATTTTCCGGCCGACGATGTCGTCGCCTTGGCGTCGTCGCGCTCGATCGGCAAAGAGGTCTCCTTTGGCGAGGACGATGTTCTCAAGGTCCAGGGCCTCGACACTTACGATTTTCGCGGGATCGATATCGTCCTTGCGTCGCCGGGCGCCAAGGTCTCGGCGATATTTGCGCCCCGCGCGACCAAGGCCGGTGCGGTGGTCATCGACAACACTTCCTGTTTCCGCATGGAACCGGACGTGCCGTTGGTGGTGCCGGAGGTCAACGCGGAGGCCATCGCGCAGTGCACGCGGCGCGGCATTATCGCCAACCCGAATTGCTCGACGATCCAAATGGTGGTGGCGCTGAAGCCGCTGCACGACCGTGCGCGGATCAAGCGGGTGGTCGTCGCGACCTACCAGTCGGTCTCCGGCGCGGGGCGTGCGTCGATGGACGAGTTGTTCAACCAAACCCGCGCGATTTATGTGAACGATCCGGTCAAGCCCGAGCATTTTACAAAGCAAATCGCGTTCAATGTGATCCCGCATTGCGACGTCTTCATGGACGACGGCGCCACCCGCGAAGAGTGGAAGATGGCGGCCGAGACCCGCAAGATCCTCGACCCGGATATCGCGGTGACCGCGACCTGTGTGCGGGTTCCGGTGTTTATCGGCCACGCCGAAGCGATCAATGTCGAGTTCGAGCGCCCGCTCGGCGAAGACGACGCACGCGACATCCTGCGGCGCGCGCCCGGTATAACGGTGGTCGATCATCGCGCCGATGAGGGGTATGTGACACCGGCCGAGGCGGCGGGAGAGGATCCGGTTTATGTCAGCCGCATCCGGCGCGATCCGACCGTCGCGCACGGGCTCAATCTGTGGGTCGTCGCCGACAATTTGCGCAAGGGTGCCGCATTGAACGCGGTCCAGATCGCCGAAATCCTGGCCCGCGACCATTTGGCGAGTGGGCGCCGCGGCGGGCGGTCGAATGTAGAGCCGCTGCGCCGCACCACCCATTAGGGTACCCCGCCGGGGATGACGGCTTCGTCGGAACCGGCTCGCTTCGCGGTCCCGGCTGCCGACCGCTTTCTCGGACGCAAGATCAGCCCGCTCACCCGGCGTCGCCTCGACAGCTTTCGCCGCAATCGTCGGGGCTTCTGGTCGCTATGGATCTTTCTCGCGGTCTTTCTGGTCACGCTGTTCGCCGAATTCATCGCCAATGACCGGCCGCTCCTCGTCCGCTTCGACGGCGCCTGGTATTTTCCGATTTTCGCCGACTATCCCGAGACGACGTTCGGCGGCGAATTTCCCACCACCGCCGACTACCGCGACCCGGCGGTCGAGAAGCTGATCGAAGCCAAGGGCTGGATGGTCTGGCCGCCGATACCGTTCAACTACGGCACGATCAATTACGACTTGCCGAGCCCGGCGCCATCTCCGCCGTCGCGCGTCAACTGGCTCGGCACCGACGATCAGGGACGTGACGTGCTGGCGCGGCTGATTTACGGCTTTCGCATTTCGGTGCTGTTCGGCTTGGCGCTGACCGGGCTCTCTTCGGTGGTGGGGGTCGCGGCGGGAGCGGTTCAGGGCTATTTCGGCGGGCTGATCGACCTCGGCTTCCAGCGCTTCATCGAGATCTGGTCGGGGCTCCCGGTGCTCTACCTCTTGATCATCATGGCGAGCTTTGTTGAACCCAATTTCTGGTGGCTGCTCGGCCTGATGCTGCTGTTTTCGTGGATGGGCCTCGTCGATGTCGTGCGCGCCGAGTTCCTGCGCGCCCGCAACTTCGACTATGTCCGGGCGGCGCGGGCGCTCGGCGTCTCCGACCTGGTGATCATCCTGCGCCACGTGCTGCCGAATGCCACCGTGGCGACGATCACCTTTCTGCCGTTCATCTTGAACGGCTCGATCACCACTTTGACTTCCCTCGATTTCCTCGGTTTCGGGCTGCCGCCGGGGTCGCCCTCGCTCGGCGAATTGCTGGCGCAGGGCAAGGCCAACTTGCAGGCTCCCTGGCTCGGATTGACCGCCTTCTTCGTGCTGGCGTCGATGCTGAGCCTGTTGATCTTTGTCGGGGAGGCGGTGCGCGACGCGTTCGACCCGCGCAAGGTGGTGCTGTGACCGCCGAGGGGGCGGCCGCCCCGCTGCTCGACATCCGCAACCTCAGCGTTACCTTTGCCGGGCGGGGCGGCGCGCCGCCGGTCGAGGCGGTCAAGGGCGTGTCATTTTCCCTCGATCGCGGGGCTACCCTCGCGCTGGTCGGCGAGAGCGGATCGGGCAAGAGTGTCACCGCGCTCTCGATCCTCCAGCTGCTACCCTATCCGCTCGCTGGCCACGATGCCGACAGCAGCATCCGCTTTGCCGGCGAGCAGCTGGTCGGCGCCACGCCGGAACGGTTGCGCCGGGTGCGCGGCAATCGCATTGCGATGGTCTTTCAGGAGCCGATGACCTCGCTCAACCCGCTGCAGACAATCGAGCGGCAAATCGGCGAGACGCTCCTCGTGCACGAGCACATGACCGCCGTTGCCGCGCGCGGGCGGATTCTCGAACTGTTGCGGCTGGTCGATCTGCCGGACGCCGAGAGCCGGCTCGGCGCCTACCCGCATCAGCTCTCGGGCGGCCAGCGCCAGCGGGTGATGATCGCGATGGCGATCGCCAACGAACCCGACATGCTGATCGCGGACGAGCCGACGACCGCGCTCGACGTCACGATCCAGGCGCACATCCTGCAGCTGCTGCGGGATTTGCGCGAGCGCCTCGGGATGGCGCTGCTGTTGATCACCCACGACCTGACGATCGTCCGCAAGATGGCCGACGAGATCTGCATCATGACCCAGGGCGAGATCGTCGAGACCGGCCCGGCGGCCGCGATCTTTGCCCGCCCGCAGCATCCGTATACGCGGCGCCTGCTGGCCGCCGAACCGAAAGGCCGGCCACCCCCCGCCGACCCCGCCGCGCCGGAGCTGATGCGGGCGGGCGACCTCAGGGTGTGGTTCCCGATCCGCAGCGGCGTGCTGCGCCGGGTCCGAGGACACGTCAGGGCGGTGGAGGGCGTTTCGCTCGAGCTGCGCACCGGCACGACCCTCGGGGTGGTCGGCGAAAGCGGGTCGGGCAAGACGACGCTCGGTTTGGCATTGTTGCGGCTGACCGCGGCCGAGGGCGAGATCCGCTTTGCCGAGCAGGACATCGCCGCCCTCGGCCAGCGCCGGCTGCGGCCGTTGCGGCGCGAGATGCAGGTGGTCTTTCAGGACCCGTTTTCGAGCCTCTCGCCGCGCCTCTCGGTGGCGCAGATCGTCGAGGAGGGGCTGAAGGTGCACCGGCTGGCGGCAAATGCCGCCGAGCGGCGGCGGCTGATCGAAACCGCTCTCGCCGAGGTCGGGCTCGATGCCGGGGCAGCCGAGCGCTATCCGCACGAATTCTCCGGCGGCCAGCGCCAACGCATCGCGATCGCCCGCGCGCTGGTGCTCAAACCGCGCTTTGTCGTGCTCGACGAGCCGACCTCGGCCTTGGACATGTCGGTGCAGGCCCAGATCGTCGAGCTGTTGCGCGAGCTGCAACGGCGCCACGGCCTGGCGTATCTGTTCATCAGCCACGACCTGCGGGTGGTGCGCGCGCTGGCGCACGAGATCCTGGTCATGAAAGACGGCCGGATCGTCGAGTCCGGCTCGACCGAACGGGTCATGACCACCCCCGAGCACCCCTACACCCGCGCCCTGATGGCCGCCGCCTTCGACCTCGCCGCCGTGCCGGCGTAAGGCTCGCCGGAAGCTGACGAGGATGGAAATGCTGATGGCGGACGACCATATCTGAGGCCTTGCGAAGCCTGTGGTCGGGCCGTCTCCCGGGTATCTTCGAGATTACCGGTTACTTCCCGGTTACGTGCTTTGCTTCCCGGTTATCGGGGTGAGAATTCCCGCTTCGGCGAGCCTGCGACTTTAACTATAAGCGTTTGATAAATATCAGTTTTCTGGCTACCATATCGGCGAATTACGGGTGCGGAAGCGATTTTTTCCCGGTTATTCTGGGATAAACCGGGAACCGGATAGCCGCATCCGTCCCACCCGGGACGCCCTCGTTCGGATCACACGGTGATGTTCGACCGCGTCCGGCGATGCGCGTAAACTTAGCTGCCATGCAGCACGGAGCACGACAGGATGACGCTCGTCGATCGACCCGTATTCGGTCTCGGTGTCGCGGGGTGACACGGGCGAGCGGTCTACAGTGACCAGCGAGGCTGGTCGTCCACCGCTCGCCGCCCACCTCTTCGGCAGGTTCAGCCGGGTTGGCGGAGAGCCGGTCGATGGGCTCCACGCTCGCCCGAAGCGCGGATTGACTTGGCCCCTGCGCGGGCTTCTCGCCGCGTCTCTCGCGGTGCCGCTGCTGCTGCTCGCGATCGCCGCCTGGCAGAATTTTCGGCTGGTGCGGAGCCAAGCCGAAGAACGGGTGATGATCGAGGCCGGAGAATTGCGCGAGCATGCGCTCGACACGGTCAAAACCTATGCGATCGTGCTGGCCTGGATCGACGCCCGGACGAGCGGGCTCGATTGGAACCGCATCGAGCACGACGAGGAGCTGCATCGGTTTCTGTCGGATCTCGACACACTGCCGCAGGTCGACGAGGTGTGGATGGCAGACGCCACTGGGCGTCCGCGCGTCAGCGGCCGCTCCCCCCTCGTCCCGCCGGTCGACGTGTCCGACCGCGATTGTTTTGCCGCCGAACGAGAGAAGGACGTCGGCATGTTTGTCGGGCGCGAGCAGATCGGCGCCCTGACCCACGCGCCCGTGTTCAACATCTGCGAGCGCCGCTCCAGGGCGGACAAGAGCTTTGACGGGATCATCGTCGTATCCGCGCGGCCGGCCTTCTTCAGCGACTTCTACCGCACGGTTTCGCAAGACAAGCGCTTTGCCGCCTCGTTGCTGCGCAGCGATGGCTCGCTCCTGGTGCGCTATCCGACATTGGCCGCACCTTCGGAACTCGCCGCAGGCAGCCCCTTTATGCAAGCGATCGCAAATCGCCCCGATCGCGGGTTGTTTCGGGGCAGGGGAGAGACCGACGGGATCGCGCGCTTCTACGCCTATCAGCGGGTCGAGGGCTACCCGCTCTATGTCGCCTATGGCATCCCGACGCGCGATGTGCTGGCGTCGTGGCTCGGCAATCTCGTCAACTACTCACTGTTTGCGGTGCCCGCTTCGCTCGCGTTGTTTGGCATGACCTTGCTCGCCGCCCGTCAGATCCGGCGGCACACGATCGCCAGCTGGCGCTGGCGCACCACGGCGCGGCGCCTGCGGCGCGAAATGAACCGGCGAGCCATGGCCGAGGCCGAACTGCGTCAGGCGCAGAAGATGGAGGCGCTCGGCCAGCTGACCGGCGGCGTCGCCCATGACTTCAACAATCTGCTGACGGTGTTGCAGGGGTCTCTCGAACTGCTGAGCGGGCGGCAGCAGAGCGTTCAGCTGCAGGCCAGGGTCGATGCGGCGCTGCGAACGGTCGAGCGCGGCGAAAGATTGACCGAGCAGCTGCTCGCCTTTGCGCGACGACAGCCGCTCGTCCGGGCGACCATCGATCTGAATGCCGAATTGCGGCGGATGGCCGAGCTGCTTGCCCGAACCGTCGGCAGCGGGATCACGATCCATACCGATCTCGCACCCGGTCTGTGGCCGGTCGACGCGGACGCGACCCAGCTCGAGCTCGCCGTCATCAACCTCGCGATCAATGCCCGCGACGCGATGCCGGGCGGCGGCGAGCTGCGTCTGCGCACCTTCAATCGGGTAACGCCGCCGGTGACCGCGCCCGAGCAATCGGTGCAAGCCGGAGAGTTTGTCGGTTTGGAAATCTCCGACACCGGGCACGGGATGCCGCCCGAGGTGGCGGCGCGTGCGTTCGAGCCGTTCTTCACGACCAAGGAGGCGGGCAAGGGCACCGGTCTCGGGCTCAGTATGGTGTACGGCTTCGCCCGCCAATCGGGCGGCTCGGCGTCGATCCGCAGCGAGGTCGGCCAGGGAACTGCCGTGACACTGCTCTTGCCCCGGGGGGCTGGGGAGCGCCAATCCGAGGTGGTTGGCGTGACGGACTTGCCCCAGGCCGCCGCGACGTGAAACTGTGCCGGTAGCGGGGGTGTCGCCGCCCGCGGACCGCGCACTACTCGAGGGACATCGTCGGAGGGCAGGAAATGCGCATCGTCATCGTCGGTCAGCAGGCCTTTGGCAAAGCCGTGCTCGAAGCGTTCGTCGCACGCAGGGACGAGATCGCCGCCGTTTTCGCGGCACCCGAACGGCCGGGGGCGAGACCCGACCCGCTCGTCGCAGCCGCCCAGGAACGCAACCTGACGATCCATCGGTTCGCCAAATATTCGAGTGCGGAGGCGCAGCAAGCGCTGGCCGACCTCAAGGCCGAGCTTGGCGTGATGGCCTATGTTCTGCTGTTCGCCCCGCCCGAGTTCTGCGCGATCCCGAAGCACGGCATGATCCAATTCCATCCCTCGCTGCTGCCGCTGCATCGCGGGGCCTCGTCGATCCCGTGGGCGATCATCCGCGGGCGGACCGAGACCGGGCTGTCGATATTTCGCCCGACCCCCGGGCTCGACGAAGGGCCCGTCATCCTGCAGAAGCGCGTCCCGATCGGACCCGACGATACCGCCGGATCGCTCTATTTCGACAAGGTCTTCCCGCTCGGGGTCTCGGCATTGCTCGAGGCCGCCGATCTTGTGGTCTCGGGCCGGGCGACCGAAAGCACCCAGGACGAAAGTCGTGCCACCTATGAGGGCTGGGTACGCGAGGCCGAGTCGCACATCAATTGGGCCAACCATGTCGATTTCGTCTACGACCTGATCCGCGGCTGCAACCCGGCACCCGGCGCCTGGACCAGCTACGGCGAGCGAAAACTCTATCT
>Ga0306920_100009975_pt1 | contig 12701 bp, 12 predicted proteins | sample flu12Cox44000170_FD_204666 | JGI IMG/M metagenome (GOLD analysis project Ga0306920, IMG submission 204666) | Lab enrichment of tropical soil microbial communities from Luquillo Experimental Forest, Puerto Rico - flux4day.12C.oxic.44.000.170 (v2)... | ecosystem: Environmental > Terrestrial >...
TCTCCTATACCACTACTTTCAGAATCCAGGAGCGGCGGTCATTGCAGCATTTGCCCTGATTTTTCAGCCACCTTTGATGGACATCCTTCCAATGTACATCCTTTTTTCCTTGCTGACTCCTTGCGCATTCTGGGCAGCAAAGCACTGGGGATGGAACAGAGTCCTGACTGCCAGCTTCGGATTGTGGGTTCTATCGCAGCTCGGTATACGGGAAATGTTCCTGGCAAATGTGAAAGACGCCTCGTATCTCGATCTCGGCCCGTTCGATCTGTTTGCGTGGCAGCTTTTGTGGGTCACGGGACTGATTTTCGGCAAATCGCTCCAGGAGGGTCGCCCTGCGTTGGAATTATCCGCAACGGCCGAAACCTTGGTATTCATCTCGGCATTCGTTTTCTTTGTCCTGAGATGGGATATCACGGCCGGAAATTTAGAACAGATCAAACACCTTTGGTTCCTGGACAAGTGGCACCTCGGCCCGATCCGGCTGATTAATTTCTTTGCGGTTGCATGGATCGCCTCGAGGGTTCTGCCTGCGCTTCAGCAATGGGAGACTCCGCTTCGTCCGTTCAGCCTGGTGGGGCAAAACATGCTGCCGGTGTTCTGTTGCGAAATTTGTTTATCTCTTCTGCTCGTTGGCACGATTGATCCGAGCAAGAGTCACAAACCTCTCGTTTCGGCCTTGGTCGCAGGCCAGATTCTGAGCGCATTTCTCATTGCCTGGTTTTTCAACGCATGGACCGCAGCGCGAAACAATCAGAACTTGCGCCCGGTAGCAGCTTTCAGGCAATGAACTCGTGGTTTTCGTCGGCAGCCGGATAGTTCGTCTGCAACAAATCCTGCCACCTATCGCGCATCTTTCACGAACCTGGGAAGTGACCGGAGACCGTGTTTCCGTCGATTTATATGCAATTTTCCTTCCGGAGTCCCCTCCTGGGCGGCTCCCTAGCGCGAAAATCTTATTCGGAGGCCGCCGGATGAGATTTTCGGGCTGGCCAATCGGTTCGATGCCTCCTATCTTCGCTCCCCTCCTGATATGTCTTGGAAACGAGCGCAATTACACGCCGAATCAATGCTTGGAAAGCTTGGGATCGGTCCCGGGTTAAAGGGCAAAAAGGATCTTCGTGGAAAGAAGGCCATCTTTTTCGACGACGGAACAAATCCTTATCGAGCAATGTGCTTTAGCGTCGCCGCGAAGATTCTTAAGAGGCGAGGTGCAGAGGTTGAAGCTACAGTTCCCGGTCCGACGGAAGCACCACATGTTAAGATAATTGATCTGGCCCAGCAACCTAAGCCGGGAACCCAACGTTCTCGCGGCAGACGTTGAGCCGCGGCCCTCGATAGATCATGGCGATCATTAACCGAAAAACCGCGATCGGATTGGCCTCCGTAGCAGCAGGCGGCTTTGCGCTGTCGCGTTTTCTTAACTACCATCCCCGTGCCGTTCAAGAAGAAGAATGTCGAAACGAAGCGGGCGCAGCCAATCTTTGCGCCGGTCAATCGATTAAAATCGTGACCTACAACGCCCAGTTTTTTGCAGGAACCGGCTATCACTTCTTTTACGATGGCGGCAGGGATACGCTCGTAAATCCAGACGATGTTCAAAAAACTGTGGCAGCCATCGCGGCGTTCCTGAACCAGGAAAACCCTGATTTCGTTTTATTGCAGGAGGTCGATTGCAAAGCGCGACGTACGGGCTATCTGGACCAAATCGATTTGTTGATAAATTCGCTCCCGACGGATTTACGCAACTACGTCGCAACTTTTTATTGGAAATCCCGGTTTGTGCCGCACCCAAAAGTTATGGGACCAGCGGGCACAAAATTGGCCATCTTTTCGCGATGCCGGCTTAACAGAGCGACGCGTTATCAACTTCCGAGTACTCCCGGCAATCCTGTTGTGAAGGATTTCGATTTTAAGCGCGCCATCCTCGAAGTCGAAATTCCTCTGACGAATGGTGGACCTTTTTGCCTCCTCAACACCCATTTAGAGGCTTTCCCGAAAGGAACTGACGTCATGGCGCGCCAAGTCGACCAGGTGCTGATGCGACTGGATTCTCTCGATCGGAAGGGAGTGCCCTGGATCATAGGCGGTGACTTCAATTTGTTACCTCCCGGACAATGGGCGCGCTTGGATCTTGAAGAGAAAGGTTGCCATCGCGAACCCTCCGAAATTTCTGCAATCTACGAGCGGTACAAGGGCGTCCCGGCCCTTTCCAGCGCGTCTGGGGAACAGATGCGGGATTTCATGACGTTTACGAAACGGATCGAAGGAGATCGGGTTCCGATAAGAACACTGGACTACTTTTTTACCAGCCCGAAGGTCGAAATCAAAGGATACGCTGTTCGCCGAGCAGGCGTGAAGCACTTGTCCGATCATCTTCCGTTGGTGGCGGAGTTTGTTATAGGTTAGCGTCGATTCTTTGGTGACCGGTTCTTGACCTGATAGGGGTAGGGACGAAGGAAAGCTTCGCCCCTCCCTCCGAACCGAACGGGCGAATTTCTCGCATTAAATGTGGCCGACCACATTTAATGCGTTATGTGGCCTTCCCACTTATGTGGCGTTGGATTCGTACCCCCCGTCCTGAGAGGGCAGAGCTGCGATGGAGCGCTACATAACTAAATGGTGGTAACGGTCGGATTTTTCCTCAGTTCGTGAGGAGATCCGACATGTTCAACACCTTATTCCACTACCCGCGCGTTCTAGCGCGTCATCGCCAAGGCCCGTCGGCGCAGGCCCGGGAGCGATACCTCACCCATTGCGCCGATCAAGGGGCCGCTCGCGGTACGCTGTTACGCACGGCCCGTGAACTTCTGGTCATCGCACAGCGCCTCGACATCACGACTGATCAGATGATCAGCACGCGGCAGGTGGAAGCCGCCGCCGAGCGTTGGGTTTATCACCAACAGCGCCGAGGCAGGATTCGCGGTCGGAGAGGATCCCGCCAATGGTTCATCCAAACTGCCTTGAGTTGGCTTCGCTTCTTGGGTCGCTTAGAAGTGCACGACAAAAAGCCGCTCCCTTTTGCAGACCTAGTCGAACACTTCGCTGCCTGGATGCGCGACCAGCGCGGTTTGTCTGAGGTCACCATCCGTCACCGATGCTGGCACACCCAGAAGTTCCTTAAGTGGCTCGACGGACAGAACCGTTCATTTGAGGAAGTCTCGCTTCAAGAGCTTGACGCCTTTTTGAGCCTTCAGGCAGCCCAGGGCTGGGGCCGAGTCTCCGTTGCTACCTCCGCGAAAGCCCTGCGTTCCTCCACCGCACTTTCAAGCACCATATCGCTTGCTCCGAGCGCTCCCTTGAGCGCCGCTAAAATGCCGCGATCGTGTAATCCCTGGAGAACCTCATACGCCTCAAGCAACGCCTCTGAATGCTCCACAGGCGCGGCATCCAATCGGGCACGAAGTTCTTCGCGCGGATCGTATTGTGGCACCTGGAATTTGATCGGGACAGCCATTTGCCTTCGTTTTTATGGTTCTTACGGATTTTTAGTTGGTGCGTTCGTTCCCGGCATCCGATAATCAGGTCTCTTCCATTTCCGCTCCACCTCCACACCGCGCTGTGGCGTCGGAGTGCCAAACCGATGGTTTATTCGAGGGAGCGGCGATTCTTCGACTTTCTCCAGCAAACGCATTTTTACCGCAGTCTCCTTGTAAGCAGGGGTGTGAGTCGCGTAATCGGTGTGACTTCCAGTCAACCTGTTAACCGCACGCTCACTTGAATTCATCGGCATGTAGAGCTGATGGCCTTGGACGCGGTCGGTCACCAGCGCCCGAAGACGAACCTTTCCGTGACGCGATATAAGCTCAACCAGGCGCCCATCCGCAATCTTTCGCTCAGCCGCAAGCTGATGCGAAACTTCAATCCAGACATCCGGAGTCTTAGACTTAATACCGTTGACTTTGTAGGTCATATTGCCTTCATGAAAATGCTCAAGCAAACGGCCATTGTTGAGGAGCAGATCAAATTCATCATCGACTTGCTCGTGCGGCTCGAGCCATCCCACGGGATAAAACCGAGCTTTGCCATCGGGGAAGTTGAACTTTTCTGTAAACAGTAGCGGTTCATCTGTCCCGTCCGGATGCACAGGCCACTGTAACGTTTTGTAACCTTCGAGTCTTTCGTAGGTCACACCAGCGAATAGCGGGGTGAGAGAAGCGATTTCCGCCATGATTTCCGACGGGTGCCGATACTTCCAATCGGCACCCAAGCAGTTGGCGACTTCCTGGATGATTTTCCAGTCAGGCATCGTTCCGCTCAACGGTTCGAACACTTCGTAAAGCCGTTGAATGCGTCGCTCGGTGTTGGTAAACGTCCCTTCTTTCTCCAGACTCGGTGCTGCAGGCAAAACAACATCCGCGTAGCGACAGGTATCGCTGAAAAAAATGTCCTGAACAACGAAGAAACTCAGTTTGGAAAAGGCATCTCCAACAAGGTTGGCGTTCGCGTCGACGAGTGACATCTCTTCGCCGTAGAGGTACATTGCCTTCAGTTTGCCATCCAGGATTGCATCGACCATTTCGTGGTTGTCCAGACCTCGCGTCGTTGGAAATGTAGCATTCCAACGCTTTTCAAAACGAGTATGAACCTCGGGATCGGCAATTGATTGATAGCCGGAAACGCGGTCGGGTACAGCGCCCATGTCTGAGACGCCTTGCACATTGTTATGTCCACGCAAAGGATAAGAACCAGCCCCGGGACGCATGTAGTTACCGGTTAATAACAGGAGATTTGAAATGGCCGTAGATGTATCAGATCCCATGGAATGCACCCACTGATCGATGAATGTCTGTTTCGCCAAACCTGCGTCCAACAGGTAGCGGCTGACTGCCGAAAGCCAGACCAGATCACTACCGGTCTTAGGCCGGAGAATCGGCTCTCCCAAAGAATGTCAATCATCGCTTAAGGGTTTGCAGTCGTCGCCCTTTTGCTCCATTTGTTTGAATTGGTGCAACTCCATCTCGCACGTGAACCGCGAATAGGAATTATCGGATCTGAAACATTAAGAAAGGAGTGAGCGTGAAAACCGAAAATGAAGCAGGGGTTGTCAGTATTCGTGATAACCCGGACGAACGCACGACAAGAATCAACCTGCGTTGGGAAGGCAATCACCAGATATCCGATTTTAATCTCGATAAGTTAGGCAGGATTCTGGATTCCGAAGACGAAACGGAGCATACCGGATGGGTTCTGGCGGAACTACCTGTAAAAGCGTCGGTGGGAACAACGATCCCTTTGCTCAAAGGGGCCAGGTGATTCGCATCACCTCCAGCGGATCACGCCGCCGTCTTAGATGCAGCCTGCGCACGCACCTGTTGGACCAGGAGGCTGAGAAACAGGCCCACGTCTGTGACAATTCCCACGCTTTCGATTGAGCCACGGTCAGCGAGTTTCGTAACAACTGCCGGGTTGATGTCCACACAAACCAGTTTGACGCCGGCAGGGGTCATGTTTCCCACGCCGATACTATGAAGCATTGAGCTCAGCATCAAAATCATTTCAGCGCCTTCCAGGAGGCGCGCATAAGCCCGCTGCGCTTCAAGCATGTCAGTCAGCGTATCTGGTAACGGTCCGTCATCGCGAATAGACGCAGCCAACGCGAAAGGAACACCTGCCCGCACGCACTCGTAAAACACACCACTTTTGAGAACGCCTTGTTGCACCGCGGCGGCTATGCTTCCGCAGCGTCGTATGGTGTTAATTGCGCGCAGGTGATGGCGGTGGCCTCCCTGAACGGGTGACCCTCGGCTCATATCTACGCCGAGCGACGTGCCCAAAAGAGATTGCTCGATGTCGTGAACCGCAACGCCGTTGCCCCCTAATAAGACCTGAACATATCCGGCACGAATCAGCGCTGCCAGATGTTCACCAGCTCCCGTATGCACCACCACAGGTCCGGCAACCACCGCTACCTTCCCTCGCCTTTGTCGTATGCGTTCCAATTCCCAGGCAATCTGATTGACAACCAACTCGATTTTGCGCTCGCTGCTGACGCCCGCCCCCATAAAAGCAAACTCGGCCGTTGGCGCGCCGCCAATTCCGCGGTCATCGCGCGACTCGCTCTTGCGCACAGTCTGGATTCCCTCAACGCCGACGACAACTTGCTCGCCGACCTTAAGGTCGCGTAAAAGACGTACTCCAGCGATCGGATGAGTACCTTCCCGGTTATCGATCACGATGCAACCATCCATGCGCTGCCCCGTCACCCGCAGCCATTGCCCCCCTACTCGTACCTCCGTAGGATAGATCGTTGTTACATAGAAATCCTCCGGCGCCACTCCTTCCGTACTAACGCGCTCCAGTCGCGCGGCCTCGATTTGCTGGGGACCCGCAGGGGCCGCGCCGAGTTCGATAAGTTGCCCGAGCAAGGCCTCAAGCACATTGACATCTGGAGCGGAGATGCGAAACTCCGCGCTTGACGTGCTCTGTCGCTGCTTGCCAAGTTGAAAGTTCAATATTTGAAAGCTTCCTCCGCCCTGGATCGTCAACTCAAGAGCCCGGTCGAGGAGACCCGAGTCAAGGAGATGCCCCTCCAGGCTCAGAACACGGCTGACGATCTCGGTTTGAGTCCGGCTTCCGACAGAGGGCGACTCGCTAAGGCGAAGCGTCAAACACCTTGCGGATCCGCCGGATTTGAGAAATTCGGTCAGTGGTGATTCAATGACGCGAAAGCCGGCGGCGGCCAGGCGTGCCTTCAGAGCTTCCCCAGCTCGATGCAAAACTAGAATATTGCCGATGTTGACGCCATTTGCGGCAAAACTTATGGCGTCGGCTTCTTCGAGAATCAGTCGTTTCTCCGCAGGTATGCGGCGCTCAATCTGGTTGTTCGAACGCGCATCGAACGCGGAAGGATAGTAGAGGACATAACCTGTCTCCAAGGGGCATAAACAAGTGTCGAGATGATAAAAGCGCTTATCGATCAGTTGCAGGCTTACGACCTCCACGTCCAAGAGGGAAGCCAGTATCACATGCGCATCAAGCTCCGTGCGAACACCATAGCCCGCCCAGAGAACGGGCCGATCGCGGTCAAAAAGAGCGTCGCCGGCCCCTTCGAATGGAAGATCCTTAGGCAGTTCATGAACCCGGAATCCATGCTGTTGAAACCAACTCCGAAAGTATGGTTCCTCGGGTCGGCGCTCCCGATGGAAAAAGCGGCTCAAAACAACATCCTGACCCAGGACGAGGCCGGCATTCGCTGTGAAGACCATGTCAGGTGATCCGGGATGAGGCCTTACCAGCTCAATCATCGCCTCGTGAGAAAGGATCTCATGAAGCCTGCGCCACTGTTCAGCCGCAAGCGCAGCGCTGGCGCGGGCTACGTTGCCTTCCATCCACGGATTGATGACATAGTCGACCTGATAAAACTCCGGAGGACACATGAGGAAGCGGTCAGAAACATTCATACCGACGGTCGAATACCTTAGCCGCAGCCGGCAAGGAGGCAATTCGGCTCACACGGATGTTTTGCCGCATGAGAATTATTTTTTACTATTGCCCGGCAGCCGCAATCCAACTTGCTTTAGTATGCCATAAAGTGAAAGATCAACCGTCTTGAAACGTTGCTCGACTTTTTGACTCGACCCCATAGATGAGTGTGATGGCCAAAAAGATTGTTCTGGCTGTACTGCCTGTCTTCGCGTGGGCTTCTGCTCAGGCTGGCGATAAAATTCCGATCTCCGCCGTCCCGATGCAAGTCAGGGCGGCAGTACAGAACTATGCCCCGGGCGCCCAACTCATCGAAGCGCGGGTCTCGCCCGACACGCATTATAAGCGAATCTACGCCTGCACTTACTTCCGCAATGTTCATTTGGGCAGCATCAAATTAGGTGCGCGTGGCCAACTCCTGGATATTGATGAGGCCCTTGTAAACGACGATCTTCCCCATGCGGTAAGGCAAAAAATACGCTCTGAAACCAAGGGCGGTCTTATCAAGAGCATCAGGCTCGACGCGCTCTACGGCCGCGCGGTCTATCGAGTGAAGGCTTACTACGCGAAATCGACCAATATAGAAATCTCACTCGCCTTGACGCGCACCGGCCATATCGTCGAACGAAAAGTCAGTCAAGGCTTGTTACTCTTCCTGGTGACGCCACGTGATCCCAGCCCTTGACCCCAGTGTCCTGTCCCCGAAATAAGCATATCTTTCGTTGCGATCAAAATCGGCCGCCGGCCGTCCCGGCGCGGAAATTCCGATTTTGTTCTTTTCGGAGTTTTCATCGACACCCGCCCATCTTTGGGATAGTAACTATTTAGTCTGCTCCTTGACGTGGCTATCCCCCGGAATTATCCTCGGCGGCTTATGAAGAGAACGCTGCGGTTTGTCCTCCCGCTGACGATACTGACGCTGATTGTCCTGCCGCAAAGGGCTCCCGCTCCAATTATCTATAGGGAGGGAGAAGGATTCAGCTCCGGTGATCTAACCGATATCGAAATAAAGCGAAACGCCGAAGAGCAATACAAATTGGGGGAGCACTACGAGGCGCAGGGCGATTACAAGCGCGCCGGCGCATCCTATCGGCTTGTGGTGCGCCGATTTCCGCGATCAGACATCGCACCTACCGCGCAATTCAGGTCCGGGCAGATGCTGGAAAAAGAAGGGAAGCTTCAACGCGCCTTTTATGAATATCAGGGATTGGTTGAGAAATATCCAAGAAGTCCCGATTTCGAGGCGGCGCTTCAAGCCGAATACAACATAGGCAAAGCTTATCTGGACGGTAAGCGAGTCGATGTTTATGGCGTGCCCACCGTGCCCTCGATGGGGAAGGCACAGGAAATGTTTCACAAAATCGTAACCAATGCCCCCTACGGCAAAATTGCGCCTTTGGCACAGTACGGCATCGGTCAGGCGCTCGAAAAAACCGGGGCTATTGCCGCAACGGTTACGGCCTATCAACAGGTAGTCGATCGCTACCCAAGCAGCGATATCGCTCCCAACGCGATGTACCAAATTGGCTACGTCTACTTCCAGGCGAGTCGAACAACCGGTTACGATCAAACAGCCGCTATTCGCGCTCAGGAAGCTTTCGAAGACTTTCTTTTGCGCTATCCCAACAGCGAAAAAGTTCCGCAGGCCCAGGACAACCTGAAGACACTTCAAGGACGCAAGACTGAAAATTCGTATAACATCGCGAAATTTTACGACAAACAGAGGAACTACAAAGCGGCTTACGTCTACTACAACGAGGTAGTCCAGCAGCAACCCGATTCTCCCGAGGCCCAGCGCGCCAAGCAACGCATGGATGAGATCCGTTCGAAGGTCGGCGAAAACGCTCTGAAGATAGGCGGAACAAACCAACAGGTCGCCGGAACTGGGCCTAAGCTTCAAGCACAGACGGATACGGCCGCTCGCCCGGATTTCGTCGGACCGCCGCCTCCGCCGGCTCCGACCCCCACACCAGCTCCCCAGCCGAAAGCTGAACCCACCGTTCCCGCTTCCGCGCCTGCACCAGATCAGTCGCCGCCCGAGCAAAAGCCGATGCGCACCGCACCGGGTGACGTAACTCCGGTCGAACCTACCCTTCCTTCTCAGTAACCGGCGGTTTGATGGGCAGACTACTGCTTCTGATTTTCACTGGATTCTTCGCCGGGTGTTTGGGATACACGTTAGGGCCAACCCCGCCGACTTACATGAAGGGAATGCGCCGCGTCGCGGTGCCGATTTTCAAGAATGATACGATCTCTCCAGATGTCGAAGCGTTGGCAACAACTGCCGTCATCAAGCAAATCCAGCAGGACGGGACTTATCAGGTCACAGGCGTTGATCAGGCTGAGGCCGTGGTCCTCGGAACCATCGCGGCGGTCCACCGCACGCGGTCGCGGACGCTCCAGGGCAATGTGCTCGCCTCTTCAGAGTTCAATCTCCGTGTCACAATCAATTTTCGCGTTGAAAAGGCCGGCACCAGTGAGGTCATTGGGCAAAAAAGTTTTGAAGGTGTCAGCAGCTTTTTTGTCGGAAACGATACGGCTTCACAGGAACGCCGGGCGGTTCCTCTGGCAGTAGAAGACGCCGCTATCCAATTCACAAGCTATCTTTCTGAGGGGTGGTGAAGTCGACCGGAGGTAGTGCACCGTGTCCTGAATTCTCTTTTCGTTTCGCTCCCGCGGTGGCGGGGTCAGTTGGCTGTCTTTCATATGCGAGACCGTACACTCTTTCTAGTAGGATCTCCGATTGGCAATCTGGGAGACATCACGTTCCGCGCCCTTGAGGTGCTCAAGAGTGTCACGATCGTTGCTGCGGAAGACACCAGACGCTCTTCAATACTCCTGAAACATTACGAAATCGGCAAGCCGCTGATCAGTTTTCATGAACACAATGAAGCAAGACGCACTAGCGAATTGATCGAGAAACTGCGTGCCGGAGACAGCGTCGCGCTTCTCACAGACGCGGGGATGCCATCCATTTCCGATCCGGGTTATCGTCTTGTGCGAGCTTCGGTTGAAAATGGCATTCGAATCGAAGTCATTCCGGGCCCATCTGCCGTATTGACAGCGCTTGCCGGCTCTGGCTTGCCGACAGATCGCTTTTACTTCGGGGGATTTCTTCCGATCAAAGGTGGACAGCGACAAAGAGAGTTGCACGCAGCTTTGGCTCGTGAGTTCACATCGATTTATTTTGAATCACCGCATCGGATTATTCGGTCGCTGGAGGTGATCAGCAGCATTGAACCGGCTCGTTCAGTCTGTGTCGCCCGGGAGCTGACCAAGCAATTTGAAGAATATCAACGAGGGGAAGCCGCGACCGTCTTGGCACATTACAGAGCTCATCCGCCCAAAGGGGAAATCACGCTTATCATAAAGGGATCATACATGTAACATTCTTATCATCAATTATTTGTGCAATATATTACCTGATTTACGGAGACTGATATCGTCCTCTTTCCGAGGTCCATCCCGCTTCCCGAAAATTCGCGCCTCCCGCCTCCCCTCTCGGTCTTTGGGTTAATTAACCCGCCGCTCGCCCAATCCGGTTCATAATCGCCCTTCCCAAGCCCCTCTCAGGGACAGGCTCAACGAAGATCTGTTTCACGCCTTCCATCTGCTCAATCTCTCTAAAGAGCTGAAACAAGCGCTGAGCAGCTTCCAGAAGATTGTACTTCTCGCTGAGGGATCGCACTTCGAAAAATCTTTCCGTATGATGAATCGGCCCCCAGCAAATAAGAGCCGAATCCTTCGAGTGATCGGCCGTGTCCTCGATATCAAGGAGGCAGACTCGTTTCTCAGGTGCGTAATGACTTGCTGCTTGACCTGGAGCGGCGATCTGTTCGGAGCCGTGCAATTCGTCGGTCGGCGCTACATCGCCCAAAGCTTCCTCAGTGATCGGACCTGGGCGCAGAATTTCGATTCGATGTTCGGTTGCGCGAACAATGGTTGATTCCAGTCCAACGGTAGTTGGACCAGCGTCGAGTATGAGTGGAATTCTACCTCCGAGCTCTTTAAACACATGCTCGGCTCGAGTTGGGCTTACCCTTCCGAACCGATTCGCGCTCGGCGCGGCCAAAGGTTTTCCCAGCCTCCTCAACACCTCGACAAATACCGGATGACTTGGCATCCGAATCGCTACACTCCGCGATCCTGCAGTAACAATGTCCGGCACCAGATCTGTTTTGGGAAACAAAATCGTAAGAGGACCGGGCCAAAAGCGTTCGATCATCTCTGCGACGAGCGGCGACTCAGCCGAATCGGGTCGAGCCAGCTTGGTAAGCCATTCAGGGCCGGCTACGTGGACAATAAGTGGGTCGAAAAAGGGCCTCTCTTTGGCCTGAAATATTTTGGCTGCCGCCTCCGACTCCAAGGCATTGCCCGCTAGCCCATAGACAGTTTCGCTTGGTAAGGCGACGAGCCCATTCAACCGCAGGATTTCAACCGCGGCGCTAACCGATCCGGACAAATCTGTGCGAGCGTCAAGAATTGCCGTTTGCATTCCATTTTCTGGACCTTACTCCAATTTCATTTTCAGGACCCGTTCGGTTTGATTCTTACGAAACCGGATGAGTTTTTCCCGCAGGTTGGCGTCTTGAAGGGCCAGAATACTGACTGCCGAAAGAGCAGCATTCCTGGCTCCCGGCTCACCAATTGCAAACGTCGCCACGGGGACCCCGGCAGGCATCTGAACAATTGAAAGCAAGGAGTCGACTCCTCTCAAAATCTTACTCTCCACCGGAACGCCCAGGACCGGAAGGTGCGTGTGGGCAGCGAGCATTCCCGGCAGATGCGCTGCGCCGCCGGCACCGGCGATCAGTACGCGGAATCCCTGTCCTTCTGCCTGTTTTGCGAAATCGGCGAGCAAATCGGGTGTTCTATGCGCGGAAACTATCCTGCACTCATGTTCGATTTTGAATTCCCGCAACAGATCTGCGGCATGCCGCATCGTTGCCCAGTCGGTACTACTTCCCATGACAATTGCTATCCGCATTCTATCTAGTGCACCGTCTCGCATATAATAGTGAACGCAAGCGTATCCTATTGGAAACAAATGTCTTGCTATCTTCTTGACGTTTTTCGTGTGACCTCGTTATGCTACTAACCTTTTCGAGGAAGGCGTTCGCTTTGGGTCGAAGCTCAACTGTCGGAGATGGGTTTCGTACTCTAGCGCGCCAGCTCGGTCAGTTAGTGTATGGCTAAAGGCACAGTCAAGTGGTTTAACGAGAAAAAAGGCTTTGGGTTCATTGTTGACCCAGAAGTTTCTTCGGACATCTTCGTTC
>Ga0306920_100009976_pt1 | contig 12700 bp, 10 predicted proteins | sample flu12Cox44000170_FD_204666 | JGI IMG/M metagenome (GOLD analysis project Ga0306920, IMG submission 204666) | Lab enrichment of tropical soil microbial communities from Luquillo Experimental Forest, Puerto Rico - flux4day.12C.oxic.44.000.170 (v2)... | ecosystem: Environmental > Terrestrial >...
CGAATCGCTAGAGCAGCAAACGGCCACGTCGGAGGTGCTCCGAGTCATGTCAAGCTCGCCAAGCGAACTTGGTCCAGTATTTGAGATTATGTTGGCAAATGCGACCCGACTTTGCGACGCCAACTTTGGATTGTTGCTACTCTACGAAGGCGATTGGCGCTTTCGCGTGGTCGCAATTATTAATGCCCCGGCTGTTTTTGCTGAGCTTCGCCTGCGCGAACCGATATTTGAAGTAAGCCCTGAAACGGGACTTGGCCGGGCAGTTGCCACCAAAGATGTGATCCACATCGCCGATTATGCAGAGGAGGCGATTTACAAGGAGCAGCGTCACCCGGCAGCGGTCGCTCTTGGCGAGCTTGGAGGGGCGAGGACGTTCCTCGTGGTCCCGATGCTTAAAGATAAAGAAATAGCCGGGGCCATCGCCATCTATCGGCAACAGGTACGGCCATTCACCGATAAGCAGATCGAGTTGGTCAAGAACTTCGCCGCTCAAGCCGTTATCGCCATTGAGAACGCGCGGCTGCTGAACGAATTGCGTCAGCGCACCACCGATCTCGGCGAGGCATTGGAACAGCAAACGGCTACATCGGAAGTGCTGCGTGTCATTAGTTCGTCTCCCGGCGAGTTGGAACCCGTGTTTCAAACGATGCTGGAGAACGCGGTACGCATCTGCGAAGCCAAATCCGGCAATCTATTCGGCTTTGAGGGCAACGCATTCTATTTGAGGGCGGACTGCGGCACGCCGTCAACTTTTGCCGAATTTGCTCGTCAGCCCCGAATTTGGGGCCGCGGTACGGTTCTCGGTCAAATTACCCGCCGCAAGCAAGCAGTCCACATCATAGACATCCAAGCAGATGATACCTATGCGAACCAGGACCCTGGACGGATGATGGCAGTCAACGTCACCGGCGCTCGCACAGTCCTTGGCGTGCCAATGCTTCGTGAGAACGAATTGATTGGAGCCTTCGTTATTTTCCGCCAGGAAGTGCGAGCATTTACTGACAAGCAGATTGAATTGGTCAAGAACTTCGCAGCCCAAGCGGTTATCGCCATCGAAAATACGCGGCTGTTGAACGAACTGCGCGAGAGGACCGAGGAGGTTCTCAAACTAAACCAGCAACTCGAACGGCGCGTGGCCGATCAAGTCGGCGAAATCGAGCGCATGGGCAGGCTGCGACGCTTCCTACCTCCGCAAGTGGCCGATTTGATCGTTGCATCTGGAACCGAAAAGCAGCTCGAAAGCCATCGCCGGGAGATCACCGCGCTATTCTGCGACTTGCGCGGCTTTACCGGTTTCTCCGAAAGTTCTGACCCGGAAGACGTAATGGCGTTGCTGCGCGACTATCATGCGGCAATCGGTGAGATCATCGTCAAATACAGCGGCACGCTTGAACGATTTGCCGGTGACGGTGTGATGGTGATCTTCAATGATCCTGTCCCAGTAGAAAACCCGGCACTCCAGGCCGTTCTGATGGCGCTCGATATGAGAACCGCTATTGGAGCAATGATCGAGAAATGGCGTTTGCTCGGTCACGATCTTGGCTTTGGGATCGGTATAGCGCATGGTTTTGCCACCCTTGGCACCATTGGGTTTGAAGGACGGTTCGACTACGCCGCGATTGGCACGGTTTCGAATGTCGCTTCCCGGCTTTGCGATGAAGCCAAGCCAGGTCAAATCCTGATCAGCCCCCGCGTGTCATGCTGGCGGTCGATAAAACCATCACCGTCGAACTCGTGGGCGAGTTCAACCTCAAGGGCATCCGCCGTCCGATGGCGGCGTACAATGTGCTGGCCCCTTCAATTTCCAAACCGAACTGATGTCACTCGAATCCGGCCGGGAACACGCGACGTAGCTCTGAATTCAGCATTAAAGACGTTGACACGACATAAGCGGAACAGGAGCGCCTTGCCAGCAGGGAGGCGTCAAGAACATGGCCATTCAACTGAGGGTCAACGGTAAAACGCGGGCCGTGACGGCCGAGCCCGATACGCCGCTGCTTTATGTGCTTCGTAACGACTTTGAACTTAATGGCGCCAAATTCGGCTGCGGGCTCGAGCAATGCGGCGCCTGCACGGTGCTGGTCGACGGAAAAGCAACGCGGTCCTGTGTCACGCCTATCGGAACGCTCGGAGAGAGCAACATCACGACGATAGAAGGTCTAGGCACCATCGAGAAGCCGCATCCCCTGCAGCGCGCGTTCATGGACGAACAGGCTGCTCAATGCGGGTATTGCATCAACGGAATGATCATGACCGCGAAGGAGCTTCTCGATCGCAACCCGAAGCCGTCCGAAGCAGAGGTACGCGCCGGACTCGATGCCAATCTTTGCCGCTGTGGCACCCACGGACGGATCATCCGTGCGGTGCTCAAGGCTGCCGAGCTGGCGGGGAGGACCTGAGCATGAACCTCATGATTCCAACGCGACGCGAATTTACTGCTGGCCTCGGTTCAATCGTCGTTTCTTTCTCGCTCGATCCGAAACTCGCGTTCACGCAACGAGCGGCGAAATTGCCGGGCAGCCTGGCGGAGAACCGCATGCTCGACGCCTGGATTCGCATTAACGCAGATGGTAGCGCGACGATCTTTCCGGGCAAGGTCGAACTTGGACAGGGCATCACCACGGCTCTCAGCCAGATCGCGGCCGAAGAGCTCGATCTAACGCTCGCCCGCGTGCGTGTTCTTACGACAGATACAACTCGCAGCCCGAATGAAGGCTTCACATCCGGCAGCCAGTCTATTGAATATGGCGGCACCGCGTTGCGGCTTGCGGGCGCGGAAGTGCGCGCAATTCTCCTCGATCTCGCGGCCAAGCGCCTCGGTGTTGCAGCCGAAACGCTCACCGTCGCCGATGGAACTATCGGATCGGCCGACGGACGCAAGGTCGGCTATGGGGAGCTCGCGGCGGCAGTTGACTTGCATCGCGAGGTAACGGCGAAGGTCGCTCCCAAGCCACCTGCCACCCATAAGATCATTGGGAAATCGATTCCGCGTTTCGATATCCCAAACAAGGTGACCGGCGGCGTCGCCTATCTGCAGGATATGCGGCTACCGGGCATGGTGCATGGGCGCATCGTGCGCCCCCCACGTCCGGGCTCTAGGCTCGACGGCGTCGATGAGGTGACGGTGAGGGCGATGCCCGGCGTGATCGCGGTCGTGCGTGACGGCAGTTTCCTCGGGATCGTCGCCGAGCGCGAAGAGCAGGCAATCAAGGCGCGCCAAGCGCTGATCAAAAGCACCCAATGGACGCTCGGCCCAGAGCTGCCCGATCCAGCCAAGATCTACGACGTTCTGTTGGCGCTTCCCACCGAAGACATCGTCATTAGCGACAAGCAGGCGTCGATGCCCGAGGGCGCCGAGGTGATAGAGGCGACTTATCGTAAGCCCTACATGGCACATGCCTCGATCGGTCCATCATGTGCACTCGCCGAATTCAAAGACGGCAAGATGACGGTGTGGACCCATGCCCAGGGGGTCTTTCCGCTCCGCAATGATCTCTCGCTTGGCTTGAAGCTGCCAGTCACCGATATCCGCTGCATCCATGCCGAAGGTTCGGGCTGTTATGGCCATAACGGCGCCGACGACGTCAGCCTCGACGCAGCCCTGCTCGCGCGGGCTGTGGCTCCTCGTCCCGTGCGATTGCAATGGATGCGGGACGACGAGTTCGGCTGGGAGCCCTATGGGCCAGCCATGATCATGCAGGCGAAGGCTGCGCTCACGGACGGAAAGATCGTCGATTGGAATTACGAGGTTTGGAGTAATACTCATTCGACGCGGCCGAGTGAGCCGGGTGGCAATAATTTGCTCGCGAGCTGGTATCTTGTCGAGACGCAGAAACAGGCGCCGCCGAGAATCATCCCTCAGCCGGCCGGCGGCGGCGACCGCAACGCGATCCCGCTCTACGATTTTCCTCGCCAGCGGGTTGTCCATCATTTCATTAGGGAGATGCCGCTGCGGGTCTCGGCGTTGCGCACTCTCGGCGCTTATTCCAACGTGTTCGCGATCGAGTCCTTCATCGATGAATTGGCCCGCGCGGCAAACGCCGATCCCATAGCATTCCGGCTCGCGCAATTGAAAGATCAGCGCGCGAGGGCCGTGATCGAGGCGGTCGCCAAGAAGGCAAACTGGAAAGAGGGTGAGGTCGGTGACGGACGTCGCGGCCGCGGTATCGGATTTGCCAAATATAAAACTCTTTCGGTTTACGTCGCGGTGATCGCGGAAGTCGAGGTTGATCCGACAAGTGGCGTGATCAAGGTCCCGCGCGCTTTTGCAGCCGCTGACGCGGGTCAGATCATCAACCCGGACGGGCTTACTAATCAGATTGAGGGTGGCATCATCCAGTCGACAAGTTGGACACTGCACGAGCAGGTCCGCTTCGACCGCGATGGGATCACGTCGCGTGATTGGCAAGGCTATCCAATCCTGACAATGCGGAACGTGCCGCACGTCGAGGTCGAGCTTATCGACCGTCCAGCCGAGAAATCGCTCGGCGCTGGCGAAGGTTCGCAAGGGCCTGCGGTGGCCGCGATCGTGAATGCTTTCGCCAATGCGACTGGCAAGCGCATCCGAGAACTGCCGCTGACGCGCGACCGGGTGAAGGTTGCGCTGGGTTGAACTAACGTCAGCTAATTCGGCAATACCCGTCCTGAGTCTGGCATTAATTGTTGCACTGCATGAGTCCGCTTTTGGCACAAAGCGGACATTGCGCGACCGAGTTCCAATTTCCGCTTTTGGGGGTAAAGCGGACATTGGATGGAATGGGCGGAATGTCCGCTTATGACCCAAAGCGGACATCGGCTGTCGCGTTAGGCAGCAGCCCAGGTGCCGCGTCGATCAGAGCGAAGTGCACGGCGGAGCTAACGCGGTGACAGACCTGCGACTACCTACAGCGGGGGGAAGCGGCGACTGTGGCACGCTTAACCGTCGATACCTTCGACGATCCGGAAGTCACGCTCGGCCGCATTCCCCAGAACGGCGAGTGCCGCCTGATACGCTGGACTATCGTGTGCAGCGACTGCCTGAGCGAAGCTCTCAAATTCAATTACTACGGTGTGCTCTTTGACGCCGTGTTCATACGTCTTGGCAGGGATACTGCGGGTGAGGAAGCGCCCGCCAGCAGCGAGCACAGCAGGGCCACCGAGCTTGCTGTACTTCTCTCGTGCTGTGGGGTCGGAAATTAACCGATAGCAGACCACCCAATATGCCTTGGCCATTGTTTCCCCAATCCTTCAGTAGTCGAACGCGGACTACGCTCTCGCCGCACATTATGGAGCGCGCATTATGTCCGCTTTTGGGGGTAAAGCGGACATTGCTTCACGTACCCTGAATGTCCGCTTTTGACCCAAAGCGGATATGAGCGGCTCAGAATTGCTGCTCCGCAAACCGCGACCCCTGAACCCCATATCGCAGGTCGCAAATCCCTGATGTAATCGGAAGGTAGCAAGCCTGGTCCCAAGCCTTGGGGAAGGCAATGCGACGACGCGAATTCGTCAGAGGCATTGTCGGTTCATGGATTGGTTGGCCGCTGAGAGCGCGCGCCCAACAGTCGAATAGGCCCGTCGTCGGGTTGCGCAGCTACCGGCAACGCCAGTGATCGGCTTTCTCCGGAGTTCGACGCTTGCCGACCCGACGAACCTCATGACCGCGTTCCGTCATGGCCTGGAGGAAACCGGTTACATTGAAGGCCGGAATGTCGCGACCGAATATCGCTTTGCGGAAAATGATCGCGATAAACTAACGGCGCTTGTGAAAGATTTTATTCATCGGCCAGTCGCGGTGTTCGTCGGAAATCTTGTCGCGGCGCTCGCAGCCAAGGCCGCGAGCACGACAGTGCCGATTGTTTTCGCGACCGGTACCGACCCGGCCAAAGACGGCTTGGTGACTAATCTCAATCGGCCGGGCGGGAACGTCACGGGCGTAGGCTTTTTCTCTGCCGCGGTAGGGGCGAAACGACTAGAGCAGTTGCGCCAACTCGTGCCTTCGGCAACGACTATTGGCGTGCTCGACGGGCCGGACGACCACGAGGACAGAGGAGACGTGGAGGTTGCGGCGCGAGCAATCGGGCAGCAGCTCATTGTTCTCAGTGCTTCGAACGCCAGCGAAATCCAAGCGGCGTTTGCAACCTTTGTGCAGCGAGAAGTTGGTGCGCTGATTATCGCAAGCAACGCGTTCACGTTCTCCAATCGGAATGAGATCGTCGCGCTGGCGGCACGGTATGGACTGCCGGCGAGCTATCCGTGCCGCTGATCATGCAAATGACTGCCGACGAGGTGATCGAATAACAATAAACTTGCTGCACTGCATGAGTCTGCTTTTGGCACAAAGCGGACATCGACGGACCCAAATTTGCCGTGATGCGAGCGTCCCGCGCTTGATTAGAAGTCTGTGTCATCATTTCCAGAACGGCTTCTTGGCCTCCTCGGCGGCTTGCGATTTGGTTATGCCAACATCCGCAAGCATTCTATCGTCAAGTTCCAACAGTGCTTTGCGTTGCCGCCGTCGCCCGCGGCACGAAATTGCGAGCGTAACCCAGTAGGATAGTGAAAATCGTCGCGGGTGGCGTGATTTCGCTAGGCTTGTTGGTACCGGATCAATGGTGGTTGGGAGGCAAGTCTTGTTAGCGCAAGGCATATCTCGTCTCCTTTGGGAGCGAGACAACGCTTGGCTGCATGACAGCTTACCGGGCGGTTGTCGAAAGCCCGGAATGCCGCTGCCGAACGAAAAGACTTGTGGGGATTGGACATTCCGCCAAAAGCCCTCAACCCGGCGAGCGGGCGAAGCGCAGTACTTGGGCGAAATGCCTTGGGTAAGCCGGGCGACTGCAATGCGGCCCGACCAAAGGTATGTGGCGAGAGACAGAACGAAGGTCAAGTACGCGAACAAAAGACAATGGAAAAATGTAAAAGCCGACAAATTAACCCGTGCTGTGCCTGCTCGGCCACTTTCAGTGTGCCGGTTTGACCCGCTACGATGCCTTGTCTTGAGACGGGGCAAGACAATCGAATGTCAATGCGAATTGTAGCGATTGTGGTGGCGCTGCTAACGTGCGTGCATCCGGCGCATGCCCACGGGATCGCAGGCAATCGGTATTTTGTTGGCACGCTGACCTTTGATGATCCGGCGGTGGCCGACGAAGCGATCGTTCCGCTGTACACCAATCTTGATCATCCGGCACAGGGAAGCAACGTCATTGAAAACCGAATAGATTGGTCTTTTGTCCGACTGCTTACTCCGACATTGGCTGTTACATTTGACAGCGGCTGGATTCATCAGAACTGGCCGGTGGGCCACACATCAGGGTTCGACGCAGCCGATGTCGGCCTTAAATACGAAGTCTATCGCAACAACCAGCATGAAGCGTTGGTATCAGTGGGGCTTGCTTGGGGAATCGGTCACTCGGGAACGCAGGGCGTAGGCGAGGACAACGCCAACACGATTCAACCGGGTGTGTTCTTCGGCAAAGGGTTCGGCGATTTCCCTGATTGGCTCTCTTGGTTACGCCCCTTTGCCGTTACGGGAGCGATCGTGGCCGAGATCCCAGTGGGATCGGGAGGAACGGCTCTCGCGCCCAACCTGGCAACCGGCAAGTTCCAATCGGTTTTTGCTCCCGCGGTCGAGACCCTTCATTGGGGTTTTTCGATCCAATACAGCACCTACTATCCGACAAGCCGTTTCACTGGCGGTCCTCCCAAGGAGGAACCGCTGAATCAGTTAGTGCCGCTTGTTGAGTTCAACTTTGACAGCCCGCGAGGGCAATACACGGCTGCGACGATGAATCGTGGTTTCGCCTATGTGGCCGTGACGTGGCAGATCGCTGCCGAAGCCATTGTTCCGTTAAATCGAGAAGGCGGGAGCCGCGCTGGCTTTCGTGCACAACTTCTGTTCTTTCTGGACGATTTGCTGCCTTCGCTGTTCGGGAAGCCGTTATCGAGCGACCATCCTCAACGAAGTCTAATCGCGTGGCATTGATCTCGCCCCGTGCCGCTTGCGCACCAACGGGCGTCCTTGCAATTGCATCGCCAGGATCGCGCGCGCTGAAGAACGCGAAATATGAGAGGTATTGCCGGCTGCGGGCGTCGGCACTGCCGCGTATCAACGCTTACCGGGAGGTTGGCTGGGAAACGAGCCATGACGATGATGCTTACAGCAATGCCTGCCGACTCGAGCGGCGCCTTGGGATTAGGGCACGCATCGAATACCTCACTAAACAGGCCCAGGAACGTATCGCAGAAAAACGCCAGCGCATCGAAGAACGCCTCTGGGCTATCCACGAAGCCAATATTCAAGACTTCTTTATCACTGAAACCGTAAAACCTGGCGCAGCGCAAAACAGCGAAACAGCCAATAAAGCTAATAACCAAACGGAAAATTCAATGGCGGGCGAAGTCGGAGTTTGCGCCGAAACGCGCGATGTTCCGCGCCGGATATCGGAATTGGACCCTGAGACTGCGAAGCTTATCGAAGATGTCACGATCGACAGCAAAGGGCGGCTAATTCCGAAGCTTTACAGCAAGCTGCAGTCGAACAAGGAGCTGCGGGCGATGCTCAATATCGGTGCCAAGCAGTCACCTCCAGATGTGACGCAGCTATCGGATAGTGAGTTGATCGCACAACTGGCCCAGCAGGCTAAGGAATTAGGCATCGAGATCGATCTGAACTATACGTTTGCCCAGGCGAAGAAGACCGACGAATGAGGCCTTAAGGCACAGCCGCCCGCCATGACTCAGAAATGGCCCGTGGTGAGTCGAACCCGTAGCCCTAGCCAACTTTGATTACGCGATAAAACCGACCAGCGGGCTTCGGCGAGTCACCGAACTGCATGCTAATCCCGGATAAGCTCTTAAAGCGCGTCGGCGCCAGCTCGGTATATCGGACGGTGTGCTGGATCGACTTATGGCCCAAATAACTTTGGATGGTTCGCGTATCGACGCCGTCGTTCGCCAGCTTGTAGCCGCAGCTATGCCGCAGCATGTGCGGGTGGATCTTCATGTCAAAGCCAGCCGCGCGGGCCGCGCGTTCCACCATGGCCTGGAAGCCGCGTTTTGAGAACGGCGCACCCGCCGCAGGGCGCGCAGCTCACGGCCGGTTAATGGGTGCGTGGCTGGCGTACCCTGCTTGACTCTACGGACGTGCAGGATGGCGTTTTCCAGGTCGACCTGCTCCCAGCGACGGTCCACCAGCTCGGCGGCCCGCAGACCGTGCCGAAAGGCCAACAGGACCATGGTTGCGTCGCGATGGCCCCAGCGGTTGTTCTTGGCCGCCTCAATCAGCCGCTCGACCTCTCGCTCGGTCAGGTGCTCGCGGGAGCGGTACGCGGCGTTGGGCTTGCGCATCGGCAAAGCAACTGCGCATTTTTCGGAGGTTGGACCGACTACTTTGAGGTGCCGAATTGCCGCCATTTTCCGCGCCCCCGAATAGACGACTGCGAATATATGGAGTGTTCTTCAACCAGTTGACCAAGAAAAACTGACTGGCCCGATGAGTCATTTTGACTCACCCGCAGAGGCGCCTGCGCCGCGTAGAAAAAAACAAAAGCGAAATGGCCTGGCGATCGGGAAAACCGGCATAAAGACCCACCCATACCCCCTGCGCCAGTTTTGAAAATGCAAAAAAGGGACCTCTTCTGTGTCCGCAATTTCTCGCGGCGGTCTATCGGCCATGTGGAGGTGCCAATGGCAGCACCAACAGTTCGATATTTCGTCGCCATACGGTCCCGTTATCAAACTGAATTGTCATTCCGTCGGGCGAATAGACTGCGCCTTCGTTCCAATTTAGCGCCCAGATATGGCCCGGCCAGTCGACCCAAGCTCGCGTGGGCTGGCCCAATTCATTGACAAGATTGAGGTCCCATCCATTTTGCGTGACAAACGCCAGAGCGGGCAGTCCTGCTGCGCACCCTTCCACACACAGAAATTGACCCGAGAGATTGAGCACTTGCCCTGGCGCGGCAGCAGCAGCCTGTGTGATGACAACTGGCATAACAACCCTCTGCACCGCGGGTGTCGGCCTGACGTAATTATAGAGCGGCCGCGAAGAGGCAGCTGCAGCGACGTGATGGACAGTCGCGTGATGACTCCCCACGACGTGGTGACGTACAGCCGGCCGCGCCGTCGGCACCGTTTGAATGGTTTGGACTGTTTGCGTCGGCTGGAGGACCCCCGACGACATGGTGACCATCGGTATCGGTCCAAGCAGTGTTCCACTTGGCGGAAATGGGAAAATCTCGTATGGCGACGTAACCGGCGATTGGGCATGCGCAACTGGAGCACCCGCCACCAGGGCAAAGCCCAAGGCGGCACAGGTGAAATAAGTTCTCATTGTCTTGCTCCCTGTGCTTTCAACCGCCCCCGCCCAATCATCTAGGCAAACTGCCCAGGCTCAATCATCAAAGAAAGCACGTTCAGAGAAAGAATTTGATCTACATCAAAACACACAACTTAGCGTCAGCCCTCCGGCGAAGTCCCCCAGTGAGTCTGTTCATTCTCGGCCCGCGCGTTGGACGTCGTCAGCTTCAATTCTTTGAGCGGTTTCGACCGCCGGGATGGCACCAGGCCCGAGCGCACGGGAACGAGCCGTCGCTCGACGCTCCGGCCGACGATCGCGTCGATAGTCGTAGTCAGGCAGACTTGTGTGGCGCGCCTGTCGAATGTCCGCTTTACCCCCAAAAGCGGACGTTGATCAGTACGGTCATGATGTCCGCTACGTCCCGCAAACCGGCAATTGTGCGTCGGCATCGGGCGTCGGCCGTCCGACCTCTTCTTCGGATGGCAACAATCAAAATGGACTGTGAACGAAAGTTTTACCCTTCGCCGCCACCATGCCAGCGAGGAAATCCGCGGTGCCTCCATCATGCGGAAGGCATCGGTCCTTGGCTTCAATTTTGCCCAAACAGCGCCAGTTAAATGGCGCATTCGCCGCCTACTTGACGCGCCGCTGGGTCCCGAGGGCGATTCGTTTTTATGCCTGGGCTGTTCACTCGAAGGCATTTCACATTCGGCCTTACGGCTGGCGCGCTTCCTCTCGCCAGCCGGCTGCCATTTGGACAGGCGGAGGAGACGGCGGCATACGCCGCCCCAACCGCGCCTATCGTGCCGAAGAGGTTCAATGCGTTCGGCGATGTACGCATCGACAACTACGACTGGCTGCGCGATCGCCGAGACCCGCGAGTCGTCTCTTATCTCGACGCGGAGAATGCCTATGCCAAAGCGCGACTTGAGCCGATACGGCCATTAATAGATGAGCTTGCCGCAGAATTGAAGGCGCGTGAGGCGCAAGAGGATGCAAGCGTGCCCACCGCCTACAATGGGTACTTCTATGAGCGCCGCTTCAGTCAAGGCGCTCAATATCCATACGTCGTGCGCCGCAAGGATGAGCATGGGGCGCAGGAGGAAATCGTACTGAATGTCGGCGAGTTGGCTGCTGGTCATCAGCAATATCAGCTCGGATCATGGACCGTCAGCCCTGACAACAGGCACGTCGCTTTCTCAGTCGATTTCACTGGTGCCCGTGAATTTTGTATCTTCGTGCGAACGATCGCGACCGGCGAAACCGTCGATCAGGGTATTGAGAATGCGAGCTCAGATCTCGTGTTCGCCGCCGACAGCGATACACTCTTCTATATACGCAACGAGCCGACGACCTTGCGCGCCTATCAGGTCTGGCGACATCGGCTCGGCAGCAACCCGAACAGTGACGTGCTGATTTACGAGGAGAGTGATCCGACCTTCGACATTTCGATCACTTTGTCCGGATCGCAGAAGGTCATCCTGCTCAACATCAGTGAGGAACGCACCAGCGAGTATCGCTATCTCGCGGCCAATCAGCCGAGCGGAGAGTTGAAGATCATTGAGCCGCGTCGGCAGGGCGTGATCTATGAAGTCGATCACGTTGGCGACCAGTTCTACATCCGCACCAACCTTGACGCGCCTGACTTCCGGCTGATGTGCGCGCCGCAGGCGACGCCAATGGCACCATATTGGAAGGAAATCGTTCCAGAGCAGCCGGGGCATCATCTCGGCCATTTCAAAGCCTTCGAGACATTTGTGGCCGTGGACGTGGAAAATGAGAGCGGGACGACAATCCGCGTATTCAGCCTCCCGGAGCTCCGCGAAATTCCGATGCCGCGTCCAACCACGATCGGCGTCGCCTCCAGCGCCTTCATGGACGACAATGAAGCCAATCTCGATCCCGCCGCAAAGGTACTGCGCTTCCATTTCAGCAGTCCGGTAGAGCCGCAATGCATCTACGATTTCGACGTGACGACGGGCGCGCTAAATTTGCGCAAACAGGACCAGGCAAGCCGCTGGTTTGATCGAGATCGCTATGTGCTCGATCAGCTCAGCGCGACTGCGCCCGACGGCGAGCGTGTTCCGATCACAATCGTCTACCGCAAGGACATGCATCAGACGGGGGGTAATCCGACGCTGATCGTTGGCTACGGCGCCTATGGTTTGAGCATGCGGCCGACGTTCACGCGGTCTGTTTTCAGCTTGATCGATCGCGGCTTCGTCTATGCTATTGCCCATGTGCGGGGCGGACACGAAAAAGGTGAGCGCTGGTACGCCGAAGGCCGGATGCTCAATAAGCGCAATACGTTTACGGACTTTATCGCGGTGACCGAGACCCTGATCGCGAAAGGCTATGGCGATCCACGAGCCATTTTTGCGCAGGGCGGCAGCGCCGGCGGGCTTCTCATGGGCGCCA
>Ga0306920_100009977_pt1 | contig 12700 bp, 12 predicted proteins | sample flu12Cox44000170_FD_204666 | JGI IMG/M metagenome (GOLD analysis project Ga0306920, IMG submission 204666) | Lab enrichment of tropical soil microbial communities from Luquillo Experimental Forest, Puerto Rico - flux4day.12C.oxic.44.000.170 (v2)... | ecosystem: Environmental > Terrestrial >...
CCTTGTCGCCGCGTTCATCATCCTGCACGTCACCGGCGTGGTCGGCGCCAAGACCAACATGTAGACGAGGGAGCCCGGACATGATCGAGGCGATCGGCCTCACCAAGCGCTACGGCACCACCTTGGCAGTCGACAACCTGTCCTTCACCGTGCCTGCGGGGCAGGTGACAGGATTCCTCGGGCCAAACGGCGCCGGGAAATCCACCACCATGCGGCTGATCCTCGGCCTCGACGCGCCGACCTCGGGCTCGGTGACAGTCAACGGCCGGCCCTACACGCAGTACCGCCGGCCGCTGCTCGAGGCCGGGGCCTTGCTGGAGGCCAAGGCGGTGCACGGCGGGCGCAGCGCCCGCAATCACCTGAAATGGCTGGCGCTCAGCAACGGGATCAGCCGGTCCCGGGTGGACCACGTGCTCGGCCAGGTCGGCCTCGGCGGCGTGGCACGGCGGCGGGCCGGCGGCTTCTCCCTCGGCATGGGACAGCGGCTCGGCATCGCCGCCGCGCTGGTCGGCGACCCGAAAGTGCTGCTATTCGACGAACCGGTCAACGGGCTTGATCCCGAGGGCGTCCTGTGGATCCGCACCCTGCTGAAGTCACTGGCCGCCGAGGGCCGCACGGTATTCGTCTCCAGCCACCTGATGAGCGAGATGGCCCTCACCGCCGACCGGCTGATCATTATCGGGCGCGGCCGCCTGATCGCCGAGACCACCATCGGCGACCTGCTCCAAGGCGCCTCCGGCAACCACATCCGGGTCCGCTCGCCCGAGGCCGGCGAACTCGCCCGGCTGCTGACCGCCCAAGGGGCCGACGTCATCCGCCAGGACCACGACACGCTCCGCATCACCGGAGCTACCAGCGACACAATCGGCGAGATCGCCCGGTCCAACGGGCTCACCCTGCGCGAGCTCTCAGCCCACCAGGTGTCGCTCGAAGAGCGGTACATGGAACTCACCAGCGGCGCCGTCGACTACCGCGCCGACCACACTGACCGGGTCCCAGCCCGGAACTGACATCGAGGACAGAGATCACCGGACATGGATACCACCGCCCCCCTGGACACCGCCTACAGCCCGCTGACCGCCCTCGCTAACGTGCTCCGGTCGGAGTACTGCAAACTGCGGACCGTCCGCTCCACGTCCTGGGCGCTGCTCACCGCCGTTGTCGCCAACGTCGGCGTGGCGGCGCTGCTGGCCATCTTCGTCACCGGCCGGCTCACGCCCCACCAGAAGGCCACCATCGACAGCGTCCGCCTCACCATGGGCGGCCTGCACATCTCCCAGGTCGCGATCGGCGTACTCGGCGTGCTCATCATCTCCGGCGAGTACAGCACCGGCACAATCCGCGCTACCCTGGCCGCCGTACCACGGCGCCGGGTCGTGCTCGCCGCCAAGACCGCCGTACTCGCCGCGGTCAGCCTCGCCACCGGCATCGCCTCCAGTTTCGGCGCGTACTTCATCTTCCAGGCGCTGCGCTCGGGCGCCAGCATGAGCGCAGCGCTCAGCGACCCGGGAGTCCTGCGAGCCGTCACCGGCGCCGGCCTCTACCTCGCGGTGATCGGCCTGTTCGGCCTCGGCCTCGGCGCGGTCATCCGCGCTCCCGCTGGCGCGATCGCCGCGCTGCTCGGAATCATGTTCATCCCCCCGCTGCTGTCTGATCTGCTGCCGCACTCCTGGCAGACCACGATCAGCCCCTACCTCCCGCTGAACGCCGGCGGCCAGATCTACATCGCGTCGCACTTCGACTCGAACTCCCTCACCCCGTGGACCGGGCTCGGAGTGTTCTGCCTGTACGCGGCCGCCGCGCTAGGAACCGGCATCATCCTGATCACCCGCCGCGACGCCTAGCCGCTAATGGTCACAGATACCACCGTCCGTCATGACCAATAGATCTATCAGGCAGAACGAGCCGTGGTACCACCCCCAACTCCTACCGGTACCGGCTAGGCGGGGGCGCGCTGGGCGCGGTGGCGGCATGCCGGAAACGCTTCTGGAAGAAGGACTGGGTGATCAACCTTGATGTCCAGAAGTTCTTCGACTGCGTGGGGTGGGACCTGATCATCAAGGCGGTGGAGGCGTACACCGACCTGCCGTGAGTGGTGCTGTATGTCAAGCGGTGGCTGGCCGCCCCGCTGTAGCTCCCCGACGGCATCCTGCTGGAACGGGTAAACCTACTCGGCTCCAGCCGACGTCCACCCCTTGGACGTCCTCGCGACGATTCTGGCAGCCCGTCGCAAGCAGCTCGGCATTGGCTGGTCCTCACCGTCGGCTGTCCTTGTCGTCGCTGGGTCATGAGCCGACCGACCAAGTCTCCGGCGTCCCGCCTGTTCTCGGACATGCCATCTGGCCTGGGCGGCTGTCTTGCTTGCGTGTCTTGGAGCTGGGTTACGTCTCCGGCGTTCCGCTCGTTCTCGACAGGTATCGTGCACAAATTCGTACGCAGTGGCAGCACGGCCTCAGGTCATATCCCTGGGTCGGGCATCCTGCGGGCTATGCCCGTTCTCCGGGACGGCAAGGGTCTGCGCGGCCTGGCCGTGTTGCCTCTGAACGCTTTCTCGTCCGCGCTGCTCAAGTGAGGCCTTGAGTTCCTGCGCTTGGAGTTCCAGGATTTCTGTCTGCCGGGCGTTGATTGAGCGTTGTTCCTCGAACTGCTCGCGCAGCACATCCAGCTGGCCGAACTGGACCTGCAGCAGCTCAGTCTCCGTCCGGGCCCATTCCTCTATATCGGTCATATGGCCTCAAGTGTCCTGACTTCCTTGGACTGCTTGCGGTACGCCAGGGACGCGAAGACGGCGGTAACCACCGCGAATACCGCAAGGGCGATGATGGCGACAGCGGTCCACTGAGCGGCCGCGATCATCGACATATGAGAAGCGTAGGGCCGCCGACCCGCGAAACGGGGTGTATCACGGGGGTTCCCGCCGCCGCATCCTACGGACGCCGCGCCATGGGATACCCAAGACATGCGTGGCGTTGGCCCGGTGGCCGTGGCATTGGTTGCGCCGATGGTAACGGTCCCGTCGGCTTGCCCAGGAGCGACCATGAGGCCTCGCGAGTTCCAGCCCAATCAGGCACTCAACGGGCACCCCGACGCCGGTCGGCTTCGTGATGATCGTCACCAGGGCTGCGGTCTGGCCGCCTACCTGCGGTTTCACTGGCACCCGAGCGCCATCTGACCGTTACTGTGCCTGAATCGTCGCCGTTATCATCGACTCGAAATCGGGTGTTGACTCTGGGTTGCGAAGTCAAGCCTGGCATTGACTGTCGATGTTTGTATCAGTTCACTTGGCGCATACCTCCGTTCCGGTAGGAGGGCGTGCGGGTCGCCGCCGGGCTTGCCCAGCCCGGGCAGCGATTCCGGGGAGGGAGCGCGTGATGACCGAGCCGCCCATGGTAGGTGATGAGTTCGCGGGCTACAGGCTGCGTTCGGTTCTGGGCCGCGGCGGTATGAGCGTGGTCTATCAGGCGGAGAATCCGCGCCTGGGTGCCGTCATCGCGCTGAAGGTGCTGGCCCCCGAGCTGGCCACCGATGATGTGTTCCGGGCGCGGTTCCTGGAGGAATCGCGGATCGCCGCCTCGCTCAATCACCCGAACGTGATCCCGATCTACGACACGGGGTCCTACGGGGGCCTGCTGTACATCGCGATGCGGTACGTGTCGGGGACCGACCTGCGGCAGATGCTCAAGAAACGGGGGCGGCTGATCCCGTCCGTCACCTTGTCGTTGACCGCGCAGGCGGCCCGGGCGTTGGATGCCGCGCACCGCCGGGGGCTGGTGCACCGTGACGTGAAGCCGGGCAACCTGCTGATCGAGCGGGGCGATGACGATGATGATCCCGATCACGTGTACCTCGCCGATTTCGGGATCACCAAGCACGCGATGGACCGGACCGGGATGACCGCAAGCGGGCAGTTCCTCGGCACGGTGGACTACGTCGCCCCGGAGCAGATCCAGGGCATGTCGGTGCTGGGCCTGGCCGATCAGTACTCGTTGGGCTGCGTGGTGTATGAGTGCCTGACCGGCCGGGTCCCGTTCGAGAAGGACCTGGACGCCGCGATCATCTGGGCTCATGTCCAGGAGAGCCCCACGATGGCCACGGCCCTGCGTCCGGATCTGCCGCCGGCCGTGGATCACGTGTTCGCCCGGGTGCTGGCCAAGGAACCCGGTGACCGGTACGCGAATTGCCGGGAGTTCATCGAGGCCATGCGGGTGGCCCTGGGCGGCCTGGCGGCCGACCCGCGGACGCTGGGGTCCCTGGACATCGCCGGGGCCGCGCCGGCGGGCGGGACGCAGGGGAACATCGCGACCGAGGCGTTCCGGCCGCCCGAGGTGCCGCATGAACTGCCGACCGGGAAGATCCCCGCCGGGGCCCAGGCGGCGTCGACGCCGCGGAGCGACACGGTGATCTCGCGCCGCCTCCAGCCTGGCGGGGCGCCGCCGGACCAGGCCGGTGGGCCTGATGGTGGTCAGCCTGCCCGGGGCCGCCCAGGGCCGCGGCGCCGCTGGTTCGCCCGGCCCGGCTGGATCGCGGCCCTGACCGCCCTGGTCCTGATCGCCGTCGGCGCGGGAACCTGGGCGCTGGTCAGCGGCCGGTCCGGGTCCCACCCGCATGCGGCGTCATCAGCATCCGCCAAGCCGACGCCGCCCAGCGCTCTGATGGCCGCGCTCACGCTGGCGAACCGGAGCGGCGGGGCCAAGGGTCTGCTGCCGCCCTCTGCCTGCAAGCAGCAAAGCGCCACGATGGTGACGTGTACGGCTCCGGCCCCGGGTATCAGCCAGGTCACCTTCCGGACCTACCCGTCTCTGACCGCCGTGTATGCCGCGTACACCACGCAGGTCGAGGGGCTGAACTCCGGGAAGTTCCAGGCGAACTTCCAGGACTGCGGCCTTACTCAGACCTTCGGCGAGGTCAGCTGGAACCACCAGTTCCAGCACCCGAAGACCTATTCGGTCGCCCAGCTGACCTCGGGAAAGCTGTCGGAGGACCAAGCCGCGGGCCGGGTGTTCTGCACTATCACCAATGGCCAGGAAAGCTTTGTCTGGACCCAGAACGCCGGCAATCTCCTAGCGGTCGCGGCCGGGCCGGTGCACGAGGACGTCTGGAACTGGTGGGTCAACGTGCACCACAACATCGGCTTCGCCGGCTCGCCGATGAACATGTAGCTACCGGGAGAGCGAGCACCGTGGACCTTCAGCGCGTTCGCTGGGGCGCCTGGGAGACCGGTACCGGACCCTGCGGGCCGGGGAGGAACTCAAGATCAGTGCTACGGCAGCGGCTTGAGCCGACAATTCTGCGTTCATCCGCCGGCCGGCCACAACCTATCTGTCCGGAGACATCGAGAAGATGACGGGGAGCCCGGTGCCGAACGCGAAGAAGAGCAAGCAGGCCGCCCGCCGCGACCGGGTAACGGCCCTGCGCGCCGCAAAAACGCGCCGCGCGGCGCCGCAGCCTAATCACCATCGGGGCCATCGTCGCCGTGGCCGCGCTGATCATCGGCGGGGTGGCCTGGTACAGCGCCAGCCGTAGCAACGGCGGCGGCGGAGCAACTGCCGAGGTCATGCCGCCGGGCTTGACCGGCCGGACGACCGTGCAAGCGGCGGCGCACCAGGTACCGAATACCTCGGGCATCCCGGGTGTCACGGAGTGCTGCACCACCGGCTGGCCTACGGGCAGCCACAGCGGGCCGGCCGCTCTGGCGCTGGCACACGACCGCGTCACAGGGCAGGTCACCTACTCGGTCACCCCACCCGTGGGCGGCACGCACAACGCGACCTGGATGAACTGCGGGATCTACGACAAGCCCGTGGCCAACGAGCGGGCGGTGCACAACCTGGAGCACGGCGCGGTCTGGATCACGTACCAGCCGTCACTGCCGCCATCGGAGGTAAGCCTATCTACGGCATTCGCGGCCAAGCAGACCATGATTACCCTGGCCGGAGGCACGGCCTGTCCGGCATGAGGATCTTCTAATTCCCGGATGGCGATGGTGCATCAAGGGCCCGGCGGGATGGCGCACGAAGCCGAGACCGCGGGACAGCGGGCATTGGTCATCGCGTGCTCGTCCCGGCGGGCGGCCGCGCCCGGCCATTGGCGGGCTGGTCCGCGCCGCGCAGGACCGCCAGGCGCTGCCGGTACTCCTCCTCGCCCATCTCGCCGCGGGCGAACCGCTCGGCGAGTAGCCGCTCCGGAGACGGCGCCGATTCCGCGGACTGCGGCGGCGCTGCGGCCAGCTGGCCGCTCCGGCCGAAGTAGCGTACCAGCGCCATGATGCCGAAGATCACCGCGCCCCAGAACAGGATCATGCTGACGGTCATGAGCGCATACCCAGCCGCTCATCCCGCTGCCGTACCAGTACATCATCGTGATCATCTCCCCGCGCCCCGGCACTCCCGGGCCGCTGCACTCACCATGCGTCCCGTTACCCCCCGGGGTAGAGACCTCGGTCCCGAGGCTGCGGGGTCAATGGCCCCGGCGCTACCAGGCGGCGTGCATGCCCCCGGCGAACACCTCATCGATCCCTGCCGCGAGCAAGTTCGCCGTGGTGACCTGGATCGAGCGCAGGGGGGCTAGCGGTCGCGTGCGCGTTCGGTGGCCGCTGCTTGCCCGTATGGCAGACGGAGGCGTCTGAGCGTGACGGCGTTCAGGGCAACGATCACGCTCGAGCCGGACATGGCCAGCGCGCCGATCGCGGGGCTGAGCGTGAAGCCTAGCGGCTCCAGCGCCCCTGCGGCGATCGGCAGCGCGACGCTGTTGTATCCGATCGCCCAGGCCAGGTTCTGCCGTTCCTTGCGGCGTGTACCCCGGCCGATGGTGATCGCGGTGGCGACGTCGAGCGGGTCAGAGCGCATCAGCACCACGTCGGCGGTGTCGACGGCCACGTCGGTGCCGGTGCCGATCGCGATGCCGAGGTCGGCCTGCGCGAGCGCGGGGGCGTCGTTGACACCGTCGCCCACCATCGCGACCGTACGGCCCTGCCGCTGAAGCTCGGCGATCGTGCCTGCCTTGTCGCCGGGAAGCACTTCGGCGATGACTTCTTCGATGCCGATCTCGGCGGCGACGCGCTGGGCCGTGGCGTGGCTGTCGCCGGTGAGCATGACCGACCGCACGCCGAACACTCGCAGCGCGGCGATGGCGTCCTTTGAGGTCTGGCGCGGTGCGTCGGCGATCGCGATCACGCCGGCGGCGCGCCCGTCGAGTGCGACCTGTACGGTGGTCCGTCCCTGGCCGGCCAGCTCAGCGGCGCGCTGCGCGAGCCCGTCCAGGCTGACGCCCTCACGGGCCAGCAGCCGCCCGTTCCCGACCGTGACCCGCGTGCCCTCGACGGTGGCGAGCGCGCCTTCACCGGGGACGGCTGTGAACCCATCGGCCGCCGGCGGGTCCAGGCCGCGCGCCCGGGCGGCTCCGACGATCGCCTGGGCGAGCGGGTGCTCGCTGTCGCGCTCGGCGGCGGCGACCAGGCGCAGCAGCTCGCCTTCGGCGACGCCGTCGGCGGTCGCGACCGCGACGACCTCCGGCTGCCCCCGGGTCAGCGTGCCGGTCTTGTCGAACACGACCGTATCCAGGCTCGCCGTCTGCTCCAGCGCGGTCGCGTTCTTGAACAAGATCCCGCGCCTGGCGCCCAGGCCGCTGCCGACCATGATCGCCGTCGGCGTCGCAAGGCCGAGCGCGTCCGGGCAGGTGATCACCACCACCGTGATCGCGTACAGCAGCGCCTGCCGGACGTCAACGCCGATGATCACCGCCCAGGCCACGAAGGTGAGCAGGCCGCCGCCCAGCGCCACGAGCACCAGCCAGGAGGCGGCCCGGTCGGCCAGCCGCTGCGCGGGAGCCTTGGAGTTCTGCGCCTGCTGCACCAGGTTGACGATCTGCGCCAGTGCCGTGTCCGAGCCGATCGCCGTCGCCCGCGCCCGCAGCGTCCCGTTCGTGTTGATCGTCGCGCCGACGAGCGCGTCGCCGGCACCCTTGTGGATGGGCAGGCTCTCGCCCGTGACGGTCGACTCGTCGACCTCGCTGTCGCCCTCGGTTACCTGGGCGTCGACCGGCACTTTCGCGCCCGGGCGGATCAGCAGCAGATCGCCGACCGCGACTTCGGCGGTCGGCACCTCGACCGGCTCGCCGTCGCGGAGCACGACCGCTTTCGGCGGCGCCAGGTCAAGCAGCGCCCGGATCGCGTCTGAGGCCCCGCCCCGCGCGCGCATCTCAAACCAGTGACCGAGCAGCACGAACGTCGCGAGCATCGCGCCGGCGTCGTAGAACACCTCGCCCGACAGGCCGGCCGTGACCGCCGCCGAGTACGCCCAGCTGATCCCGATCGCGACCGCCACCAGAACGTTCATGTCCAGCGTCCGGTGCCGCAGCGCCTGCGCGGCGCCGGTGAAGAACCCCCGGGCGGCGTACAGCACTGGCACGCTCAACAGCAGCTGCCAGACGTTGCGGTCCAGGCCGAACGGTGTCGCCAGCGCATGCCCGAACAGGCTCGTGCCGATGCCGGACCACGCGAGGATCGCCAGCGTGAAGACCAGCGCCAGCACGAAGCGGTTCCGCATCTGGCGGGCCATCTGGTCCATCGAGTGGCCCCCGTGGCCGCCCTCGCCGTACCTGCCCGGCTCGTGGGCCCGTGCGACCGCAGCCGGATCGTGGGCCCGCTCGGGCTGGCCCGGCTCATGCAGTGGATCGCACAGGCAGCCCGGCAGGTTGCAGCCAGCGCACCGGAACCCCGCCCGTTTGGCCACCTGCCGCAGCTCCGCCACCGAGGTCAGCGACGGGTCGTAGCGGACCGTGGCGGTCTGCGCGACCGGGTTGGCCTGCACCGACAACACCCCAGCGTGGTGCAGGAGCGCCGCCTCGGCCACCGCCTTTTCACTCGCCCGGTACTGGTCGCCCACGTGCAGCACAACGGTGGCGGCCGCGGGAACCTCCGCTCGTGTGCATGCGGAGCTCATCGGCCCGTCCAGCCTTGCTCAGGATCGGCTTGTCCAGCAGCATGGCGGGCCGCGGCAGTTGGCGGCACTGTCACGTCTGGCGCCATGTCTGGTCTACTGGGTTCCGGCGACCGCCGGGATGCTGGGCGTCGCGGCGTAGCGGCCAGGATCGGCGTCGAAGGCGGCGGCGCAGCCCGCCGAGCAGAAGTACACGGTGCCCGGAGAGGGGCCGCGGTGCTCGGGGGTGGTGGCGGGGTCGACGGTCATGCCGCAGACCGGGTCGGTCGCTAGCGCGGGTACGGGCGGGGCCTCGGTGGAGCGGTCGGCGGGGGTCTCGACCTGCGGTTCGGCGTGTACCTGGCCGGCGGGCGGCAGGGGAGCGGGGTGGTAGCCGCGCAGCCGGTTGGCGTTGCCGACGACCGATAGGGACGAGAGCGCCATCGCGGCGGCGGCGATGATCGGGGACAGCCGGATCCCGAAGAACGGGTAGAGGATGCCCGCGGCCACCGGGATGCCGATGCCGTTGTAGGCCATGGCGAAGAACAGGTTCTGCCGGATGTTGCGCATCGTGGCCCGGGACAGGTCGATGGCGGTGGCCACCCCGGCCAGCGACCCGGAGATCAAGGTGATGTCGGCGGCCTCGATCGCCACGTCGGTGCCGGTGCCGATGGCCAGCCCGACGTCGGCGGCGGCCAGCGCGGGGGCGTCGTTGATCCCGTCGCCGACCATCCCGACCGTGCGGCCCTCTGCTTGCAGGCGGCGGATCTCGCCGGCCTTGTGCTCGGGCAGCACCTCGGCCAGCGCCCGGCTGATCCCGGTCTGGCGGGCGATCGCGGCGGCGGTCCGGGCGTTGTCGCCGGTCAGCATGATCACCTGCACGCCTAGGCGGCGCAGCGCGGCGATCGCGGCGGCCGAGTCGTCCTTGATCGTGTCGGCGATCGCGAGCACCCCGGCCGGCTCGCCGTCGACGGCGGCCAGCACCGGGGTCGTGCCCTGGGCGGACAGCTCCGCCGCGGCCGGCGCCAGCGCGCCGGTGCTGATGCCGGCGCCGGCCAGCAGCCGGGCGCTGCCGACCAGGACCAGGCGGCCGTCCACGGTGGCCTGTATGCCCTGGCCGGTGACCGACCCGAACGCGGATGCCGCCGGTACGGTCAGGCCGCGGTCACGAGCCCCGGCGATGATCGCGGCGGCCAGCGGGTGCTCACTGTCGGACTCGGCGGCCGCCACCAGCGCCAGCAGGTCATCCCGCTCCCACGTCCCGGCCGGCCGGATGTCAGTGAGCGCGGGCTTGCCGGCGGTGATGGTGCCGGTCTTGTCCAGCACCACCGTGTCCAGCTGGTGCGCGGTCTGAAGCGCTTCGGCGGACCGGATGAGGATGCCGGCGCGGGCGCCGATGCCGGTGCCCACCTGAATGGACAGCGGGGTGGCCAGGCCCAGCGCGCACGGACAGGCGATGATCAGCACCGCGATCGCCGAGACCAGCGCCATGGTGAACGCCGGAGCCGGGCCGGCCACAAACCACACCGCGAACGTGGCGATCGCCACGGCGATCACCGCGGGCACGAAGTACCCGGAGACCGCATCAGCGAGCCGCTGGATCGGGGCCTTGGACGCCTGCGCCTGCTGCACCAGCTTGATGATCTGGGCCAGCATGGTGTCGGAGCCGATCTTGGCCGCGCGGACCCGCAGCGACCCGGTCGTGTTGACGGTCGCGCCGATCACGGTGTCCCCGGCGCGCTTGGCGGCCGGCATCGGCTCCCCGGTGACCATGGACTCATCCACCGCCGAGGACCCGGACAGCACCACCGCGTCGACGGGGATCTTCTCCCCGGGCCGGATCACCAACTCGTCCCCGACCACGACCTCCTCCACCGGGATCTCGGCCTCGGCGCCGCCGCGGATGACTCGTGCCGTCCGAGCCTGCAGCCCCAGCAATTCACGGATGGCCTGCCCGGTTCCGGCCTTGGCCCGGGTCTCGATCAGCCGGCCGAGCAGGACCAAGGTCAAGATGACCCCTGTCGTCTCGAAGTACACCCCCCGCTCCCCGGCGGGCAGCAGCGACGGCGCGACGGTAACGGCCAGGCTGTACCCGTAGGCGGCCACAGTGCCGATCGTGATCAGGCTGTTCATGTCCGCCGACCGGTGCGACAGCGCCAGCCAGCCGGTGCGGTGGACCGGCCACCCGGTATAGAACATCACCGGGGTGATCAAGGCCAGCTGTACCCAGTAGTTCAGCAGCACGGCCGGGACCCACGCCTGGAACAGGTCATGGGCCACCATCGCGTACAGCACCGGCAGCGTCAGCACCGCCCCGGCAATCACCCGGCGGGCCAGGTCGGCGATCTCCGCCCGCCGTTCGGCCGCCTCCGCGTCCTCCGCATCCTGGGACGCCCTGCCGGGGGCCGCCCCGGGCGGTGCGCCGTCGGCCTGCGGTGTGACGGCGGAACCTGCCGCGGCGCCGGCCTGGTCCTTTCCTCCGCTGGCCACGTCGTTAGCGGCGGTATCGCCCGCAGCGGGCTCGACGAGCAGCGTGCCGTGGATCATGTTCATCCCGCACGCGAACCCGAATTCACCGGCCTCGCCGGGATCCAGCCGCACGGTGGTCCGCTGGTAGGCCGGCAGCGCGGCGCTCACCCGGAAATCGGGGAACACCACCCGGGCGGTGCAGTCACCCGATTCCTGCCGGTCGAAGGTCAGCTCGACGGGCACGCCCTGGCGCACCCGGATCACCTCGGGGCTGTACCCGCCCTTGACCGTGACCTCCAGCCGCTGCACCCCGCCCGCCAGCTCGGCGGCCCTGGCCTTGCGCGGCCCGAAGAAGAACCAGCCCAGCCCGGCCAGCGCCAGCACGGCGGCAGCCACGACGAGGATGTCGTCTACGCTCATCGCAACCTCCCGAGAACGTCTCCCGACATGCCGCTAGAATATACCCCCCTAGGGTATTATCTGGCAAGGGCCTTTGGCCCGTAACCTCTCCAGCGGCGAGCCTGATGGTGCCGGGCCTGCCACCGGCGGTCAGCCGTCGCAAGCCGATGCCGAGATGAGGACATCGGCCGTGATCACGTTGACGCCGCGGCGAGCGGGGCGGCAAAGCTCGGGGGCCCCACCGGTGGCCGCCGTCCCGGTCCAGGCGACGGCCGGTCATCACAGACGGACGACTTGCCGGATCGTCCCGGCCACTTCGGCGATGCTGTCATCGGCCTCGGCGTCCGAACGGCGCGCGGCGTCGCGGACGCAGTGGTGGAGGTGGTCGCTGAGCAGCCCGACGGCGACTTCCTGCAGGGCCCGGGTGGCGGAGGCGATCTGGGTAACCACGTCGGGGCACCAGGCGTCGGCGTCGATCATCTTCTGCAGGCCGCGGACCTGGCCCTCGATCTTGCGCAGCCGCCGCAGGTAGTCTTCCTTGCCGGAGGCGTAGCCGCGGGCGGTCCGGGGCGTTGCGCCGGTTCGCCGCGGCGGGCTGCACTCCGGCGCCTGCCAGCCGGCGGCGGCATCGATCACGGCGGTCATCCTGCGCTCCCGGTACCGGTCAAGAACTGGCGGCCCACCCTGGCCCGGTGCGCTCCATGCCAGAACATCATCGCCATCATCTCCCGCCAGGATGTTGATCTCCTGCTGCGTCCAGAATCGGTCGGGCTTACCGGTAGGGGGCAGGGCCATCGGGCCCGCGGCCTAGTGACCTCAGTCCCTGCCCGTTGCGGACCGCTGACCCTGCCCCCCAGGGGTATGCCGACTGACCGTGGCGGTAAGCGGCGCTGACAAAAGCGGCCGCCAGAAGCAGG
>Ga0306920_100009983_pt1 | contig 12697 bp, 10 predicted proteins | sample flu12Cox44000170_FD_204666 | JGI IMG/M metagenome (GOLD analysis project Ga0306920, IMG submission 204666) | Lab enrichment of tropical soil microbial communities from Luquillo Experimental Forest, Puerto Rico - flux4day.12C.oxic.44.000.170 (v2)... | ecosystem: Environmental > Terrestrial >...
TTATGGATAATATTTTTCCGCTGGTGCGAGAGAGGTCAAAACCTTCCCGGTCTGGGAAATAACTCCGTACTGTCGGTACTAGAGGCAATCCCCGCCTAGCTCCCGCCAAAATCCGCCTCGACCACCGATTCACTGTTTGGTATACGTCCATACGTTTACTGGAGAAAAAATTCGAACGGCCCGCCTGCATCGACTCGCGGATTCGCTGGCCGCGATTTTGTGCTATTTTCCTCTCTGGCCTCGCGGCCGACCCACATGCCCACCAAGGTCCAGATCTTCGGCCAGACTTACTCCATCGCCGGCGATCTCGATTCCGCGTACGTTCAGAAACTCGCCGCCTATGTAGATGAAAAAATGCGCACCATTTCCAGAGCCACCACCACCGTGGACACGCAAAAAGCCGCCGTCCTCGCTGCTCTCGCCATCGCCGACGAACTGCACACTGGCCTGCGCGAATCTGGCGAGCAGGAAGAACTTCTTCGCGAACAAGCCGAGCGCTGCCTCACGCTGGTCGAACGCGCCCTCAAGCAAACCGCTTAGTCGCTCGAAGCAGAGCCTTCGTAAAGAAAGGTCATCGGCTTGGGGCCCTTCATATAGCCGGTGGTCAGTTGCGTAACACGAAAGCCGGCACTTTCCAGCATCGCCGCAATCGGCCGGTTCAAGTGGCATCCACCCGCGAAGCGCTTCCAGAGCGGAGTCAAACGATCCTGCCACTTTCTTACGCTTGCTTCCGGCGACTGTCCGTGTTCGACAAACAACAGGCGTCCGCCAGGCTTCAGCACCCGACGCATTTCGCCGAGAGCCTGCGACGCTTCGGCGATGGAACACAAGGTCCAGGTCATGACCACGGTATCCACGGTGGCACGATCCAACGGAATGGCCTCCGCTGACCCTTCGACAAGTCTCACTGCGACCCGGGATGCTGCGGCCGCGCGCCGGGCCATCTGAATCAGCTTCGCGGACGGCTCCAGCGCAAAAACTTCTTTCACGTGCGCCGGATAAATCTTCAAATTGGCGCCCGCGCCCGCTCCTATTTCGAGTACCCGGCCCGCTGTTGCGGCGAGCACTCGTTCGCGGTACGGCGCCAACTGGCGATTGCGCATCGCCAAATTCACCAGATGCGGAACGATGTACTGTTGATAACAATTCATGAGGATTCTCACTTAGCGGGTCGGCAAAAAACTGCGAACCTTGCGTTTTATTTTACCGGCGAACGCTTCGGGCCGCGCGTCCTCCTGCCAGGTGTCATTGGGACGAATGCAGCTCGATCCGATCCAGTGTTTCCGCGCCGAGGTTGCGCAAACTGTGTTCGGACGTATTCAATGATGTGCTGCGCTGGATGATTTTCGTCCAAGCGTGAACTTGGCGGGGCCGGCCAAGCACCGGTGTTCGGCGGCACCTTTGCGGCAACAAATATTTTTTTTTGCGCGCAACACCTGGCATAGCAATTTTTCACGGCGGCCGTTTTCGTACACCCGCGCGGTGTCGAAAAAGTTGATTTCACTTAGATCCTACCCGGCGCGCCAACATTTTCGATAGCGCATTCTTACTGACTCCATGCGGTGGGCATGCGATCCCAACGATGTTTCCGAAATTCTGCGTGCAATACGTCGGGGAGCGGACCTTTATCGCTAGCGGCGATGTTCGCTTCGACATTTTTGATTTTTCGCATGCCGGGAATGATGGTGCTCACGTCGCGATGATTCAAAATAAACCGCAGCGCCATTTCCGCCATGGACGACCCGGGGGCAACCAGATATTTCAGAGCGTCGGCGCGTTCCACGCTGGACGACAAATTTTCCCGAACGAAATACGTGTTGCGCCAATCGTCTTTCGGCCAGGTGCTTCGCAGCGTGAGTGTTCCCGTGAGGGAACCTTCATCAAACGGGACGCGCGCAATCACGCCGACATGGTGCGCGCGACAAGCCGGGAAAAGCGCATCTTCGGGATTCTGGTCGAAAATGTTGTAGATGACCTGCACCGCATCAATCAGTCCGGATTTCACCGCGCGGATTCCGTTCCACGGTTCCCAGCGATTCATGCTGATGCCGACAGCGCGGACTTTGCCGCTGGCGCGCAACTTTTCAATCGTCCGCGCGGAGCGTTCGTCGTCGAGCCACTTATCTTCCCAGGTGTGATACTGAATCAAATCCAGCGTGTCGGTAGCGATGTTGCGCAGACTTTTTTCCACGTACTCGAACACATATTCCGGCGGATACGAAACATCCAGGGAGAAGTCCCGCTTCGACGGCCACTGGCGATTCTTTGGCGGCACTTTTGTCGCGATGTACAATTTCTTTTGGGGATTCGCACGCAGTGCTTTACCAAGAAGTTCTTCGCTGTGGCCTTCCCCGTAGGCCCATGCGGTATCAAAAAAATTGCAGCCCAGATCAATCGCGCGCTGCAGCGAGGCGAGCGATTCGGAATCCTCTGAACCGGTCCATTCGCCCATACCCCACATGCCATAGCCGATCTCGCCGACTTGCCAGTTGGTGCGGCCGAATTTGCGGTAGCGCACGGAAGCCTCCTCTGGGGAAAATCAGGCTAACACAGAGTTCGCCGGGTGGGCTTTAGGTTGCAAAAACGGGAGCAGGGCTCCCGCGCTCCCGATGGTGGCAACATGACTGTTGCGCGGCAGCTGTCCTTTTGTACAGGCCGGAGTGCACCATGCGGCTGTTAGCATGAAAATGACCAAGGAAGGTACCGGTCAGGAGCAAATTTCTCATGAAGCGGAGCCTCTTCGCCGCATTGCTAATTACTTCTTGCGCGGCAACGCCGTTGTGCGCGCAACAGGCCCTGGCGCAGGAAAACGGGGCGCCATCCGCATTCGTAAAATCCGCCGTGAAACTTCCGGCCGAAGGCATGTGGCTGAGCACGAAACACGCCCAAGTGCAGGAGTCGTTCGGCCAGGCCATTATTTTGAGTGGAAACTACCGGCTGGACGAGTGTTTGAAGACTCTGCGAGCGGCATTGACTGAAGACCCTGGCTTCGCGGCGGGATGGACGCTACTGGCCTACTATACGACGGATTCCCATGAGGCTGCCGAAGCACTGAATCGCGCGCAGAGCCTGGCGGGAGAAGCTTCCCCGAGTGAAATGCTGCTGGTGCGTTGGGTGGCGGCGCTGAAACACAACGATCAAATCGCGGCGATTTCCAATTTGAATGATCTGCTACGGAAGGAATCAAACGACAAATTTGTGCTGTACCTTGCCGGGCGGTGGTTCGTGGACCAGCGAGATCAACAAAAGGCGATTCCACTATTTGAAAAAGCTCTGGCGCTGGACGGGGAATTCACTCCCGTGCTGAATCGTCTGGGTTATGCGTACGCCGCGATGGGCGACATGACCAGAGCGGAAATGCTGATGCGGCGCTACGTGGCGGCGATGCCTGCGGACGCAAATCCGGAAGACTCGTACGGCGACATTCTATTTAAGGCCGGACGTTACGACGAAGCAAAGACCCATTTCGATGCCGCGCTGAGTAAAGATCCCAGGTTTGGGCCATCGCAACACGAACTAGGCGATGTATTTGCGATGCAGGGAAATCAGGTCGGTGCGCGGCAGGCGTACGAGAAGTCAGCGCGAGTGGCGGCGAATCCGCGGCGCAGCCTGGAATACCGCTCTTCGATCGCTTTGAGTTATGTGCGCGAAAGTCTGTATGGATTTGCCGACCGCGAATATGCGGCGCTGGCGGCGGAAGCCAAGGTGAAAAAGTACACAGACCTGGAAGCAGCATTTCATGTGGCCATGGCCCTTTATCAACGGGATGATCTGACGGCGTTGAAACAACTGGATGCGGCGGAAGAAGCGATTCGGAACGATGGGGACCTAGCGACGGTGACGCGCGATGAACAGATGGCCTTGATCCGGCGGTGGCGCGGAGTACGTTCGATGCATGCGGGAAATCGGGCGATGGCTGACGTGTGCATTGGGGTGATGCAACAAAGATACGAAATGACAGAAAATGAATTCATAGCCGACCAGTTGCACGCGCTGCGCGGTGCGTGGCTGATGGAACAACACAAGATTCACGAAGCCATTCCTGAGCTGGAGCTTGCAGGTGATGACGCCTTTTCGCTGGAACTGCTGGCCCGCGCGAAACGAGAAGCAGACGATGCGCCCGGCGCCGATGCCGCGTTGCGGCAACTGCTGGCGATACATGCCTCGACGATGGATTCGGTGCTGGTGGTAGAGCCCGCCAGGCAGAAATTCGCAGTGTCCGCAGCGGCGGTCAATAGTCGCTAGTCTTTGGCTTGGTTCGCGACAGGTAATCCGAACTGCCAGCCCACCGCCGGCACGAGTGAGCAGTATGCTTTTGGTGAGCCGCTGACGCGCGATCCTCAGCCGGCTTGCTCCCATCGCCGCTCGCACGGCTATGTCTCCGCTTGGTTTTAGGGCCCGAGCGAGCAGAAGACAGGAAAGCTGAACGGAAACCAAAAAGCGGTGGGTGGACTAGTCTGGAATTAAGATTCCTTGAGTTTGAGCTTGCCGGCGGATTTTTGCCCTTCCAGGAAGGCTTTAAGTTCGGGAACGGCGGCGAGCAGGCGCATCCATTGTTCATAATAGAGGGTAACCGGGAAGCGGCCGAGACCATAGACGCTGACCCCGCCTTTTTCGCCGACGCGGAAATCGAGCGTACCGCTCTTTCTTGAGCCTAGCTGTTTTTGTGCTTGCTCGAGTTGGGCTTTTAGTTCTTCGTAGGTTGGTTCGGACATGAGGCAATCCTTCCGCGATGAATCAACAAAAGAAATTTAGCACAGAGGGCAGGGAGGCGGAAGAGAGCGGACAAGACGGTACAAAAAGACCGTTCTAGGGAGAGCGAACGCGGGACTGGCTTCTAGTCAAAAATGTCAGGGAAGCACCGAATCCTTAGCGAGATGCGAAGGATGCGGAGAAAATCTACAAAAAAATGAACCGGCGCTAAACCTGCAAGCGGTCGCCTTGACCGGCGGCTACTTCGTAAAGGACGGGATTGACGAAGAAGCCGAGGACTAGGCGGGAGATGAGGCCAGCAACGACCACGATGGCAAAGGGTTTTTGGGTGTCGCTGCCAACGCCGGTGGACATGGCAGCGGGAAGCAGACCAAGGCAAGCGACAAGAGCGGTCATCATAATGGGGCGCAGGCGGAGCAGAGCGGCTTCGCGGGTGGCTTCGCGGATGGAGCGGCCTTCGATGCGGAGTTTGTTGATGTAACTTACGAGGATGACGGCGGTCTGCACGGAAACGCCTAAAAGCGCGAGGAGTCCGAGGAAACTGGAAACACTGAGCGGCGTATGGGTGAGTTTGAGGGCAATGAGCGCACCGACAGGTTCGGTGAGTAGCACGCCGAGCGCGATAGAAATCGGAAATTTCATGTTGCCGTAGAGCGCAAACAAAATCATGAAAATGAGAAAGACGGCCAACGGTCCAATGATGTAGAGCTGCGCTTTTGCTTCGACCAGTTCACTGTACTCACCGCCCCATTCCATGCGGTAGCCTTCGGGAAGATGGACGGCCCTGGTGACGTTTTGCCGGCCCTGATTTACGATGCCCTCCAGGTTGCGGCCTTCGACGGAAAACTGGATGCCAATGTAGCGGGAATTATTTTCACGATAAATGAAGGATGCGCCGGAAGCCTGGTGGATGCTGGCGAGTTCGGAAAGCGGGATTTGCTGGCCCCCGGGAGCAGGAACCAGGAGATTGCCGATGTCGCGGGCATTGGAGCGAAATTGCGGCTCCATGCGGACGACCATATCAAAAAGTTTTTCGCCTTGAATGACCTGAGTGGCTGCTTGTCCGCCGACTGCGGCTTGGATAACCGCCTCGACATCGGCGACGTTGATTCCGTAGCGGGCGATCCTCGCGCGATCGGCATCAATGATGAGACTGGGCTGGCCGAGCTCGCGGACAACAGTTAGCTCCTTGAAACCGGGCGTAGCGTCGAGCGTGTTACGGATTTCCACAGCCTTTTTTTCCAGGACTTCGAGGTCGGGACCGAAAACTTTTACCGCCAAAGCGGATTTTAGTCCGGTGAGGGCTTCATCCACCGCGTCTTCGGCGGGTTGAGTATAGTTAAAAATGACGCCGGGATACGATTCGAGTTTTTTCTGAATATCTTTTTCCAGAGCTTCCTTGTTGCGGATGGCCGATTGGCTCCAGGATTTGTCGTTGTAGGGCTTAAGGCCGACGTAAAACTCGCAATTGAAAAAACCGGTGGGGTCGGTGCCGTCGTCGGGGCGACCGAGTTCAGAGCCGACAACGGTGACCATCGGATATTGATTGAGGATGTTGCGGACAGCGGGCGCGAATTTGGAAGCTTCCTCGAATGAAATGGTGTAGGGCATGGTGGCGCGAACCCAGAGCGCGCCTTCGTCCAGGTGGGGGAGAAATTCCCCGCCGATGTAGGGAATCAGCAGAAGCGTCGAGCCAAAAATCAGAACGGCGGCGAGAATGGTGGTTTTGGGATGGTCCAGGCACCATTCGAGGCGACCAGCGTAGCCGTCGCGAATCCAGTTGAAGATGCGATTTTCTTTTTCTTTTACGCCGGAGCGGAACCAATAGTAAGCAAGAACCGGAACCAGAGTAAGTGTGATGATAAGCGCGCCGATCAACGCGAAAGACATGGTGTCGGCCATAGGGTGAAAGAGTTTTCCAGCAGGGCCACTGAGCGCGTAGATGGGCAAATATCCGGCGATGATGACGGCGACGGAATAAAAGATGGGGCGGTCAACGTCACGCGCGGCGTGGAGCAGGACTTCGGTGAGGTTGTAGTCCTGTCCGTGGCGTTCGCTGAGTTCGCGATAGATGTTTTCCACCATAACGATGGTGCCGTCAATGATGATTCCGAAATCGATGGCTCCGATGGAGAGGAGGTTAGCGGCTTCGCCGGTGAGATGGAGGAAGATGAACGCAAAGAGAAGGGCGAGCGGGATCGTGAGAGCGGTGATGACGGCGGCGCGTACGCTGACCAAGAAGAAAATCAAAACGATGAGAACGAAAATCATACCGCGAAAGAGATTGCCTTCCACGGTGTCGGTGGTGACGCGGACAAGGTCGCTGCGATCGTAGAAGGGCCGGATGCGGACGTCGCGAGGAAGCATGGTTTTGTTGATTTCCTCGGTTTTGCGTTGTACCGCCTCGAGGACATTTTGGGTTTGTTCGCCGCGGCGCATGAGGATTACGCCTTCGACGGCGTCGTCGTTATTTTTCGCCTGGTCCTGAAATCCAAAGATGCCCAAGCGGGGCGCGTGACCGATTTCGACGTGCCCAATGTCCTTGATGCGAACAGGAGCGCCATTGTTGCTGGCGACGACGATTTCGCCGATGTCGTCGGTGGATTTGACCAGGCCGAGGCCGCGAACGTAGTAGAACTGGCCCCCTTGCGAGTAAAAGCCGCCGCCAGTGTTGGAATTATTGGCTTGCAGCGCGTTGACCACCTGCACGACCGGGATATGGAAGTTGTAGAGACGGACCGGATCGAGCAGGACGTGGTACTCCATGGTGGGACCGCCGAAGCCGGAATCGTCGGCGACGCCAGGAACGCTGCGATAGGCGCGCTCGATGATCCAGCCTTCATAGGTATGCAGTTCCTGCGGAGTACGGTCGGGGCTTTCAATGACGTAGCGATAGACAAGGCCGCTAGGACTGAAAAGCGGGGCCATGCTGGGGACAACACCTTGCGGAAGGGTAGCGTCGCTGAGCCGCTGGAAGATGATTTGACGCGCGAAGTAAGCGTCGACGCCTTCGTCAAACGTCAGACGGACATCGGAGAGTCCGTACAAAGAGATGGAGCGCATCACCTGAAGGCGCGGAGCGCCGTTCATGGCCAGTTCAAGCGGAAGTGTGGTGAGGCGTTCGACCTCTTCGGCGGCGTGGCCGGGCCATTGGGTGACCAACTCGACCATGGGGGGAGAAAGATCGGGGTAGGCGTCGACAGGCATTTGCTTGAAGGACCACACCCCTGCGATCACCATGAGTACGGTGACCATCAGCACGAGAAAGCGCTGGCGAAGCGCAAAATGAACGATGCGATGGATCATGCCGATCTGACCTTATCGCGGTCCTTAGAAACGCTCTGAGTAGAACCAGAAACAGCCTTTTCAGGGCCGATGAATCCTGCTCGTTCGCTCAAGGTATTGCTCCCGTTTTACAAATGCTCATAGCCCCTGCTACGGCGGGGATTGGCTGTGTTAAGAAACCTAGTGCTGCAACGAATTCATAAACTGCAGAAACAAGCTGCCATTGCCGGCGATGCGTTCGCCTTCCTTGAGTCCGGTTTTTATCTGAACCCGACCGTGACCGGATTCGCCGAGAGTAACCTGACGGCGGGCGAATTCGGTGGCTGCGGTCGCTACATAAACGAACGGCTCGTTTTCGGAGTCGCGGAGAATGGCGTCGTCGGGAACAGTGAGCACGTTCTGCAGAGCTGCGGCGCGGACGGTGGCGGCGACGTACATGTCCTTTTTCAGTTTCTTGGCGGGGTTCTGGGTGACGATGCGCGCCTGGAGGGTGCGCGTGGCGGCGTCCAGCGCAGGAGCGATGTAGGAAATTTTCCCGTGGAAGGTTTCCGGGTAGGAGTCTGTGGAGATTTCGGCGTCCTGACCGAGGTGAACAAAACCGAGATCGCTTTGATAAACGTTGACCAGGACCCAGACCGTGCTGGTATCGGAAATGGTGAAGCACTGCGTGGCACCGGCTTGCAGCAGCTGGCCGGGACCGACCAGGCGCTCTACAATTTCGCCGCCGACCGGGGCGATGACCGGAATCTCGGCGGTAGATTGCACGGGATTTTTGGCGACGGCTTCAGGATCGCGCAAACCGAGAGCGCGAAGCGCATCGGCGGAGGATTCAAGGTCGGCGTGGGCCTGAGTGTGCGCGGACTCAGCTTGCTGCAGATCGGCTTCGGCGATGGCGCCGTGCGCGAAGAGGTCTTTGGCGCGGTTGTAAAGCTTGTCGGAAAGTTCATAAGCGTCGCGGGCCTTGATGTAGGCGGAGCGGGCGGCGGAGTAATCCGGACTGGTGACCAGAAGTAACGGTTGACCGTGGCGGACGATTTGTCCGGGAGTAACGAGAATTTCGTGCACCGGTCCGCCGATGGGAGAGAAGACCGGAGAAGTTTGAAAGGCGTTGTAGGCGACAGAGCCGGTGAGGCGGAGCGTGCGCGGGAGATTCTGTTTTTGCACGGCGACGACCTGAATGTGTGCCATCTGGTCCTGAGAAATCTGAAAAGTTTGCGCGGTGTCGGATTTTTTTTCACTGGAGGTATAGGAGGTCATTTTGGATTCGGACTCGCCGGTTCCGGAGCTGCAGCCGGCAGTGGAGATCGCCAACAGGGATGCAGCGAGAACGCAGAAGAGACGGTTAGAGGGCCGAGCGCGATGATTTTTCATGGAAGGTTCCTTGTGCCTACGGCCTGGCGCATCTGTTCAAGAGCGAGCATGTAGTTGGCCAGGGCCTGGCGATAGGCCAGCTGGTTGGTGCGGTAGGTGCGCTCGGCATCGAGAAAATCAAGCAGGCTGGCAGCGCCGCGGCGATAAGCGTATTCGCTAATGTCGCGAGATTGTTTGGCTTGATCGACATAGCCGCCGCGATAGAGCTGCACGATCTGATCGTTGGCGTGAAGATTTTCGTAAGCATCGACAACGTCGGTGGAAACCTGTTGGGTGGTTTCACTGGCTTGTTCCTGGGCCTGGGTGATGGCGTAAGTGGTGCGCGCGATTTCGCCCTGGTTGCGGTCGAAAAATGCAAGCGGAATGCTGAAAGTGAGAGTGGCGCTGCTGAACCCGCTGGTGTGCGAGTAGGAGGCGCCCGCCGTGAGGTCTTGTTTCCCGTTGGCCTTGGCAAGGGCAAGCTGACTGCGCGCGGCCGTAACGCCTTGCTGCGCGGCGATGAGGTCGGGGCGCGAGCGAGACGCCAAAACCTTCAAATCAGTGAGAGAAGCGTTTTCCTGCCGATAGTCAAGGTCGCCGGTGACGTCGTAGTCGTCGGGGACGGATTCGAAACCCAGGAACTGACGGAGACCGGCGAGGGCCTGAACGCGAGCAAGTTTGGCGGCGGAAAGGTCGGTCTGAAACTGCAGGAGTTGCAGCTTGATTTTCAGGAAGTCGCCCTCACTCATATCTCCGGCGTGAAAACGGACAGCGCTGATGTCCACGGTTTTCTGAAAGCTGTCGAGGCCTTGCTGGGCGAATTCAAGAGTGGATTCGGCAAGAAGGACGTTGATAAATTGCTGCGCGACGTTGAAGGCCAGTTGGCGCTCGGAATCGGAGACTTGCGAACGGACGACCGCGGTGGCGTCTTGTGCGGCGGAAAGACGATGCTGGCGTTTTTTCCCGCGCTCAAAAAGATAGCTGAGGCCGATGTCGAACTGGGCGATGTTGTCGAGGTAATCGTGATTGAAATTACTGGGGTTAAAGATAGGGAGAAACTGAGCGTCCCAGGCCAGCGTCGGATTGGGGCGAAGGTTGGCGGTTGTTTCCATGGCTTGGTTCTGCAGAATGGTGGAGCGAAGCGCGAGGAGCGCGTGATTGTGCTGAAACGCGAGGCGCAGGGCGTCGTCGAGCGTGATGTGCAGGGAGGCGGAGGGATTTTGCGCTGCGGGGACCGACGTCGGAGCAGGCGCGGGAGCGGTGGGTGGCGCTTGTTGAGCGGAAGCGCAAGTGGCCAAGGCCAAAAGCTCGACGGCAAGAGCAGCAACAATCCTCATGGTGCAGATACCTCTTTTCAACCCAGAGTTCTAACTGCAAACCCTGAATCCATAGACCCGCGGCGCAGGCCACGCATATCACTTGGAAGAGAAAGAATGGACCCGGAAGTAGTACTTACAGGGACGGCGGAGCGCGAGGCGAGGTATCGGAAAAGGCGAGAGCAGGAACCTCACCTTGAGAGTAAGAGCTTTCCATGCGGCAGACGACAGGAGTGTGGTCCGCCACCAGAGAAGGTGCAATTACCGCGTGACCCGCAGTGGCACAAAGCTGACAAACATGAGAGCCGGCGGAATTGGCGACGGCGAAATCGGCACACAAATGGAACTGCGCGCCGAGAAGGGCCAACACGAGAAGCAGGTTAAAGAGGACTGGACGGCTGCCACTACGCATAGAAATGCAGATATAAGGATAGGGTGAATCTGGGGGCGGGTCAACAACTCTAAGCTGAGAGCTAGTAATAGTTAGCACAACCAGATCGCCTTATCGCCCGTCTAAGGAGCCATGAAGAGGTGTAACCTACTGCAGACGATGGCTGTATCTCGCAACTCGGGCCATAGGAAGCTGCAGCTGGTTGGCGCGGCTTTGATTTGCCTGGCGCTGCTGTATTTCGCCGGCGGCGGCAGCCTGCTGCACCAACACCATGGCGGACCGGATACGGTTTGCCAGGTTTGTCAGGCCTTACATGCCCCGGGACTGACGACGGCTCTCAGCGGAATTGCTTGCGCTCCGCAAATTTCGGGTTGGCACGCCTTGCGGCCTGTGTTTGCCTCTACGCTCGATGAAGTTTCGCTTCTACGTTCTGGCCGGGCACCTCCCTCCGCTTAAGACCATTCTCTTGATCGCTGTTCTGTAGTGATGCGTGTCTGCCGCATGTCGGTTCGTGACTGCGGGTTAAACCCGCCGCAGGCAGCGGCGTTGATTCACTCCACTTACACATCGCCCCATGGGCGCCGGAGAAAATTTTTATGTTGAAGAGTTTGCGTGGCTTGGCAGTTGTGGCTTTGCTTTGCAGTTTTTATTTTGGCGCGATTCCCGTAAAGGCACAGTTGGGCAATTCGGGATCGATTGAAGGAGTAGTCAAAGATGCGTCCGGAGGGGCCATTGCGGGCGCGAAGGTGGAGATTGCGAATCCGGTGAGCGGATTCAAACGAGAACTGATCACCGATACGGATGGAAGCTTTCGCCTGACCAATGTGCCATTCAATCCGTATCACCTCGTTGTGAGCGCGGACGGATTCGCTTCGTTCACGCAAGACCTGGATGTGCGGTCAACGGTGCCGACGACGCTAGAAATCGGCTTGAAGGTCGGGGAGACCGCGACCAGTGTTACCGTGGAAGCGAGCGGCGGAGACCTGGTGGAGACAGAATCCACATTCCACACGGACGTAGATCAAAAGATTATCGATCGGCTTCCTTTGGAGAGCGCGTCGTCGTCGCTGACATCGCTGGTCACGCTGGTATCTCCCGGAGTGGCAGCGGACTCCAACGGCAACATGCATGGCCTCGGAGACCACGCGCAGAATTCCTTTTCGGTGGACGGGCAAGCCATCACCGACCAGACGAGCAAAGTGTTTTCCAACCAGCTTTCTCCGGACGCGGTGCAGTCGATAGAAGTGATCTCCGGAGCCCCGCCGGCGGAGTTCGGAGACAAGACCAGCCTGGTGATCAAAGTGACGACAAAATCCGGCCTCGGGGTGAGCAAGCCGACCGGAAGCGTGACGGCTGCCTACGGGAGTTTTGGCACCAGTAATCTGGCGTTCAACCTTGCTTACGGAGGGCAAAAGTGGGGCAATTTCGTCGCCGCAAGCGGGCTGCAAAGCGGCCGTTTCCTGGATGGGCCGGAGTTTTCGGTGTTTCACGACAAGGGGAATCAAGAGAATATTTTTGACCGCGTGGACTACCAACTTACCCCCAAAAACACCATTCACGGGAACTTCCAGTACACGCGGTCGTGGTTCGAAACGCCCAACACGTTCGAAAATCTGCATGTGCTGGACCCCAACGGGAATAA
>Ga0306920_100009990_pt1 | contig 12692 bp, 13 predicted proteins | sample flu12Cox44000170_FD_204666 | JGI IMG/M metagenome (GOLD analysis project Ga0306920, IMG submission 204666) | Lab enrichment of tropical soil microbial communities from Luquillo Experimental Forest, Puerto Rico - flux4day.12C.oxic.44.000.170 (v2)... | ecosystem: Environmental > Terrestrial >...
CAATGAAAAAGGGGAACGGATGGGACCGTTCCCCTCGGCTTTGGCCCGCTCGGGAACAGTCTATTCGGCAGCTTCCGGCGATGGCGGCGCCATCGGCGGAATCACCGAAACGTAGGTCCGGCCGGCTAGGCCTGTGTGAAACTTCACGGCGCCCTCGGAAATGGCAAACAGGGTGTGATCGCGGCCGATTCCGACATGGCTGCCAGGATGAAATTTGGTGCCGCGCTGACGCACGATGATGTTGCCTGGAATGACGATCTCGCCGCCGAATTTCTTGACGCCGAGACGCCTCCCGCGGCTGTCGCGGCCGTTGCGCGATGAACCGCCCGCTTTCTTATGCGCCATCTGCTACCCCTTCCGCCGGCTGCACGCCGCCCGCACCTTTGACTTCCATGATACGCAAGACAGTCTGGTGCTGGCGATGACCCTTCTTGCGCCGGTAATTGTGCCGGCGTTTCTTTTTGAAGACGATGATCTTGGGCGCACGGGTCTGCTCGACCACGGTGGCGCTGACCGAAGCTCCCTCGATCAGCGGAGTGCCGGTGGTAACCTCAGCCCCTTCGCCGATCATCAGCACTTCGCTGAACTCGACGGCGGCGCCGGGCTCGGCGACGAGCTTTTCGACCGAAATGACATCGTCCTTGGCGACCCTGTATTGCTTGCCGCCCGTCCTGATCACTGCGAACATGATACCCGCCGATATAATCTTCGGTACACCGCGTGCAACCGGCTTGGGCGCACAGATACGCCGGAGGGAGTACCCCTCCGGGGACCGCGCACTATAGGTCTACGCCCCGGCCTGTCAACGGCCTGAGGGGCGGGTGGCTTTGACGGGGTAAAGTGCGCTCTCTAGACTGAGGTGCTGGCAGACGCGGCCCGCAGAGGGCCGATCCGGGGATCATTTGACGAGGAGTGTCCAAGAGTATGGATACCGGCATCATTCGCGCGACCGAAGACGAGGCCCTGCAGTTCCACGCCAGCGGACGCCCCGGTAAGCTGTCGATCGCACCGACCAAGCCCCTGACGACGCAGCGCGACTTGGCGCTCGCCTACTCGCCGGGCGTGGCGTTCCCCTGTCTGCACATTAAACGTCAGCCCGGCACTGCCTTCGACTATACCTCAAAGGGGAATTTTGTCGCTGTGATCTCGAACGGCACGGCGGTCTTGGGGCTCGGTGATCTCGGCGCGCTCGCCGCTAAGCCGGTCATGGAGGGCAAGTGCGCGCTCTTCAAACGCTTCGCCGATATCGACTCGATCGATCTCGAGATTGACACCCGCGATGTCGACGAATTCGTCAATTGCGTTCGTTTTCTGCATCCCGCCTTTGGCGGCATCAATCTGGAGGACATCAAGGCTCCGGAGTGCTTCATCATCGAAGAGCGGCTGCGCGAGCTGCTCGATATTCCGGTATTCCACGATGACCAGCACGGGACGGCGATTATTGCCGCGGCCGGTCTGATCAATGCCCTGCATCTGACCGGCCGCGAACTCGAAAAAGCCAAGATGGTGGTCAATGGGGCGGGCGCCGCCTCGATCGCCTGCGTTGAGCTGTTGAAGACAATGGGTCTGCCGCCCCACAACGTCATACTCTGCGATACCAGGGGCGTCATCTACCGTGGCCGCACCGACGGCATGAACCAGTGGAAATCCGCCCATGCGGTAGAGACCAGGGCGCGGACCCTTGCCGAAGCGATCGCGGGCGCGGACGTGTTCTTCGGGCTTTCCGCCAAGGGAGCCGTGGATCAGACGATGGTGCGGGCGATGGCCGAGAAGCCGATCATCTTCGCCATGGCCAACCCCGATCCCGAGATCACTCCGGAAGACGTGCGCGCCGTGCGCTCGGACGCGATTATCGCCACCGGACGCTCCGACTACCCAAACCAGGTCAACAACGTGCTGGGGTTCCCCTACATCTTTCGCGGCGCCCTCGACGTGCGCGCCTCGACGATCAACGAGGCGATGAAGATCGCTGCGGCCGAGGCATTGGCGCGGCTCGCCCGCGAGGATGTGCCTGACGAGGTCGCCGCCGCCTATTCCGGCCAGCGCCTGACCTATGGACCGGACTACATCATCCCCGCACCGTTCGACCCGCGGCTGATCTGGGCGGTCCCATCCGCCGTCGCCAAGGCGGCGATGGATTCCGGTGTCGCCCGCAAGCCCATCCTCGACATGGCCGCCTACCAGCGCAGCCTGCGCGGCCGCCTCGACCCGACCGCGGCCGGGCTCGAGATGATCTTTGCCAAGGTGCGAGCCAATCCGAAGCGGGTCGTCTTCGCCGAGGGTGAGGAAGAAAAGACGATCCGCGCCGCCTTGGAATTTGCCGGGAGCGGCTACGGCACGCCGGTTCTGGTTGGGCGCGAGGAACGTATAAAGTCGACGATGGCGGCGATGGGGCTGGCCGCGCCCGATCTTCTCGAAGTCCACAACGCTCGCCTGTCGCACAACAACCAGCGCTATACCGACCTCCTCTATGCACGGCAGCAGCGCCACGGCATGCTCCACCGCGACTGCCAGCGGCAGGTGAACCAGGATCGCAACGTGTTCGCCGCGTGCATGGTCGCCTGCGGCGACGCCGACGCGATGGTCAGCGGGGTGACCCGCAACTCCTTCGACGTCCTCGACCAGGTCTCGCGAGTGATCGAGGTCAAACCCGACAGCGTGATGTTCGGGCTGACGATATTGCTCGGGCGCGAACGCCCGCTATTGCTCGCCGATACCCTCGTGCACGAGACGCCGAGCCCGCTCCAGCTCGCCGAAATCGCGATGCAGGCGGCAGCGAAGGCGCGCGAGATCGGCCTCGTGCCGCGCGTGGCGATGCTCTCCTACGCGAATTTCGGCAATCCAACGGGTCCCGATTGCGAGCGCGTGCGCCAGGCGGTGCTATTGCTCGACGAGCGCCGGCCCGATTTCGAATATGATGGCGAGATGAGCCCCGACGTGGCGCTCGACGCGCGGCTGATGCGCGAGCTCTATCCCTTCTGCCGGCTCGGCGACGCAGCCAACATCCTGGTCATGCCGGGCCTCAACAGCGCCAACATCACGGCAAAGCTATTGCCGCATCTCGGCGGCGGGACGGTCGTCGGACCGCTGCTGATGGGCCTCGACCGGCCGGTCCAGATCGTCAATATCGGCGCCACGGTCTCGGACCTCGTCAATCTCGCCGCCCTGTCGGCGCACGACGCGATCCGCTGATCGGGAGGCGTGGCCAAGCGGACCGCTGCTGCAGTCGGTCAGGGCGGCCGAGATATGATCGGGCGCCCTTTCTCAAACCTCTACCGCATCGCTGTATCGGCGCTGGCGCTCAGCGCCCTGAGCCTGATCGTCCTCACAGGCCTTGCCGAATCCGGGTTTCTCGGGGTTTCCGCGGCATTGATCGCCGGCGCTTTGATATTGTTGGCGACGGCATTCGCCGTTGGCCGCTCGGTCGGCGATCTGCGTCTCATTCGCGCCGCCATCGAAGATTTCGGTCCGGACGGCGAAGCGGTTTCTCGGCAGGTCGCTCGCAAGCTCGCCCCGCCGGCGCGCGAGCTTTGGCTCGCGATAGTCGACCTAGACCGGCTCTTGCGCGAGCGCATCCGCGCGGCCGAGGAGCGGCTGCTGGCCGCCGAGGCGGTGATCGCCGCGGTTCCCGACCCGTTGATCCTCCTCGATGAAAGGCGCCAGATTGTCCGCGCCAACATGCCGGCGGCAGCCGTTGTCGGCCGCCTCTCGACGCCGCGTGACCTTTCCGTGGGTCTGCGCAACCCTACGGTGCTGGCTGCTGCGGATGCGGTCTTGCGGGGCCAAACGGCGCAAGTCGTCGACTTTGGCCTGACCGTTCCGGTCGAGCGGCAGCTCCGCGCGCGTTTCGCCCGTATAGACCGTCGGTCACTCGATGGCGCAGTTGCTGTCCTGACCTTGCACGACATCACCGAACTGAAGCGGGCGGAGCAAATGCGGGCCGACTTCGTCGCCAATGCGAGCCACGAGCTGCGGACGCCGCTTGCTACTTTGCTCGGCTTTATCGAGACTTTACGTGGACCCGCGCGAGACGACGCCGAGGCGCGCGAGCGGTTTCTCGCGATCATGCAGGACCAGGCCTCGCGAATGGCCCGACTCGTCGAAGACCTGCTCTCGCTCTCCCGGATCGAGCTCAACGAGCACGTGATGCCGAGAGACCGGGTGGACCTCGGTCCGCTTCTCCACCACGTTGCAGAGGCGCTGGAGCTGAGGGCCGGCGAACGCCGCATTCGGATCCGGCTCGCTCTGCCGCCCTTGCTTCCCGAAGTGCTCGGCGTCGATGACGAACTCGCCCAGGTGTTCCAGAACCTCATCGACAATGCGATCAAATACGGCCGGCCCGGGACCGAAATTGCTATTGCGGCCGACATCGTCCACCGCCCTCCTCTCGAAGGCGGGGTGGGTTCGGCCCGCTTTATTTCGGTGTCTGTGCGAGATCATGGCGAAGGCATCGCACGCGAGCACCTGCCCCGCTTGACGGAACGGTTCTACCGGATCGACACGGCGCGTTCACGAGAGATGGGTGGAACCGGGCTCGGCTTGGCGATCGTGAAGCATATCGTCAATCACCACCGTGGTTTTCTCGAGGTCGAAAGCACGCTCGGCGTGGGGTCGATGTTTACTGTGTTCCTGCGGGCTGCCGGGCCGTGCTCCGGCGAACCGTCATAAAATCGTAAAAAAAGTGCCATCTAACCGTCCACGGCAAGGACGTATGAATGAGCCGCTAACGGGTTGCGACCCTCGCGGTCGGCCTCCCTCATTTTGAGATGGAGCAAGCCTTGAACCCATACCGAATCGCACTCTTTGGGATGGCCGCCACCGCGGCTCTGTGCCTGGGCGTGCAGGCGGCCGAAATCAGTGGTGCCGGCGCGACCTTTCCTTATCCGATCTACGCGAAGTGGGCGGAGGCCTACGCCGCGAAGACCGGCCTAAAGATGAACTATCAGTCGATCGGTTCCGGCGGCGGGATCAAGCAGATCACCGCCAAGACCGTCGATTTCGGTGCTTCGGATATGCCGCTGAAGCCCGCGGACCTCGAAAAAGAGGGCCTGGCCCAGTTCCCGATGGTCATGGGGGGGGTTGTGCCGGTGGTCAACCTCGAGGGGGTCAAGCCCGGGCAACTCAAGCTCGACGGCAAGGTGATCTCCGACATCTATCTCGGCAAAATAACGAAATGGAATGATCCGGCGATCGCCGGCCTCAATGCCGGGCTGAAGCTGCCCGACCAGGCGATCGCGCCGGTCTACCGCTCCGACGGATCGGGTACGACCTTCATTTTCACCCATTACCTCTCCGAGGTGAGCCCCGAGTGGAAAGAAAAGATCGGTGAGAACACCTCGGTCCAATTTCCGACCGGAATCGGCGGCAAGGGGAATGAGGGCGTCTCGGCAATGGCCAGCCGCACCGCCGGCGCGATAGGCTACGTCGAATATGCCTACGCCAAGCAAAACAAGCTGACCTACGCGCAGCTGCGCAACAAGGACGGACAATTCGTCACGCCCGAAATCGAGACATTTCAATCAGCGGCGGCGAACGCCGACTGGACAAAAGTCAAGGATTTCAACTTGCTGTTGACCAACCAGCCGGGGAAGGACAGCTGGCCGATAACCGGAGCGACCTTCATTCTGATGCACAAGCAGCAGAGCAAGCCTGAGGTCGCGCGCGAGGCAATTAATTTCTTCGACTGGGCCTATCACAACGGTGACAAGATGGCAGAAGGGCTCGATTACGTGCCGATGCCCGACAGCGTCGTCAAAATGGTCGAGCAAAGCTGGCAGCAGATCAAGGGCCCGGACGAAAAGCCGGTGTGGAGTGGGCGCCCGTCGTAGAGGCGTCCGACGATCTGCGGCCGGCGATCGACAGCTAAGCCGGGGGTGATTGGTGGCCGCTGAGGTCGCGTTGCCGGGAGCTGCCGCCGGGAAGGGGCGGGCGGGCGCGGTCGGCGACCTCCTCTTCCGCCACCTCACCTTTCTGTTTGCGCTTCTCGTCCTCCTGATACTTGGCGGCGTCATCGTGGCGCTGATCGAGGGCGCGCTTCCTGCGCTGACGACCTTCGGCATCTCGTTCCTGTTCGCCGACGTCTGGAACCCGGTGACGGAAAAGTTCGGTGCGCTCGCGCCGATCTACGGAACCCTCGTCACCTCGGTCATTGCGATGGTGGTCGGCATCCCGGTCGCCTTCGGGGTGGCGGTGTTCATCACCGAGATCTGCCCGATCTGGCTCAAACGGCCGCTTGCGACGATGATTGAGCTGTTGGCGGCAATCCCCAGCATCATCTACGGAATTTGGGGCCTGTTCGTGTTCGCGCCGTTCGTCCAGCAATACATCCAGCCGGCGATCATCGACACGCTCGGACAGATTCCGGGGATCGGCGCATTGTTCGCCGGTCCGCCGCTTGGCATCGGCGTGCTGACCGCGGGATTCATCCTTGCGATCATGGTGCTGCCGTTCATTTCGTCGATCATGCGCGACGTCTTCGAGACCGTGCCGGCGATCCTTAAGGAGAGCGCCTATGCGCTGGGTTCCACCCGGGCGGAGGTCGTCTGGCAGGTGGTTCTGCCTTACACCCGCATTGGCGTCGTCGGCGGCATCCTGCTGGGCCTCGGACGGGCGCTTGGCGAGACGATGGCGGTCACCTTTGTTATCGGCAACGCCCATCGCATCAGCACCTCGATCCTGCAGCCGGGAACCACGATCTCGGCGTCGTTGGCCAACGAATTCACAGAAGCGGTCGGCGATCTGTACCTATCCTCGCTGATCGCGCTCGGTCTGATACTTTTCGCTATCACCTTTACCGTGCTGGCGATCGCCAAGTTCATGCTGCTGCAGCTGCAAAAACAGGCGGGAAGCTGAGCCCATGAACCTCTACTTCCGTCGCCGCCTTGCCAACGGCATCATCATGACGCTGTCGGTCGCGGCAACGGGGTTTGGCCTCCTGTGGCTCGTCCTCGTGCTGTGGACCTTGCTGTGGAACGGGGTTACCGCGATCACCCCGGCGCTTTTCAGCCAGATGACTCCTCCGCCCGGCAGCGCGGGCGGGCTGTTGAATGCGATTTTCGGCAGCGTGGTGATGACCCTGATCGCGACCTTGATCGGGACGCCGACCGGTATCCTCGCCGGCACCTTTCTCGCCGAATACAGCCGGGGCAGCCGTTTTGGCGAAGTCGTCCGCTTCATCAACGACATCCTGCTGAGCGCGCCGTCGATCATCGTCGGGCTCTTCGTCTATGAGTTGATGGTCGTCAATATGGGCCACTTCTCGGCCTGGGCCGGGGCCGTGGCGCTGGCGATCATCGTCATCCCGGTCGTCGTTAGGACGACCGAGGACATGCTGAACCTCGTTCCCGACACGTTGCGCGAGGCAGCCTCGGCACTGGGCTCGCCGAAGTGGAAGGTGATCGTGATGATCTCCTACCGCGCGGCGATCCAGGGGATGGTGACCGGCGTCATGCTCGCCGTCGCACGCATCGCTGGGGAGACGGCACCGCTCCTCTTCACCGCGCTCAACAACCAGTTTTGGAGCACCAACTTGAATGCGCCGATGGCCAATCTGCCGGTCGTGATCTTTCAGTTCGCGATGAGCCCCTATGCCGATTGGCAAGTGCTCGCCTGGGGTGGCGCGCTGCTGATCACGATCACGGTTCTGTTCCTCAACATCGGCGCCCGGGCGCTCGCTTCATGGGGAACCTTCAAGCCATGAGCCCAGCTAGTTTGCGGCAAAGCATGCCGCCGCCCTACCGACCCGCGACGCGCCCGGATCCGTCTCTGCAGCAAAAGGTTTTGATCCGGGACATCGATTTCTACTACGGGAACTTCAAAGCCCTGAAGAACATAACAATGCCGCTGCACGACAAGCGGGTGACAGCGTTCATCGGCCCCTCGGGCTGCGGCAAGTCCACGCTCATTCGGGTTCTCAACCGAATTTACGAGCTTTATCCAGGGCACCGAGCGACCGGAGAAGTAATCATCGACGGCGAAAACACCCTCGCGCCGGGTGTGGATCTCAACCTGCTGCGCGCGAAGATAGGGATGGTCTTTCAAAAGCCCACACCCTTTCCGATGTCGATTTACGATAACATCGCCTTCGGTATCCGACTTTATCATCGGCTGCCGCGAGCCGAGCTCGACGACTGGGTCGAATCGGCGCTGCGCCGCGCGGCGTTATGGGACGAGGTCAAGGACAAGCTCCGGCAGAGCGGGCTCGGCCTTTCGGGCGGACAGCAGCAGCGCCTGTGCATCGCACGCGCCGTGGCGGTCCAACCCCAGATCCTGCTGCTCGACGAACCGGCGTCAGCGCTGGATCCGCTCTCGACCCAGCGCATCGAGGAGCTGATCGCCGAGCTGAAGGCCGATTACTGTATCGCGATCGTCACCCACAACATGCAGCAAGCAGCTCGCAGCTCGGACTACACGGCGTTCATGTATCTCGGGGAGCTGGTGGAGTTCGATGAAACCGAGCTTATCTTTACACACCCCAAGCAAAAGCATACGGAGGATTACATTACTGGTCGGTTCGGTTGAGCCGAGTGAAACAGAAAGGTCAGCCGATGGCTTCCGAGCACATGGCTAGAGCTTATGATGATGAGCTGCAAAAGCTTAATAACACCGTTGCCGAAATGGGGGGGCTTGCCGAAAGTCAGCTCGGCACGGCGATAGAAGCGGTGGTGACACGCGACGTCGACCTCGCCGCACGTGTCGTCGAAGGCGACCCCAAGGTCGACCAGCTCGAACGCGACCTCGATAATCTGGCGATCCGGTTGCTGGCGCTGCGCCAGCCGGTGGCCCGCGACCTGCGTGAGGTTTTCGCCGCGCTGAAGATCGGAAGCGATCTCGAACGCATCGGCGATTACGCGGCCAATGTCGCCAAGCGCTCGATCGCATTGAGCCAGGCGCCGCCGGTGCGGCCGGTTTATGCCCTGCCCCGGATGGCGCATTTCGCGCAGCTCCTGATCAAAGATGTCCTCGACGCCTATGTGCAACACGACTCCGACAAGGCATATTCCGTGTGGATGCGGGACGCTGAACTTGACGAGATGTATTCGAGCCTATTCCGTGAGCTTCTGACCTACATGATGGAAGATCCCCGCAGCATCGGCCCTTGCACGCATCTCTTATTTATGGCGAAGAATATCGAGCGGATCGGGGATCATGCTACCAATATTGCAGAAGATTTATATTATCTGGTAAATGGAACACCCCTTGACCAGCTCCGGCCGAAAGGGGATGTCTCGAGTCTCGAGGTAGTAACCACCGGTGCGAGAGAATGACAAAGCCACTCGTCCTGGTCGTTGAAGACGAGGCGCCCCTCGTTACCCTGCTTCGATACAACCTCGAGAAAGAGGGCTTCCTCGTTTGCGAGGCCAGCGACGGCGAGGAGGCGCTCGTTCAAATCGCCGAGCGCAAACCCGACCTCGTGCTGCTCGATTGGATGCTGCCACTGGTGTCCGGCCTCGAGGTTTGCCGCCGCATCCGGCGCTCTCCGCAGACCCGCTCATTGCCTGTGATCATCCTGACCGCCCGCGGGGAGGAGACCGATCGGGTGCGCGGGCTTGACAGCGGCGCGGACGATTATGTCGTCAAGCCGTTCAGCCCGAGCGAGCTCGTCGCCCGACTGCGCGCCGTAATGCGGCGTGCTCAGCCCGGCACGGTCCAGGATGTGCTGCAATTCGAGGACATAGAGCTCGATACTGCCGCCCACCGCGTAACGCGCGGGGGCAAACCGGTGCATCTCGGTCCAACCGAATTTCGTCTTTTGCGTTATCTGATGGTGCATCCCGGGCGGGTCTTCTCGCGCGAGCAGCTGTTGGATTCGGTGTGGGGCCACGACGTCTACGTCGAGGCGCGAACGGTGGACGTCCACATCCGCCGCCTGAGGAAAGCGCTCAACACCGACGGTGCCGTTGATGTCGTGCGAACGGTCCGTTCGGCGGGGTACGCCCTCGACCGGACGGCACATTAGGCTTATGGGGTCGGCGAATCGCCTCGGATGACGGCGGGGTAGCCTGCCCGAACACCGGCCGTCAATCGACGACGATGCGGATCAAGCGGTCGGTACCGCGGCGCGTGGCCGTCTCAGCCAGGGCGGCACGAAAGACCGCTGCGGTGGCCTCGTCGGGTGCCGCGACGCAAACCTCGACACCCGAGGCACAAGCGCGTACCGCAGCCGGACCCACGCGATCAATTGCGAAGATGGCAAGCATCACCGGGTCTGGCGGCTCGATCGGGTCGCGCGGCGCAAATCTGTGAAACAGCGGCATTTTCCTGAGGGCACCGAGGCGGCGCCGGCGTTGCGAACGGCCCTCACCCACAAAGCGCGCGAAGGTTCCGCCGAAGAGATTCCGCTCTGCCGAACGATGTCTCGTCTTTTTGGCCATTAATGTCGCGCTCCAATCCCCCGATTTGGGACCATTACCACGCGCAGGTGACGGTTTTGCGAATGTGGCTTCCAGATTTGGGGCTCGAAAAACTGTAATATACTAGTGATAGGATGCGCAGCGGCCGGTGAAGAGGGGTGATCGCGTGGCCGCGGATGCAACTATCTTTTTTAGCCTTTGGCTGCAAAAGCCGCTGCGAATAGCGGCTGCAAATCCAAGCGGGTCGCGGCTGGCTGACGCGCTCGCGCGTTGCGTGCCCCTCGATCGTCCCGGCCCTGTCCTTGAGCTGGGCGCCGGAACGGGAAGCTTGACGCGGGGGCTTGTCAGGGCCGGCTGTCCGCCCGGGCGCATCATCGCTGTCGAGCGCGAGCCGCGTCTCGCCGCGGTCTTGCACCGCGAGTTCCCGGGAATGACGGTGATCGAGGGCGACGCAACCCGAGTCCGCGAATATATCGGCGGTCGCGTGGAGCAGCTTTCCGCCGTTGTTTCGAGCCTTCCGATCAAATGGTTTCCGCTCGAGGCACAACGAGCGATCGTCATCTCTTGTCTCGATCTGTTGCGGCCGCGGGGACAGTTTCTTCAGATGACCAACGCATTCTCGTCGCCATTGCCGATGGAAGCGCTGGGGATTGCCGGCCGAGAGATTTGCCGCGTCTGGCTGAATGTGCTCCCTGCCCAGGTCTGGGCCTACGAAGCGGCCGGCCGCGGAGCACCATCGTGAGCCGAATAGAGATGCGCCAATACCGAACCATCTGGATTTCGGATGTGCATCTCGGCACCAGGGGGTGCAAAGCCGATTTTCTCGTCGACTTTCTGCGCTACAACGATGCGAGCACGATCTATCTGGTCGGCGACATCATCGACGGCTGGCGTCTAAAGAAGTCGTGGTACTGGCCGCAGGCCCACAATGACGTGGTCCAGAAGGTTCTCCGCAAGGTCCGCAAGGGCACACGGGTTGTCTATGTGCCGGGCAATCATGACGAATGGCTACGCGACTACACGATGCTGCAGTTCGGCGGCGTCGAGGTGGCCGACGAGGCGGTCCACGTCACGGCCGATGGGCGGCAGCTCCTGGTCTTGCACGGCGACGCGTTCGACGCTGTCGTCAAGCACGCCCGCTGGCTGGCGATGCTCGGCGACGGTGCCTACGATGTTACTCTTTTGCTCAATCGCTATCTGAACAAGGTGCGCCGCCGCCTCGGCTATCAATACTGGTCACTGTCGGCCTACCTTAAACGGCGCGTGAAAAACGCGATGCAGTATATCGGCTCCTTCGCGGATGCAGTCGCCGACGAGGCGCGCGGCCGGGGTCTCGATGGGGTCGTCTGCGGGCACATCCATCATGCCGAAATCCGCGACATCGGCGGCGTGTTGTATTGCAACGACGGAGATTGGGTGGAAAGCTGCTCGGCTCTCGTCGAGCATTTTGATGGGCGCCTCGAGCTGATCAATTGGATCGAGCAATGGGCGCTCGACCCGCTCAGTGACGCTGTGCTTGTTGATCACGAGATCGAGGAAGACGAGCTTCCGGCGCTGGCCGGTGTCAATTCGTGAGATTCGCTATCGTCAGCGACGCGTGGACGCCGCAAGTAAATGGCGTTGCGCGCACTCTCGCAGCGCTTCAGAACGGATTGGCTGCTGCGGGACATGAAGCAGTCGCGTTGACGCCGGATCTGTTTCGTACGCTGCCATGTCCAACGGACCCGGAGGTTCGTTTGGCAATTGCGGCGCGGTCGCTCCTGGCGAGGCGGTTGCGGGCGCTGGCGCCCGATGCGATCCACATTGCGACCGAAGGACCGCTCGGCCATGCCGCTCGAGCCTATTGCATCAGCCGCGATCTTCGCTTTACGACGGCCTATCATACCAAATACCCGGAGTATCTTCGGGCCCGTTTTGGTATTCCGCGGTCGTGGACGTATGCGGCATTGCGCCGGTTTCATCGCCCGTCGAGCGTGGTCATGGTCGCCACCGACAGCATCCGTCGTGAACTGGCAGTGAATGGTTTCGAGAGAGTCGCCATTTGGTCGCGCGGTGTCGACATCTCCCTGTTTCGTCCCGGCTGTCCCCCTGCCGTCGTGCTGCCGCGGCCCGTATTTCTTTATGTTGGACGCGTCGCGGCCGAGAAGAGTCTGCCGGCCTTTCTGGAACTCGACCTGCCCGGCTCCAAGCTGGTTGTCGGCGACGGACATCTGACGGCGGAAATGAAACGACGTTACCCGGCCGTGCATTTTGCCGGCCGCCAAGAAGGCAAGGCGTTGGTCGGCTATTATGCGGCGGCGGATGTTTTTGTCTTGCCGAGCCGAACGGAGACATTCGGAC
>Ga0306920_100009991_pt1 | contig 12691 bp, 8 predicted proteins | sample flu12Cox44000170_FD_204666 | JGI IMG/M metagenome (GOLD analysis project Ga0306920, IMG submission 204666) | Lab enrichment of tropical soil microbial communities from Luquillo Experimental Forest, Puerto Rico - flux4day.12C.oxic.44.000.170 (v2)... | ecosystem: Environmental > Terrestrial >...
GCCGTTCTGCTTGGAGTAGTACATCGCCGCATCGGCGTTACGGATCAGGTCGATGACGTTCTCCGCATCGCGCGGGCAGAAGGCGATGCCGACGCTCGCGGTGAGAAACACCTCGTGCTGATTCAGCTGGAACGGGCGGCTCACCTCGGTGAGCAGCGCCCGCGCGAGCTGCGCGATCGGGCCACGGTTGTCGGTATCCGCCGGTAGCGAGTCGACGAACAGCGCGAACTCATCGCCCGCCAGACGTCCGACCACCGTCTCGCGCGGAACCGCGCGCGTCAGCCGCTCCGCCAGCACCTCGAGCACGCGGTCGCCGGCGCCGTGACCGAAGGTGTCGTTCACTTCCTTGAAGCGATCCATGTCGAGGTAGAGCACCGCCACCACCTGGCCGGCGCGCAGCGCACGGGCGATGGTCTGCTGCAGCACGTGGTGGAACTGCATGCGGTTGGGAATCTTGGTCAGGGCGTCGTAGCGCGCGAGATAGCGGATACGGCGCTCGGCGCGCTTGCGGTCGGTGATGTTGCGGGCGACGAAAATGTTGCCCTGGAATTGCGGATCGTCGCTTTCGATGCGCGAGCCGGTGAAGGATACCGGGATGGTCTGCCCGGAACGGGTGTGCACCAGGGTCTCGCGCGTCTCGTGCGCCGCCTGCTGCAGATCGAAGTCGACGCGCTCGCGCTCTTCGAGCACGGCCAGGATGCTGCGGCCGAGCAGCTCCTCCTCGCTGAAGCCGAGCAGTTTGCAGGCGGCGGTGTTCGCCACCTTGATGACCCCGTCCGGTGAGGTGACGAACACCGCATCGGTCATGCTGTTGAGCACGCTGTGCAGGTAGCTCTTGTTGACGGTCGACTGCCGCAGCCTGCCGCGCATGCGCTCGAGCGCCTGCTGCAGGTCGCCGAGCACGTCGCGCCGCTGCACCTCGACCGGGCGCGTGTAATCGCCCTGGCCGATACGCTCCGCGCTGCGGATGAGGGACAAGAGCGGCCGCTGCAGGTGGCTCACCGCGCGCCACATCAGGGCGGCGGCGAGCAGCGCCCCGGCGGCGGCGAGGGCGAGCGCGAGCCACCAGGTGGCGCGGGTGCGCTGCGCAGTCGACTCCTCGAGGCGCGCCGCGAGGCTCACGCCCGGAACCGGGGCGGCCTGTTCGAGCTCCACGGTGAGCGTTGCCAGCGTAGCCGGGGTGGCGGCGCCGGGGATGTTCTCCGCATAGGTGCGTACCGGGGCCGCCGCCTTGACCGTGAGCGCGCCGGGTGCCGCCGTGGCATCGCGGTGCCAGCGGAGCAGCGTCTGGCCGTCGTTCGCGGTTACCGCGATTGCCGCGACGGTCGCGTCGTCGGTGAAAGGCTGCAGCCGCCGCGCGATGCCCGCGGTGTCCCCGGCACGCACGGCACCCGCGATGGCATCCGCGCCGTGGGCGGCGATGCTGCGGGCGCGGGCCGCGAGCTCCGGATCGAGCCGCTCGCGGGCAGTGTGCTCGGCGAGCGCGCCGAGGGAGCGCGCGTCCGCGGCGTGGCGCACCATGAACAGCAGCGCTACCGCCGCCGCCGCGAGCAACACGACGAGGAAGCTGGCGATGGCGTATTTCAGCCTGAAGCTGGGCGCAGTCACGTGGTCAGTCCGCGCGCGGTATCCCCGCGCGCGTGGTATCCCCGATTATCGGGCGATATTAACCGCCGTTCCCCGCCGCACGCTATGGGGCGAACACGTCAGTTGCCGGACCAGACTCTCTTTATATGTCCAAGCATCAATCCGCGCATGGTCGCCATGGGGTCGGCGCTGGCGGCGAAGATGGGCGGCCGGCGCCGCAGCAGCTGCCAACTCTCACTGCGCAGGACCTGCCGCAGGTACTCGAGGTTGCGCTCGATGGCCTCGATGTAAGGGTTGCGCCCCTCGTAGAGGACTTCCAGGTAGCGGTACGCCCCGCGAAAATCACCCTCGAGGCGTTTCTCGCGCACGTCGGTCACGAACTCCGGCGTCTGCCGCAGCAGGTCGAGTCCCGAAGCGTATTTCACCTGCGGGCCGCGGTCGCTCACCGGCAGTGCCACCCCGCCCAACACGAACTCGGCGTATAACCGGTCGCGGCACTTCTCGAGGTAACAGCGATCGGCCATCTGGGCGATCATGTCGGCGGTACCCAGGAGATGACCGAGGCTGATGTCGCGCGGATCCGCGACCCGCGACTCGATGTCCTCGAACGGAACCTCGTAGCCGGTGTAGTGGATGATCTCGCTCGCGACCGGCACCCAGGCGCCGAAGCCGACCACCGGCAGGTACTCCTGCAGGAAACGTGCCCCGCGCGACACGTGCGTGCGGGTGAATTCGGCGCCGTTGAGCGATTCGTGGTCATCGGCGCGGCGCAGGTAGCCGACATCGTGAAACAGGCCCGTAAGGAGGCCTACGGTGGCGCGTGCTCCCCCGAGGCGCCGCTCCTCCTGCTGCTGCCGCTCGTAGCCGACGATCAGCCGCGCCAGTGCCAGAGTTATGTCGAGCGTGTGCTGGCGGTCGTGGTACACGGTGTCGACACCGTGATAGCCCGGCACGTCCCCGGCAAACAGCCGCTCGAAGTGGGCAAAGGCGCGGCGCAGTGGATCGAGCGACATTCCCGGCCAGGTCGGGCGATAGAGCGCCTCGACCGCGGCGAGCACCGCCTTCGGTGAGCTCACCTGTACGCTGTTGGTTACGTCGAAGTCGCTGCGCCGGCTGTTGGTCATTTGTTATGTTGCAGGCTCACCGCGAGTACTCGCGACCTTCCCCTGTCGGTCTCGGATCATCCGCTTAATGGAGCATTTAGGCACAGGCGGTCTTTCCCCACCGCGACACGGCGCACACTTCAGTAGATCCGCAGCCCGCCGTACTTGCGGCGAATATGCCGGTCGAGCATCAGTGCCCCGAGACCAAAGCCGAGGCCGAAGCCGATCAGCGCAGAGGCCAGCGTCCACGGCCACAGCAGGTGCGGGCGTTCCTCCGCGACGCTGAAGAGCGCCTCGGCGCGCGCGCCGCCGGGGTCTTCTGCCGCGGCAACCGCCGTGGGTGCGGAGGCCGCGCTGCCAGCGGCGGAAGCGCCTGCGGCACCGCTCGCGGACGCGGGCGCTGGCGTGGAGCGCAGCTGCCCCTTGAGAGCGTTCACTTCATCGCCGAGACGCGCCACTTCCGCATCGCGTTGGGCGAGCCGCACGCGCAGCGGCTCATCGGCCGAGAGATAAGAGGCCCGCACCCACCCCTCCCGCCCGTTCCCGAGACGCACGTGTACCTGCTCGCCCGCGCGCTCGATCACCTCCACGCGATCGCCGCTCTTGAGGCTCGCCACGCGCTCTCCGCTCGCGTCCGGGGCGCTGCTCACCGCGACCACCAGTTGCTCGATCACATAGAGCGATTCGGCGTGGAGTGTTGCGCAGGGCAGGAGCGCGAGCAGCAGCGCAACCGCACCCTCCCGCCCCGCAGCGCGCAGGCCGCCCGTCACGCCGGCTCACCTGCGCCGTCGATACCGTGCTGCTTCAGCAGTGCGCGCACGTCAGGGCGGCGACCGCGGAACTCGATGAACGCCTCGAGCGCGTCGCGGCTGCCGCCACTGCTCAGGATGGCCTCGAGAAAGCGCTGCGCCGTCGCGCCGTCGAACACCCCGCGCTCTTCGAAGGCGGCGAAGGCATCGGCCGCCAGCACCTCCGCCCACTTGTAGCTGTAGTAGCCCGCGGCGTAGCCGCCGGCGAAGATGTGACCGAAGCTGTTGGGGAAGCGGTTCCATTCCGGTACCGGCACCACCGCCACCTCGCTGCGCACCTCGCGCAGGATCTCGAGGATGCGTCCGCCGTGCTCGGGCGAGTACTCGGTGTGAATGCGGAAGTCGAACAGCGCGAACTCGAGCTGCCGCATCATCGACAGGCCGGCGTGGAAACTGCGCGTGGCGATCAGCCGCTGCTGCTGGTCGGCGGGCAGCGGAGCTCCGCTGTCGAAGTGGCCGGAGATCCGCTGCAAAACCTGCGGATGCCAGGCGTAATTCTCGAGGAACTGGCTCGGGAGCTCCACCGCGTCCCAGGCGACGCCGTTGATCCCGGCGATGCTCGGGTAGTCGACCCGGGTGAGCAGGTGGTGCAGGCCGTGGCCGAACTCGTGGAACAGCGTCACCACGTCATCGTGGGTGAGCAGCGCCGGCCGGCCCCCGCCGGGCAGGAGGAAGTTGCAGACCAGATAAGCCACCGGCAACGCAGCGCCCGATGCCAGACGCTTGCGCCCGATGCATTCGTCCATCCACGCACCGCTGCGCTTGTTGGGGCGCGCGTAGGCATCGAGGTAAAAGCTGCCGAGGGGCTCACCGCGCGAGGAGGCGATCTCGAAGAAGCGCACATCGGGATGCCACACCGGTGCGCCGGCGCGCTCCTGGATGCGCACGCCGAAGAGCCGCTCGGCGACCTCGAACAGTCCGCTGAGAACCTTCGGCAGCGGGAAGTAGGGCCGGAGCTCCTCCTGCGAGACGCGGAAGCGCTCCCGCTGCAGCCGTTCGGCGTAGAAACCGATGTCCCAGGCGGCGAGCTTGCGTTCGGCAAAGGCTTCGAGCTCGGCGAACTCCCTCTGCGCTGCGCCCCGTGCCGCGGCCGCGAGCTCGTGCAGGAAGCTCAGCACCTCATCGACGCTGTGCGCCATGCGTGTGGCCAGCGCGTACTGCGAGTAGTTCGGATAGTCGAGCAGCTGCGCCACCTCGTGGCGCCTTCTCAGGATCTCCTCCATCACCGCCGAATTGTCCCAGCGGCCCGCGGTCGGGCCGCGGTCGGAGGCACGGGTGGTCCAGGCCTCGTAGAACGCCCGCCGCAGCTCCCCCGACTCCGCATCGGTCATGACTGCGACGTAGGTCGGCTGATCGAGCCGCAGGATCCAGCCCGGCGATTGCTGCTCCTCGGCGCGGCGCCGCGCCTGCTCGCTGAGCATCTCGTTCAGGCCGCGCAGCTCGTGGCGATCGGTAACGTGCCGGCTCCAGGCATTGGTGGCATCGAGCACGTTCTCCTCGAAGCGTGCCTGCAACTGGGCGAGCTCCAGCATCGCGGTCTTGAAGCGCTCCTTGCGCCGCGGCGGGAGGCCTACGCCGGTGAGGCGAAAATCGCGCACCGCATGCTCGATGAGCTGCCGCTGCACCGGCGCGAGCGCCGCCCCCTGCTGCTCGGCGATGGTGCGATACGCGCGGTAGAGCGGCTCGCTCTGCGCGAGATCCGTCTGGTAAGCCGACAGCAGCGGCAGGCAGACGTTGTAAGCCGCGCGCAGTGCTTCGGAGTTCAGCACGGCGTTCAGGTGGCTCACCGGCGACCAGGTACGCGCGATGCCGTGGTGCAGCTCCTCGATCGGCTCGACCACGGTCGCGAAGGTAGGCGCAGCGAGCGCGGCGAGCTCGCCGATGCGGACGCGGTTGGCGGCCAGCAGCTCGCGCACCGCCGGTTCGACGTGCTCGGCGCGGATGCGCGCGAACTGCGGCAGAGAGTCCCGGCCAAGCAACGGATTGTCCATGCACACGCCTCGTTCCCTCGCAGGGCCGCCATTGTAGCGGCCGCTTCGATAACATGGGCAGGCACCAAGCACTATGCCGGGGTCCCCAGGAAATCATGCGTCTTGCTCGACGCTGAGAATTTCGCGGGTAATGTCGAGCATGATTTCTTTAGGTGGCCAGAGGGTGTCATGACGGAAAATTACGACCTGGTGGTCATCGGCGGCGGCAGCGGCGGACTTGCCGCCGCCCAGCGCGCCGCCGAATACGGGGCGAAGGTGGTGCTCGCGGAGCGAGGCCGGCTCGGTGGCACCTGTGTGAACGTCGGCTGCGTGCCGAAAAAAATGATGTGGAACGCCGCCGACCTCGGCAGCGCACTGCACGATGCAGTCGACTACGGTTTCCAGGTCGAGACGGGCGCCATCGACTGGGCAACGCTCAAAACCAAGCGCGACGCCTACATCGAGCGCCTGAACGGCATCTACGCCGACAACCTCGCCCGGCGCAACATCGAGCTGGTACGCGCGCACGCCAGTTTCATCGATGCGCACACGGTGAGCACGGGCGGGCGGCTGTTGCGCGCCGATCACATCTACATCGCCACCGGCAGCCGGCCCCGCCTGCCCCTCATAGCGGGCGCCGCCCTCGGCATCACCTCCGACGGGTTCTTCGAGCTCGAGCAGCGGCCTCAGCGGGTGGCCGTGGTGGGCAGCAGCTACATCGCGATCGAGCTCGCCGGCATTCTCGCGGGGCTCGGTGCGCAAACCTCGCTGGTGATGCGCGGCGACACCGCGCTCAAGTCCTTCGATTCCCTGCTGGGTGAGGTGGCGCTCGCCATGCTGCGGGAAGAGGACGGCGTGGAGATCGTCTCGCGCGCCATACCGGCGGAGCTGCGGCGTGCGGCGCACGGCTCGCTCGAGCTGCGGGTGCACGATGGGCGGACACTGGGACCTTTTGATTGCGTGCTGTGGGCCATCGGTCGCGGCGCGGCCGTGGAGAATCTCGGCCTGGAGCGTGCGGGCGTGGGCCTGGACGTACAGGGGTTCATCTGCAACGACAAGTATCAGGTGAGCAACGTACCGGGAATCTATGCGATCGGTGATGTCTCCGGGCGCGCGCAGCTCACACCGGTCGCGATCGCGGCCGGTCGGCGGCTATCGGACCGGCTGTTCGGCGGGCAGACCGGCCGGCATCTCGACTACGAGAACGTTCCGACGGTGATTTTCGGACGCCCGCCGCTTGGCACCGTCGGGTTATCGGAGAAGTCGGCAGCCCAGCGCCATGGCGCCGCAAACCTGAAGGTGTACCGCGCGAGCTTCGTGCCGCTCTATCACGGTCTGACGAGCACCAAGCCGCGCTCGCAGATGAAGCTCATCACCGTGGGACCCGAGCAGCGCATCGTCGGTTTGCACGTCGTCGGGCCCGGAGCGGACGAGATGCTGCAGGGCTTCGCGGTGGCAGTGCGCATGGGGGCGACCAAGAAGGACTTCGACGATACGGTGGCGATCCATCCGACCTCCGCAGAGGAACTCGTCACCCTGCGCTGACCCACCCCATGAAATCGCGCTCGCCGCGATACGAGAACATGCAGCTCCGAGCAAGACGCGCGATTTCATGGGGACCCCGGGTGGGGGCGAGAAAACAGGGCGTTAGACGCTGCCGATGCGTTCCTTGAGGGCTGCGAGCACCTCCGCCGTTTCGGGTCGCACGCCGCGCCACAGGCGGAAGGACTCTGCCGCCTGCTCCACCAGCATCCCCAGGCCCTGCACTGCGCGCGCGCAGCCGGACTGCTGCGCCCAGCGCACGAAGGCCATCGCAGAGCGCCCGTAGGCCAGGTCGTAGCACACCGTTTCTGGTCCTATGGCGCCAGCCGGAATCGGCGGTATGTCTCCCGAGAGACTCGCTGAGGTCGCATTGATGATGAGGTCGAAGGGGGTGTCGCCGACGTATTCGAAGCCCACGCCCTGTGTCACCCCAAGATCCGCAAACGCCGCGGCGAGCGCCTCGGCGCGCTGCGGGGTGCGGTTGGCGATCATCAGGATGGTGGGCTCGAGACCGAGCAGTGGCGCCAGCACGCCGCGTGTCGCGCCGCCCGCACCGAGAATCAACACCCGGCGCTGGGTGATGACGAGACCGAGGTTGTCGCACAGATCGTGCACCAGGCCGACACCGTCGGTGTTGTCGCCGAGGATGCTCTCCCCCTGCAGCGCCAGCGTATTGACCGCTGCGGCGTGCGCGGCGCGCCCGGTCAGCTCCTGTGCCACCTCCACTGCCGCAATCTTGTGCGGCAGCGTGATGTTCAGGCCGCGTCCACCGCCGGCAAAGAAGCTGTGCACCCGCTCGGCGAATTCCTCCGGCGCGACATCGTAGGCGCGGTAACTCATCTGCTGCCCGCTGTCGCGCGCAAACACACCGTGAATGAAGGGGGAGAGACTGTGACCGACGGGGTGGCCGAAGACGCCGTACTGGTCGACAGCAGCAGAGCTCATCGGGGCGATTCTGACAGCATTTGGACGCTGCTGCCTCCACCGGCGCCGACCGCGAGGGACGCCAGCAGCTCAGGCAGCCACGCCTGCATGCGCTCGAGGGTGAGCCACGGCGGGTTGACGATCAGCAACCCGGAGCCGTTCAAGGCCACGCGCGAATCCCGTGGATAAAGCCACAGCTCGCTCGTGAGCACCGGGAGTTGCAACGCTGTTGCCTCGTGCAGCGCACGCAGACACTCCGCATGCCACGGCCGGATGGTGCGCTCATCCTTGATGGGATACCACAGCGCCAGCACCCCGGTCGGGAAGCGGCGCGCGGCGTCCGCCATCGCGGCGGTGAGTTGAGTGAAGTCCTGCCGGGTCTCCTCGTACGGCGGGTCGAGAAAAGTGAGGCCCCGCCGCTCGGGCGGCGGCAGGAACGCCCGCAGCCGGGCAAACCCATCCCCACGCTCGACCCGCTCATCGGGCTTACGCCGCTGCTGCGCGGCAAGCGCCGCCAGTGCCTCTTCGAGCGCGTGCGCTTCGGCACCCTGCAGCTCGATCAGTACCGCGCGATCCTGCGCGCGCAGCTCCCAGGCGGCGATGAGTGGCGAGCCGGGATAAAGCTGCGCGCCCATCGCGGCGCGGAACTCGCCGATCAGCGCTGCGTACTCGCGCAGCTCCGCAGCTGCGTGCCGCGCCTGCAGACACCGGCCCACGCCGGCCGCAGCCTCCGCCGAGCCGCCCGAGAGGTCATAGCTGCCGCGTCCGGCGTGAGTGTCGAGATACAGAAAACCCTTGTCCTTTTTCTTCAAGGCGCGCAGCAGCGCGAGCAGCGCGACGTGCTTGTGCACGTCGGCGAAGTTGCCGGCGTGAAAGCTGTGTCGATACTTCATCGGCCGGGTGGCGCCTGCGGCCTTCAGCGCCGCGGCTGCGAGCGTCGCTCGAGGCGCTTGCCCGGGCGTGCCGCAGGCTGCGCGCGTGCACACAGCGCACGCAGTCCGGCTGCGACGTAGGGTGCGAGCCGCTCATGAACGCTGTCGAGATCCGCTGCGCGGCACAGGCCGCCGGAAAGCTCATCGATGCGGCCGTTGCCGGCGAAGGTGAGCGTGAGCGCGCCGGTGAGGAACTGGTACCCCCAGTAGATCTCCCGCGGCGGACAGCGCGGCAGGGCCTCGCGCAGCACGGCGATGAAGCGTCCGACCAGCGGGTCGAAGTGCCGCGTCATCATCGGCCCGAATTCGGGCGAATTGTCGACATATGCGATGAGCGCGAAATAGCTCTTCCATCCCGCGCCGCCGCGCGCCGCGCGCTCGAGCAGCGGTTGGGTGAAGGCATTGACGATGGCCTCGAGCGAAGGCGCGCCGGGGAGCGCGGCGCGCCGCACCGCTTCCAGCAGCTCCAGGCGCTCGCGGTTCAGTAGCGCGGCGCGCCGCTCGAACACCGCGGTGAACAGCTCGCGCTTACCGCCGAAGTGGTAGCCGACCAGCGCCACATCGACACGGGCGGCCTGGGTGATCTCGCGCAGCGATACCCCATAGAAGCCGTGACGCGCGAACCGTTGCTCCGCGGCATCGAGAATGCGCTCCTTGCCGTTGCGCTCCCTGCCGTTGCGCGCCGGGATGGTCTTCCTGGACGACACGTTACTCTATTGCGATAGACGACCTGACAGGACAGTGTCCGGTGAATCCGCGCGCGGCGCAACGCGCTTGCAGGGTGCGCGTCAACAATCGTTGACTCACATGCGCCACACAGCCAGGCCGCCTGCGCCACCCTGTAAGATCCGGGTATGTCAGCGGAATACTGGTTCGACAGCCAGGAGGGGCTGAGGCTCTTCAGCCGGGTCTATGCGGGGCCGAGCGCGGATGTGCCGGTGGTGCTGTGCCTGCACGGACTGATGCGCAACAGTCGCGACTTCGAGTACCTCGCGGTCCACCTGGCCGGGCGCTACCGCGTGGTGGCACCGGATGTGCGCGGACGCGGATTCTCGGCACGCGATGCCAACTCCAGCCACTACCAGATCCCCACCTACCTCGCGGACCTGTTGCTGCTCCTGCGCGGGCTTGGCGTAGATCGCGTCAACATCATCGGCACCTCCATGGGCGGGCTGATGGCGATGGTGCTCGCGGCCATGCAGCCGCGGCTGGTTGCGAGCATCGTGCTGAACGATGTGGGCCCCGAGATCGATCCGCGCGGACTCGAGCGCATCCGTGGCTACGCGGGCAAATCTCCCCCGGTGCGCAGCTGGGAGGAGGCAGTGGCGCAGGTACGCAGCATCTACGGTGCGGTGTGGCCGGGCCTGAGCGATGAGCGCTGGGAGAGGATCGCGCGGCTGAGCTACCGGGCCAACGCCGAGGGCGTGCCCCAGGCCGACGCGGATCCACTCGTCGCCGAGCCGTTGCGTGACGACAAGGCTGCAACGGTCAACCTGTGGCCGCTGTGGGGGACGCTCGCCAAGACACCTGTGCTCGCCATCCGTGGCGCGCTGTCGGACGTCCTCAGCGCGGCGACGCTCGCCCGCATGCGCCGTGAGAAACCGGACCTTGCAGTGCTCGAGGTTGCCCAGCGCGGTCACCCGCCGCTGCTCGATGAGCCGGAGAGTCTCGCCGCTATTGACGGCTTTCTCGGGGCGGCGGCGCCGTGAGTGCGGCGCTCTGCTGGCGCTCTACTTCACCCCACGAGCCCGGCCCTGGGATACCCCGGATGTCTTCGCGCGCGCCTTGCCCGCGGAGCTCTTGCGTGCCACGGCCTTGGCGCGGCGCTTGCGCCCGACGTGCGCGGACACCTTCGCGCGCGCACGCGCGGCAGGTGCCGGGGGCTGATTGGCTGCCACGGTCTTGGTGCCTGCACGCGGGGGCGGTGTTTTCTTCTTCGCACCTTTGCGCCGCGATGCTGCCGCTGCGGGCCCTGCACCATCGGCGCGCGCCTCTGCGGGCGCAGCAGTCTCGGCCGCTGCGCCAGTCGCCGTAGCAGCCGCGGCGCGCTTGCCACGACCCCAGCGGCCAAAACGCCCGCGCTCGGGAGCGGCCGCGAGCATTGCGCGGCACTCCTCCAGCGTGAGCGCCTTCGGATCCCGGTCCTTGGGTATCTTGGCGTTCTTCTTCTTGTCGGTGATGTACGGGCCATAGCGGCCGTTGAGGACCTGGATGCCCTGCTCCGGAAAGTCCTGGATGAGACGGGCCGCGTCGGCTTCCTTCTTCAGGCGGATGACCTCGCACGCGCGCTCGAGTGTCACGGTGTAAGGGTCGTCCTCCTTGAGCGATGCGTACTTGCTGCCATATTTCACGTACGGACCGAAGCGGCCGACGTTGGCGATGATCGTCTCGCCCTCGGGGGTCTCGCCGAGCGTGCGCGGCAGCTTGAACAGCTCCATCGCGTCGGCAAGCGTGATCGCATCCATTTTCTGACCGGGCCGCAGACCTGCGAACCGCGGCTTCTCCTCGTCGTCCTTGGTGCCGATCTGTACGAACGGCCCGTAGCGCCCCATGCGCACGGTCACCGGCTTGCCGCTCGCGGCGTCCTTGCCGAGCTCGCGTGCCTGCGCGACCTGCTCGCGCGTCACGGTGCGCTCGATCTTGTCGACCTGGTGGATGAAAGGCTTCCAGAACTTCTCCAGCGGGGTGGTCCACTCCTCCTCGCCGCGCGAGACCGCATCGAGCTCATCCTCCATCGCCGCGGTGAAGCCGTACTCGACGTAGCGGTGGAAATGATGGGTGAGGAAGCGGTTGACGATCTTACCGATGTCGGTCGGCACGAAGCGCCGGTTGTCCATCTCGACGTACTCGCGGTCCTGGAGCGTGGAGATGATGGCCGCGTAGGTCGAAGGCCGGCCGATGCCGTGCTCTTCCAGCGCCTTCACCAGCGAGGCTTCGCTGTAGCGCGGGGGCGGCTCGGTGAAGTGCTGCGTCGCGGCGAGCTGGTCGAGGCTCACGCTGTCGCCTTCGTTGAGCGGCGGCAGCACGTGATCCGCATCGTCGACCTTGGAATCATCGGTGCCTTCCTGGTACACCGCGATGTAGCCAGGCTTCACCAGTGTCGAGCCGTTGGCGCGCAGCAGGTGACGCTGCGGCCCGTCGGGTCCGGCGAGCAGGTCGACCGCGACCGTATCGAACACCGCGTGGCTCATCTGCGAGGCGACCGCGCGCTTCCAGATGAGGCTGTACAGCCGATACAGATCATCCTCGATCTTGCCCTCGACATCGGCGGGGGTGATGTTTGCCGAAGTCGGGCGAATTGCCTCGTGAGCTTCCTGCGCATTCTTCGACTTGGTCTTGTAAATGCGCGGCTCCTCGGCCACTTCCTGCGCGCCGTAGAGCCGTGCCGCGACCTCGCGGATCTCGCGTACCGCCTCGGCTGCGAGCGCCACCGAGTCGGTGCGCATGTAGGTGATCAGACCGACGTTACCATCGCCGATGTCCTGACCCTCGTACAGCTGCTGTGCGAGGCGCATGGTGCGCCGCGCATTGAAGCCGAGCTTGCGCGCGGCCTCCTGCTGCAGCGTCGAAGTAGTGAAGGGCGGTGCCGGATTACGCCGGCGCTGCTTGCGGTCGATGGCGAGCACATGCAGCGTGCCCGGGGCGCCGCCCACCGCGCCCGCCGCGGTGCGCAGCGCAGTCTCCGCCTCGCGCGCAGCGCTCTCGTTGGTGAAGCTGAACTGCTCGACTTTCCCGCCGCGAAACTCGAGCAGCTTCAGCGGGAACGCCTGGCCGCCGTGTGCGCCCTCGCCCTCGATGGTCCAGTACTCCTGCGCCACGAACGC
>Ga0306920_100009992_pt1 | contig 12691 bp, 12 predicted proteins | sample flu12Cox44000170_FD_204666 | JGI IMG/M metagenome (GOLD analysis project Ga0306920, IMG submission 204666) | Lab enrichment of tropical soil microbial communities from Luquillo Experimental Forest, Puerto Rico - flux4day.12C.oxic.44.000.170 (v2)... | ecosystem: Environmental > Terrestrial >...
TCGGCCGCGCTGCATTCTGTGTTACCGCTGCATCCGCGTCTGTGGCGAAGGCATGGACGTCTGGGCGCTGGGAATTCAAAACCGTGGTTCCGGCTCGATCATTGCGCCTAATAAAGAAGATCATCTTGAGTGCGAAGAATGCGGCATGTGCATCGACATCTGCCCCGTCGGCGCACTTACCTCGGGTGCTTACCGGTACAAGACCCGTCCGTGGGAGATGAAGCACGTCGGAACAGTCTGCACGCACTGCGGTGACGGCTGCAAGACGACGTTGGGCGTACGGCGTGCCGATACCGGCATGGACATCGTGCGCGGTGACAATCGCGACAAGAGCGGCATCAACGGCGACTTCCTCTGCATCAAGGGACGTTACGCTTTCGACTTCGCGAATAACACGGACCGCCTCAGCCGTCCCCTGGTCAAGCGCGACGGCAAGTTCGTGCCGGCGACGTGGGATGAGGCAATTCAGCTCATAGCGGCGAAGTTCAAAGAGGCCGGCAATTCTGTCGGCGTCATCGGGTCCAATCGCACCAGCAACGAGGAGAGCTATCTGCTGCAAAAGTTTGCCCGGCTGGCCCTGGGTACCAACAACATCGACCATCACCGGACCGCCGACTTCCCTGCCTTCGCGTCTGCCTTGGCAGGAAAAGCGAATGCGACCGCGTCGATGCGCGATGTCGCCACCGCGCCCGCAATCCTGCTGATCGGCAATGATCCGACTGAGCAGCATCCGATGCTGGCCTGGCAGATTCGCAGCAATGTTCGCTTGCATCGCGCCAAGGTTTACGTGGTGAATTCAACGCCGATCAAGCTAAAGCGGCAGGCAACTACTTTTGTGCAGGTCGCTCCCGGCTCTGAGGCCAGCTTTGTGCAGTTCCTGGGGGGCAATGATGCGGCAGCCGATAGTGTCGTCTCACCGGCCTTAAACCGTGATGCGTTGAACGGAGTACGCGACAAACTGAAGGGCGAGCAGGGACTGGTCATCATCTTTGGATCGGAGCTGCGAGGCGCACCGGTCAAGTCGCTGATCGACTTTGGCCTGGCGCAAGGCGTGAAATTTCTGTGCCTCGGCGATTATGCCAACTCACGCGGCGCAGCCGATATGGGGCTCTATCCCGACATGTTGCCCGGTTATGCACCCGTGAGCGGCTCGACGAAGTTCCATGAGAATTGGGTGGATCAGATTCCAAGCAGCGCCGGCCTCAATCTGCTGCAGATGGTGGACGCCGCGAAAGCCGGCAATCTCAAGGCACTCTACGTCGTCGGATCGAATCCCGTGTCGCGGTACAACATCGATCCGTTCGCGCTATCGAAGACGTTTGTGGTTGTGCAGGACATGTTTCTAACCGAGACCGCCGCCATCGCCGATGTGGTCCTGCCCGTGGCCAACGCTTACGAGAAGGCCGGCACGTACACGAATACAGCCGGCGATCTGCAGGTGCTGAAAAAGGCCGGCGACTTCGCCGGAACCCGCAGCGATTTCGAATGCATTGTCCGCATCGCGCAGGCCATGGGTTATGACGTTCACAAGCTGGTTCCCTTCACCGGAGCTGGTGTTCGCGCCGACATGGGACAAACCCGCGGTGTGCAGTCCGGCGAGTCTGATCAGCACGCGGTGTGGCTGGCGGCCCACAATCTCGAGCCGAAGATGAGTCCGCTCGATCCGACCGCCATGCTGGATGAGATTCAAAGACTGGTTCCGGGATATGACGTTTCACGGTTCAACCTGCTAGCGGGTCAGGACGAGCATACGCAGCTGGAGCAAATCACCGGCGCGACCGGGACCGGGCGTCCCGAATTGATTCTGCCCGCAAACGACACACTGTTTACTTCCGGGACCCTGGGACGGTACTACTCCACCTTGAATTCGGTGATCGAGCGCCATCCCGCAATACCGGCCGGAGAAGTCGCGGCCGACTGATGTCACCGAGCGTCGCTGTCGGGCGCTCCTGTTTCGCATTTCGTTTGGCGTAGAACGGGCGGCCTTGCCGCCGATTCAGGTCACCAAATTTGCGATTATAATGAGCATTATAACTTACATCATCGTGTCGATCATCAAGATCGTACTGGTGGTCTTCGTACTGCTGACCGCTGTGGCCTACGCCGTTCTCATGGAGCGCAAGGTGGTTGGCCACATGCAGAACCGCTGGGGACCTTCGCGAGTGGGCCCTTTCGGTATCTGGCAACCGCTCGCGGATGGCTTAAAGTTCATCTTTAAGGAAGACCTCACACCGCCTTACGTTTACAAGCCATTGTATTTATTGGCGCCGATCATTTCGGTGACCATGGCGCTGACCTCGATCGCGGTCATTCCTTTCGGGCCGTGGATTTCCGCCGGAGGCGTGCAGACGCCGCTGCAGATCGCCGACGTCAACATCGGACTCCTTATTGTTCTAGGAATCACGTCGATTGGAGTGTACGGAATCGCGCTTGCCGGCTGGTCGTCGAACAGCAAATATTCGCTGCTCGGCAGCCTGCGCGCCACGGCGCAAATGGTGAGCTATGAGCTTGCGCTGGGACTGTCGCTGATCGGCGTGTTGATTCTGGCTGGCAGCTTCAGCCTTCGCGCTATTGTCGATGCGCAGTCGGGCACGTGGTTTGGATTTATCCCTAAGTGGTTCATTTTTCAAGGACAGATCGTTGCTTTCTTCATCTACATCATCGCCGCGTATGCGGAAACGAACCGCATCCCATTCGATCTGTCTGAGGCCGAGACCGAGCTAGTTGCTGGATATCACACCGAATACAGCTCGATGAAATTTGCCATGTTTTTTATGGCCGAGTACGCCAACATGATTACAGTGGCGTGCCTGGCTTCGGTGCTCTTTTTAGGCGGATGGTCGGGACCCGTGTTCGGGCCACCGATCTTACGGTCATTGTTGCCGGTGCTGTGGTTTGCTCTGCGAGTGTTCATCTTCATCTTTATTTACATCTGGGTACGCGGCACGCTTCCCCGCTTTCGCTATGACCAGCTCATGGCCTTTGGGTGGAAGTTCCTGTTGCCGCTGGCGATTGCCAACATCATTGTGACGAGTTTAGTTGTGGCATTGCGGTAGAAAACCCGCTTTCCGCCATTCGCTGCTCCCTTCTGCTGACGAAGAGGCGGATGTAAAGCGAAAAGCGAATAGCGAAAGGCGAATAGCAAGAAGCGATCGTATGCACTTAGTTCTCTTCCTCATCTTCGGTGCCTTATGCGTGGGAGCGGCGATCAACCTGCTCGTGCAGAAGCACCCGATTAACAGCGCCCTGTCGCTGATCGTGGTGATGGGGTCGCTAGCTCTGCTCTACCTCCTTCTCGGTGCCGAATTCGTTGCAGCCGTTCAGGTTATTGTCTATGCCGGCGCGGTCATGGTGCTCTTCGTTTTCGTCATCATGCTGCTGAATGCGGGTGAGGAAGAGGTTCTGCCACACACCAGCCGGGTTGCCGTCACTTTAGGCATTCCAGGCCTCATCGTTGGATTAGCGATCGGCGTGTGGGTGATCGCCCACTACGCCGGACTCGATCGCGTCAACATCGGCGGACCCACGGTCTCGAACGGTACAGAGAGCTTTGGCGCACCGAGCTTCGTAGCCAGGCTGCTGTTTCGAGACTTCCTTCTGCCGTTTGAGGTCACGTCAATCCTGATCCTCGTCGCGATCCTAGGCGCTGTGGTCCTAGCCCGGAGGGAGGAGTAGATGGTTCCTCTTTCCTACTACCTGGTTCTGAGCGCGATTCTCTTCGCCTGTGGCGTTGTGGGGTTTCTGATTAAGCGCAACATCATCACCATTTTCATGTCGATTGAGCTGATGCTCAATGCGGTGAATCTCACGTTCGTCGCCTTCGCCGCTGAACTGCGCGCGTTGAGCGGGCACGTCTTTGTTTTCTTTGTAATGGTAGTCGCCGCGGCTGAAGCTGCGGTGGGCCTTGCGATCATCATCTCGGTATTCCGCACGCGCGAAACGCTAAACGTTGACCGTGTGAATCTTCTCAAGCTATGAGCCTTCATCTCTGGATCATTCCGCTGTTGCCGCTTGCCGGGGCCGCCATTAATGGCCTGCTAGGCAAGCGCTTCCCGAAGGCAGTAGTCGATGCCATTGCCCTGGGGTCGACGGCTGCGGCGTTTCTTTACGCGCTGTGGGTAGCAGTTCAGTTCTTCCGACTTCCGGCGGACCAGATACCGCATATCGAACGCTACGCCACGTGGATGACGGCGGGCACGTTCTCGGCGGAGTATGGCATTTATCTCGACCAGTTGTCGCTAGTCATGCTGCTCATCGTCACCGGGGTAGGATTCCTGATCCACGTTTACTCGGTCGGCTACATGGAGCATGAGGGCGGCTACTACCGCTTCTTTGCCTACCTCAACATCTTTATGTTCTTCATGCTGACGCTGGTGCTGGCGAACAACTACCTGCTGATGTTCGTCGGCTGGGAGGGCGTCGGCCTGGCGTCCTACCTGCTGATTGGCTTCTGGTTCCTAAAGGATTCGGCCGCGAACGCCGGCAAGAAGGCATTCATCACGAACCGCGTCGGCGATTTTGGGTTTTTGATCGCCCTGTTCTTGCTGATCAAACATTTTGGAACACTGCAGTACGATACGGTGTTCAAGGCGGTTTCTGCGTACCCGGTCGAAACGTCGGCTGGGCTGCTGACGGCAATCGGGCTGTTGATGCTGTTCGGCGCCACCGGCAAGTCGGCACAGATTCCACTCTATGTTTGGCTGCCCGATGCGATGGAAGGCCCAACGCCAGTCTCGGCCTTGATCCATGCGGCTACGATGGTCACGGCCGGCGTGTACATGGTGGCGCGGTCGAACGCGGTCTTTGATCGCGCTCCGATTGCCCTTATGGCGGTGGCCGTAATTGGTACGCTGACAGCAATATTCGCGGCTTCGATCGGCATTCTGCAGACCGATATCAAGAAGGTGCTGGCCTACTCCACCATCTCGCAGCTGGGATACATGTTCATGGGCTGCGGAGTCGCGGCTTACGGCGCAGGGATCTTCCACCTGATGACGCACGCCTTCTTCAAGGCCCTGCTCTTTCTCTCGGCCGGAGCCATCATCCACGGTCTGGGTGGCGAGCAGGACATGCGCCACATGGGCGGTTTGCGCAAGTACATGCCCAAGGCATTCTGGTGCATGACAATTGCGACGTTTACGATCGCCGGCTTCCCTCTCCTGGCGGCATTCTTCTCCAAGGATGAAATTCTCTGGAAGACCTGGGCGAGCGGAAACCACATTCTGTGGCTGATCGGCGTTGTCGCTGCGGGCATGACCTCGTTTTACATGTTCCGGCTCTGGTTCCTGACATTCTTCGGTGAATACCGCGGCGAACTCGCCACCGACGCTGGTCACGGGCATGACAGCCATGACGCGCACGGCGAACATGGCCACGCTGGTCCGCATGAGAGTCCGATGATCATGATCGTCCCGCTCATGATCCTGGCGCTGCTCTGCATCGTTGGGGGATGGGTCGGATGGCCGCGTGTTTTAGCCGGCTCCGATCTCTTCGATCATTTCCTCGATCCGGTCTTCACGACGTACGCCCCGGCGCCGGCCGCGACGGAAGCTGTCTCCGGTCACGAAGAAGAACGAGGCACCGAAATCGCACTCATGTTTATTTCCGTAGCTGCCGCGACGATCGGCGGCCTGGGCGCCTGGTATCTGTACTACAAGCGGACCGACTTGCCGGCGAGAATGGCTGCCGCTGCCGGAGGGCTCTACACCTTTGTCCTCGACAAGTACAAAGTTGACGAATTCTACGGGGCGGCGATTATCCAGCCGATCATTCTGATTTCAACCAATGTGCTTTGGAAAGGCGTCGATACCGCCGTGATCGACGGCGCCGTCAACGAAAGTGCGGCCGGCGCCCAGGATATTTCCGACGGCCTGCGGCAAATGCAATCAGGAAACATCCGTTCTTACGCCGGTTGGGTCGCTTTTGGCGCCGCGGTCGTGATCGCCTTCATGGTTTGGAGGGGTGTGCGATGAATAGCTATCTCCTTACCATATTGTTGCTCTTACCACTTGTGGGCGCCCTCGTGCTTCTTCCACTGAGGAACCGTGATCAACACCGGCTGATACGGCAGGTGAGCCTCGCGATTGGGCTGATCGAGTTCGTGCTTTCGTTCATTCCGGTCTATTCCATTCCGCCAGGTTCGAGTGGATTGAAGTTGGAGGTTTTCGTTCCCTGGATCCCGCACTGGAACATTAACTATCACGTCGGCGTCGATGGCATCAGCATTTTTCTGATCCACCTCATAACGCTTTTGACCCCGATCGGCGTCCTGGCGTCATGGAGCGAGATCAAGCACCAGGTCAAGGAATTTCACATTCTGTTGTTTTTGCTGGAAGTGGGGGTCATTGGCGTTTTCATCTCGCTTGACCTGTTTTTCTTCTTCTTCTGGTGGGAGTTCGGACTTATTCCGCTGGCCCTGCTGATTGGCATTTGGGGGCATGGCCGTCGCATCTACGCAGCCGTGAAGTTCATGCTGTTTACGATGGGTGGCTCGATATTCATGCTCGTGGCCATCCTGTGGCTGTATGCGCACACGGGCAGTTTTGACATCGTGGCGCTTCAAAGGATGGTCGAGAGCGGCCAACTTTCGCTCAGTTTCAACACGGAAAAGTGGCTTTTCCTGGGCTTTCTCGTGGCTTTTGCGGTGAAACTACCGATGTTTCCACTGCACACGTGGCTGCCCGACGCGCATACCGAAGCACCTACGGCGGGATCGGCGGACCTGGCGGGCGTGCTCCTGAAACTGGGCGCTTACGGCATCATCCGCATTTGCCTGCCTCTTTTCCCGAATGCGTCGCATGCGGCAGCACCGGCGATCGGGGTGTTGTCGGTCATCGCCATAATTTATGGCGCGTTAGTGGCCATGGTCCAACCGAATCTCAAGAGATTGGTGGCCTATTCCTCCATCAGCCATATGGGATTTGTGACGCTGGGTCTGTTTAGCTTCACACTGATCGGTTTTCAGGGGGCCGTGTACGTATTATTGGCGCATGGCCTCACCTCCAGCGCACTGTTCGTGCTTTGCGGCATGCTTTACGAGCGCCGCCACACGTACGAGATTAGCCAGTTCGGCGGCCTGGCGACACCGATGCCAAAGTATGCGTCCCTGTTCCTGTTTACTGCGCTGGGTGCCATAGGATTGCCCCTGCTGTGCGGCTTTGTGGGCGAGTTCCTGGTTCTCGCCGGCAGCTTCCAGACTCAACCGGGATGGGCGGTTTGGGGCGCGACGGGCGTGATCTTCTCGGCCTGTTACCTCTTGTGGGCTTACCAGCGTGTTTTCTACGGGAAAATCACGCATCCGGAAAACCGTGAATTGCCGGACCTAAACCACCGCGAGCAGTGGGTCATGGTGACCATGTGCGCGTTAATACTATGGCTAGGCATCCATGCAACGTTCTTCCTTCGCCGTTACGAGGTTTCCTGCCAGGCCATTCTTCAGCAGGCATCTCCAAACGTGGGGACAGGAGCCACCGGCACGAAACAATCGCAGGCTTTGAACCAACCTTACAGACGGTGATCGAAATGACGTCTCTGGAGTCAACGCATATCACACACGGTCTTACAACGGTATCCGGACGATGATCCCAACGATTGACTACATTCGAATTCTGCCTGAGCTGGTGGTGAGTGTCTGCGGCATGATGATCATGCTGGCCGATCCAGTGCTTCCTCCATCAGGCAATAAGAAGATATTGGGACTCATCGCTCTTGCCGGCGTGCTGGCCGGGCTAATGGCAACCGCCATCCAGGCAGAGAGCTACGGCAACGCCTTCTTCGACATGGTGCGGGTTGATGCGTTCAGCATCTTCTTTCATATCGTAATTCTTCTAATCGCCCTGGTGGTCGTTCTCAGTTCCTTTGATTACCTCGAGGTTCAGCGCATCAAGGCGGGCGAGTACTACGCGCTGATCCTGTTTGCCGCAGTCGGCATGATGCTGATGACCTCGGCGATCGAGCTGGTTCTGATCTTTATTGCGCTTGAAATTTCGTCGATCTCAACCTACATACTGGCAGGATTCCGCCGGCGCGCTGCTGAAAGCGCCGAATCGTCGCTAAAGTACTTCCTGCTGGGATCGTTCGCCACCGCATTCTTTCTTTACGGCGTCGCCATGGTCTTCGGCGCAACCGGGACGACCAACGTCTATCGCATTGCTGAAGTGCTGACGACGCAGCACTCGGTGGTTGTCTACCTGGCTGTTGCCTTGATGTTCGTCGGTCTCGGTTTTAAGGTGGCGTCAGCGCCCTTCCACGTCTGGACTCCCGACGTTTACGAAGGCGCCCCTGCTCCGGTAGTCGGACTCATGTCAACCGGACCGAAAGCTGCCGCGTTCGCGGTTCTGCTCCGCGTGCTTTTTGCGACGGGAGCTCCCGGTTGGTTTTGGCTGGTCTGGATTTCGGCCGCACTCTCAATGACGATCGGCAATATCGGCGCGCTGGTGCAGAATAACGTCAAGCGGCTGCTAGCGTACTCCTCGATCGCGCACGCCGGGTATTTGCTCGTGGCCTTCGCCGCCGCCAAGACGGCGGGGATTTCGGCCGCTATTTTCTACGCAGCTTCGTACGCCGCCATGAACGTTGGCGCGTTTGCCCTCGTCGCTCACCTCTCGGGCAGGGGCGAGCGCTATGTCACGTTAGAAGACTACGCCGGGCTGGGACGCCGGTCGCCTCTCATTGCAGCGATGCTGACGATTTTCTTGATTTCGCTGATCGGGATTCCGGTTACCGGCGGGTTTTTCGCCAAGTTCTATGTGTTCTCGGCTGCGCTGCAATCGAACCTGGTTGGCTTGACCATCATCGGCATGATCAACAGTGCCATAGCTACGTATTACTACCTGAGGGTCATCATTTACATGTACATGCGGGATGAGCGCACTGAGGCTCCCGTCATGCCAATACCCGCAGGGCTCGGCGTTGCTGTCGCAATCAGCCTCATTGCGACGATTTACCTGGGCGTGCTCCCTAATCGCGTGCTCGACGACGCTGTGCGCGCGGCGCAGGACCTGGTGAAGTAGTGGTCGCTCGTGAAGAATATCTCCGCCCAAAAACAACGCCCTGCTCCGTGATGCGGAACCAGGGCGTTTCAGTAGTTGCCGCAGCCGAAGCTAAACCACCTTGGCGAAGATGATAACTAGCGTGAACAGCACCAGCGACTCGATGAACGCCAGACCGAGAATCAGCGCGAGCTGAATTCCAGGACGTGCACCAGGGTTACGTGCCATGGCTTCGCAGGCCGCGGCGCCTACCCGCCCCTGTCCGATGCCGGCCAAACCAGCCGCAATGGCGATGCCAAAGCCAGCAGCAATCGGCACCAGATTCACCGGTGCAGCGGCGGTTCCGCCCTGCGCGTACGCCGGCATCGTCATCGTCACGACAGCCAGCACTGAAAATACTCCGATCGTTAGTTTCCGCATTGTGTTTCTCCTTATGAATTGCTGCCAGTGGGTGGTTGACGTCACCGTGCAGGCGCCCTCACGCTGGCAAGCAAACTTGTTAGTGTTCGTGCGCCACCGCCTCGCCGATATACACCGTCGCCAGCAGCACGAAAATATACGTCTGGATGAACGAGACGCCCACGTGAAGCAGCATGAAGATCACCGGAATGCCAATCGGGAACAGCGAGAAAAACACCAGGGTCACCATGTCGCCGGCAAACATGTTGGCGTAAAGGCGGACGGTGAGCGAAAGGATTCGTGCCAAGTGACTGGCGATTTCAATTACCAACATCAGTGGCGCCAGCCACCAAACCGGTCCCAGGAAATGCTTGATGTAACCCGGCCCGTTCACGCGAATTCCGTTCATGTGATAGTAAATCCACGTCACCACCGCACAGCCCAGCGGCACGGATGGAATCGCTGTTGGCGCCTCGAATCCCGGAATCAACCCGATCAGATTGCAGGTCAGAATGAAGATGCCAAGGGTGACCAGATAGTTCGTGAAGCGTTCATAACCATGGCCAATGACTTCCTGACCTTGCTGTCTGATCATGCCGTTGATGCTTTCAAAGACCTGCTGCAAGTGGCCGGGATTCTCAACGGAGAGCTGGGACCGGACAACAACAAACACAAGCACCAGGAACACAAACACTACGAGCTGCATGGCTACATAATTCGGTATGGGAGCTTCGGGATACGGGGAGTGCAAGTGAACGACACCCAGAATTGCGTTGGCCACGCCCGCGAAATACTTGTTCAGGAGTGCAGTAATCCAAAGTTGATGAGGCATAAAACTCGTGTTTTTACGACAGTATCAAGCTCGGTTACTCGGACCGGCACACTTTCGGCGACGGTTTGAAAACCCTAACCATGAAATAACCTGGATATCAGAGTCCGCGCCGCAGCCCGACGTAGATCTCAACCGCGGCCTCACAGGCGATTGCGGCAATCGTGAGGCAGATACCTCCCAGAAAGCCGTACAGTCCTGCCTTGGAAACTTTAAATATAACATAGGCGCCGAGCGCGATGAACGCATAGCGCAGGGCCGCGCGCGCAACAATGCCCCGGCCCCGTTCACGGCTTTGTCCGCTGGTGACGCGTTCCCCGACAGCACCAACCACACGCTCCAGCCAGACGTGGTTTACGTATGAGACGATTGCGCCAAGAAGAAAGCCCGCCGCAACCACCCAGCTGAACCACACCAGACAAACCGCGACTCCGACTGCTCCGAGAACGAGGATGAATCGGCGTATCCGGCCAAGTGCGGAACTGTAGAATCTTTCTGCCGGTGTATCCGTGGATTGAGTGTCGCTGGCGGACATAATGTCAGGCCCACTGTAGCGCAAGATCCAGCAGACTAATCACAAGGGTTTGATCTTTGCTTCACTGACCTGCTTTGCCACATCATCGATGGTAAGGCTGGAGTTCGCTGCCGTGGCGAACGCTGCCGAAAGCACTCCCTGTCCGGAGGCAATCCCGCCAGGCGCGAACTGCACCCAGCCGTAGCGAACTTTCTGGTCCTTCAGTCCTGCTGGCATGTGGAAACGCTTGAGCGCCGCCTCGCCGGCGGGCCGGTCCGTCTCCACTTCAAACAGCAGAACATCGCCGCCCGTGACCGCACGTTGTTCAGCCTTGCTCACGTGGACGGGAAGATACTCCTCGTGCACTTCCGAACCTCCGCCGACATCGCGCATCCGGTAATCGTCGAACAACTGGGAGACATAGAACCACAACGGATTCCCTTCTCCCTCCTTCATGTCCCAGAGTTTAGGAGGCTTGTTTCCTTTTGCTAGGTCCTTTGAGGCCCTCGCGGTGTAGGCCAGTGGCAGCGGAAATTCCGCAGCCGACATGACTCCGGCCGCTTCCCGAGTCGCACCCTGGGAACCGCCAAAATATTTAGCGATCTCGCCGACCCTTTCCATTCCGCCCTGCTGACTGATCTGCAGCACGGCGCCGGTAGTCGAATCGTAGAAGACATCGGTACCAAAGTGCGCAGCGGCAAACTGTTTGCCTTCCTGCCAGTGTCCCGGGACTGTGAGGTCAGCAAACGCGCTTTGGATCTGTTGCGCAGACAGGCCGCCTGCCAGCGCGACAGTTAACAGGACGAATGCGGCTCGAAGGCTGAGACGAGTCATGGAAAGCTCCTCACAGCAGAAATAACTTCAATGGAACAACCTGTCGGATTACGGCATTAGAGCCAGCCTTCCAAGCTCCTAATCCTTAGCAGCACGCACACCAGCTAGGAACGTCATTCTTTGGTGCGTGTGACCATACGGATCATCTGTACGAATCCCACGACCGCTCCAAAGATGATCCCAATCAGAAACAGCCAATGCGTATGCAGCCAATAATCCAGCAATTTGCCCAGCAGCAGGCCGACCACAACCGCGGCAGGAATAATGAAGGCGACTTCGGAATACCGCGCCCACACCACTGCCGGATTGTTGGACTTACTGTGTCTACGTCGGTCGGCCACGTAGACAGCCTATCACCCCGCGCAAGTCGTATTCGTAGAACGCAGGCGGGTGCACGACATCAGAATGGAGGTTGAGTCGGTATTCTTTTTTTGTAGCCTTTTCCTTAGCGCCTATATACGCTAAGCATGAAGGAGGCATTACGATGCCCGACTCGCTGACCCAGTTAGAAGCACAAAGGACAGAGTTGTTTCGCCAGATTGCTGAGGTGGGCGATTTCCGCCGCGGTTCCATCACCACCACTTCTGGCAAATGTGGCAAGCCCACCTGTCACTGTGCGAGAAGCAACGATCCCGGCCATGGACCGAACTTCCGCCTCACTCGAAAGGTTCAGGGCAAAACCGTCACCCAGACCTTTGATTCCCCAGCAGAATTAGGTAAGGCACAGCGGGAAGTCGCAAATTTCCATCATTTTCAGGAGCTTTGTCAGCAGCTGATCGCGGTCAACGAAAGAATCTGCCAGCTGCGTCCCCCGGAGGAGACCTTGACTGGGCAGGAAAAAAAACGACCGAAGCGATCCAGCAGGAAGTTGCGTGCGAGGTAAGCCGTCTGCTGCAGGTCATCTTACAAGACCGGCACAAGAACGGCAGACTGGATTTGGAAGCCATGGAAGTGGCCATGCGATCGGCCATGCATCAGGCGGGGGCTATAGCCTTGGGTGAACTGTTGCAATGCGATGCGCCTGGCCCCGACCAGCTGGACGTGGCTTGCTCCTGCGGCCACAGCGCACGTTATCGCGAATTGCGCTGCCGACGGATCCTCACCGCAGTAGGCGAGGTGGAACTG
>Ga0306920_100009993_pt1 | contig 12691 bp, 14 predicted proteins | sample flu12Cox44000170_FD_204666 | JGI IMG/M metagenome (GOLD analysis project Ga0306920, IMG submission 204666) | Lab enrichment of tropical soil microbial communities from Luquillo Experimental Forest, Puerto Rico - flux4day.12C.oxic.44.000.170 (v2)... | ecosystem: Environmental > Terrestrial >...
ATGCGCACCAGGCCGCGCACCCCGTGCGGCGCCGCGACGACGCCCAAGAGGACGCGATCCTTGCTCATCAGCCGGCCGCGGCCTCCTTGGCTTCGCCACCCTCGGCTCCAGCTGCCGCCGGTGCGGCCGGAGCCGCAACTTCGCCACCGCCACCGGCAGCCGCCTTCAGGCGCTCCTGCGCCTTGGCGCGCGGCAAGTTCTTCTTGGTCTGCTCGCGGCGCTCGCGCGGCTTCATCATCTCGGCCTGCGCCAGAAACTTGGCGACCCGATCGCTGGGCTGGGCGCCGACCTTGAGCCAATGCGCGATGCGTTCCTTGTCGAGCGTGATGCGCTGGGCGTGCTCGCGCGGCAGCAGCGGATTGTAGGTGCCGAGCTTCTCGATGAAGCGGCCGTCGCGCGGGCTGCGCGAATCGGCCACCACGATGTGGAAGAACGGCCGCTTCTTGGCGCCGTGACGTGTCATGCGGATGGCTAGCATTCTGTCTCCTTCAAATCTTCAGCGCGGGTAGCCGGGCGGCGGCGTCATGCCTCCGAGGCTGCGCATGAATCCTTTCTCTCCGAGTTTGTTGACGCGTTTCATCATCTTCAGCATGTCGGCGTGCTGCTTCAGGAGCTTGTTGACCTCCTGCACCTGCACGCCCGAACCCTTGGCGATGCGCTTCTTGCGCGAGGCGTGGATCAGGTCGGGGTTGCGCCGCTCCCGGGGCGTCATCGACAGGATGACCGCCTCCTGGCGCTTGAGCTGGCCCTCGTCGATCTTGGCCTTGGACATCGCCGCCTTGGCCTGCAGCGCGCCCGGCAGCATGCCCATCAAGCCGCTCAGCCCGCCCATCTTGCGCAGCTGGCGGAGCTGGCTCAGCAGGTCGTTCATGTCGAACTGGCCCTTGGCCACCCGGGCGGCGAGCTTCTCGGCGTCTTCCTTCTCGATCGTCTCGGCCGCGCGCTCGACCAGCGAGACGATGTCGCCCATGCCGAGGATGCGGCTGGCGATGCGGTCGGGATGGAACGGCTCCAGCGCATCGAACTTCTCGCCGACGCCGATCAGCTTGACCGGCCGGCCGGTGACTGCGCGCATCGACAGGGCCGCACCGCCGCGGGCGTCGCCGTCGACCCGGGTCAGCACGATGCCGGTGACGGCCAGACGCTCGTTGAATGCCTTGGCGACGTTGACCGCGTCCTGGCCGGTCATGGCGTCGGCGACCAGCAGCGTCTCCTTGGGCTTGGCGAGGTCGGAGATCTGCTTGACCTCCGTCATCAGCTCCTCGTCGATCGCGAGACGTCCCGCGGTGTCGAGGATCAGCACGTCGAAGCCTTCGCGCCGCGCCTGCTCCATCGCCCGCTTGGTGATGGCGAGCGGCATCTCGAGCGGCACGATCGGAAGGGTCGGCACGCCGGTCTGCTCGCCCAGCACCTTGAGCTGCTGCTGCGCCGCCGGGCGGCGGGTGTCGAGCGAAGCCATCATCACCTTGCGCCGCGTGGCGAAGGTGCCGCTTGAGCCGAACATCTCGGCCGCCATGCCCTGCGGGCCCTGGCTGAGGCGATAGCCGATCTTGGCGGAGGAGGTGGTCTTGCCCGAGCCCTGGAGGCCGACCATCAGGATCACGACCGGCGGGATGGCATTGAGGTCGAGGTCGGCGACCGCGCCGCCCAGCATCTCGACCAGGTGATCGTGCACGATCTTGACCACCATCTGGCCGGGCGTCACCGAGCGGATGACGTCGGCGCCGACCGCCTTGGGCCGCACCTCGTCGACGAACTGGCGGACCACCGGCAGGGCCACGTCGGCCTCGAGCAGCGCCGTGCGCACCTCGTGCAGCGCCGCATCGACATCGGCTTCGCTCAGCGCACCGCGCCCGCGAAGCTTGTCGAATACGTCGCCCAGCCGTTTGCTCAGACCTTCGAACATCCGCGTCCTTCCGCCCAAAGCGATATCGCGCCGATGCGCGAACCCTCGCGGATCGACGGTGCTCCCCCCTCTCAGGCAACCGAGGGCGGGGGAACCAACAGAAATCGGCACGACCGATTGAGCGGCCGGGGTATAAGGCCTCCCGCACCAGGAGTCAAAGCCCTGCCGTCCGACGCCGACCCCGCCAACCCCTTGAATTCGCAGGATTATCGCCCGATTCCCGGGTGGTCCCTGCTGCTCTTTGTCGTCGCCCTGCTGGCCATCGGCTTCGGGGCGCTGCGGTTTGTGCCGCTGCACGAGATGCTGCCCGTCCTGGGCGCCTTCTTCGCCATCGCCCTGGTCTCGGTCGGGGTGGCGGTGTTGCCCCTCGGCTGGGGGGCGATCCCGGCGCTCGGTCTGCGCGGCGCCAACTGGAAATACGTCGTGTTCGGCGCGCTCGGCACCATGGTCCTGTCGGTCGCGGTCAGCCAATCCGGCCTGCAGCCCGAGGGCATGAAGCAGGTGTTCGAGATCGTGCAAGGCCCCGGGCAGCTCGGCATCAGCCTGCTGCTGCTGGCGGTGCTGGCGCCGCTGGTCGAGGAGCTCGTGTTCCGCGGCCTGCTCTATGGCTGGCTGGCCGGCCGCTGGGGCAAGACCACCGGCTGGATCGTGAGCTCGCTCGCCTTCGCCGCCGCCCACACCGAGCCCGCGCACATCGTCCTGGTGTTCCCGCTCGGCCTGTTGTTCGGCTGGCTGCGCCAGCGCACCGATTCACTGCTGCCCTCGCTGGTGGCGCACATCGCCAACAACGGCCTGGCGCTGGTCGCCGCGGCCTATCTCGACAGTTGATCGCTCGACGAGATCACGCGGACACCCGCGAATTCATTTCGCCTCACTCACAGGGTGTTGGCGTCGAACTTCTAATGACCAAAATAGGTGGTCTGGGGTCGTCGGGAGTATATTGCTCTCATGAGTAAGAGACGCGTACCCAACATCCGAACCAAGCGGTCGGTGCCCTACTGCCGGCACGCCTGGTCCCCAGAGGAACGCATCGCCTACCACTCAAAGCCCGAGCCACTGACCGGCTGCCTCATCTGGCAGCGTCCGCTCAATCCGGGGGGCTATGGTCGCATCAAGTACCAAGACCGCATGTGGCTGGCGCATCGGCTGGCCTGGATGGCGAAGCACGGCCCGATCCCGGACGGGATGATCCTCTGCCACCGATGCAATGTGCGGCGTTGCGTGAACCCGGACCACCTCACCCTCGGAACGTACGAGGACAACAGCGCCGACATCAGGGCCAAGCGCCTGCGTCTCGCCGACGCCCGCGAGGCGACCGCTCAGGCTAATCCTGCCTTCGATCCCGGTGCCGCCGCCATCCGCATCTTCGTCGGCGGCGTCGAGATGAGGGGCCGTGTCCTGATCGAGGCCGCAGTTCCGCCGGCGGAAAACGAGCGCGCGAGCTTGCGATCAACAAGGCGCTAGGAGCAATGGGGATTACGCCTGCATCTCTGCCCTGCCTTGTTCGCCAGTCCGGACTCTTCGATCGAACAATCGTACCCGATTATCGTAAATAACAAGTTGACATGACTATACGAATAAAGTAAGAACGGTGGATGAAGAACGCAACAAGCCCCGTCCGTCTGCTCTCGCCCGAAGACGAGCGCTATCAGTTTACCAACGAGCCCGACTCGATCCCGAAGGGGCTCATGGAATGGGTCGCAGGAACCGAATTGTTGAATCGCCGGGAACATGGACTCGCGATGACCGACATTGCGTGTGTTCGCGCTTTCTGGTCATGCGTACGGGCTGGCTTCTCGTCGTCGGGCTTTGTCGTAGAAACTGCTCAAGGGCATCGATTCTATCTTCGATGCGCGGTTGACGACGACAAACAGCCAGACTTGGTCGCGATCACAACGGAGAAGCTGCCCGCGGGAGACGCAATGCCTGAATGTGGGAAAGATATCGAGCGGTTTGGCGGCTGGAGTGACGAGGTCGGCATCTTCAACATCGATCTCATTCGGATCAAAGCAGGAAATGCCGCCTAGCTGCCGACTCTACGCAACCGTGGCCTTTCGCGGCTTCTCGAGCGCTTTGCGAGTCTTGGTTGTTTCGGCCGCACGTTTCTGAGCCTTTGCGCGGTACGTGTCCAATTCGTCGAGGTCCGCCTTCATCTCAGCGGGCTTCGGAAGGACAACCGCGCGCCCAGCCGCCATGTCGTGTCCCGAGCGCTCCGAGGCCCGCTTCATGGCATGAAAGACGGTTGCGTAGTCCTCGTCGGTGACGCTGACGCCCTTCAGGCTTTGCGTCTTCACGTCACTGTTGAAGCGCTCGATGACTTTCCCGAGCAGCACCTCCTCGACCAAACGTTCCCAAGTCTCCCGAAGGGCTGCGTAGAAGTCGATGACGATTGCACGCCACGCATCCGACGTGAAGTCGTTGATGCTATTATAAGACTTGAGCTTCTGGCGAAGCGTCTCGATGCGCTTGGTTACCGACTGCAGGAGCCAAGGTTCGTCAGTCTCGGACACGAGGCCAAAGCCATCTGACACCGTCTTCGACATGAAATTGCGGAGCACGGGCAGCTGAGAGCGGGCGGCGGCATCAACGAGCTCGTTGTAGAGGAGGATGTTGTGGGTGAACACGATGATTTGCCGCCCTGCAGCAGCCTCTGCAACGAGCCTCGACGCAACGCGTCGAATACGCCCGTGATCGAGCGACGACACAGGATCATCGATGATGAGGCCGTGCATGCTGCCGCTGGCTTTGGCTTCCGCCAGGAAGCAGGCAAGCGCTAGAGCGTGTTGTTCTCCTTCGCTGAGGACCTTGTTGTTGGCAACAGTGGCCTCGGACTTCACGCCCACAGCAAAGACGCTTTGGCCTTCGGTGCTGTTGTCGCTGATCTGAAAGGGGATATGGGTCAAGTCGAGATTTTCAATCTCATCGTCGATGGCCTGCGTCAGCTTCTTCATCACGAGGCTGCGACGCAGCGTCGTGATCTGCCGCGAAATGGGGCCCGTCTCGACCGCCTTCCGGCACTGCTCAAGCCGGCGCACCTGGACAAGATCATCCAAGCGAGCCAGAACAGTATCAAGGCCGTCAGCCAACCGTCTCCGGTCTTGGAGTTCGCTTAGCTTGGTACGATCGCTGGCGCGCGTACTGTCATCGGCGACGGCTGCATCGAAGGCCTTTGCCTCGGCATCGAGTTCGGTCGCCGTGGCCGACAGCTTTCCGGCAAGACTCGCCTTTGGCTTGCTTCTTCCGCGTCTCGGGCGAGGATTCAATCGATTGAATCTTTTCATAAGTAGTAATCTATAGTTGAAAATGGGGCTCGTTCGCAAACGTGACGGGTAGTTTGGAAGGACGCTTTGTGGCGGAGACCAAGCTACAAGAGCTAGCGCAGCCATGATGATTGGCATCATCTCGGATACGCACGGTCTCCTTCGCCCTGAGGGCTGCGAGCGGCTGGCGGGCGTCGACCACATCATTCATGCCGGCGACATCGGCCGGCCCGAGGTGATTGAAGGGTTGCGCGAGATCGCGCCGACGACGGCCATCCGCGGCAACATCGACACGGGCCGGTGGGCCAAGGACTACCCCAGCACCACCCGCTTGAAGCTCGGCGGCCAGTCGCTCTATGTGCTTCACAATCTCAACGACCTGAACCTCGATCCTGCCGCCTCCGGGATCGATGTGGTCGTCTCGGGGCATTCGCATCGTCCGAAGATCGAGACCGTGGGCGGCGTCCTCTATCTCAATCCGGGAAGTGCGGGTCCACGCCGGTTCACTTTGCCCATCGCGCTCGCGACTCTCGAGCTGGCGGCCGACGCGTTGCGGCCGCGGCTCTATCGACTTGGCGCTCCTGCGGAGCGCTTTACTCGACCTTGATGCCCGCGAACTTGATCACCTTCGCCCACTTTTCGGTGGCCTCGGAAATGATCTTCGCGAACTCCGCCGGTGTGCCGCCAACCACGGTGCCGCCCAGCTCGACGATCCGGGTCTTGATGTTGGCGTCGGCGAGGCCGGCATTGATCTCCTTGTTGAGCTTGTCGACGATGTCGGCCGGGGTGTTCTTGGGCACGCCGATGCCGGCAAAGCCGCTGGCCTCATAACCCGGAACGACGTCGGCCACCGTCGGAACGTCCGGGAACACGTCCAGGCGGGTCGCGGTCGTCACCGCGAGCGGGCGCAGCTTGCCGGCCTTGATGTGCGGGATCGCCTCGGCGACGGGGGCGAAGATCACCTGCAGGTGGCCGCTCAGCAGATCGTTGATCGCGGGCGCGCCGCCCTTGTAGGGGACGTGGACCAGATCCAACCCGGTCATCATCTTGAAGAGCTCGCAGCAAATGTTCTGCGGCGTGCCCTGGCCGGCCGACCCGTAGTTGAGCTTGCCCGGGTTGGCCTTGGCGTAGGCGATGAACTCGGACAGCGTCTTGGCGGGAACCGACGGGTTCACCACGACGACGTAGGCCAGCCGTGCCACGTAGATGACCGGGGCGATGTCCTTGACGAAGTCGAAACCGAGATTGCTGTAGAGCGCGGCATTGATCGCGTTGGGCGTGACGACCTGCAGCAGCGTGTAGCCATCGGCCGGTGACCTGACGACCGCCTCGGTTCCGATGTTGCCGCTGACGCCGGGCTTGTTGTCGATGAGGAATTGCTGGCCGAGCCGCTGCGACAGCCAGTCGCCCATCAGGCGCGCCATGATGTCGGTCGCCCCGCCGGGCGGAAAGCCGACGATGATGCGCGCCGGCCGCGACGGATAGGTGTCGGCCCGCGCCACGCGGGCCCCGATCGCTGATAGGGCGGGCAAAGCAGCAGCACCCACGGCCCAAGGCATGAACGCACGGCGGGAAAATCTCATGAGGCGCCCTCCACGGTCGGCGCCGCGTTCGTAGACTTGCTGTCCCTCTGGGCGCGCTGCGGGAACAGGCTAACCCGTCTTGCGCAAAGCTCACATCGCCAGTTTTCGGTCGACGAAATCGAGCCGGTCCTGGCCCCAGAACCGTTCGCCGTCGATGACGAAGAAGGGTGCGCCGAACACGCCCTGGTCGATGGCGTGCTTGGTATAGGCGTCGCGCTTGGCGGCGGTCTCCGGCGCCTCGCCCGCTTTCATCACGGCGTCGGCGTCGAGGCCGCAGCCGGCGATGATCGCTTTCAGGGTCGCCGGGTCGCCGGTGTTCTTCTCCTCGGTCCACAGCGCGTTCAGCACGGCGTGGGCGACCTTGATCGCGTCGGCCATGCGGCCCTGCTCGCGCAAGGCGATGACGCAGCGCGCCGCGGGCACTTCGTTGGCCGGGAAGAATTTTGGCTCGAGCGTGATCTTGACGCCGAGATGATCGCGCCAGCGCTTCAGCTCCATCATGCGATAGGCCTGGCGTTGCGGCGCGCGCTTGGGCAGCGGCAGGCCGCCCGACACCGAGAACACCGAGCCGAAATCGACCGGCCAGATCGTCACGTCGGCGCCGTGCTTCCTGGCGATCGCCTCGAAGCGCTTCGAGGCGAGATAGGTCCAGGGCGAGTTGAGCGAGACGTAGTAATCGACGTGCTTGGCCATCGGTTTCTCCCGGCGAAGGGTGGCGACTGTGGCGCAAAGTTTGGTGATGCGCCATCATTCGGTCAGCTTCGGAACGTCATCGGGATGGATCGACATGGATCTCAATCTGCGCGGCAAGCTTGCCCTCGTCACCGGCGCGTCCAAAGGCATTGGCCTCGCCTGCGCCCGACAGCTCGCCGAGGAGGGCTGTGATCTTCACCTCGCAGCGCGAACCAAGGCGGACCTCGAGAAAGCCAAGGAGTCGATCCAGGCACGGCACAATGTTTCGGTGACCATCCATCCGGTCGATCTCAGCAACGGCGACTCAGCGCGCTCGCTGGCGGCCGCCTGCAGCGGCATCGACATCCTGGTGAACAACGCCGGCGCCATTCCGGCGGGCGACCTGCAGGCAATCGACGAGGCGCGCTGGCGCCAGGCGTGGGATCTAAAAGTGTTCGGCTACGTCAATATGTGCCGGGCGGTCTATCCGGCGATGAAGGCGCGCGGCAAGGGCGTCATCGTCAACGTCCTGGGCGCCGCCGGCGAACGGCCGACCTGGGGCTACATCGCCGGCAGCGCCGGCAACGCCTCGCTGATGGCCTTCACCCGCGGCATGGGCGGCACCAGCCTGGTCGACGGCGTGCGGATCGTCGCCTGCAATCCCGGCCTGATCCGGACCGAGCGCATGGAGACGATGCTGCGCGCGCGGGCGCAGGACAAATTCGGCGACCCCGGCCGCTGGCAGGAACTGATCCCCGTCAACCCGCCGGTCGGCACGCCCGAACAGTGCGCCGACCTCGTGGCGTTTCTGGCATCCGACCGCGCCTCTCACATCGCCGGCACGGTCGTCACGATCGACGGCGGCGCCGCCCATTTCGCCGGCGTCCTGTAGTCGCGCCCGTTTTGCACGGCGACGGCGTTGGCCGGGGCGCCTCGACAACGCGACGCGGCTGGATGACTATTTCCTCTTCGTGCGGCCTGCACGGGAGGAAAACATGTCCGACACCAAGGACTGGAAGTTCAATCACGACGTCTCGACCGCGGCCACCTGGACGCCCGGCCTGCGCGAGATCTTCGAGTACCGCGACCTCGGCATCAAAGGCGGAACCAAGGGCGACTATGTCGCCCATCTCATCCGGCACAACGGCAAGAAGATGAAGGACGAAGTGCAGCAGTGGCACGTCCACGACTGCACCTTCCAGATGGTCTACGTCCTGAACGGCTGGGCCACCTTCGAATATGCCGGCCAGGGCCAGAAGACGATCCGCAAGGGCGACTGCATCAACCAGGTGCCGGGCATCCCGCATCGTGAGATCGCCTGCTCGGAGGATTTCGAGGTGCTCGAGATCGTGGCGCCGGCTGACTTCAAGACCAGGATCGTCGAGGGACCGCAGGCCCAACAGGCTGCTGAATAGCCTTCAAAGAAAAATAAGGGAGGAAACGTCATGTCGGGAAGGAACGGCCCGTCCAGACGGGCAATGCTCAGGGCTGGCCTCGCGAGCGCGGCGACCGTCGCGTCGCCCGCCATCCTGAGACTTACGGCGGAAGCCCAAAGTGGTCCGATCAAGATCGGCATGCCAGTCGCCTTGACGGGTGCGCTCGGCTCGGTCGGGCAGCAGCAGAAGCGCGGGGCCGAGTTCTGGGCCAAGCAGCAGAACGCCAAGGGCGGCCTGCTGGGCCGGCCGATCCAGCTCCTGATCGAGGACACCGCGGGCAATCCGGCGAACACCGTACGCAAGGCGCAGGAGATGGTGGAGCGCGAGAATTGCCGGCTGTTCACCGGCATCACCCTGTCGTCGGAAGCGCTCGCGGTCGTACCGAAGCTGGCGGAATGGAACGCGATCTTCATCTCGTCGGATAACGGCGACGGCCGGCTGACCGCCGAAAGCTTCGTGCCGAACTTCTTCCGCGCCAACATCTCGGGGCCGATGGGCACGCGCGCCGTGTCGCTTTATCTGCGCAACGCCAAACTGCAGAAATTCTATGCGCTCGGCCTCGACTATGCCTGGGGCCACAACAGCGTCGGCGTGTTCGAGAAAGAGGTGCAGAAGTCGAAGAAGGAGTTCATCGGCAAGGTGTTCGCGCCGACCGGGACCAAGGACTACTCGACCTACATCACCAAGATCCGCCAATCGGGCGCCGACGCGGTCTTCCTGGTGATGCAAGGCGACGACAACAACGCCTTCCTGTCGCAGTCGCAGCAGTACCGCCTGCCCGAGAAGGTCCGCCTGCTGACCGAGATCGTCGATCTCGCCAGCATCCGCGCGGTCGGCGACGCGTCGCTCGGGCTGATCGGTTCGTCGCGCTACAGCTTCAGCTATGACCATCCGCTGAACAACGAATTCGTCGCGATGTGGAAGAAGGAATACAACACGCTTCCCGACACCTTCGAGGGCGAGCAGTGGCAGTGCATGAAGGTGTTCGACGCCGGCATCACCAAGGCGGGCGGCATCGAGGCGGACAAGCTCAGGCCGGCGCTGGAGGACATCGAGATCGAAAGCGTCAAGGGCAAGGTGTTCATGCGCAAGTGCGATCACCAGGGCGTGCAGCAGGGCTTCATGGTCGAGGTCGTCAAGAAGCCCGGCTTCGACACGCCGGTGCCTGAGGTCATCGCCACCTTCCCGGGCGACGCCACGACCCCGACCTGCAACACGATGACGTTCAACGACTAATCCCGTCGTCCCGAGCGCAGCGAAGCGAAGTCGAGGGACCTTCTGTCAACCACTTGCGGCGTAACATTGAAACAAGGTCCCTCCACTCCGCGCTTCGCGCTGCGGTCGGGACGACGGTGGTCATCACGATGACCACCGTCGCCTTCGTCCTGACCGAGGTCGTCAACGCGCTGTCGCAGTCGGCTTTGCTGTTCTTCCTCGGCGTCGGGCTGACCTTGATCTTCGGGCTGATGCGCATCGTGAATTTCGCGCACGGTGCGCTGTACATGCTCGGGGCCTTTGTCGGCTATTCGCTCAGCAAATGGTCGGGCGACTTCTGGCTCGCACTCGCGGTCGCGCCGGTCGTGGTCGGGCTGTTCGGCGCGGCGTTCGAGTTCGCCATTTTGCGCCGGCTCTATCGCCGCGACGCGCACGCCTTTCTGATGGTGACCTTCGGCCTCGCCCTCGTCGTCGGCGAGGCCGTGCGGCTGATCTGGGGCTCCGACGCGCTCCAGGTCCCGCCCCCGGCGTCGCTGGGCGGCGTGGTGTTCGTGCTCGACGAGCCGTTCCCGCTCTACCGCCTGTTCCTCGTCGCCACCGGCATCATTGTCGCCCTGGCGATCTGGCTGTTCCTCGAGCGGTCGCGCCTCGGGCTGCTGATCCGCGCGACCTCGCAGAACGCCGACATGGCGAGCGCGCTGGGCGTCGACGTCAAGCGCGTGCGCTCGGCCGTGTTCGGCATCGGCTGCGGCCTGGCCGCGCTCGGTGGCGTGCTGGCGGCGCCGCTGGTCACCGCCTCGAACGGCATGGCGGCGACGGTCATCATCGATGCCTTCGTGATCGTCATCATCGGCGGGATGGGCAGCTTCCTGGGATCGCTGATCGGCGCGCTGCTGGTGGGCTTCGTCCAGGTGTTCGGCAACTACTACCTTCCCGACCTGGCGCTCGCCTTCATGTACCTGGTGATGCTGGCCGTCCTCGTGCTGCGTCCGGGCGGTTTGTTAGGCAAGGAGGCGTAAGCGGTGTCGCGCACGTTCCGGGCGTCGCTGGTCGTGGTCGTCGTAGTGCTGGCCCTGGCGCCGCTCGGCCTGCCGCCCTTCGCCATGACGTTGCTCACCGAGGCTCTGATCCTCGGCCTGTTCGCCATGAGCCTCGATCTCATGTTCGGCTACACGCGGCTGGTCTCGTTCGGCCATGCTGCCGCCTACGGCCTTGGCGCCTATGCCAGCGGCTGGATGCTGCTGCATACCGGCATGCCGCTCTTGTTCGCGGTGTTCGGCGCGGCCCTCCTGACCGGCGTCGTGGCGATCGGCGTCGGCTGGATGTGCACCTTGGCGACGGGCGTCTCGTTCTCGATGCTGACGCTTGCCTTCGCCCAGCTGCTCTACGCCATATCCTTCAAGTGGACCTCGGTAACGGGCGGCTCGGACGGCCTGGCCGGCATCCCGCGCACGCCCGGGCCGTTTGGCTTCGCCGCACTCACCAGCAAGACCGGCTTCTATTATCTGGTGCTGGCCTGCCTGGTCGGCGCCTTCCTGCTGTGCTTCGCCCTGGTGCGCTCGCCGTTCGGCGCCGTGCTGCGCGGCATCCGCGAGAACGAAGCCAAGACGATCGCGCTTGGCTACAATACACGGCTCTACAAGATCGCCGTCGTCGCCGTCTCCTACGCGCTGGGCGGATTGGCCGGCGCCCTCTATGCCCCCTTCGCCGGCTTTGCCAATACCGAGCTGCTGTTCTGGCTGCTGTCCGGCCAGGTGCTGATCATGGTGATCGTCGGCGGGGCCGGCACCCTGGTCGGGCCAATCCTCGGCGCCGCGTTCTTCATGATGATGGAGCACCAGCTCAGCTCGTGGACCGAAGCCTGGGCGCTCTACTTCGGCCTGATCTTCATTGCCTTCGTCCTGTTCGCCCCCCAGGGACTCTGGGGGCTGGCGGCCGGCCGGCTGCGCCGCACCCGGGCGTCCTGAGATGGCACTGCTCGAGCTCGATGGCGTGACGCGGCGCTACGGCGCACTGGTGGCCCTCGATCAGGTCAGCATGGCGGTCGAGGAAGGCGAGGTGCGCGCCGTCATCGGACCCAACGGCGCGGGCAAGACCACGCTGTTCAACGTCATCACCGGCACGGTCAAGCCGACGACGGGGCGGATCCACTTCGCCGGACGGCCGATCGCGGGCCTTGCGAGTCATCAGGTCTGCCGGCTCGGCCTGTCGCGCACCTTCCAGATCACCGCGCTGTTTCCCGAAATGTCGGCGCGCGACAATGCGCGGCTGGCGGCCCAGTCGCGCGACCGCCGGCGCTGGCAGCCGTTCGGCGGCGCGGGCCTGTTCGAGGAAGCGAGCGCGCTGGCCGATGCCGCGCTCGAACAGCTTGGCCTCAGCGGCGTCGCCGAGCGACCGGCCGGACTGCTGTCGCACGGCGACCAGCGTCTGCTCGAGGTCGCGATGGCGCTGGCCCAGCAGCCGCGCGTGCTGCTGCTCGACGAGCCCACCCAGGGGCTCTCGGTCGAGGAGACGGCGCAGGCGGTGCACACCCTGGCAGGGTTCCTGAAGACGTCGCGCATGACCGTGCTTCTGGTCGAGCACGACATGGAGGTGGTGTTCCGCCTTGCGCACAGGATC
>Ga0306920_100009994_pt1 | contig 12689 bp, 13 predicted proteins | sample flu12Cox44000170_FD_204666 | JGI IMG/M metagenome (GOLD analysis project Ga0306920, IMG submission 204666) | Lab enrichment of tropical soil microbial communities from Luquillo Experimental Forest, Puerto Rico - flux4day.12C.oxic.44.000.170 (v2)... | ecosystem: Environmental > Terrestrial >...
AGGCATCCTGGCCGGGCGCGACACCTGGAACTACCGCCCTGCCCCGCCCGAGGTGATCGACCGCGTAACGGCGATTGCCGCGATTTGTGACAGCCACCGGGTGCCGCTCGCCGCGGCGGCACTGCAGTTCCCACTGGCCCATCCGGTAGTCGCCGCTGTCATCCCGGGGCCGCGCAATGCCGACGAGTTCGACGCCAACCTCGCGCTGCTGCGCCATCCGATCCCGGCGGCGCTGTGGGCGGATTTGCTGCAGGCGGGCCTGCTCCATCCCGAAGCCCCGGTCCCGCGCTTGGCGCAAGGAGGACTACGGCAATAGAGGAATATAGGACCCGCCGATGGCGCTTGCGGGATTCGACGCGATTGCGGGATAGCTTTTCCGTCGGATATCCCGCGCAACTGCAAGGTTTTGATGCCATGAATATCCGCCACACTCCCCCTTCAGTAGCTGCGCCGTTCGGCCCTTACAGCCATGCCGTTGAGGTGCCCGAGGGCTCGCGCCTTCTCTACGTCTCGGGAGAAGTCGGCGTGCTGGCGGATGGAACCGTGCCCGAAACGATCGAGATGCAGGCAGAGGCTTGCTGGCAGAACATCATCGCGATCCTCGCTGATGCCGGCATGGGCGTCGAGGATCTCGTGAAGATAACCACTTATCTCGTTCGTTCGGAAGATGTGGTCGCCGCCGGCTCAGCACGCGCCAAGCACTTCGGTGATGCACGTCCCGGCTCGGCGACAATCATCGTCAAAGCGCTGGTCAATCCGGCGTGGCTGATCGAAATCGAGGCGGTTGCGGCGGGTGCCGCTCGCGCACGCTGATCCATTTTACAGCGCCCGGCGGAATGTCAGGTTGCCGCATCTACTGCGAAGAAATGCGTGCTCGCTGTCGTTTTGGCTTCACAAACCTTGCCCAGAAAACAGGGTCACCGCCCTCGATTTGCCCGCTCAGGCTGAGGGCGCGAAAGAGACAGAACCGCTGCAGGGTTCTATCCGTGCAGGAAGCGTCGCAGCGCTCGCGATCGTCATGCTCGGATTGCTTGGTCACGCGGGACCCTCGATAGGTCGCGTCGCGCCCGGCACCAAGGTGGATGGCGCAGCGTCAGCGGTCGAGAAGGTGGCGGATGCGGGGTACCACCTCTTCGCCGAAGGCGGTCATCGAGCGCTCGACCATGTCGTAGGGCATTACACCGAGCTTGAAGATCAGCGCCAGGCCCATCAGGTCGAGCCGGTCCGCGAGGCGGAGAATGGCATTCGCCACCGTCTCCGGGCCACCGAGCAGCACCATGTCGTTGGCGACGATCTCCTCGAAGCTCATCGCGTGCAGCATCGGCGCCTGCCGGCGCCAGAAATCGTAGCTGTCGGGCAGCCTGCCGCCGTGGGTGAACTGCGTATAGCGGTTCCACAATTCCCAATATTGTCGGCATAGCCGAAGCGCGGTCAGGCCGATCACCGCGGAAATCCTGCCCATCCCTCTCATACCCTAGCAATTCCGCCAGCTTCGCCACCTTCCACCGGGTTGCGTTCTGTGCCACAATCTGCCAGACTGTGTCCCACCGTGCCATCAGCGTACGGACACCGGTCCGGACACGGAAATAGCGGGCAGAGAAAATGATCGTAACCTTCACACAGGCGTCGATCGCGAAGGCGGCGCCGCCGGTCGACGGCAAACCCTACGAGATCCACTACGACAGCGAGGTCCGCGGTCTCGGCTTGCGCGTCACCAAGAACGACGCGCGCAGTTGGATCTTCAACTACCGGGTCCATGGGATCGAGCGCCGGCTGACGATCGGCGCCGTCAACCACTGGCCGCTGAAGCTGGCCCGCGACGAGGCCCGCCGGCTACGGCGGCTGGTCGATCAGGGACGCGACCCGATGGCCGAGCGCCACGCCGAGCGCGCCGCCCCGACAATGCGCGATCTCGTCGAGCGCTGGCGGGCGGAGCGCGCTCCGAAGATGCGGCCGCGGTCGCGCGCCGAGTACGAGAGCCTGATCAGGCGGATCGAGCCAGACCTCGGCAACCGCAAGGTCGCCGACGTCACACATCAGGACGTCGACCGCCTGCATCGGAAGATCACCGCCGCAGGCAAGATGGTCCGGGCCAACAGGACGGCGGCCTTCCTGTCACGTCTGTTCAACCTCGCGATCTTCTGGAAGATGCGCGCCGACAATCCGGTCAAAGGGCTAGAGCGGAACCCCGAGCAGCCGCGCCACCGCTATCTGACCGACGCCGAACTCGATCGGCTATATGCCGCGCTGGCGGCCGAGCCGGATCAGCAATCCGTGAACATCGTCCGCCTGCTGCTGCTGACCGGCGCGCGCTTTGGCGAGGTCGCGGCGATGCGCTGGGCTCATCTCGACCTCGGTGAGCAGCCGGTGTGGACCAAGCCCGCCCCGGCGGTCAAACAGGCGAAACTGCATCGGGTGCCGCTCAGCCGCGAGGTCCGCGACATGCTGCTCGCGATCAAGGCGAGGCCCGAGCGCAACATCTCTCCCTACGTCTTCCCGGTGCGCAATCGCTGGGGCCATCCTCGTGACGTCAAGCGCTCTTGGGCGAGGATTCGCAAGAGCGCCGACCTCGGCGACCTGCGCATCCACGATCTGAGGCACTCCTTCGCATCCCTGCTGGTCAGCGCCGGCTACGGGTTACCGATGATCGGCGCGCTGCTTGGGCACAGCCAACCCCAAACGACGGCACGCTATGCGCATTTGATCGACACCGCACAGCGGCAGGCGACCGAACATCTCGACGCGCTCGTCAAGGGCAAGGTCGTCAACTTTCCGAAAGGCAAGTCCGCTTAGACCGCCGCGTTTCCCGGATATGGCCAGGGCTTGGTCGCGGCCGGTGATCCCCGATGTCGTGCCAGTCACCGACCAAGAGGTTGATGCGCTGTGGCATCGAGCCACGCGCCGCGGCCCGTACCCCTCGACTGAAGCCTGCGAGAGCCAGGCGACGACGCTCAATGAGTTGATCTGGCATGCTGCCGATCGCACCCGTGCCCGTGAGGCTGTCCGGGCTGCGGAGGCGGCACGACTGCTGATCAAAACCATGTCAAGCTATCTGGCACGCTTTGACGCAGCGAAGCTGGAACCAAAAGCCTGGCAGTCGGCAAATGTCTCGGCCGAACCGTCGCTCCTCTCAGTCGAGGACTACAACATCCTGGCAGCGGCTCGGCTCACGATTGTCGAAGCCCTGTCGGTGATTGATCCCTTCAATTTCAGTGTCACACCAGAACAGGAAATGTGGTTTGCCGCGCAAGACGGCGGCAGGGAGCGACTGGTGAAGCTGAAACACCGGATTGCGCGCCGAACAGGTCAGCAACCCTGGGAAGCGACCGCGATCGTTTGCTGGATGCTGGCCAGGGATGCGTTGACGGAGATCAACCGCCAAGTCGGCACGTCGCTCGACGCAGTGGCGACGAAATTTGCCGCCCTCGCCACCCAGCGCCTTGGCTTCCCTGCTGTGACCCCGCGCGCCATATCCGAGCGCTTGAACCAGTTGGGTTAGCCCTACGTTTTTGCCCCGGTGCAATTGGGTAGGTACACGAACCTCTAATTAGGTGCTTTTAAGAGTGCCCTCGAATGTCTCAGAGGGCAGATCTGATGTCCACGCGAGCCCGGCCGCGCGAACTGCCGGCGCCGGTGTTTGACACGAAGGTGGAATTTGCCGCGCGCGCTCACATTAGCCTGCGCACGCTCAATCGGCAGATCGACCAAGGCCTTCCAGTCATCCGGATCGGCGGCGCCGTGCGCATCGATCCGTATGACGGCTTGCGCTTTCTGAAGGAGGGCCGAACTCTGCCGCTGCCGCCGCGGCGCGGCCGGCCGCGCAAGGCAGCAATTGCATGAACTGCCGCGCGCCGCGGCTGCGGGCCAGAGTTTCGGCGCCTCTCGATCGAGCGCTACCCCGCGCTGTCCGCATGGTGGCGCGGCTGTGATCGAGCTGCGCCCGTACCAGAAGGACTGCGTCCGCCGCATCCGCGAGGCGCTGCGCCGCGTCCTCCGCGTCCTGCTGGCGTCACCGACCTCCAGCGGCAAGACCGTTGTCTTCGCTTGGTTGAGCATGGCGGTCGCCGAGCACGGGAGCCGCATCCTGATCTTGGGGCATCGCCAGGAAATCGTCGATCAGATCAGCGACACGTTGCAGACGTTCAAGGTGCCGCACGGCATCATCGCGCCCGGCCATCCCGCCAGTGATGCGCCGGTCCAGGTCGCGATGGCGCTGACGCTGGCCAACCGACTCCATCATTATGCCGGCCAGTTCGACCTCGTCGTCGTCGACGAAGCGCATCACTCCGTCGCCCATACCTGGCAGCGCATCCTTTCGGCGTTTCCCACGGCCTATGTCCTTGGCGTCACCGCGACGCCTGAGCGGCTCGACGGCAAGCCGCTTAGGGATATCTACGACGCGCTGGCCATGGGTCCGACGACCGCCCTACAGGCGACTGCTCGACTGGATCGACCGCGATCCGGTCCGCGCCGAGCAGGCCAGGCGCGCCCGCCACTACCGCAAGGGCTGGGTCTGGCATGTCGTCAATGCCTGAGGAAAAGGGGGCCACATGGGTGTCATTGATAAAGGGACGAGATCTAGAAAGCGCGAGCCTGCGGCTCAGCAGCTACCCTTGGCAGGTGCATTGGTGGGACTTCACGCACGCGCACGATTGGATCGGGCGCCGCCCGGCCAAGCCGGGGCGCAACACCAAGACGATACGGCCCAAGCCGCCGCTGCGCTTCACCTGTGATTTTCATACCCGCGAAGAGGCGGAAGACTTCGCCGCGAACCTGCGGCAGAGCGACGAGATCGTCGCCCGCGTCGTCTCGATGCGCGACCTGCTGCCGCCGAAACCAGAGAACGTCGCGTTTCCCGATGCCGGCTTCTGGCCGCGTCAAGAACGCCGGATGACTTGATCGCTCGCGAGATCGTCGCTACAGCCAAATAAACTGCCGTCGAAATGACCAAAGCCCGCCAAATGCACAGGCTCAGCGCCGACGCCTTAAGCTGTGTCCGGAAGGTGTAGAGTTCTGATCCCGCGCCGAGTTTTGAGAGCCGGCGCGAGATCCGAAGAAGTGGTCAAACTTCGTGGGGGAGTAAGCCCAATGGCTGATATAATTTTTCTTTTCGCGATCGCCAACCGTTTCCACATCCTCCAGTAGGGGAGGCCGCGGCGATGCCTGGTGCCGGCGAGGCCGGCCGCTATGTCGCCACCAAGGCGATCCGCGAGGCTGTGCGGGGCCGCGAGACCGATATCCTCGACGCGCTCGGCATCGCCTGGCGCGATGGCCTGCCGCATATCCAATGCCCTTATCCTGATCACCACGACCGCAACCCGTCCTGGCGCTTCGACCCGCGCAACAGGCGCGCCATCTGTACCTGTATCACCGAGCGGAAGTCGGACGGCATCTTCGACATCATGATGAAGATGCGCAGCGTCGACTTCGATGCCGCCAAGGTCATCGTCGCCGAATTGCTGCACCGCGACGATCTGATCAGGACAAGGGGAGGAAACAACGGCGGCCAGAAGACCGACCCGCAGTCACTGCTCAACCCGCCTGCCGACAACCGCGACGACGGTCTGGTCGGCCGCTATCTCGGCGGTCGCCTCGGGGTTGACGCCAATCAGATCCCGTTGCCGTCGACCCAGTCGGTCGGAATCATCTCGCTCGCCTATTTCGACCCGCCTTTGAAGAATGGAAAGGCCGCCAAGCCGGTCCTCGTCGGGAATTGGCCCGGTGTCGTGTTCGAGACGGTCGCCGCTGACGGGCGCAGCCATGCGCACCGGATCTATCTCAATAGCGCAGGCGACGACAAAGCCGATCTCGGCGTCGATGCCAACGGCAAACAACGTGACCCAAAGAAATCGGCCCGCCGCGATCCACAGGGTCCGAGCACTGCCGGTTGCTGCGTCGTATGGGGCAACCCCGATGTCGAGCACGTCATACTGGCCGAAGGCCCCGAGAACGCCGCCGCCATCACCTATAGCTTCCGTGACGAGATCGCCAAGGGCGAGCGCGCTGTCCTGTCGGCGATCAATGCCGGCGGCATCGAAGCCTTTGTGCCGTGGCCATCGACGCGGTGCATCACCATCTGCGCCGATCGCGACGAGGAGAAGCCCGATGTCGGCTTCAAGCGCGGCGAGCAGGCCGCGCGCAGCCTCGTCCTAAAGCTGGTGAGCGAGGCCATCGATGGCTGCCCACAGCTTCAGACACTTATTGCGTTGCCGGGACAGAGCGGCACCAAATATGACGTTCTCGATCTCTTTCGGGCGAAAGGTCCAGACGGTGTCCGCACTCTGATTGCGGGCGCCGTGCCGTTCGTACCGACCCAAAAGGAGATCGACGACTTCAAAAACCGCGGCAGCCGCCGGGACGAGATTGCCGAAATCGAACGGGCGTTCCCATTGCCGCGCCTACTGACGACCCGCCTCGACTACCGCCGCACCGGCACCGATGAGATTTGGGTCCACAAGTTCCTCAAGGAGGTGACCGACAAAGATACCGGCGAGACCAGCGAAATCTGGTGGCCGATATCCTCGCCCTTCACGGTGCCGGCATGTCTGCAGCTCGCCGACGCCGGCAACGGCTACGCCATGCGTATACAGATCGCCGACCGCGACGGCGCGACGGCGCTGATCGATTTCGATCGCGGCGACCTAGCACGTCTAGCCGCCAGCGAGATCAAGGCCCGGCTGCTGCATGCCGGGTTGCGAGTCGCCAATGGCGGCGAACTGGATATCATCGACATCCTCAAGGAGATCACACCGCCAGCGCTGATCAGCGCCTTCTCCCATAGCGGCTGGCACCGCCTGACCGAATGGTGCTTTATCGCGCCCGGCGGCCAGGTGATCGGGGCGCCCGAGTTCGGCCGCCAGGTCGAGCTGTTCGGACGCCTGCCCAATACCCAGGCCGGCTCGTTCGCCGACTGGCGCGAGGCGATAGCTTCGGCAGTCGGCGAAGCGGGATGCCCGCATTGGACACTAGGCGCCGCTGCCGGTTTCGCCGGGCCACTGATCGATCTGCTCGGGATCGAGACGCACGGCATCAATCTGTCGGGACCGACCAGCCGCGGCAAGACGACGGCGCAGCGGTTGGGGGTTTCGGCGTGGTCCTCGCCAAAGCCCGGCGCCGGCCTGCTGCAATCGATGCGCACCACCGAGAACGCCATCGAGATCCTGGCCCGGCAATCTTATGGAACCATCCTGGCGCTCGACGAATTGGCCCACGTCGCCGGCCGCGTCATCGGCCGGATCATCTACCTGCTCTCCGGCAATGTCGGCAAAGCGAGGATGACCTCGGGAGGTACGCTGCGCCCGCTCGTCACCTGGTCGACCTTTGCATTGACCTCCGGCGAGCAGGCGCTTGAGCAGAAGATCCGCGATGACGACGGCCAATGGTCGAGCGGCATGGCAGTGCGGTTTTGCAATGTCGATGTAAGCACCTGCGACGCCAAGGTCGCCCGCACCACACTGAACAAGATCGAGACGATCGCCGATCATCACGGGCACGCTGGTTTGGCTTTTGTCGAGAAGGTGATCGCCGAAGGCTGGCATCACCGCCCTGATCCGGTACGCCAGCTCATTGTGACGGAAGCTGAGGCGCTCGCCGGCGACGGGGCGGACAGCGCCAGAGTGCGCGCGGCAATGCCGTTGGCGATCGTCATGGTAGCTGGCGCTGCCGCCGTCGCGTTCGGCATCCTGCCCCAAGAGACCGACATCAATGGCGCCGGCCGCTGGGCGTGGGAACAGTTCGCGTCGTCGCGCGAAGCCGAGGCGCTCGATGTCGAGCGCCGCGTCCTGGCCAACCTGCGCTTATGGGTCGCAGAACGGTGGGACGCCACGATCAAGAGAAACACCCTGACCGACCTCAACACGCGCGATGCGCTCGCCTGGTACGATGAGTACGCCGTCTATATCCCGACGGCACGGATCGCCGAAGCGGCGGGGGACACTCTCAGCGCCCCGGCGATCGGCAACCTGCTCGATCGCCGCGATCTGTTGGCGCGGCGCGACAATGCCAGGCGCGTCGCTCTCAAACGGGTGCCGCTGATCGGCCGAGTGCAGAACTATGCGCTCAAGCGCAGCGAGTTCGGGAGGCCGAAATGACCGGTGATGTGCTCGAATCGATCTCTAAGATGCTGGAATTGCGGCATTACAACCCAGCGCCCGAGGGGACACAGGGGGACACTCCGAAAACGCGAGTGTCCCCCGAAAAACCCAGCGTTTCTGCGGCAGGGGACACAGGGGGACACAGGAGACACACAAAACAGGAGATTTATATCGGAGAGGGGTCCGAACAGGAAAAAAAAGAAGAAGAGAGGGAAGAGGAAGCCTCGCGCGTAGAGTCTCTTTCTCAAAATAGTGTCCCCTGTGTCCCCCCACCCCTGAGGGGCGCAGAAACCCTGGCGAAATCGGGGGACACATGTGTCCCCCGATGTGTCCCCTGTGTCCCCAACCGTGAGGAGTGCGACTGGCACCTTGCGCACGGTGAGCGGGTGCCGCGCGATCTCTGCGCCGGCTGCCGGCGGCCGATCATGCCCGGCCAGGCGACCCTCGATCTCGCCGACGACAACCGCGTCCACTTCCCGCACGGTGTCGACGGCTACGACTGCCTGATCCGCCACGGCGAGCGTTGGAGTCGGGTGGCGCATGACGCGGTTGTGGGTGGACCAGGTCGATGCCGGATCGCCGGCACCGCCACCGCGCGAGAGAAGCAAGAGCTGCTCGCCCAAGCGCGGCACGCAGCGGTGCAGCAGCGGGCCATCGAAGACAGCGTTACGCAGCTGCTCGCCCGCGCCTTCGGCGCGACCCAGGCATCGCACTTGCCCTATGAGGCGCTGCGACAATACGCCGACACTGCGGGCATCGGCGAAGGAGACTTTGCCAGGGCGATCAAGCGCCTAGTCGAGAAGGAGCGGGTCGAGCGGTACGACGACGGCACCGGGCATCCGACGTACGGGCTGCCGGCGACAGTGCACCAACTGCGACAGCCTATGTCGCAGCTGCCGTCAGAACAACGCCTTGAGAGCAAGGCAGCGATTCGTGGCCCAAATGACCACGACCTTCAAGGAGGACAATTACGCTTCCTGATCTCGACAATCCTGGGTGAGGGTGAAGGCGCTGGCCCAGACGGTCGCGCGGCTGAACATTAGCCGGACCCATCCCGAGCGCTTTCATCTCGACAAGAGCGAGCTCGTCGGGGAACTGCGTCGGCTGGCGCGGAGCTCCTCAAGGCGATCCGGGACTACGGGAACATCGGTATCGACAGGACCGCGGTCACGACGCACGATATGGGGGTTGAAAGGCTGCTGTTCGATGCGCCGTGAGGGGGAATTGGGGAAAACGCTCCGCGACTAACACGCGTCGTACTACACGTACGACGCTAACGACAGGCGCACCCGCCTCCGAAATGTGCGCCGTTTATCTGCTTCTGGCTGGTCCGATGGTTCTCGAACCGACCCACCCGTCAGCATTCATCATTGTTCAGGCCGCTGGCGGCGGATCGCGCTCGTCGCGGGCGTAGTCCTTTGTGTAGAAGCGGTCCCAGCGCTTCTTAAGCTCGCGATAGGCGACGAAGCTGCCGGCTGCCTTCGCCTCCGCTAAGTCAGCGCGACATAGCTCCCGGCGCCGCCGCCACTCGGCCAACAGTTCGGCCCGCGTCGGCTCGCGAAATACTATCAACGTCGGTCCGCTCTTGTCCCTCTTCCGTCGCATCGCCGCTCTCCCCCCACAACGCCCTCTGATTTTACAGTTATGATATAATTCAGAATGGGCATTGGGATAGGCTCTGGCAAAGGCGGACGGAGACCTGGCGCTGGTCGGCCGCGCGACAGCATAGACAAGCGGAAGCGGGCAGAGCGGCGGCGGCTCGTCGTCCCCGAGCAAAAGCTGCCGCTCGATTTGATGCTGTCGATCATCAACGACCCGAGCGTCTCGGAAGCGCGGCGTGACAAGTTCATCATTGCTGCGGCGCCCTTTCTGCATCCGCGGCTCACCAGTATCGCAACGGCGAAGGCGCCCTTCGAGATGACGGACGTGGAGATCGAGCAAACGCTTCGCCGCCAGCAGGAGTATGAGGCGCGACACGGCTTCGATAGTTCGTGGCGGGGACGAGGGAACGGTGAGGACCGCGACTCGTAAAGGCACCGCGATGTTGACCCCGTCGCCAAAGATGTCGCGGCCATCCCGCATGATTTCGAGGCAACAGTCGGTTGGTTGAATTACTCGCCAACCAACGCGTGATAGGGCAGTTGTTGCGCTTGGAACGCCGAACCGGGCGCGGCAACAACAAGGACGTCATCGATCACCCTCGTGGCGAGCATGACGACCTAGCCAATAGCGTAGCAGGCGCGCTGACCATGATCGGCGCTGAAAAGCGTACGCCGATGGCGATCGACCCCTCGGTATTGCTCAGATCGCGATATCCGGCCTCGATACAACATTTGTTTCACACTTCATTTGTTTCACACTTCGACTGATATTGGCGTTTCGGTCGGGCGCTCAACCGATGGTGTCGATCGATTCGCCGCGGCTGAGCACGCCAGATTGTATCGGTGGAGGCATGCGCCTTCTGGCCCGACTGAAGAGCGCATTTCCGGCCCCCTTGATCTGTTGGCGAAAAACTATGGGAACCGCTACTGACCGACTGCGATTGCAGAGCAACCTCGCCCTGGTGAGCCACGGCATCAACAGCTTTTTTTGCGGCCCCGACGGCAGCAGCCGACTATCTCGCCGAGGTTCGTCGTCCGAGCGGCGCCTATGATCAAATCGTCATCGATGCGAATGGTAACAAAACCAACATTCACCCGTTGCTAGCGGCGCTCCGCCGCAAATTCAAAACCCGCGAAGCTGCGTTGCAGGCACTCGGCCTTGATGCCGACCTCTTAAACGAGGACGCAGCACTCGCCGCTACCAACATCGATCCGTCCAACAGCAACTTGCTACGCGCCGGCTGCGGCAACCTCGCCGAACACCAGGATCCCGATGATGAGCAAATACGGAGGCACAGGCACCATGAACGGTAATAGCAACAACCGTCGTAATGGCAACGGGCGCAACGGCCGTGATCACACCACCGGCTTCCCGCCCGGAGGCGGTTCAGCTTCCGACCAGATTAAGCCCGCGATGTGGGCGGACATGACAAACATGATTTTCCACCGGTTCACCCCAGGCCAGCAGGACGCGCTGTGCCAGCTGATGCGGGACATCATTGACGTCCACGACGCCAACTCGAACGATGACATGCCCCCGCGCGGGAGCACCGGGAACCGCAATCTGCTTTCGGGCTACGGTCAAACTGTCAGTACCTTTGCCAAGACCGACGAAAGCTGGCGCGACAACCCGAACGCTCCACCCGCCGGTAATTGGGGGCGCACAAACATGGGATTAAGCGGCGACCGGCGTCGTCCATCAGGTGAGGGGGGCGTCCACCTAAACCCGCACAGGATGCGGTGCTGGCGCATCACGGGAGCAGAGACAGCCCGACGCTTTCTTGCAAAGATGGCCCCAAGCGGGGCTCATCCGATTTTCGGCGAACGGGCGCTACTAATCGGGCATCCGGTAATGCTGCGCGAGGCGATCGAGGCGTTGAATACCGAACAGGCTTATCGGGACGAGCTTTCGGCCGCGCCCGAACGTGCGGCCGCCGAGCGGCACGGCGTGCAGGATCGTCTTGATGAGGCCGAAGCGGCGGTCAAGCGATGGCAGCGCGACGATGTCGGGCATACCGTCTATCTCTATTTGAACGGGCTTGATACCAGCGCCAACGGTTTGGCCGACGCTAAAGAGGATCTCGTCAAGACCGGGCCGCCTTAGAGAACATGCGTCGGATCGAGGAATCTCTTGCGAAGGAGATGCTCGCGAGCGAACAACGGCTGAGCACGCATCAGATCCGACTGCGTGAAACCACCGCTGTCCTTGTCGCCTCGGCCGAATTCACCGATCTCTATGCTGAGTTAGTCGCGGCGTGGCGGCATCTGCGTTCGGTGCGCGCGACGTTTCACGCGATCTTTGGTCATGTGAAAGGGAACCTGCCGCAACGGTTGTACTCGTTGGCCCTGGCTTCCGAGCCGATCGACGAGCGAGTTAGCTTTGGCATCGATGCCGCGCTCGCCGACAAATGGGATCAAGCGTTGACCGCACTTGCGGGTGATAGCACCGCACCCCTACCGCCCGTGACCGGAGGATGAGCAGGCCGACTCTCGCTGAGCGGCGGGTCATCGCCCATCACGAAGCGGGACACGCCTACGCGGCGTTATGGCAAGGTTTGGAGTTCCGCAGCGTCTCCGCAGGGAGAGGCCATGATTTCCAACCGCTGCTCGCTCGGCCAACAGAGCGGGTTCACTCTGCTCGAATTGCTCGTTGCGCTCGTTGTGCTCGGTTTCCTCGTGGTCGGGCTCACTCAGGGCATTCGAACCGGTCTCGCGATGTGGGGCGCCCAAATGCGGCGATTGAGCGAAACTGCCGAGCTCGATGCAGGCGCCCGCGTCTTGCGCATGCTGCTGACCAACATGACAGCGCTATCACCGGGCAACGTCGGCACCGGCGCCGCCACACCCAATGCTGCCATACCCAATATGGGAGCTAGCTCAGACAAGCTAACATTTGTCGGCGATCTGCCAACCGGACTCGGCACCACCCGTCGCGCCAATATTACTCTCGAGCTCAATCAGGAACGCCTTGTCCTGCGCTGGACCCCGCGCCGTC
>Ga0306920_100009996_pt1 | contig 12688 bp, 7 predicted proteins | sample flu12Cox44000170_FD_204666 | JGI IMG/M metagenome (GOLD analysis project Ga0306920, IMG submission 204666) | Lab enrichment of tropical soil microbial communities from Luquillo Experimental Forest, Puerto Rico - flux4day.12C.oxic.44.000.170 (v2)... | ecosystem: Environmental > Terrestrial >...
CCTGGAACATCAAAGAGGCGGGACTCGCCTCGTTAGCCTGCACGCATCCTTCGGGTGCAGTAAGCCCGTCGTGTCAGGAACCCACCGAAGGCATCGCTGCTTTGCAGGCGAGCCAGTAGGAATCCCCAGCCTTTAGGCGGGGGAGGATGTCAAATGGAACTCAGGAGCTTATCGCCGCTGCGCGGCAATGGGCGTGACGCTGTGTTGGAGCCTTCTCAGAGGGCCGCGGAGCCTGGCCGCGGAGCCGGCCAATCTCGTACTCGACTCCGAGCCAATTTGTAATGTTGGATAGTGCACAGAGAATGCTAAAGTCTATGTGCTCTTTATAGAAGCGGTGGTTCCTTCATCCCTAGCCCTGGGGGATCCTGTGCCAAATCCTAGGGGGATCCTTCATAGTGAAAGCTGACGTACGCCTCGAAGTACGGCTCCTGTGTTTCCTCCTCTTCATACTGCTGTTAGTCCTCAACGGATGTACAAGCAACAGTTCAAGCAGTCCGAACATCGCCAGCATAATTCCAGCTTCCGGCCACGTCGGAAGCGTCGTGGTTATCGCCGGGGAAAATTTTGGTACCAGCCAGGGCACCGTCGCCTTCAACGGCACAGCGGCGACGCCGAGCAGTTGGAGCGCCACAAGCATTGTGACCATAGTTCCCTCGGGGGCAACCAGTGGCAATGTGGTCGTCACTGTGGGCAGCCAAGCCAGTAAAGGCTTCAATTTTACCGTAATTCCTGATGCCTCGATCATAAGTCTGAATCCTAGTTCGGGACCGGCAGGCACCGTGGTTACGATCACGGGAGCGAACTTCGGTGCTACGCAAGGCACCAGTACAGTCACCTTTGACGGCGCGGCTGCGACTGTAACGAGCTGGAGTGCGACTAGCATCGTGGTCGCGGCTCCATCCGGGGCGACCACGGGCAATGTTGTGGTCAGCGTTGGTGGTGACCCGAGTAACGGGGTCATGTTCACGGTGACAACTGCTATACCAACAATCACAGGTTTGAATCCCGCCTCGGGTGTCACGGGAACTCCTGTCACGATTACCGGAAAAAACTTCGGTGCAACGCGAGGCACCAGTACGGTCACCTTTAATGGCGCGGCCGCGACTGTAACGAGTTGGAGCGCCACAAGCGTTGTGGCCACAGTTCCCTCGGGGGCAACCAGCGGCAATGTGGTCGTCACTGTGGGAGGACAGGCCAGCAATGGCGTGAGTTTCACGGTCTCTACGGGATCGATTACTGTGGCGATCAGTCCGAAACGCGCCGGGCTGGCGCTCAAGCAGATACTGGCGGTCACGGCAACTACAAATGACAGCGCTGGAGTGAACTGGACCGCGACCGGCGGGACTTTCTCCGCTGGCTCCAGCCTGACCGGAGTGGCTGTAACGTATACCGCGCCATCGGCCGGTGGCACGTATACGATTACCGTGACAAGTGAGACGAACAGTTCCGTCAGTGCTTCGTTCACCGTCGGCGTAACGGACCTAACTGGAGTCGCCACGTATCACAACAACCTGCTGCGCGACGGCACGAACACGCACGAGTATGCGCTGACGACCAGCGCGGTAACTTCTTCCACTTTCGGAAAGCTGTTCGCGTGCGCGATTGACGGAGCAGCTTATGCGCAGCCGCTGTGGATGCCGAATGTGAGCATCGGCAGTGGCACGCACAACGTGGTGTTCGTCGCCACCACCCACGACACGGTGTACGCGTTTGACGCAGACGCGAATCCGTGTACGACCTACTGGAGCAAATCGCTCCTCGGCTCTGGCGAAACCTATTTGAACAATGGCGACACCGGCAACCGCAACATAGAGCCCGACATAGGCATCATCGGTACGCCGGTGATCGACACGTCTTCGGCCACGCTGTACGTGGTCAGCAAGTCGAAAGACAACGGCACGTCATGTAGGCCGGCAACTTCCTGCCATCAGCGGCTGCACGCACTGAGCCTGATCGACGGGAGTGAAAAGTTCGGCGCCCCCTATGCGCTGACCTCAGCGATCACGGTATCCGGCGACGGCGATGGGTCCAGTAACGGCTCTGTTCCGTTTGACGCATTGAACGAAAACCAGCGGCCCGGGCTAGCCCTTGTAAACCAAACGGTTTACCTTTCGTGGGCATCCCATGGTGATCGCGGCCCCTTTCATGGTTGGGTGATTGGGTTCCCGACCAACAACATTGGCGGCGGCCCCACGCAAGTTTGGAATAGCACACCCAATGCGGTGAGCGGATCCAACTCTGCCGGGGGCATCTGGATGTCCGGCGGCGCTCCCGCGGCTGACTCCACCAACGACCTCTACTTCCTAACCGGAAACGGCTCGTTCAACGGCACAACCAATTTTGGCGAGTCGACCATCCGGCTAACCGCGTCGGGGGGCCTGCACGTGCAGGACTTCTTCACGCCTTCCAACAAGGACATGCTAAACAGCGCAGACGCCGACCACGGGGCGGGCGGCGCCGCCGTACTGATCGATCCTTCCTCCAGCCCGGTTCCGCATCTGCTGATCGGCGGCGGGAAGAGTGGAACCTTGTTCCTAATCAACCGCGACAATATGGGTCAGTACAACACCAACTCGAACAATGTGGTGCAAAGCTTGAGCGTGGGCAACGGTATTTTTGCCACGCCCGCGTTCTGGAACAACAACCTGTACATCGCCGGTGTGGGCGGTACTTTGCAGCAGTACGCGCTCGACACCTCAACGGGCCAATTTGCCATTTCCCATTCTTCTTCGAATTCGTTTGGCTTCCCGGGCGCAACGCCGTCGGTCTCTTCATCAGGCGCGAACAACGGCATCGTTTGGGCACTCGACAACAGCCAGTATTGCACCGAGCAATCCCCGGGTTGCGGACCGGCGGTTCTACATGCGTACGACGCCACCAACGTGGGCGCAACAGAACTTTGGAACAGTGCGGCGAGTGGGAACGACGACGCTGGGAACGCCGTTAAGTTCACGGTTCCAACCGTAGCGAACGGCAAGGTCTACGTTGGCACCCGAACCGAGCTGTCCGTGTACGGCTTGAAAGCAAACTGAAGAGCACCTGCAGAAATTTAACGCCTTGGTTCTCCGTCAGTTACTCGCCGCTCCGCTGTAATGTTGTATTTCACAACCACAGAGGCTTGGCTGGAAGCGGATCGCACCGGACTTAGGGATTGGGGCATCGATTCAAACTGTTATGACTCGCTGGCAGGCAGGGCAAGTCTTGATTGTGGCGAATCTATTCTCGGCGATTCGCAGGCGTCAAGCGCCCAGCCCCTTGGAGCGGGCTTTTCTTTTGGTTCGTGACAATCCGTGACTTGTTTGAGAGGAACCAAAGCGATGTGGTGATCCATGCGGTGCTGACAACGCTCGAGGAGCGCGGACTTGCCCACAGAGTCTCAGAGCAAACAGGAGGGAGACCACTCGAACGTCGCATCGCGGGAGTAATAACGAGCAAAAACGACCTAAGTCCACTTTTGTAAACTGCCCTTGCCCAGAAAGCTGGCTTTCGGAGAGCACGCAACTACTTGATTTCACAGGTCCGAAACGCACGAATTCTCTTCCCCGCAAACACGTATTTGGGCATAGCGACCTTCCGCTTTGTTTCGAGTGTGCCGTGAAAAACCGTTCGCAGATGCGTAGGATTTTACTTCGAGCGACCGCTCGTCCCCCACACCCTTCGGAATAACGCTCTGTCACTGTTACGTTGCGCACCTCGCGAGTACTACTCCCATTTGCGGTGCTATGTGATATATCCGAAAGTCCCGGCCCCGAGTGTCCGTTCGTTTCATTTGCCAGTTACGCAGTGTCCTCACCCTGTTCAGGAGGTGTCCCTTGATGCGTCAGATTTTCTCCTCGGTTGCGGCCCTTGTGCTCGTTCTAGGGCCTATAACAGTTGCACCACAAGTCGCGCGCGCGGCGACCCCGGTCATCGTGGTTGGTACCAAGTCTGCGGCGTGCCGGGACGCACAGTTTTCCACAATACAGGCGGCAGTAGACGCCGCTTCGCCCGGCACGGTCATTCGCATCTGCAAAGGCACTTATCCCGAACAGGTGAGCATCAAGAAACCCCTGAGCCTTCACGGAGAGAGCGGAGTCGTGATCGAGCCGAGCAACGTGACCCAGAACGCCACCGGCTCAGCTTCCGGGCAGCCGATAGCCGCAATCATCCTGGTCGCGGACACGACGGACGTGGACATTCGGGAGGTGATCGTCGACGGAACCAACAACGGAATCGGGGAATGCGCGCCGGATCTCATCGGCGTCCTGTATCAAAACGCGTCGGGCGAAATAAGGCGCGTGGCCGTCCGCAACGTGAAATTGAGCCCGAGTTTGAATGGCTGCCAGAGCGGCTCGGCGATTCTCATCCAGAGCGGGGGCGGCGGAATGTCCGTCGTTGATGTCGAAGAAAGCAGTATCCACGATTACCAGAAAAACGGCATCACCGCGAACGAAGTGCGTACCGAGGCTCGGATTGAAAACAACGTCGTCACGGGCGTCGGGCCGACAGCCGGCGCGGCGCAGAACGGTATTCAGATCGGTTTTGGAGCGGAAGGAAGTATCTCGAGGAACAGCGTGGCAAATCATATCTGGTCACCGTGTATGCCCCTCGAATCGTGTGAGTTTAAAGCGGTCGATATCCTGGTGACGCATTCGGACGATGTTTCGGTGGAGCACAATGTTGCAGGCGTGTCGCAGACGGGAATCGACATCGACATCGCAAACCACGCGCATGTGGCCGACAACCAGGTGTTCGACACGCTCATTTTCGACGGCATCGAACTGAAGGGAAACGACAACGACGCAAGGGACAACTCGATTACCCACAGCGATCAGGCAGGTGTTTTCATCAAGGGGAATAACAATGACGTGCGGCGGAACCGCATCAACGAGGCGGCGTTTGGCGTCCTAAAGATCGCCGGGTTCACGGGCAATGTCATTCGGAACAATGACTTCTCGAACGCCCTTGTCAGTGTTCAGGATCCAACGGGACAGGGAAGCAAGGCTTCACCATACCGGTAGGCCGAGCGGACCAACACAGAACCCTTGGGGGCGTTCTATCGTCCGATGCAACATTACCCGGAGTGAGCAGCCTTTCGAAACGCTCTATCGTGCACCCTCGCTTCCGGCTCCATCGAATGCGAAATATTTGTGGCCGAGACACCGCAAGCATCGCCGTTCCAGCCACACGAACTACAGCTCACGTGATAGATTCGAGCGCGAATTTCCTCTTCGCGCTCGATGCTGCCGGTGGGATACAGCGCTAACGCCTCGTGTCTTCCGCAGTTGATACAGCGAAAAGTGAGGATGTACCCTTGGGTCTCTCTGCTGGGCATAGAAAGACCTCCTTACGTTACGGGGACAACCTGGCTTTGAGCTGAACTATACGCCGAACCGAGAATTAAGCAAGTAAAGTCCAGGTAAAGTCTTTTGTTGTGGCTCGCCGCAAGGTCCATTGGCTCCCGGCATGGATCCGCCGCTCGTCCGGAAAATCGCGGCGAATCACCCGGGCAAGATATTCCCGGTTCCGGTGGTCACCGGGCCCATGATCACGGATTGTTAGCGTTCGGGCGGGCGATCCTTGAAGAGATCCAGGAGGCTTTGGTGGACCCGCTCGACAGCCTCGAGGAATTCGTGAATCCCGACGGTTGCGCGAGTGAGCTCGTGTGCGGCCGCGGCGGTCGATATGACATCGCAAAGCTGGGTTGCACGGCGGATACGTTCGGCCGTGAGCAGGGGAAGCACGGAGCGCGGATCCTGGTTTCGTGATTCGCGCTCGTGCCACTCCTGGACGGCCCAGGCCATCTTGCGCACATTATCGACCGCATCCCGGAATTCCCTCAAGACGCGCTGATCGATCGCACCCGAGCGCATCTCGTACTCCAGCTTCACGAGGTCGGCGCAGGCTTTCCTGAGCTGAAAATTCACGCCCCAAAAGGTTTCACTCGGGACGAGAAGCTCGACCGCAACCCCCAAGAAGCGACCCTCGGGGTTGCGACGGAGGCCCACGACGCGAGCCTGCGAGGACTGATGGGAGAGGAGATTTCTTAACTCAATCTGAGTTCCGACGGGTGGAAACGTCTTCATCTCGAGCAAGCCGCCCTGGGCATTCACTTCCGTGGCCTGTCCCGATTCCCTGACAATCTTGCCGTCCTTCTCCTGCCAGGTCGCTTCGACCGGCGAGAGGAAAGGGAACCGCCTGCTGCGCCGCTGGCCTTCTCTCGCGGAAGGTTGATTCACGATTGGCGGTGTCATTCTGATGCCCCTCCGGGGTGCCGACCGATTTACGGATTTTTGTAATCGATCACCAGAAGCGTGATGTCGTCCTGCTGGGATTGCTCTCCCGATTGTCCACTCCATCGCGCTATTTCGGCAAGACAGGCGTCGGCGAAATTGTCCGTATCGAGGGCTTTGTTCGAATCCATGAATCGCATGAAACGGTCGGTACCATACAGCTCCTGGGCAGGATTAGAGGCTTCGATGACACCATCGGTGTAGAGCACATGGCGGTCCCGGGGCTCGAGAGGAAACTCGAGCGCTTCATAACTCGCTTCCTCGATCATTCCAAGAATCAAACCGTTTTCGAGCACTTGAGCGGTTTTGCCCGTGGAGTTGCGCCATTGCAGAACGGGCGGGTGTCCTGCACCGGCGTAACGCAAGAGGTGATTTTCGAGGTCCATATAGAGATATGCAGCGGTGACGAAGTTCTGAGTGAATTTGCCGCAGAGGGCAAGATTCAAACCCGCCAAAACCTTGGCAGGCTCAGTAGCATGGTGCGTCTGTCCCTTGAGGGCCACTTGGAGCATGGAGGCGATGAGCGCCGAGGGGAGGCCATGGCCGGAAACATCGGCGATGAGGATGCCGATATGCTTCTCGTCAATTCTAATGAAATCGTAAAAGTCACCGGCAACGGAAGTCATGGGCAGAAATCGCGCGGCTATCTTGAGATCAGGGAGCTGCGGAATGGAGTGCGGGAGGATCGAGAGCTGTATCTCTCGGGCCATTTCGAGTTCGTTATTGAGGGCGAGAAGCTGCGCGGCGAGCTGGGCGCGCGCTTCACGAAGGAGGATATGGCTGCGCACCCGGGCCCGAACGACGGCGGGGGAAAAAGGCTTGTGCACGTAATCGACAGCACCGACTTCAAAGCCACGGGTTTCGTCTTGAGCGTCGGTCTGGCCGGTCAGAAAGATGACTGGGATCTCCGAGGTAGCGGCATCCGACTTGAGGCGCGAGCATACCTCGTAGCCGTCCATGCCCGGCATCACGATGTCGAGAAGTATCAGATCCGGCTTTTCCTCAGCGGAAGCGAGGGCCAGGGCTTTTTCGCCGTTTGTCGCGATCTTGGTCTTGTAGGAATCCTTGAGCGCACCGGAAATCACGCCGATATTGGTTGGGGTGTCATCGACGATCAGGATGAGTTTCTGGGCTACGGCTGCTTGCTGCGGTGTGGCCATGGGTCACTCCAGTTTCAGCGCCAGACGGGCGGCGACTTCCGACACCGAGACGAGGGCATGGGCGTAGTCGAAATTGCCGACCTGTCCCTGGAGTGTCGTGATTTCTTCGCGCGTCAGGAACTTCAGAAGCATTGGACGTGCGTCGAGGAGGAAATCAGCCGCCTCGCCGTCGTCGCTTTCGAGAAGTTTTTTCAGACGAGCCAAGGACTGAGCCATGGCCCGTGAATCCACGGCGGCATCGGAACTCGAAGGAAAGGGTTCAGCCGGAAGGGCCGCCCGAATGGCGGAGACCACCGCTTCGAGTGAACCGGAAAGGGCTTCCAAGGCGGCGTCGACGCCCTGGTTTTGACCGAGAGCCGCTTCGGCTTTCGCTGCGAGTTCGGAGAGGCCTTCCGCACCGAGATTTCCTGACGCGCCTTTGAGCGAATGGGCCAGTCTTCGTGCCGTCGACGTGTCGCTCGCCGCGAGGGCCCGGCGAATCTCACCTACGGCCTGGACCTGTGAATCGGCAAATCGTTCGAGAAGAGATTCGTAGCGCCTGCGGTTTCCGCCGGTGCGCTTTAAGGCCGTCTTGGTATCGATTCCGGCAATTTCGAGAGAACCCCCTTCTCCGGCAGCTTGCGATACAAGCCGCTCTTCGGGGATGTTCCTGGCTTCGGCGGCAGCTGAATCGCGAGGTTTGATCCAACTCAGTAGTGCCGCGAATAAATGGTCTGGCTCGATGGGCTTGGCCAGGTGGTCGTTCATACCGGCTTCCACGCATTTTTCACGGTCGCTCGCCATGGCGTTGGCGGTCATCGCGATGATCGGTAAGGAACGGAACCCGGGATTCGCTCGGATCGCCCGGGTAGCCGCAATGCCATCCATGACGGGCATCTGCATGTCCATGAGCACCAGTTCGTAATTCTGTTTGCCGATCATTTCGACGGCTATCTCACCGTTTTCCGCGGTATCGATCAAAAGCTTCGCGTCTTCGAGAAGCCCCAGGGCAACTTCACGGTTCAATTCGTTGTCCTCTACCAGCAGGATCCGGGCGCCACGGATTCGTTCGAGGTCAACCGCCTTCGCCGAGCCGGCCTCGCCCTCAGGCTGGCTTTCGCGACGCTCGCATAACGCTTCGATGGCAGAATCGAAAAGCATCGACGCCGTCACCGGTTTGATCAACACGTTTTCAAAATGAGCCTCATCGGCCTGCTTCATGACCTCTTCGCGCCCGTAGGCAGTCACCATAACCAGGTGCGGAGGCGCGAGCAGTTTCGGCAGTGCCCGGATGCGTTTGCCGGTTTCGATGCCGTCGAGTCCGGGCATCTGCCAGTCCACAAACACGAGGTCGTAGGCTGCCCCTCGCTCGGCGGCTTGACGGACCAGTTCGATGCCTTCAGGGCCCGACGGCGCTTCATCGACGACGAAAGTCATGGCGGTCAGCATGCTCGAGAGCACCTCGCGGGCTTGCGAATTGTCGTCGATGATCAGGACGCGGCGGCCGCGAAGGTCGGGCCGGGCAAAACGCTTTCCGACGCGCTCGCCTTTGCCAAGGTAGGCCGTAAACCAGAAGGTGCTGCCCTTCCCCACCTCGCTCGTGACGCCGACGTCTCCGCCCATCAACTGCGCGAGCCGTTTCGAGATGGCCAGACCCAATCCCGTCCCTCCGTGTTGCCGCGTGGTCGAGGCATCGGCCTGCTCAAAGGCTTGGAACAGGCGCCCCATTTGCTCCTCCGTCAGGCCGATACCCGTATCGCTGACCGAGAAGCAAACCAGCTGCCCGCTTTCGTCCTGCTCCTCGACACGGGCTTTGACGACGATTTCACCGCGTTCGGTGAACTTGACCGCGTTGTTGCAAAAGTTGATCAGAATTTGCCCGAGGCGGAGAGGGTCGCCTTTGGGGTGGACCGAGACCGCGGGATCGATATCGAAGATTAGCTCCAGCCCCTTGGCCGTGGCCTTTTCGGAGATCAGATTACTGACGTTTTCGAGCACCTTCTCGAGCTCGAAGTCGATGTTTTCGACCGTCAGTTTGCCAGCCTCGATCTTCGAGAAATCCAGGATGTCGTTGATGATGCCGAGCAGATGCTGGCCGGACTGCTGGATTTTGCGGACGTATCCTTTTTGGCGCGGATTGAGGTCCGTTTTCATCGCCAGGTGGGACATGCCGATGATGGCGTTCATCGGGGTACGGATTTCATGGCTCATGTTGGCAAGAAATTCCGATTTTATGTGCGTGGCTTTCTCGGCGACCTCTTTGGCCGCCAGGAGCTCGGCTTCCGCCTGCTTTCGCTCGGTAATGTCCCGGAAGGCAACGACGGTACCCACGACGTTCCCGCCCTTCAGAATCGGCGTCATGGCGTATTCGACCGGGAAGCTCGAACCGTCCTTGCGCCAGAGAACCTCATCCTCTGCGAAACGGTTTTGGCCGTCGTGGGCGGTCAAGTGCATTTTGCATTTCTCGCGTGGGAAGGGCGAGCCGTCGGGGTACGCGTAATGAATCCGCTCATGCAGCGGCTGACCAACGAGTTCGTCCGGAGCATAGCCGAGCATCCGGGCACCCGCGGGATTCACGAAAGTCATTAAACCATCCTGGCTGAGGCCGCAGATGCCTTCATCCACGGAAGACAAGATCAAACGCGAGCGCTCCTCGACCACTGCCAGAATTTCTGCTTGTTGCTTCGTCTGTTCGAGAAGGTGCTTGGTCTTGATATTGGCCGAGAGGATTTCGGCATTCATCGCGACTGTGGGAAGAAGGGCGTCGAGGAGGGTTTGCTGGCGCTCGGAGAGCGGAGAAACGGCCGCCAGTTCGATCACGCCGATCAGCGCGTCTTTGCTGAGAACGGGGATAAAAAGGACTTTCCCGGCGTCAATCGTGCCGATACCGGTCGAAACGCGAACCGGATCGCCCTGGGCAGAATAGAGATCGAGCACGCGGCGTTCCCTGGCGGCCTGGCCGACCAAGCCTTCGCCTAGTGCGAACTCGGCCGATTCCGTCGCGCCATCGAGCGCGAAGTTGCCGACGCGGCTTAGACGGGTGCGAGAATCGTCGGCCAGATAGAAGGAAGCATAAAGGAGCGGAATCGACTCGGAGATGCGGGAGAGCACGGTCGCGGCGAAGACGGAGAAATCTTCCGCTGCTTGCAGGCGCACCCCGGTCGCGGCGACTTCCGCCTTGACCCAGGACTGCGTCTCGCGGTCCTGGGCGCCGGCCTGAAGCGTGCGGAGGGATCGGCTGATCTCGCCGATTTCGTTGGGCCGATCGAGGAAAGGGATGGACTCACTCAATTTGCCGGAGGCCAGCGCCTGGATACTGTCGCGCAGGGTCAAGAGTTCCTTGACCACTTCCGTGTGCAGCACATAGAAAGCGAAGGAGAAGGTGACGAGCACGCCGAGCCCGATGACGAGCCACGTAACCAGGATGGAACGATGGGTTTTGACAGTCAGGTCGTCAGAGCGCTTGTCGACGGCCTTTTGCAATTCTTCGGCAGCGACGATGAGCTGCTGACCGGCCTGTTGCAGTTCGGCGCCCACCCGAGAGCGGAGGAGCCCGGCTGCTTTCTCCCTGTCGCCCGCGAGGGCAGCGGCACGGACGGGGCGCGAATCAAGCACGGCCTTAGCGAATTCGTTTCCGGGCTCTCTGATTTGCGAAGCCCACGCCGGGGCGAGGCGGACGGCCTCGGCAAGTAGCATTTTGTAGACCGAGTAACTGCTGTCCAGTTCCCCGTCGATCACCTGCCTGCGGTCCGGGTCCGTTTCCGCTACGAGACGATCGAGAGAAAGAGCGTAGTGCAGGCTGAACGCCCGCGCGTTATCGATGTCCTGGACCGCCTTGACTTCATTGTCGAGGAGGTCGGTGTACCAGGTGTCGATCATCATGCTTCGGACGGAGGTGTAAACCCCGGCAATGAGCGCCATCACCGCCAAAGGCGCCATCACGAGCAGCAGTTTTCGACGAAGCTTCAGGTTTGTCAGCAGGCCCATACTCAGTTGCTCCAATGGATCCAGAGAACAGAAAGCGGAATACCAGACCTCAGAATTCCATTGGCCTTTTCGGATGCATGTTAGTCAGTTTGGTCGGAGTGGACAAGCATCAATTCGTTTGACAACTGGGGCCGTCCATCCACCGAAAGACTCATCCATCGCAATTTTACGTTTTAGACCAATCCGGGTAAGGTGATGATTCGCCAACGGAGATTGGAGACAAGGCTCGTGCGCGAATGTCGCTGGTTCGCCGGTTCTCCATTCTCGAACCGTTCACCGGACAAGGGGACGGCGCGATGGCACCTAACGACAGCGGGACGAAACAGACCACACTCGAAGCCTTCGGTCTGTGGCTTGCAGAGTGGAGTGAGACATGGTTCCCGGATGCCTGGGTCTTCGCACTCCTCGGCGTAGCCGTTGTCTTTGTGCTCGGGATTCTGATGGGGGAGAGTCCCACGAAGCTGGCACTTGAAGGAGGCAAGTCTTTCTGGAGCTTGGTGCCCTTCACCATGCAGATGGCGATGATCATCATCGGCGGCTACGTGGTGGCTTCGACACCGGCGGTCTACTGGCTGATCCGCAAAGTGGCCCGGATCACAACCAATCCCAGGGCGGCTGTCGCCTGGGTCGCTTTCTTCTCCATGGCGACCTCGCTCCTCTCCTGGGGATTCAGCCTCATCTTCAGCGCGCTGCTGGTCCGCGAGATGTCCCGAACGATCCGGCGACTGGACTACCGGGCCGCCGGGGCCGCGGGCTATCTCGGCTTGGGCGCGGTCTGGGCCCTCGGTCTTTCCTCGTCGGCCGCACTGATGATGGCGACGAAAAGTGCCATTCCGCCGAAGCTCTACGACATCAGCGGATTGATCCCTTTGACGAGGACGCTCTTCATCTGGCCCAACTTCTGGACGATTTTTGCGCTAATAGCGGTTTCGGTTCTCATCGCCTATTTCTCCGCCCCGGCCGAAGCGAGGGCCAAGACGGCCGAGGATTTCGGACTGAAATTCGAATCGATCGACGTGACCATCGAGTCTCGGCAGAAACCGGGCGAGTGGCTCGAATACAATCCGGCTTTGATCCTCGTGGTGGGCGGCTTGTTGGTCTGGTTTCTGGTGGACCTGTTCCGGACGTCGCCGACGGGGCCGCTAGCAGCGCTCGATCTGAACAATTACCCGTTCGGGCGTAAAGCCCCGGTCCTTTAGGGCGGGGATATAAGCCGTTTTTCAGAGTGGTGTTTTCTGTTGACGGATATAGTCCTTCAGAAACGTTGATGGGCGCACCCCGCAACTAGCA
>Ga0306920_100009997_pt1 | contig 12688 bp, 10 predicted proteins | sample flu12Cox44000170_FD_204666 | JGI IMG/M metagenome (GOLD analysis project Ga0306920, IMG submission 204666) | Lab enrichment of tropical soil microbial communities from Luquillo Experimental Forest, Puerto Rico - flux4day.12C.oxic.44.000.170 (v2)... | ecosystem: Environmental > Terrestrial >...
AGCCAATTTCGAGGGGTTCAGGGCTTGTCGAGCGCTGTCCACAGACGGCTGCAAAATCAACGTCACTCTTTGCTTTTCCGCCAACCAGGCTCTGCTTGCCGCCAAGGCGGGCGCGAAGTTCGTTTCACCTTTCGCCGGCCGTCTCGACGATGTGGGCTACGATGGAATCGCGGTCATCCGCGAAATTCGGGCGATCTTCGATAACGATGAATCGTTCGCCACTGAGATCCTCGCTTCTTCAATTAGGACGGCTCTGCACGTCAAGCAGGCGGCGATGGCGGGGGCCGACGTCGCGACCATGCCACCGGCAATCCTGAGAAATCTCGCGAGGCACCCACTCACCGACAAAGGCCTCGAAGCCTTCGGTGCTGACTGGAGAAAAACTGGACAGGCGATCGTCTGAGGCCGCGCCTCGAGAAATGCAAAGGCGAGCTCCTGCCAAAGGGAGGTCAAATGAAAACGAGATCAGCGATTCTGGCAACGATGGGCGTGGCCGGTCTCTGTGGAGCGTTGGTCGCGTCGGCTGCAGACAAAGCCAAGGTAATTAGGGACTTTGACGCCGATAGCGCCGATTACGCCCAAACGCTCCTGCAGGAGGGCAAGAAGATCTTCCGTTACGATACTTTTGGGAGCGAGGCGTTCTGGGGAGATACCCTCCAACTGCATAAGGCGATCGCCGGTGAGAAGAACGGCGGAGTCGGTCCCGGCGTGTCGCCCAAAACCGCTCTTTCCGTTGGACTAAAAGTCGACATCGATTCGCTGCCGCAGCCGCTCAAGCAAGACTTGGCTGGAGGCAGGGTCAACCTCGACGATCCCGCGACAACGATCGCGCTTCTCAAGTTAAACGCGGTCGTCGGCGTGACTGCCTTCGCCAACTCTGACGGCACGGTCAGATCGATCGGAATACAGTGCGCGTTTTGCCATTCGACCGTCGACGACTCGTTCGCGCCAGGCATCGGCAAGCGTCTCGACGGCTGGCCGAACCGCGACCTCAATGTCGGCGCGATCGTCGCTCTCGCGCCGAATCTGAAACCGTTCATTGACCTGCTCGCCGTTGACGAGGCAACGGTGCGCAAAGTGCTGGCGAGCTGGGGACCTGGCCGCTACGACGCGGAGCTCAACAAGGATGGCAAGGCCCTTCGCCCGGATGGGAAGCAGGCCGGAACGCTCATCCCGCCGGCATTCGGATTGGCCGGCGTGAACCTCGCTACCTGGACCGGCTTTGGATCGATTCCTTACTGGAATGCCTATGTCGGCGTCACCCAGATGCACGGGCTGGGGACATTCTTCGACGCGCGCTTCAACGATCCTGCCCAATATCCGGTATCGGCGAAGACCGGCGCAGGAAATACCCGGGACGCGACCGATAATGTCACGCCCGCGCTAGCTGCCCTGCATTTTTACCAGCTCTCGCTCCCGGCCCCGAAGGCGCCAGCCGGATCGTATGACCAGGCTGCGTTCGAGAGAGGAAAGGCGGTCTTCAACGGCCAGGGCAAGTGTGCCAGCTGCCATGTACCGCCTCTTTTCACGGAGCCGGGCTACAATCTCCACCCCGCGGAGGAGCTGGGCATCGACTCATTCCAAGCGGACCGCTCGCCAACCCACATGTATCGCACCGCGCCCCTCGCCGGGCTATGGGCGCATCAAAAGGGCGGTTTCTTCCACGATGGGCGGTTCGCTAGTTTGTTGGAAGTGGTGAATCACTATGATGAAAACATGAAACTGAACCTCAGCGACGCGCAGAAAAAGGATTTGATAGAGTACTTGAAGGGAATTTGAGCGGGTCCGACTATTCGCGGGAAAAACACTCGGCGGGCACAACCTGCCGGCCGCAGTGGCCGGACGGACGCTCGGCGACGCGGGCGTCCGTTCGCTTGTGGCATTGCTAGCGTCTCAGGCCGCCTTTGCCACCTTCGTCTCGCTCTCGCGGGCGGTCTTGAGGGCGCTCGCCCACCAGATCAGCTGATCGATCATGGTATCGGCGGCCTGCTGCACCGGCTGGAAGCGGGCCCGGTCGACCGGCGCCTCGTCCTTCATCATCGACATGTAGAGGTCGATCGGCAGGTGCACGCCCTGGCGGATCGGCGCCAGCTGCAGCTCGATCGAGATCGCCCGCATGTGCTCGATGGCGCGGCCGCCGCCGAGGCCGCCATAGCCGACGAAGCCGACAGGCTTCCGGTTCCACTCCTTGTAGACCCAGTCGAAGGCGTTCTTCATCGCCCCGCCGACGCTGCGATTGTACTCGGGGGCGACGATGATGAAACCGTCCTGCGCGCCGATCCTCTGGGTCCAGCGCGCCACCGCCTCGTGCTTGTAAGGCTCGCTGATCCAGCCGGGACTGACCGGCTCATCGAACAGCGGCAGATGGAACTCACGAAGGTCGAGGAAATCGGCAGTGACGCCAGCGCGCTTCTTCAACTCGTCGAAGATCCAGCGCGCCGGCTTCTCGCCGAAACGACCGCGACGGATGCTGCCGAGAATGACTGCGAGGTTGAGCATTGCGTGAGGTCCCATGGTGCTGCCCGCTGGCGGGAGGGCCGACGAGCCGGGTTGCGGGAGGCGGCGGCCAATTCCGGCCGTCGCGTGGCCTCACTTAAAGTGCACATGAGACTCGTTTCGCGAAGTGCGAAAAAACCGATGGCTAATATCGGTCGAGCTGATGCGCACACTCGGTTGCTAAGGCAGCTACGCCTTGCTCACCGCGCTCTCATAGAATTTGCGGATCATGCCATGGATCTCGGCATCGCCGGGCCTGATCATCCCCCAGGCGCCGCTGCCATAGACACGATCGAGCTCGCTCTGCCGCTTCTCCATGGTCTCGGCGAGACGATCGACCAAGGTGGGCGATTCGGCGAGCACCGGGGCGAGCACCTCTTTCCGGATCTCGTAGGCGCCGACCGGTTCAACCGCGGTGACGGTCGCGTTCCGCGGCGCGCCGGTGAGGAGCGACATCTCGCCGACGAAATCGCCGGCGAAGAGGTCGGCGACCGGCTCGCCGCCGATCTTCACCACCACCTGGCCGCTCTCGATCACAAACATCGATTCGCCGGGATCGCCTTCGTTGAGGAGAGCCTGGCCGGCGTCGAAGGTGCGCCGCTCGGCACCCGAGGCAAGCGCGAAGATCTCGTCGCCATTGAGCGCCTCGGAAAAGAAGGCGATCATGCCGAGGAGCTCGCGCGGGTCCATTCTCTCTTCCGGGTCCATTTCGCCTCCTGGCTCCGGTGATGCTGGGCGGCGCAATCTCTCAGAAGCGTGGCAATGCGGTCAAGCCGGCGCCTTCTCCACTGGCTTGGCCGGCAACGCGTAAAACGCGGCAAACGCGGCGATGAAGCACCAGATGGCGGCGAGTGCCATCGCCGTCGAATAGGCGATGAGGAACGCACTCTCGAGGGCTGGCCGCGACGGATCGCCAGGCGGCGGCAGCACCCCGAAGCGGCCGCCGCCGTCGCTCCAGGCGAACACCAGCGACGCGGCTGCGCCGAAGACGGCGACGGCGAGCACGCCGGCAATCCGGCTTGCGGCATTGTTGACGCCGGAGGCGGCGCCGGAACGCGTGTCGGGGACCGAGTTCATCACCGCCGTCGTCAGCGGCGAGACGACAATCGCCATGCCAACCGCGAACAGGATGACGGGGATGACAACGCCGAGCCAATACGAGGAGAGGTTGAGCGCCAAGCCGACCGCGCATAGCCCGACGAGGATCGGGCCGACCACCAGGAAAGGCCGTGGACCCCACCGGTCGGCCAGGCTGCCCGTCTGGCGCGATAGCACGCCGATGACAATGCCGATCGGCAGCAGCGTCAGCCCGGCCTCGCTCGCCGTCACGCCGCGTCGCGACTGCAGGTCGAAGGGAAGCAGGAACAGCATGCCGGCGAGGGCACCATAGAGGAAGAGCGTGACGATATTGGTGCCGGTGAAGACTGGCAGCCGGAAAAGCTCCGGCGGCATGATCGGGTTGGCGGCGCGCCCCTCGACATAAACGAAGAGCGCAATGCCGACGAGGCCGAGCCCGATCGCGGCGACGATAACCGTCCGGCTGATCGCCTCGTCCGAGATGGCGGTGAGCCCGTAGGTCAGCGCCCCAAAGGCGACCATGGCGATTGCCGCGCCGACCCAGTCGATCGGGCCCTTGGCGCCTTCGTCCTTGTTTTCCGGCACATGGAGGAAAGTGAGCCAGAGCGCGAGCGCGGCGATCGGAACGTTGATCCAGAAGACCACGCGCCAGGAAAGGAGATCGACCAGAAAACCGCCGAGCGGCGGACCGAGCGACGTGGTGATCGAGGACGCGGCAGCCCAGGTGCCGATGGCGCGGCCGCGCACCTCCTTGGGATAGGTGGCCGAGATGATGGCCAGCGACTGCGGCACCAGGAGCGCCGCACCAATGCCTTGCACCATGCGTGCGAGGATCAAAACCTCGACGGTTGGTGCGGCCGCGCAGAGAATCGAAGCAAGCGCGAACACCGCAATGCCGATCAGGAAGATCAGCCGGCGCCCGACCCGGTCGCCGAGGCCGCCGCCGACCAGGATCAGCGACCCGAGGAAGAGCATGTAAGCGTTCGACACCCATTGCATGTCGGCGATCGTCGCGCCCAGGCTGCGCTGCATTGCCGGCAGCGCGATCGTGACGACGCTGCTGTCGATAAAGGCCATCGACGAAGCGAGAATGGTGGCGGCAAGGATCCAGGTGCGGTCCGCCGCACCACTTCTTACTGCGGTGGCGCTCACTCCGCCGCCTCGGCAGTCACCTCGGCTGCCTCAGTCTGGGTGGGCATTGTCTCGTTACTCGGCGCAATACCGTCGGGCAGGTTCATATAGCGGACGCACTGCGGCAGGCGTTTGCGGACATCTTCGATCAGCCAGCGTCCAGCCTTGCCGGGGGGGCGACCGCGCTTGTGGACGATGTGCACGCTGAGGAGCGGCGCCTTGATGCCGTGGACATCGAGGACCGTGAGACGGCCGGCCAGGATGTGCTCGCGCACGATATGGATAGGCATGAAGCACCAGCCGAAGCCGGCGAGCAGAAACTCGAGCCGCGTGCCGAGATCGGCAAACCGCCAGACATGATCGCTGATGACGCTGCCGCTCAGCCCGACGGTGATCTGCGTGCGATCGGTGAGGATGAGCTGGACTTCCGGTGCGAGCTCATGCCGGGTCAATCGGCCTCTCGCCGCCAGCGGATGGTCCGCCGCAACCACCGGAACGGTCTCGATGTCGACGAGAAACTCCGTTTCGTGATCGGCGGCAAGCGGGATGGAGGCAACGTAGAAGCCGAGCCGGGCGACGCCGTCGCGCAATCGTTGCTCCGCCCCGCCCAACCCCTCGGTGAACAGGGTCACGGGAAGGCGAGGGAAAGCCTGCCGGAGCGCCTTCAGGCTGAGCATCAGGGCGCCGTTTGGGAAGACGGCCTCAACCGCAAGCGTCAGCTCGGGCTCGACGTCGCCGACGATGGCTTCGGCCCGCGCCTTCAATGTCTCGGCTTCGTCGATGACGCGGCGCGCGTCCCCGAGAATGACACGGCCGGCATCGTTGAGCCTGGGGACCTTGCCCTCGCGTTCGAACAGTGGCGTGCCCAGCGCGCTTTCGAGCGACTGCACCGATTGGCTGATCGCCGACTGAACACGGCCGAGCCGGCGGGCAGCGGCAGAAAAACTGCCCGTTTCAGCCACCGCGACGAGCACACGCATCTGGTCGAGGGTCAGTCGGTCAAGCATGATTATCACCAGAACTGATGGATGGTCTCAGTATTTGGCCAATTCCTGAGATATGCCGGTCAGCTTATGTAGTGCGCATTCAAGAATGAGGCGAGCAATTTCCTGGGGAAAGCGCCCGAACCTCGAGAGCGAGACGAAAGGGACAGGCCATGGTCAAGATTGCGGTTGTCGTTGGGAGCCTCCGGCGGGACTCCCTGAATCTGAAGTTCGCCAAGGCATTGGAAGAGCTGGGCGGCCAACGCTTTGCCTTCGACCTTGTCGAGATAGGCGACCTGCCGGTTTACAACGACGACCTCTGGCAGAATCCGCCGGTATCGGCGCTGCGCTTGAAGCGGGCAATCGAATCGGCCGATGCAGTGCTGTTCGTTACCCCGGAGTTCAACCGGTCGATTCCGGCTGCGCTCAAGAATGCCATCGAGTGGGCGTCGCGGCCTTACGGCCAGAACTCCTGGGGCGGCAAGCCGGTCTCGATTGTCGGCACCAGCCCGGGTGCGATCGGCACCGCCGTAGCGCAGACGCAGCTCCGCAGCATCGCCGTGCATCTCGATATGATCGTTCTCGGCCAGCCCGAGGTCTACTTCCAGTGGAAGCCCGGCCTCATCGACGAAAACAACGAAATCACCGACGACACGACGCGTGAATTCCTCGAGGGCTATCTTGCCAAGTTCGCGGCTTTCATCGCTCAGGTGACCAAACGCGAGCCGCAGCGGCAGCAGCGGGCGGCCTGAGCCGGCAACGCCGAGTCGCCGCCGAATTCCAGGGGGATGACCGCCGCCGCGGGGCTGTCATCCCGTTATCCCCGCATATCCCAGATCGCAGAGATCGCGGCTTCACAAAAAAACGGTTCTATACGACCATCATTTTACCGCGAGGCCAGTCGAGTTCAGACGAGGACAGGTCGAACATTCGAGACTGGTTCGGTAGCGGAACCGCGCCGGAAGCCCGACCACAAGTCGCGTGCAAGCCGGATGTCCCGCGGAGCCATGGCGGAAATGAGCCGGAGCGATCCGGAAAGCATGCCGCGATGGGCCGATGGCCCCGTGAACGGCGGCACAACCGTTCGACGGGTCGGCGCGCGGGCTCGCAAGGGCTTGGTCGCGACGGGTGACAGGCCGGGCCTCAGCAATGAGGAGCGGACCGAAGTCACGATCGGCTCGGCACCAGAATGCGCGCTTAGCCTCCGGGCGGCGCCGCGTGACAGGTAGCCGAATCGACAGGGAGGCGTCGGTTGGGGAAACCCGAACGACGCCTTTCCTGTTTTCAGGGATCAGAAATCAGATATCAGCAATCAGATACGCGCCACGAGAACGGGCCTACTGAATCCGCCTCACGCCAGCGTTCTGATTACTGATGTCTGATTTCTGATCCCTGGATACAAATCCGCCGCCAGAATGACCGGCGGCGGTGAACTTGGGGGCGCTAATCGCGCCCCGATGCCTTCAGCCTTAGGCGAGCTGGATGGCGACAGCCTTCGGGCCCTTGCCGGCGCGATCCGGCTCGGTCTCGAAGGTAACCCGCTGACCGTCATTGAGGTGCGGGATGCCGGCCTTCTCGAGGGCGCTCACATGGACGAAGACGTCCTTGGACGCTCCGTCGGGCGTGATAAAGCCGAAGCCTTTGGCCGAATTGAAGAACTTTACAGTGCCTGATTGGCGCATCTTTAAGGGAATCCTTGTCCCGTTGGTGATGTTCCGGACGCGACATGCGGCCGGAGGTCGTTTGGCAGCTTCGAGTTTTCGGGAAAGGAGTGTCTTATCCTGACGGTCGTTGCGACGACCCGCGCGGCGATTGTTTGCCTCACGTAGTTTTCCAGTTCACCGGGTAACTAAGTTGCCCGAACGCACGGAAATATGGCGCCTTCGGCGACGGAAGGCAAGCCGGTCTGCGATAAATGCGCTCAGCCCGGACGGACCGCCCCACGCTTGAGAGCGGTGGCGCCGAGCGCGAGAGCGGTTACGCGCGCCCAATCGGCGGCAGCGACCGCCTCTCCTGGTGCAACCCAAGAGCCGCCGACGCAAATCACATTTGGCAGCGCCAGGTAAAGATTCGCGTTGTTCGCACCGATTCCGCCGGTCGGGCAGAACCGGATGCCGGGGAGCGGCGCCGCCAGTGCCTTCAAGTAGGCCACCCCGCCTGCCGGCTCGGCCGGAAAAAACTTGAGGTAGCGATAGCCGCGCTCGGCAAGCGTCATCGCCTCGCCCGCCGTGGCAACACCGGGGAGATAGGGCACCCCGCAAGCGGCAGCCGCCTCGATCAGCTGAGGCGTCGCCCCTGGGCTCACCAGGAATTTCGCGCCGGCGCGAACGGCGTCGTCAAGCTGGCGCGCATCGAGGACAGTGCCGGCGCCCACATTGGCGCCTTCGACCTCGGCCGCGATGGCGCGGATGCAATCAAGGCCAGCCGCGGTGCGAAGCGTGATCTCGAGCGCCGTCAGGCCGCCGGCGACGAGCGCGCGCGCGAGCGGCACAGCCGCCGCGGGGTCCTCGATGGTCAGGACTGGAACTACCGGCGCCGCCGAGAGAATGCGGTGGAGGGTTTCGTCATGTTGGTTCATGGCTCGCCTTCATAGACAAGCCACGTGAGGCGACAAAGCGGATTCTCCTTTGCTCCTTCCCTCGCCCGACGCTTGCGCATCGCCCGTCTGCCAATATAGCTTCGACCTATTCCTTGCTGCCTGCACTCGGGGGCTTTCGAATGTCGGATCACTCACACCGCGATGCGCTCGCGCCGGCTCTCTTTGCCGAGCGCACCAGCCGCACATTGCAAGAAGTTCTGCTCGTGCTCATCGGCACGGCGCTTCTCGCGATCTCGGCCAAGGTCAAGGTCCCCTTCTATCCGGTGCCGATGACGCTGCAGACGCTGGCGGTCCTCCTGATCGCGGCCACCTATGGCAGGCGCCTCGGTGTGACGACCATGTTGGCCTATCTCGGTGAGGGCCTCCTCGGCCTGCCGGTCTTCGCCAACACCCCCCCGATGATCGCCAACGCCGCCTATTTCCTCGGTCCGACCGGAGGCTTCCTGGTGGGGTATCCGATCGCCGCCTTCGTCATCGGCTATGCCGCGGATCGCGGCTGGGATCGATCGGTACCAAAGCTGCTCGCTGCAATCGTCGTCGGCGAAGCCGTGATCTTCGGACTCGGCTTCACGTGGCTAGCCTGGTTTGCGCATCTCTCCAGCGGCGCGACCGGCCTCGGCGGTGCTGCCGCCTTCACCAAGGGCGTGGCGCCGTTCCTTCTCGCCGATGCGCTGAAGTCGGTGCTTGCCGCGGCCTTGGTGCCAGCAGGCTGGGCGTTCGTCGATCGGAGGTAGGCCGCAGAGAAAAGCAAACTCTAGGGGTTCCTGACCATAAAGGCCATGAGGCCGGGACTTTCCGATCCCCGCAGGCGCCGATCGCGCCGTGTTAGGCAGCGCGTTTGAGCCTGTAAGGACGAACGAGAAGGTCCGCCGGAATTTTCCATGCCTCGCTGATCTTGTGGATCATCTCGACCGTGAGGGCGCGACGTCGCGAGAGGATTTCAGATGCTCGCGAGCGCGAACCAAATAGTTCGGCCAGTTCTGCCTGCGTGTGCCCAAGTTCGTCGATCGCGTAGTTGAGCACTTCAATGGGGTCGAAACGTTGGTCGTCGTCAATCGGCCATCGCCTTGATTCGTATGCCTCGACGAGTGCGAGCAGGACGTCGAGCCTGTCTCCGGCGTCGGTACCCGCAGCTGCACCCCAGTTGGCATCGATCTCCGCAAGCGCGGCACGGTGATCATTGTCCGTTCGGATCGGCCGGATTTCCATAAGCGGATTTTCCTTTCTAGTAGTCTGACACGCTCAACGCGTCGATCCGGTCGTACTCGGAATGCGTCCCGATGAACTTCACGAACACGACCTGTCTGTGGAAGTCAAAAGCGGCGACTAGGCGGTGGTTTCCTCCTGCAATCTCGAACCTCACCCGCTCTCGATTCAATACTTTCGACTTCGGAGCTGCCCGCTGTACGTCATCTGTCGACCGCCAATGTGCGGCTCGAAGGGGGCTGTGCCACCGTTCAAGCGAGACCCGCGTTTCCGGATGCCTGGTCCAAAAGTCGACCAGCGTGTTACGCGCGATGATCCTCATGACATGAAGTAGCATGTTCCCAACACGGGAACAACTCTGCGCGTTCGACCTAGCCAGATCCTGCTGAGGACAGATGAGAGCCGAGGAGCTTGCGTCGTTACGCCACCCGCACGCCGATCTCGACCGGCTCGTCCTGCAGCTTGCCTTTGCTTACGAACCCCAACGGATCCGTGCCGTCCACCGGCCGGTAGGAGACGGCGAGCGTCTCGCCCCTGACCATCGCCTCGTGCTCGGCGATGGCGGCATTGACCGCAGGGCTCGCCTTCAGCTCGATGTGAATGCGGTCCGAGATGTTAAAGCCGGCGTCCTTGCGAGCAACCTGGACGAGCCGGACGAAGTCGCGCGCCAGCCCCTCGCGCTCGAGCGCGGGATCGGTCGTCGTGTCAAGGACGACGACGCCGGCCGACCCGGCGAAACTGGTCGCATCGAGCCCTTCGCCGGCGCGGAAGCGAAGCTCGTATTCGCCGGCATCGATGCGCTGTCCGGCGACCTCGACCGCACCGCCATCGACCCGCTTCCACAGTCCCGCCTTGGCATCGGCGAGCACCTCCTTCATCGCCGGCCCGAGGCGCTTGCCGACGAGGCGCGGGTTGACCACGAGCACCTCGGCGCCGAACTCAGTGGGGTCGGCGGCAAAGACGATCTCCTTGACGTTCGCCTCCTCGGCGATGACGTCCCTGAGCGGGCCGAGGAGCGCGTGGCGCGGATGCGCCACCGTCAACCGGCGGAGCGGCAGGCGGTTCCGCAGGTTCTTGGCGGTGCGGATGGAGGCGGCCGCCGAGCAAGCCTCGCGCGCAAGGTCCATACGCTCGACCAGCGCCTGATCCATCTCCAGCTTAGACGCATCCGGCCAGTCTTGCAGGTGCACGCTTTCGCCGTCACAGAGCGCCCGGTGCATGTGCTCGGTAACGTAGGGCAGGAACGGCGCCATCGTCCGGCAGAGCGTGACCAGCACCGTGTACAGCGTGTCGTAGGCCGCACGTTTCTCATTGTCCTTCTCGGCGCGCCAGAAGCGGTCGCGCGAGCGGCGGATGTACCAGTTGTTGAGCGCTTCGATGAACGGCGGCAGCGCGTTGCAGGCGCCGGCGATATCGAGCCGGTCCATGGCACTTTCGACCGTGCGCACGAGCTTGGCCGTCTTGCCGAGGATGTAGCGGTCGAGCTCCGCTGCCGCCGTCCCGACCAGCTTGCCGCGGATACCGTCGATATTGGCGTAGAGCGTGAAGAAGGAATAGGCGTTCCAGAGCGGCAGGAGCACCTGGCGCACCGTCTCGGCAATGGTGTGCCCATCCTTCGGCATGGCGAGGTCGCCGCCGGAGAGGAGCGGCGAGGAGATCATGTACCAGCGCAGTGCATCGGCGCCGTAATTGTTGAAGACGGCGACCGGATCGGGATAGTTCTTCAGCCGCTTCGAGAGCTTCTGCTTGTGCTCGTCGAGGACGATGCCATGGGCGATGCAGCTCCGGAACGGCGCCTTGTCGAAGAGTGCCGCCGCGAGCACGACCAGCGTATAGAACCAGCCGCGCGTCTGGCCGACATATTCGACGATGAAGTCGCCGGGGAAGTGGTGGTCGAACCAGGCCTTGTTCTCGAAGGGATAGTGGACCTGGGCGAACGGCATCGAGCCCGATTCGAACCAGCAATCGAGCACGTCCTCGACCCGCCGCATCATCGACTTGCCTGAGGGATCGTCCGGGTTGGGACGGATGAGCTCGTCGACATAGGGGCGATGCAGATCCTTCGGCCTGACGCCGAAGTCGCGCTCGATCTCGTCGAGCGAACCGTATACGTCGATCCGCGGGAACGCCGGATTGTCCGACTTCCACACCGGGACCGGCGAACCCCAATATCGGTTGCGGCCGATATTCCAGTCGCGCGCGTTCTCGAGCCAATTGCCGAAGATGCCGTCGCGGACATGCTCCGGCACCCAGCTGATCCCCTTGTTCAGGCGGACCATGTCGTCCCTGAAGGCGGTGACCTTCACGTACCAGGACGGGATCGCCTTGTAGATCAGCGGCTCATCGGTCCGCCAGCTATGCGGATAGTTGTGCTCGTAGGTCTCGTGGCGGACCACCTTCCCCGCCGCCTTGAGGTCGCGGATGATGTCCTTATTCGCCTCAAGGACGTTCTTGCCTGCATAGGGCGGCACATCGGACGTGAAGTTGCCAGCGAAATCGACGGGGTCGACCACCGGGATGCCGGCCGCCTGGGCGACATTCATGTCGTCCTCGCCGAAGGCTGGCGCGATGTGGACGACGCCGGTTCCCTCGCCGAGCTCGATGAAAGCGCCGCCGAGCACCACGAAGGAGTTCTCGGTCTTGGCGAAGAACGGGAAGAGCGGCTCGTAGGTGCGGCCGATCAAGTCGGCGCCCTTGAGGCTGCCGACCTTGACGAAGCCGTCTAGCTCGCGGGCGTAATGCTCGCGCGAGGAATCGGCGAGGATCCAATGCTCGCCGTTGCCTTGCATGAGGGCGTAGTCGGCGTCGGGATGGACCGCGAGCGCGAGGTTCGAGGGCAGCGTCCACGGCGTCGTCGTCCACGCCAGGAGTTTCGGCGCGGCAGCCTCGCCCGCTCTTGGATGGAGCTGGAAGGCGACGGTCAGCGCCGGGTCCTGGCGTGGACGGGTAGCGTTATCGAGCCGAGTTTCAAAGTTGGAAAGCGGTGTCTGTGCCAGCCAGGAATAAGGCACAACGCGGTAGCCTTCGTAGATCAGGCCCTTGTCCCACAGCGTTTTGAACGCCCACATGACGCTCTCCATGTAGGAGAGATCCATGGTGCGATAGTCGTTCTCGAAGTCGACCCAGCGCGCCGAGCGGTTGACGTAGTATTCCCAGTCCTTGCGGAACTGCATCACGCTCGAGCGGCAGTGCTCGT
>Ga0306920_100009998_pt1 | contig 12687 bp, 14 predicted proteins | sample flu12Cox44000170_FD_204666 | JGI IMG/M metagenome (GOLD analysis project Ga0306920, IMG submission 204666) | Lab enrichment of tropical soil microbial communities from Luquillo Experimental Forest, Puerto Rico - flux4day.12C.oxic.44.000.170 (v2)... | ecosystem: Environmental > Terrestrial >...
TTCGTGATGATGTTCACGACCCCCCCGATGGCGTCCGCGCCATAGATCGTCGACTGAGGGCCGCGCACGATCTCGATCCGTTCGATCTGATCGGGCGAGAGGTCGGAAAAATCGAAATCGCCCGAGGTCGGACTCTTCACGCGCAGGCCGTCGACGAGGACCTGCGCCTGCTGCGGGGTCGTCCCGCGGATGCGCAGCTCGGTCAATTTCCCGAGCGACCCGGATCGCTGCACTTGCACGCCGGGGACATCCCGAAGGGCGTCCGCGACCGTGGGGTAGTTGTGCCGAGCGAGATCGTCGGCCGTAATGATCGTGACCACCGCGCCGAGCCGTTCCACGGGTTCCTCGATCTTGGTGGCCGTGACGACGGCCGGCTCGAGGGTCTGCGGTTCCTGAGCATGCGCGTGGGCAACGACGAACAGGGGGGTAATCAGGACGACGCCGAGGCGTTTCATCAGTCCTGTCCTTTTGGCGCGAAAGGGTGAGGATGTTCGGTCTCGGACAGGTTTCCTGACTCGTGGCTCAGCGCTCCGCCCAGCCTTCCCACCCCGGTGTCGGGACAGTGGCTCCGTCAGAACGGATTGGGCGTCGCTCCCCACTCACAGTGGCGCGACCGTGCCGGCTTTGGAGATCCGCACCGGCTTCCCTAGTCCGAGGCGATGATCGTTAGGCGATCGTGGTGGCTCTCACCCCCTTGTCGTGGGCGTCCGCACGCGGGGCGAAGCTATCACAGTTGTCTTCGCAGGGCGACCGACCAACCGAGCGCCGAGGGGGTCCGCGAGCCCACGCGGCTCGGGGATACCTGCCTCAATTAACTGAGTCGCTGCCAGGCACCGTCGGGCGAGCGGCGCGGAAAGAGGTCGGGATGCAGGATCTCGCCCAGGATCCCGCGGCCCTCGACGATGCGCGGGCCAGGTCGGTTGAAGTAGGCGGAGCCGTTCACAGCGTAGACGCGTCTCGACCGCACCGCACTGAGGCCAAGCCATTCGTTGGGGAGCGTTAGCCTGGCGAATTCTTTCCTGGTGCGTTCGAGCGTGAAGCCGCACGGCATGAGGATGATGATCTCGGGGTCGTGATCGGCGATGCGATTCCAGTCGATTTGCGACGAGGGGCGACCCCCCGCGCAAGCTCGTCTCGTCCTCCGGCGAGACGAATCATCTCGGGTACCCAGTGGCCGGCCGTAAAGGGCGGATCGAGCCACTCCATGGCGAAGACTCGGGGCCGTCTCGACGCGGTCTGCGCCCTTGCGGCGATCCGATCAAGCCGCTCATGAAGTTCGCGGACAATCGCGCCAGCGCGCTCTTGAGGCGGCTCGATCCCGAGCCACCGCGGCGACGTGGTGAACTCGCTGATCGGTGGGATCGTGTCGGCAACGTTCTGCAGAGCCTTCGCGGCCTTCGCGGCGCGCGCCTTGGCCATCTGCTCAGGCGAATGGTGCGCTGGGCGGGCTTCCTGGACAGGCTTACTGACGCACGAAAACGATGTACGTGATCCCCAAGTCCTTGAGTCGTTCGGCACGACGCAGGACGGCCGGATTGTTGGCGGCGACTCCCTTCGGCAATCGCTCGATCGCGATCTTTCTGTGCGGCGCCCAGATCTTGAATCGGATCGGCCGCTCGTCCTTGTTGCGCACCAGATCGCCGTCGACCATCGCCGTCGCGTCCATGAAGTAGGGACCGATGATCTCGGAGATCCGCTGGCGGGTCGCATCGCGGAGTATCCGGGTCTCCATGTTGGGCGACGGCTTCTCGTCGGGTACCACATCGGGTTGATTCCCGCCGACCATCCGCGTGAACCGGTGCGGACCCCGCAGGCGAAGGACCGCGAACAGGTCTAGACTCTCCTTGGGCTGGAAAGCCATGCAGTAGCTGGCAATATCTGGCTCGTCTTCGGTGGTGCAGTTGCCGCGCATTGTGGTATGGCTTCGCGTGGCGGTCCCGTCGGCGGGCCGTCCTGAGACGTAGTCCATTGAGGCCGTAGAGCCGCGCCCGCTTTGGTCCAATAGATGTCGCCGTGAGCGCAGCTGGCGAGGATTAACGGTGTCAGCGCGATAAGGCTACGCGCGAACACTAATCCGCCGTTGCCAGCGATCTTCCGGGTCCGTCCATCCCTTCTGCTTGACCTTCAACCACCGCCGCGTCGGCCCCGCCTCGTACATACCTGACCCGGGAGTCGGGACGCCCTCGCCCGTAGAACAAGGCGGTCCGCGGCTCGGCCTCACGGTTGATCGCCTGGACGAGGGTGTACGCTGTGCCGCATGGGGAGGCTCATCGCGGGCTGGAAGAAGCGGCACCGGGGCCACGAGGTCATTCAGTCGGAGGTTCCACCGGACGAGACGCTTGGCTCGCAGACAAGGACGACGAAGAAGCGCTCAGCTCCGAGAGTCATGCTGCGCTGCATTGACTGCCACGAAGACCTCCTGATCGATCCCGTCGAGCCCGACGACAGCGCTGCAGACCCTCGAGCCCAACGACAACACGGCAGACCCACGACGGACGACGAAATCAGGCAGATCGTGCAGAAGAAGCTGGCGGATGGGACGCTCCAGCGTCACTACACATGGGTAGCGCAGCCCGTGGAACCGGGACTCAGCGTGCCAGCCGTCGATACGGCGTTCTCGGTCGGCAGTGCGCTCCCTGACCCGTGTGTCGTGTGCGGGGATCATCCGACTCAGCTTCGCTACGAGCGCCAGCGCGTAGCCTTTCATCATGAGTGTCACAGCGTCTGGCAAGAAGAGGTTCGGACGGTCACTTCCGGCGGCTGAGGTTCCCTGCGGCCCATTGCGCCCGACAGCCTCGTCGAGCCGCGTTTTCTGACGCATCAGAAACGCATCGATAGGCTGTCCTCAGCCTTGGGCGACTCTAGGTCTCGTCGTCGGCAGTCTGCCGCTCAGGATCGCTTCGCGGGCTTTCTCGCGGAGGATTGCCTCGTCGGGCATCGCAGTCTCCTTCAAAAAGGCTTTGCCCGTCCACGCACAGCGCGTGGAGCCCACCGTGAAGGAACTCCGATTTAAGGACAGCCGGAAAACTACCTTATCTCCGATGCGGGATCAACATCGGTCTCGCGAACGGCGCTCCTCGAGACCGTATCCGCTCCGCGCGAATCCGGCAGCTTCCTAGCGATTTCCGTTCGCCGCTGAGCACGAGCTTCGTGGCCTCACGCAATACACCTGTCGTGGGATGTGTCGCGTCGATGTCTACAAAAGACGTCGGCGGCGCGAGGTATTACGACACCAACGGTGCCACGTCGGGCCCGATGCTTCTCTCAGAGTCCCAGATCTGGTAGCAGTCGAGATGAAATCGCGTCAGGCTCCAGTCCTCGCCGCAAAGAAGACACATTGGGTCGTTGGTCGCGATTGCTGCGCCGCAGCCATCGCACATGTGCCCGAAGCTCGCACCGCCCCGCCACAGCTCGATCGTGTGCGTTCGGGGAAGCAAACCGCGTTTGATCCGATGTCGAATGAGTTCCCTAATGACATCAGGAACCACGACGGCAGCGTAAGCACATCTGCGATACCCATTAAAATGCGCCCTTGGTACAGGGGACTCGACTCTGCAATCCCTATGGAATACGCCGTTGGTATAGGGCGACTCAGTGAATGTCCGGACGGCCCGTCATAGCACTACTCAGTCTGGTACGGGTGGGCGACCGGCCGGCGGCGATCCACGTTCGCCGCGAATCCATGCAGCAGCCGGGGCGTGACGCAGGTGCGCGCCTGGGGCACACACGAGCACGTCACGGTGAAGCGGGCGAGTGTCGAGGAGGACAAGCGATGATGCGACCGCGATGGGCTTCGTTGTTTTGCCGTACCCTGCCTGCTGACCTCGGCCGCGACGGCCAGCGCCGAGTGCGGGTGGGTGCTATGGGTGCACGACACCTTAGAAAATTTTGCCGAGAGCAAGAGAGGCGAACGATGGAATCCTGCCGAGGCTTCGACGAGCGAGGCGGGATGCGCTGGCAAGCTCAAGGGCCGACTGGCGTGGACAGAACGCACACTTGAGGAGGGCAGCGCCAAAGTCCCGAAGGGCGAAGAGATGCATTTCAAGATCATCGAGGGCGTACGGTCTCGGTAAATTTCTATCGCAAGACGGCGCCCCCTTGACGACATTCCCGTGCGCACACAGACGATCACTTACATCTGCTTCCCCGACACCGTGGACCCGCGTGGGCCGAAGGGCGCACGCTGATGGCGAAGCGGTCATACAACTACAGCGGCTACTACTTCGAGGTCACGGTTTAAGAGGTCGGCGAGAAGCACTTCGAGGGAACGGCCACGATCTTCGGGTCGCCCGAATCAGCGCGCAGCGGACAAGGTCCAGTTCATCGCTGCGCTCGGATGGGCCGTACCCGCGAGGAAGTTTATCGGGCAGCAGCGGCGAGCGCCAAGTCCTGGGCCAATGGCCCCGGGAAGAGGGCTTGACCACCCGGAGCTCAACCCAGCATCACGAGCGCGCGGGCCATCGGTACCGCGCCGCCAGTCTCGCGGCGAGAGGCGCGCGACCAATCAGGCCATCAGCTCCACTGGTCACCTTTCAATTCCCCAGTGGCCTCGGGTGATTCAGGCGATGCAGCGGGCATCGTGCCCGATGCGTCGAGCTGCTCTAGGGCATGCCCGGCCCTGCCCGAGCGAGCGCCGCGGAGCGGCAGGCGGCCCGTGGAGCGCGCCGACGCACTCGCGTCGCCACGTTGGGTGCTGCCCCAAAGAAGTAACCGCAATCGCGCGGGTACCGGTGGCAAGCGGTCGAGTCCCCGGATGCTCCAGAGACACTCGGTCTCCTGCTGTCGTGCTCGAACGCGGCCGCAATCGACCGCCGTTCAGTTTCGCTCCGCCCCACCCTGGCATTGTTGTTGCTAAGCGAATCGACCACCGGGAGTCATAAGTGATGCCGCAACCGAGGGGGTTCGTTCGAGGCGAACGCACGCTTCATCCAAGTAGGGAGGAGACCATGGCTAGCCCCGCGACCATCGATTCGACCCTACCAGGACCCGAGCCCGGCCCCGCGGCTCCATTCCCTCTGCCGCTCAAGGTGTTCATCAGCTACAAGCAAAAGGACTTTGCGGCCGCCGACCGCATCCGGCAGCAGCTCGAAAGGATCGGCGGGACCAACGGCATCCGGGTCTTCGTGTCCGGCGACGACCACGTGGTCAAGGCGGCGCAGGAGTGGCGGAGCGTCATCCTGAAAAACCTCCGCGAAGCGCATGTCCTGATCTTCCTCTACACCGACCCTTCTCTTCACTGGGACTGGTGCCTCTACGAGACGGGATATTTTGACGGGCGGCAGGACCCACAACAGCTGGACCGCCGGCTGTACCTGCTCCACCGCGGCGACATCACCCCGATCGGGCCGTTCCTGGGTCTCAGGACCGTCCGGGTTCTCTCCAAGGACGATCCCGATGACAGAGAGCTCAAGAGCTTTCTGAAAATCCTGTTCGTGGACAGCACGAACCCACCCGTGAACGAGAACTGGGACAAGCCCGATTGTGCCGACCTCCTGACGACGTTCAAGGCGCCGTTCGGTGGCATGACGCTCGAGCCGATTTCGTTCATCCGTCGATTGACCTACCGCGTCGCCAAGGGGACGGCCACCGAGAAGTCACTCCAGGAAGGACGCATTCCGCCCGACACCAGGGTGAGCGGAACTCGGGACTCGTTTGCTCTCTTCAATCTGAACACCGACGCCGAGAAACCATGGGAGGAGCTGGAGAGCCAGTGGCGGCAGGAGGTCCCGCGACCGGACGATGCGGCCGAGATCGATTCGGTGGCGCTCTGGGTGAGCAACCTTGCGGGCAGAATGCTGGCGGCCATGCGGGACGAGCGAGTCGACGACGGCCTCCCCCTGTTCTATTGCCCATTCATGGAGAGCGAGCGGGCGCTTTTCCGGCCGTCGCTGGCCCAGATGGTCGAGCACCCAAACGCGTTCGAGTTCGAAGTCGTCTTTGTGGACATGGCCGAGGAGGTGTCGGCCCGATCTGTCGGTCCACTGACGACGGTCGGCATTCTGTTGCGTTTGGCGCACATGTTCCGCTTCGGATGGATCGAGCCAATGGACCGCGCCCTGGTGAACGCCAATCCGAAGAAGCTGCCGGCCGTCAAGGCGGAGATCTTGCGGAGACTGAACAGCATCACCGCTGAATCGTTCAATCAGGGGCTACGGACCGAGGCCGCCGTGCTTCAGGCTTTCAACGGCTCCCCGCTACGCGGGCAGGCCCAGAGCGCGATGAGCCGCTGGAAAGAAAAAGTCTCGCCGATGTTCGAAAGGGCCATGAAAGAGGACGACCCGGAGGCGGCGCGGGTGGCGCTGCGCGATGTCCTGAAGGAGGCGAGCACGGCGAACTGGCAGTTTCACCAAGCCTGCGCCCAGCGCTACGCCCTGCTCGTGGGTGAATACGCCGAAGCCCACAGGGATCCAGACGAGCGAGTGTGAGGATCACGCAGCGCTCGGACGAACGGGTCGTCCACACGGCCAGTGTCCTGCCGGCCCGGGATGAGCCGGCCTATACGAGCGACCTCATTTGGCGGCCGCGTTTCAGCGACCCGAGGCCCAGCGAGGATACTCCCACTGAGCATGCTGATGAATGCTCGCCGGTCCATCAGTCTTCACTCACTGGAGAATCTTGTCGGCTCGGACGAGTATGGACTCCGGGATCGTGAGCCCGAGCGCCTTCGCTGTCCTCATGTTGACCACCAGCTCGAACTTGGTGGGCTGCTCGACAGGCAAGTCGGAGGGCTTTGTCCCTTCTAAGTCGACGGCTCGATGTGGCTCGGTGAGCCGATGGCGGACGGGCGCGCCGGCGGTCCTTCGAACGATCTCTAACCGGACCCCGAAGCGCTGGTCGGCGTCACCTCCGATATTCACTGCTCACGATCCACATGATCCACTCGCTCCATCCGCATTTCGCCGATCGGCATCGATAGCCGGCTCGAATTACCGGGTCGCCCGGGTGGTCGGAGGGCACGAACTCGCCGTTGTCGGGATCGACCTTGGCGGGTTCAAAGTACGCGCGGACGATCGGCCCACCGCACCGAGGACAGCGCCAGGACCGAGGCTCGGGTCCTTCGGCTTCGGCGCTCGCCAGCGATCCGGCCTCGAGCGCCTTACACTGCACCCGCCACTCGAGCCCGTCATGAACTTCTGGACACTGACAACTCTCCATGTCTTGCGGTCAGGAGACACGCACCAAAGGGAACGCATAACAGCTTCGGGGTCGACAGCCAGAGCAAGCTGATTCACTCCGTCGAAGTCACGCCGGCCAACATTCACGACCGCCACGTCCTGCCCTGGCTGTTGCACGGCGACGAACGGCGGGTCTGGGGCGACTCGGCGTACGCTGGCCAAGCCGCCGTCCTCAGCGTGTGCGCGCCGCACGCGCGTGACTTCATCCATCGTCGGGCCACTACGCCCGAACGGCGCGCGATGAATCGGTGGAAGTCCCGCATTCGCGCCCGCGTCGAACATCCCATTGGGGTGATCAAACGCGTCTTCGGCTTCACGAAGGTGTGCTATCGCGGGCTGCGCAAGAATGGCCATCGGCTCGTGGTCGCGTGCGCGCTCGCGAACCTGTTCATGATGCGGAAGCGCTTGCTCTGCCTCCAGGAGGCGTAATCTGCCCAACGACGGAGCGCGACACGTTGAGCGCCGACTCCAGGGCCGTTCGTGGTCTGCCGACGGCCGGCGTCGAAGGCGGCCGCGCTGCGCTCGATTGAGGCGGGCCGCTGAGGGCCAGGGCTGGCGCGCCCCACGAAGCGCGCCAGCCTGATGCTGGGTTCTGCTCAGAACGGTTCGGCCATCTGTGCCGAGGCGCTGCTCTCCGAGGCGGTGCTCCTGGCCAGCCGCTCGGTCCACGCCGCCACGCGCTGGGGCGCGTCGCCTCCGGCGCGCTCGGCCAGGATGCGGGCAAAGATGAGGCACTGATCAACGACGGCGTGGTCGCCGAGTGTGCCGAACGCGGCCGCGCTTTGGAGCACGCCGTCGAGCGACCCTTGCTGGCGGGCCAGGAAGAACGCGTCGAGGTACGCTTTTCGCGCCGTCTTGATTGCTTGCGCCTGCCATTCTGAGCGCTCGGCCAAGCGCTGATAGGCCTGGCCAGCGGCGATCTTGCCCTCCCATGTCACGGTGACCACTGTTGTCACAAAGGCGTCGTGGGCAGCTCGCTGCGCCGTGGGCAGGTCATTCCGGGCGAGTGCCTCGTCCATTCTTTTGAGGTGCGGAACCCACGGCGTGCGCGACTCTGGTGGTCGTTCGCAGGCGCTCAGCGCCAGCATCAGCCCGAACCCGAGCGCCACCACGCAAACCGAACCGGTCGTCCGTCGGCGTGTCATCGTCCCCTCCCTTCGGGATCGATCGATCCGCCGTCTTTCAACTTCCGATCAAGTGACGTTCAAGGGGTTTCGACCGGGTGAAAGGAACACTCGATCGAGCGTCGGCTCAGCGTCGCCACCAGAACGTCCCCGTCGGGATTCTGAATCGCCACCGATGGGCCGACAGAGCAGAAGGTGTGCCAGGACGAGTTGATCGCGTTGGGTGGCGATTTACGCGAGAATTGAGCGGCATTAACATGCCGGACAGATCGCGGCCGGGAATTCTGCCCGAGATCGACGGCTCCGAATGCCCGATACCACAGCGCGCAGACCGAACCTGCCTGCGAAGCTCATCGGGGTTCGTTTTCCTTCAGCAGGTGACTGGCCTCGCGTGCGAGAGATCAGCGAACGCACTCGCCATTCCGTTCGAACCGGGAACCTGCCGTCCTCATCCGACTCGGTGTGGAACTCGTGATCGGAGCCTTCTCGCGTGATCCGCAGGCGACGCTCGCACGGCTCCCCGACGTGGCCACACGCGCCGACGAGCCCTTTCGGATCCATTCGGAGCTGTTGAGCGCGGGCTAAAAGCCTGCGCTCATCGTCCGTCGGAATTGAGTGCCTTTTCGCGGAAGCAGACTACGTTCTGGGCCGTGATTTCGTCTAAGGGGATGGCGAAGATACCGAGGGTAGGGTTCAGCGTAGAGCCCATCCGCTCGGTCAGGGCGGCGACTGTCACAGCCGCCGGCGTGTAGATCAGCCCCCCAGACCGGCCAGACCGACGAGCAACCAGGCGAGCGGCTGAGGATCGGCGGCCGGCCGCGTGAGCCCGAGCCCGTACATGGCGGCGAAGAATGGTGTCCAGCTGATCACGAACGCCAGGAACGCGAGTGACAAGGGCCGGGCGAGGTCCGACATCTCGCTGAAATCCGGCATGACCGGCCGGAGGTCACCGTCGGAGACTCTGGAGACGATGTAGAACGCATAGGAGTACAGGACGCCATCGGAGAACAGAATGGCGAACCCGCGGCCGAACGCGGGGAACTTCGCCGCGAAGCCGATCGTCCCGAGGTCGTCGACGAGGGATCGGGCGCGCAGGCGCTCGCCCTCCTCGAGATTCGCGTAGTCGTCGGCCGCGATGCAGAGGTTGGAGCACGTCGGGCACACCATGGCGTTCTGGACCCGCTTCTCGCAGCTCTGGGATGCGCTTGGAAGCGTCCCAGCTTCGGATTTCCCAACTGTCAGGCTCGCCGATTCTCTGGACACGTGCGTGGATCATCCGCCCACCCGCTGTGGCTGCCGCTCTGGCGGGGCGTGCCACCCCGTTGGTGGAGTCTCGCGGTCGCGGCCGTACTCCTCGCCTTGGCGCTCTTGGCCCCTCGGGCGCTGGCCCCGCTCAATCGACTTTGGATACTAGTGGGCCTCCTGCTTCATAGGCTCCTCAACCCGCTCGTGATGGCGCTGCTATTCTTCACGACTGTGACGCCCATCGCGCTGATCATGCGGGCCATGGGCAAAGACCCCCTGCGGCTGCGGCTCGATCCCAACGTCCCGACCTACTGGATAGATCGCCGGCCCCCAGGCCCTTCAGCCGACACCATGCCTCGGCAGTTCTGAGGGCTGGCGATGCTCGACTTCCTGACCGAACTGTGGACTTTCGTGCGCGTACGCCGTAAGTTTTGGCTCATCCCGATCATCGTGATGCTGGCCGTCTTCGGTGGCCTCGTGGTTCTCTCCAAAGGCAGCGCCCTGACGCCGTTCATCTACACGCTCTTCTGAAAGCCGACATTGCTCCTCGACGAATCGATCGAAGCCCGCGGCGTCGAGGATCTCATTCAGCCGCCGGTAGAACGGGTGGCCCGGCGACACCGGCAACTCGGTCGTGGGAATCCACAGCGGCGGCTGCTCGCTCTTGCGTTTGCCCATCGCCATGGCCCGCAGTGTACGATCTGGCGCGCCAGTGGCGGTCGTCTTTCACCGACTTTCACCACGGGCTGCTAGGGGGTGAAATCCCCCCGTCCCTCCTGCCTCCCTCCGTGGCCTTCCACAGGGGCGGCGGGATTGACCGAAGGGGCTCACGCGAACGCGACGCCGGTCGGCGCGAGTGGATGTTTCCGGCCGTCTCGCCATTCGACGAGCAAAATTTCGTGCCCGACCTGGCGCAAGGTGTCCGGGTCGAGTCGAAATCCACCGTAGCAGGTCGTCGTCTCGAGCCCGCGTGCCGCAGCCAGGAGCTCGCGGTCCTCGAGGCTGCCCGCCCGCTGGATGCATTCGCCGATGATGAGACCGATCGTGTATGCCTGCGCGGCGACGTAGCCGGGATCGCGCTGGAACACGCGCTGGAATTCAGAGCTGAACCAGGCGGAGGGTGGCCCGATCGCAGGTCGCTCGTAGCGATGAGGTTCCCACTGGCTTGGTCCAATCACGCCCTCGGCAAGCGTGCCGAGCTCCAGGTGGAACGCCTCCGTTCCGGCCGCGACACATGCGACGGTCGCGACCGCTTCCAGCATCCGTCGCTCCCTCATGATCGCGGAGTCGTCCTCGAATCGCCCGGCGATCACGAGGAGGTTGGGACTATCGCCAAGCGCGGCGTCCAGGAGCGCTTTCGCGTCATGAAGCGGGCTGTCGAACGCGACCGCGCTCACGCGATCGAAGCCGGCCGCGCGGGCGCCTTCTTCTACGCCTCGCCGGACGCTGGGAGCGAACGTGCCGCGCTCAGCGTGGAGGATCATCACCCGCTGCGCAGCCGTGCGATGGCGGGCGAGTCTCGGCAGGTCTCGAAGATAGTCGCTGGCCGGGCTCGGGACGCTGACGACAGAGCCGGCGTCGCTAACCGCGTCGGCCGCGCCGCTGTGGTTCCAGAGGATCTTACCGTGCGCGGCGGCGAGGGTCGCGACGGTACGCGTCGATCCGCTCCCATACGGTCCGAGGAGCAGATCCACGCGCTCCTCCGTCAACAATCGCGCCGCGTTCGCCCGGGCGCGCAACGCGCTGCTCGCGTCATCGAGGGCTACGAGGCGGAGCGGGCGGTTTGCTCGCTTTGGACCGAACAACAGGCCGCCCGCGGACATGACGTGCTCCACCCAGAGCCGGATGCCGTCGTACGCGTCCTGCCCCTGGCGCCGCAGCGGTCCGCTCACCGATACGGAGACTCCGACGACGACTGGTCGAGCGAGGCCCATGCGCTGGAGCATACGTGAGATGCTCGCGCTCAGGACGGACAAGGGACAAATAAGGAGGCGGAGCGATGTCCTATAAAGTGAGCGGACTCCGATCGTGGAACATCAATGCGGAATCTTTCGAGTCGGTCGCCCGTTTCTACCGGAACGTGCTCGGCGCGGAGGAGACGACGCGTCACCAGGTGGCCGGTGCCAACGTGGTGCGGCTCAGGCTCGGTCGCACCGGCCTGGGCATCTTCGACGCCAAAGACGGTCCCCGGCCGGGTGTGCCCCACCACACCTTCGACTTCGAGGGCCCGCGGGATCCCCACACCATGGTCCGGGAGCTCGAAGCCAAAGGCGTCAAGGTTGAGAACGTCCGGATGCACGGCAGTGGGCCCGGCTACTCCGTATACCTCTATGATCCCTGTGGTAACCGGCTGGAGCTCTCCACCGACCCGGCGTAGGAGGTCCACGCCATGACGACAGCACGTACACGTACCGCGTACTTCAATGGACGTTTCGTCCCCGAGCCGGAGGTTCTCGTCCCGTTCCGGGACCGTGGCTTCAAGTTCGGCGACGCCGTGTTCGATACGGCTCGCACCTTTGGCCATCGCATTTTCAAGGTACGCGAGCATATCGACCGGCTCTACTATCGCCCACGCTTCGGGGTCCCGGGCCTTCACCTCGAGATTCGCCGCGATCACGTTCAGATAATTGTGCGTCTTGACGCGGGGGGACAGGGCTTCTGGCGGAGCGCGTCGGATCGAGGGCGTTATGACACGAATTCCGCTGCGGTAGAGCGCTGCCCGCTCACGGAGAGGAAGCGGCGAGAAGGTCACTCACTGAGATCGGAGCCGCCGGCGCGACTAGTGCCAGGCCCAGAATGAGGATAGCGGTCACCCCGTCACCTCCACCTTCGTGAACGCCTCTCCCGCTTGATCCAGAGCCTGAGGAACACATCGACCACAATAGCCACGAGCGCGAACCCGACAAGCGCCAAGCCCAAGCCCACCAGATCGGTCATGGCACGAGTAGGGTACGCTCCACGCCGGCGGCCGCCGCGACGTATGAGCGACCGGCTCGGTAATTTAGTCCGACTCGTGCGCGAGCATGCGCTTGAGGGCCTTCCGCTGCTTCTTGCGGGCTTGAGCTGACTTGCGCTTCCGCTTCGCCAACGGCTTCTCGTAGTGTTGGCGCTTCTTCATCTCCTGGAAGAGGCCGTCCTTGAGC